>Ga0179594_10000136_pt1 | contig 22871 bp, 25 predicted proteins | sample CZOMad1_1_08_16f_FD_148625 | JGI IMG/M metagenome (GOLD analysis project Ga0179594, IMG submission 148625) | Vadose zone soil fungal communities from Angelo Coast Range Reserve, California, USA - CZOMad1_1_08_16fungal (Illumina Assembly) | ecosystem: Environmental > Terrestrial > Soil > Vadose...
TCCCGTTGCTCTTCGGTAATCGCCAGTGCTTCACAGGTATCCCACATAATGCCCGCAGCATACAGCCCGCGAGTCATATTGTAAAGGTATTTATGAGACACTACACTAGGTTACCGACCCCAACTTAGGGGTTCTATTCGGTTTGGAGATAACTCTCAGACTTCCGGCCTGTCTACGGAGGCACCTGCTTGCGGGCATTAAGCGAAGTCAAATGGTCGCGAGTCATCAATCCAGGATTCCGGTCGGTTATGCAATCCAACATGCCGCTCGCAGATTTCACAAATGCTCAGAATCAGGAGGCGATCTTCGCTGGCATCGAGCAGTTCTTCCAGTTCCCAGCGCAGCTTTTCGATCTGTCGCCGTGTCAGCCGGCAGCGAAAGATTGAATACTGCAATCGGCGACCGTACCCATTCAACTTCTTAAAGACCTTTCGCCAGCGCTTGGGCTCGGTGATGTCATAACAGATTACGTACCATTGTTTTGCTTCCATCGCTCATCCTCAACGCAAGCGCATCCGCGCGAATAGGCCGTCTTCACCCATCCACTCTTTTTCCAACAGCCGTACCTCAAGCTCAATGATCCTTGAATACGAAAGAGACCGGCCCACTACCGGATGCCTCCAATAATCACTCTTGCGCCGTTCGTAGATGCTGATCAGTTTCTTTCGGCCTTCATCCGACAACCAGACTTGCGGACCCGCCACATCAAAATCGGCATCGATATCCCACTGCTTTCTATTTATCGATGCAATCACCGGCAAATCAACAAGCGGCACTCGAAACAGTTCCATCAGATCTAAAGCCAGCGGGGGCGCCTGAGAGCGGGGCTGATGAAAAAATCCCAGCGACGAATCAAGGCCGACTACCATGATTGCGTTCGTCACGTCCTTCAGCAGGAGAGCATAGGCGAACGACAGCAAAGCGTTACACCTGTCACGCGGCGGACGACGGCTCCGGCCATCCGGTTTCATCTCATCGCCTGCCTCGGGAACGATCAGATCCGGAAGCGCGCGGAAATAATAGGCGCCGATACTTCCTTCGTAGCCGCGCAGGGAATCAATGCTCGTCGCGCGCATCATTGGCGACAGGAGTTTGCGCATCGCCTTGATGGAGCTTTGAACTTCAGGTGTTGCGCGTTCGCTTTCTCGACTTGACCTCAGCAGGAAACTCAATTGACTACGCGCGCGCGCTTCTGCCAACCGAGCAGCCAATTGCAAACACAACCCTTGATCCGTCAGGGCGCGATACTGCCTAATGCGACGCTGCACTGAACCAGTACCGGAAACCCAGGCACCCATGTATTGGCCACCCGTCGTGATCCAATGGACGCCAATCTCCTGCTGGCCGCAGAACCGCAACGCCTGTGTGCTGATCTGCGCATAGCCGTGCAGGACAATCTGTCCAATCTCCTGTGCGGGATGCAATTGCGGCGTGTCACCGATCACTGAAACCTCCAGGCGATCACCCTTCCGTCCGATACGCGCGCCGTGAGTGAGCACGTGCAGCGTGCGCCGATCATCATCGGCAGGGAAAAGCTTAAGCTGTCTCACCTCCGAGGTTGCGGGCGGCAAATCAGAAAGGACCAACGCCAGTCGAGCTTCTTCCGGCAGACACACGGGCGCGAGCGAACACTTCACGCACAGGCGCTCATTATCAGTCACGGGCGGTCGCTCAACGGTGCCCTGCAAGATACGCGCGCGGGAGATTGCTTTCTTGAGATCGTCGAAAGCTTCATTATCAATTGGCACTCGCACCATCACGTTGTCCGCGTGATAGCGTATGCGCCCTTCGGTGATTTCCTGCCCGCTGTGTTCGGCGACCATAGCCGCATACGCGATGACTTGCAGGCGATCGCTGGCCCAGGCCTCAGGTTCACTGTCGGCAGAGCGCGCTGAGCGTCCTCTCTTGTGCTCGTAGGGAATAAGCAGGCCGTCGCGTCTGCGGATGCAGTCGACCTTGCCAGTCAGGCCCCATTTTTCACTTTCAAGATTCAACCGCAGCGGTTCCCCATCGACATTCGAGCTGTCGCTTTGGACCGCGCTGCTACTTTCGACTTTGGCCTCGTTTGCACTATCCGGTTGCACCTCCCAGGGTCCTTTAGTCTTATCGGGCAGGGAAGGCTTCTTCTTGCGGCGCACAATGTCGGGTTTAGCCAGAACATTGCCCTTCCGAGTGCGCTGGTCCTCTTTCTTCTCGATTTCCACGTGCAGTCGTCGCCCTGCATACACCCGCTCGTCCGCCACACGCGTCTCTTCCACCTCTTCGAGATAGAACAACCTCTCGCAATACGCAAGCGCGTGCAGAGACATAATGCGTAACGGTTGGGCCATAACTAGACTCCTCGAGAGTTGTGGAAGATGGCGCGCGGCGTGGTAGGGTGCGCCCTGCGTTTTGTGCTGTTCATTTGCTTCCCACCTAAGTAAATTCCCAATCGCCAATGATCTCGACAGAAAAGATCGTCGGACTCTTGAATTTACCGATCGATGAACGGCGTCGGTTCCTAAGACTACTTCAGGAGAGCCTCCTTGATGGTGGCGAACGCCAATCGCAATCCACAAAGGGGATTAACCATAACTCGCGGCAATGTGGTTGCTGTCGATGGCCGGTCGCTACTTGCGTAGGCCGGGGAATACCGACACGCGCGCCGACGAAATGCTGCGTTCTGAGAATGGCAAACGGCGTTTGACGAGGAATCAGCGATAGTGATCGTACGATGCTGTGCTGCTTATTCAAGCGGCCGCCAACTCCCGCGCATGCGGAATCTCGCTAGCCATCACCGGTCGGACATCCGACGCGTCGACCGTGGCAACCGCGACGGTGTGGCCATCCAACGCGACAAATTCCACTTCAAATGCCTTGCCATCGCCGTAAAGGTGAACGACGGTACCAACGTCACCAGCTTCCAATCCTTCTTTGGCAACGGCCCTCGTCAGAACCACTCTGTCATGTTCCTTAATCATCTCTTGTTGTCCCGAGCTAAAGCTCTGATTCTTGCGTTACGGCATTCGGCTCAATGCTGATCCAACAATCATCATCTGCCTTGAGTGAATCTCTTGTTGGCGATAATGCAAACAACTGCGACTTTGAGAGTGAGGTCTGCTGATAGTCAGTCCAAACAGACAAGTAGTAGAGACGATCGCCGAGCGGTAACCGCTGACCAGTGAAGGGGCAAAACCACCGGCACGGCTGCGGTCGCTCATCTACGTCAATCTTCTCGACGAAGAAATTGTTATCACCCATGAACGGTACGCCCCAGTAGTCCAACGTTGCAGCTTCGTTGACTCCTTTCTCTACCAGCTCTTCTAATAACGGATGGTCGAGGCCAATCCAACCTTCGATGTTGCAGACCAACTCTCGCCAAAATGGACGGAGATTAAATTCACCACCCGTATCTGTGAGCTCGCGCTTCCCTTGAATCAACTGTTGAAAAGTCCGACCTACTCGCGGTAAATGGTTGCAGCCTAGCGCAATTCGCGCACCCATAAACTCATTCTTCTTTTCTCGGTCTTGACCGGCGAGTCCGAGAAGCAAACCGTAAGCGGCAGAATACGTGACAAACTCTGCAGTCGTTGCCAGTTCTACGTTCTTAAAAGGGCGGAATGCCCCGAATGGAGCTTTGAAATGGACGAACCGCATCATCCCTCCTCAAGTTTCGCATCTTTGATTAGTTCCTCGATGGCATTCTCTGGCCGATTGAATAATTTGACTTCACCTAATCCGTTGTTCTGCTCGCCTTTTTCCCTCGCGTCAGCGAGTTCTTTAAGTTCGGCATATTCACGAACGATACGACCGCCGATGTAGAACTCTTTTCGATCTAGTCTCCCAGCACGAAGTTCGTCGAGTAGCTCATGCTGACTTTGATTTGAATCGCTCTTAAACCCATAAAGGTTGAAATCTGGAGTTCTGCGTGCTGTTAGACGCAGAACAATTGATACCGGACCAAACGGAAACATAACGCGAGCATGATTGCCAGCAACTCCGTTCAATTCTCCGATTGCTCGAAGCAAGGTTGCAGCCCACTTCCTCCACTGTTTGGTTTGTTCCTTGTCATCCTCCTCCTTTGCAGTATTCTTTCCATCTTTCACTTTGCGTTTGGCGTTCAGGTCGTTGAGGTTAATTGCGAAAGGGTATTGAAACGCTGACACATGCACTTCCCGATAGATGAGTGCAACGCTACTCTTGTATCCGCCTTCGACCTCAGGTGACTGATGCATGGTTTGACGTGATCTCTGCGGGAAAGGGTCGACGGAAACTGCGTAATTCATTCGCAATACCGAGTCTCCTTGGAATTCCGCCTTTTCTTTGCTTAGTGCAAGGAAACCGAAAAGCTTATCGTCAGCGTACGTTCGCGGATCTGGAAACTCCTCATAACGAACAGTGATTTCTCTCTTGTTCTTTAAGCGTTTTCTATTCACTGTCAAATCATCTTCACGAAGCATGTCGCGCAACCGGCTACGAATTGCTTCTGCGCTGAACACAGTGTGATCGCCATCCGCATACCTAAGTTTTTGTAATACAGAGCGATTGTCCTCAACATCACCGCGGTAATTTGAAGCAGGTAGGACATCGGTCAACACTGAGCCAAATATGTTGTTTCGCGGTCTATCCGCTTGCTTAGTCATTCTCTCCTCCTATTGTTGTCGATAGCGCTGCATCGAACTCGCCCTCATATGCGTGTTGAGAGCGTGCTGTCGGACTCGCATTTGCTCCCGTGGCAGAAATTGCCATTAGCACTAGCCGCCTTCCACTTTCCCAGTCAGTACCTTCATAGAAGGGTTGTAGCCGTTCTGCCTGGCGAGGACCAAGAAATTGAGGCGCTCGAAAGAGAGTCTCGCTGAATGCGTTAGCGAAAGTCGTTGGCTCTCGACTTCCTCGAAAGTCAATAAATGCCCTTTCAACGACCTCTCCCATGGCGGCGTTGTATCTTTTGAGTACCTCCCTTTCATTGGAGGCGAGTTTTTTCTCATCGCGGTCGTTGATGAGTTTGCCCAGTACTGCTTTGATTTGATCGTCCTTAATTGATGGAACGGCTTTCGTGCAAGCACGCCACCGAAGGTAGTTTTGCGTTATTCGCCAAATCAAAAAGGGAATTGATCGTTCTTCGCCAGTCATCTTCTTTTTCTCCTTTTCGCGAATCTGTATGAGTTCGGCCCGTAAACTGCGCGCCATCAAGGCTCCTTCAGGGAGGAACTGCCGCACGTTGCCATTTTTGGGTCTAGTAGCTACGAATAACTCAAGGGGGTATCGATCTACTAATTGTTCAAAGCCCTGGTAAAGACTTTGACTTGGTTTGGCTAAAATATTTTGTACGCAGACAGCGCGAAACGGCAGCGAGAGTATCCTCTTCTGCATAATCCTACTGTATTCATCTAACACCCGAGGTTCTAGAGATTCATTAAGAACCAAAGAAACAACCGGTTGTTTTTCACCTTTGCGCTTCTTAAAGACATAAACTTCAGCACCGCGCGTACCAATCTTCGGTCTGGCACCTCGGGCTAGTCGAGGTGCAGCAAAAAATGCCAGAGGCGCCTCAAGGGGCGTAGCGATCTTCGTGGCGTCCTCATATAGTCGTTCACTTGGCGGATTCCCAAGCGTGCCCAAGAACTCTTTGTGATCTTCGACGAAACTTTGAACATCCGTAACGTCGGGAACGACTACTGTAGGAGGCTGCCAATCAGGTTTGAGAATCGGCCAGCCAGTCTTCTTGTCTTTATCAACCTTTAGATTAACGGGAACAAAATGGCCAGCGACGAGTGGCCAAAAGTGCAGTAACAATGCGGTCTCACCCAGTTCTACGACGCCTGTATCCTTTAGATTTCTTGCGTTGGCGGTTGGGTAGATCGGCTTATCTAACTGAACCTCCGAATGACTCCTCAGTGCTGACCAAAGTTTATCAAGCTTCTCATTCCGTTCCGACTCCGACGCGAGCTTATACATCAGTCGATTGTTATGTATGCAGTAGTACGAGCTCCAAATCGCATCACGGGTATGCTCTTGCCACGCCTCGTGCGACTTAAAGACTTCGAAGCTTTGTAAGAGGGGTCGTGGATCTAGATATTCAAACTGTGCTTTGCTTATTTGCCTCTTGAAAAGGTATCGTTTCGGCTTCTTTTTGGGCGCTTGCCGAAGCTTATGGTTGAGTGCACCCACAATGCGTTTGACAAGCAGTCCGCGATATCGTTCTCGCATCAAGTAATAGAAACTCTCTTCTGAAAACGTAACTTGAATTCCGCGTCCGTTGAATATCGGTTCGCATTCTGGGATTTGGTAATGAACTGACCCATTGTGCGCGTTTTGGCTGTTCAATGTTCTTAATGTTTCAATCTGAAGTAACAACCCTGCAATCCCTGCGCGATGTAACACCGTCAACCCAGGCGCTAAAGGATCGTACTCAATCGGAGGGAGCGTAGGCGCTCTCGGATCCTTAGTTTTCCTTATTGGTTTCATGCTGACAATCTTTCACTAATTCTTCAACCGTAATCCGAATTGCTCGGTGTATTCAATCTCATCGTGCTTTGCTTCGTCTGGGACAACGGCGAGCCAAATGTCGCTCGGTTTGTCCTTCATGCAAAACCTTCTCGGGGCCGGCAGGATGAGACCTGCGCTCTTTCCGTCGCGCTTCCGCGTTAGTTCTCTAAACTCCTTGAGTTGCGACTGCCGAACGGCGGACACGGCAAACTCATCGATATCGCGAAAATCATCGCTGTACGCCTCCCACATCGCCATTGTAAACAAGCATCGCTTTCCTCGTTCTTTGCTCAGCGTGATTGATTTCATCGCAGAGGTGAGATGGGATTGTTTGATGATTTTTGTTTGGTCTAATCGATTTAATAGTTCGCGCCCAGACTGAAGCGCTTCTACCGTATATGGAAGGACACCAAGTGGACCTCGATCGTAAATGTACACGCGTCCGTGTTGCTCGGGATCGCGACCAGCAGTACTGCGATTACAACGGCCCATCCGTTGTATAAGAGACGGTGCCGGGCAAAGTTCGGTAATCAAGACATCCGCGTCTAAATCAAGGCTCATCTCGCACACCTGAGTCGTAACCGCAATTACTCCTCGGTGATCAGTCGTTTGGAATTCGTTTACAACATCGCGGTGTCGGTCGCGACGATCCCCGTACTCAAAGCGGCTGTGATAACAGAAGAGGTTAGCGCGTTTCATTTGACGGGCGATCTCAATGCACCGATCAACTGTATTTACGACCCAGAGGATTTTGAAATTCTGGTCATATGCATTTCGAGCAATCTCTATCAATCGAGCGGGACACAGTGGCTCATTGCGTACCTTGAAAGTTTCGTGCTTGCTCCACTTCGGATCAATACACTCAATTCGATAACGATCCACATCGGCTGATTTACTGAGGCGTTTTACATCCGCCCTACTTTTCGGAAAGACGTCCAAACTAGGACATTTGCGTTGGAGCACCTCTAGTCGTTGCTCCTGAAGCGATGCCGTCATAAGAAGAACCGGTGCCTTGAACTTATCGAGAAACTCTATTAGCGCGTCGAACATTGCGCCATCGAAGCTGTGAATCTCGTCTACGACGATTACGCTACGCACGAGCACAGGAAGCAAACAGAGCGACGAATAGCTGTTTTGAAGGAAGCTAAGAAAGGAATCGGCTGTAGCGCTAAAGATCGCATCGGGCCAATAGCCGAGCGCATAAAGTCTCTGGTCAACGGCGTAGTCATTCTTGCTTCGTTCGTCAGGATTCTCGAACATGCCTTCAAGATCAAAGACGGCGCGGCTGTGCACGAGCGCGGCATCTTGATCATGGGACGCATAATCCTTAAACCCTTCGGTTGCTGTACCCGTTGTTGGATAGAGAAAGATCACCTTCCATCCAGCGCGACTCACAAGTTGGTTCTTAATCCAGAGATAAGCCGCAAGCGTTTTCCCGGAACCGCACGGAGCCAGCAACAAAGCGCGTTCGTCCAGCCTGTGCATTGCCTCTTGGAAATCGTTTTCGATAAATACAAAATTAAGATTACCCTTCTTACGTTCTCGTTTCTTGACCTCTTGCTTCCTCTTATCGATCAATTGCTGAATGTCGTTGCTGGTTTTGCCCGCCGCGAGTGTCTTGATCCAATCGCCGATGGTTGAGGGTCTTGTGTCGGATTTTGCTGACGCCTCAATCTCTTTTCTCCTAATACCAGAGGCTACTGCATCTGCGGCAAAAAAGATCGCTTTTGCTGCCCACAGCAATCGGTGTCTTGGTTCATTCCTGCGAAGGCTGACAACGAGTTCCTCGAATTCCTCAATTGATGTCTCGCGCAGCGGCGCAATGCAAACGTCGGCATCGTAGCCGTAGAAGCTCCAATTCGTTGGTAAAGAGAAAACTGGCCCGGGCATCTCTGGGTTCAGGCTTCGCAGACAATCAAATACTTTCGTAAAGTCGGGATGCGTTTTACCGTTCGAGAAAAGAACAAAACGGTCGTCCCCATTCAGCGAGCTTGCGAAAACCGGTATCCGCCTATTTTTGGTTGCGACATTGTCATCTTTATCGGCTTTGAGATGGTGACCCACGACAATAAGTCGAGCTAACTCGAAATCCGCGAGAGGGAAGTCTGATAGCCATTGCCTTACATCTTCCAAACTCATTAGAAGTACCGAGAGATGTTCGTGACGAATCGCCTGATCTCTCACGCCATTGGTGATCATTCTCTGGAAACCATCATTTGCTTTCCCAATGTCGTGACAAAAAGCGGCTAGCTGGACGGTCGCAAGTAGGCTTGGCATTTGTTCATCGGAGAGTTTGAAAAATCTCCGCAGATCCTCACCCACAGTTTCGAATAGAAGTTTCGCCGCTTCCATTACATCCTCCGTGTGAGTGAGTAGATAACAACCGTCACGCGGGTTTCCGTCTCGCGGTAGCGACTTGGCGAATAGCCTTTTTGTGGTTTGGACGTCAGTCTTCATCTAATTGCCCCGCAACTTGGTTGTCATTGGCTGCCAACCCACGCGTTATCGGAATGAATATGCCGCAGCCCATCGCGCGGCGTCCTCCGACACCGTGGCTCTGCAATTTAAGAGAGTGTTCGTCACTAAGCCCATGCGCGGCGAGCGAGAATCCAACGACTGCTTTGTCATGAATTCGAATGATACGGCGACGGAAACGGCCCTTCTCATCAATCGGCAATTCCAGTGAAGCGTGAACGCCAAGTGCTTCGATCTGCCTGCGCGCTGCATCGAGAAACGATTTGGCCTCCGTGAACTTCTTGATGGTTACAATTCGTGCGTATAGGGAAGCGGTTGGTTGAAGTGGACGAGCAGTGGGCGAGCCGAGTCGTATTGCCCGCCCATTTATATCCAAAGAAACGCCTGACAGCGGCAGGATATCGGGATAGTGCTCAGCCGGAACGCGGAGATGTAATCGTGATCCATGGATAGGAAGGACAATGATCCGGTCTCGCCATGGGACTCCACTAATCAACTCTACGCTTAGCCACGGAACGCAGTGCAATGCGGGCGCACATCGTGATAGAGCGGCATACAACGCGTAACCGTGATCGGTCGGTAATTTCCTGCCATAAACAGGAAATACAATACTTACGATCTGAGAGTCGCTAGTTGCGTCCTCGGTCATGAAGTGCTCTCCTGTTGATAAAACTTCTCACCGACTATCATCTGGGACTTCGCTGTTGGCGGATTAAAGAATCCGCATCCCATGGCGCGGCGATTGAAGATACTTTGCAATTGAGTAGAACCGTCTCCGTCTATTACCTTCACCGCTCCGCCCTGAAGAAGGAGCGAGTCTCCATCATTTAATTCATGCACGGCGACGGAGAACCCAACAACGGATTTACCGTGGATGGTGACTATGCGGCGACGGTACCGATCTTGTTCGTCGCGTGGAAGTTCGACGCGGCCTTTTACGCCAAACGAATCCAGTTTGCGCTTTACTGCTTCGAGAAATGGTTCGGCCTCTGTGAACTTTTTGATTGTCACGACGCGTGCGTAGAGTGAAGGGGCAGGATCGAGCGGGCGCGCAACGGGAAGCCCCAGGCGAATCTGGTGGCCGCCTATTTCGAGTCGCTTTCCAGCGAGTGGCAGCACGTCGCGGTAATGATCAGCGGGAATTCGCAAATCTAAAGTCGCGCCGCGCTCCGAAAGAGCGATCAAACCGCGACCAGAAGGAAAGCCGCTGATCAATTCGATCGCCAGCCAATCGATTCCATGTAGTGAAGAAGAAGACTTCGAGATCGCGGAGTAGAGTACGTATCCGTGGTCCGCCGGCAGTTGTGTTCCTCTCAACGGAAAACTCACATTGATAGATGGACAGACTTCTACTTGAGAGGCTCTTGCGTCGGGTGCGTCGATCACTGACCGGGACCTCCTTAGCTTAAGTGGGAGAACTCAAGGACGGTTCGGAATACGTTTCGGTCTAATGCAAAGGTGGGTCAGAGTCTACAGGGGGTTGGATCGGTTTTCAATAGCTGCGGTTTCGCCAATACCTCTGACCGAAGTGGGATCGGGCTTGCTTTTCGCTAGTTCCGTTTCGACGGTGAATACGATTGGCGGGTTTTATAATACGTGGCACATGGACACCACTACGACGCCATTCAAAAGTGTGGGGATTCCAGGCTTCGGCGGGTATGGGACGAATAACAATCAGTCGCGCGCCCTCCAGATGTTGCACGAACTAGGACACGTTATCGTCACCGGTCTTAATCCCGATGGCACCCCCAAACTTAAGCTGCCCCTGGATGGCAAGAGCACAACGCTGAGTACACAAAATACGGATTCAGTAAAAGCTCAATGTCAGGACTTGATTAACACGAGATCTCAAACAAGGAAGACTACCGACGATGAGTGGCATGGCATGTCGCCAGATTTCGAACGAAAAGGTGACAAAGGAGGAGGCTATAAATGGGAGTTGCTCCCCCGAATGGTTGGGTTGAGGTTGAGTTCTCTGATCTGAGCACTAGTACAAGTGAGCACGCGGTCTCAGCCATCGTAAACACGAAATCTGATTACGAGGGTTATGTTTATGTCATCTCTGAAAGTTATCGGCCTTCGACCCTGTCGAAGCACTGAAGCGGATGATTACATAACTTGCGTCGGCACTGCAGCCACACCTGAAAGAAGTCACCGTGATTCCCCGACCGAGGAGCAGCAGCTTTCGACTGGCAAAAGGGGTCAATTACTGGTCCGGTTCTTTCTCACCAATCGCAGCAGTGAAGGTGCCTACGACTTGAGATCGATTTACGATAACGCACCCTACGGATACGTATTGTACAAGCCAGTTGGCGATGATGATTGGAAAGCGACTTCCACTGACTGGGGGGCACATAGGAAGCAAGGGTGGCGGCTATGAGTGGCAGTTGCCTGCTCCGGCAGCTCTGTTGAGTTAAAGTTCTCTGACCTTAGCACCCGTGCGGTGAACACACGCGGTTTCAGTTCTCATAAACACTCAACCTGACTATTAAGATTTCGTGTAGGTCATTTCTGGCAGCTACCGTCCCATGGCCGTAGCGGTGGCAAAATAGCTGGGTTTCTAGCCACCAGTTTATGATCGTCTGTACCGTCACCGCTGCTGGCAATATGCTCCGTCGGTTAACCTGACAACACCCTCAGCAGAGCTACGATTAAGAAGACGTAGGAATACCCCGTTTGTAAGGTTCAGCAGGAGCCGCTGTGCGGTTTTGGTGGACTGCTGGATGGTGTCCTAATTCTGTGGTGTCTCACTTCATGCGGTGTTTAAGCAAAAGCGCGGACTACCGATTACAGAAGCCCGCCGCTTTTTATGGAGTTGGAATGACGACGACGTTAGGCCGCGATTAGTTCACCGTTCTCAGGATTAGAAATAAACTCATGATAGGTGTCTTCCGCCTCTGTGTCGTGGTAAAAGACTTGCCACGTCACTCCAGGCTTTGCAGGCCGATAAATGCCCAAGAATGGCTCGGCTTCCCCCTCCGGTGTTCCGTGTAAGCTGTAAATAAATTGGCCGTTAAGCCTTGACACGAGGCCGCCATTGGCTGCGTGTAGTTCGGCATTTTCCAAGAGTGCCGTAAAGCATTCTGCGAATGTTTTGAACATAATATTTGTTCCCTTGTTAAATCGTCTGTTATTAAAATGCCAAGAGCGGCAGCCCGCTAACGAGTCTTGCCGCTCTCAGCTTGTTAGCGAACTGCGCGCTAGGGATTTTATCAGGCTGTCAACAAGTCTCGCGCGTCCTGCTTGGCATCGTCGCGAAGTACGATCTACGCTAATGCTGGATCATATTGGAGTTTGTCTGAAACTCCTTTGGCCTGCGAGCGATTTGGCAGAAGGTTCGCGATGTTGCGCCGCAGCTCGTAAAAACAATGAAACAACCCAACTACCCGCACCCTTCGTTGAAAGTAGTCGAGCCGTATAAGCACGCACTTGCAACGCATCAGATGTATTCAGCGATCTCTTCGTTAGACCACGTGCGCACTTTTATGGAGACGCACGTGTTTGCCGTCTGGGACTTCATGTGTTTACTGAAAGCCTTGCAGCGCGCAATCACCTGCACGGAAACGCCATGGATTCCGCGCGGCGACGCAGCGACTCGCCGATTGATTAATGAGATCGTGTTGAGCGAGGAGAGCGATCTGCTACCGGATGGCACGTATGCTTCACACTTCGAATTCTACCTGACCGCGATGGAAGAGGCCGGGGCTGAAACGCTATCGATCCGAACCTTCATTCAGAAGTTGGAAGCCGGGGAGTTCGTCCAAGTCGCACTTGAAGATGCAAAGGCCCCCGCTGGAGCGCGCCAGTTCGTTCTCCACACAATGGACATCATGCAAACCGGAAAGCCTCACGCGATTGCTGCGGCGTTTGCGATTGGACGCGAGGACATCATCCCCAGGATGTTTCTTGAGTTGATCAAGCGCCTGGGCGGCGGTGCATCGCCTTATGTCGACGGCGCGAGTCTGAGTCTTTTTCTCTATTACCTCGAACGGCATGTTGAGTTGGACGGCGCTGAGCACTCGATCCTGGCTGCGAAGATGATGACGAATCTATGCGCTGCCGACGCGGCAAAATGGCGGGAGTCTGCAGACGTCGCCGTCAACGCTCTGCAAGCGCGAGCATTGTTGTGGGATTCGGTTTTACAACAGCTAACAGTCACTAAAAGTAGCAGCACTTAGAGTAAGTTTGCTGCTTTCCTCCCATGGAAGAAAGCGAGATACCCTTCACTCTCACTCGACCTGTCCGTGTTAGTGGTCTCGACATAACCGCGAGCTAAAGATCGTTCTATCGAAAGACGAACAGCTCGCGCGGCACAGAACTTCATCGACATTTCGGGCAAGTATGGGCGGCTACTTCGATGTGGATGCCTGTTCAATTGCGACAACGAGACTGTCGAAAATCGTAAGGGCCATCATGTCGAACGCCACCGTAGCCCTCTAGAGGCAACCTCGCCTGGGCGACCGTTGAACTAGTTGGTTGCGCTTTCGACACGTTGATAATAACCGCTGGGTTAAGGAGTGTTGGGTTGGTGTTTCAGTTGGAACAGGTAGCGGCAGTTTCTGTTGAGATCCTACTGTGTGCGTGCCTAAAGGACCTCGCCTCTTGCGAGCTCGCGAAGCCCATTTTTCTGGTCAAGCATGAAACGAAGGAAGGTGCGAGTGGCCGCCGGCTGGAAACTTCCGAGTGAAACCATCTTTACGGATCGGCGTAACCTGTGCCCGGCGATCCGCAACTGGGCTAACTTGCCGGCCTTCACCTCGTCCCTTACAGCCCACGGAGGCAACAGCGTGGTACCCCAGCCATGCTCGGTCATCAACTTGATGAAGTAGGTGTCATTGGATTCCAGAGCCAGTGCCGGCCGGATGCTGACGCTGTCGAAGAACTGATCAGTTGCGCGTCGTATCGAAGAGCCTCGTTCGAAAAGCACAAGTCTTTCGTTTGCGATCTCTTTTATCGTGGCTGACCGCTTCTTTGCCAACCGATGGTGACGCCCCACAATCACAAGGAGTTCGTCTTCGACTAGTTGTTCTACTTTGAGGGCGGGCGAGTAAACGGGCCAGGATGCAAAACCGATGTCTGCGGCGCCATCCAGGATTCCGGCAATCGTCTGCTCGGTGCTCACGGTGGTGCGAAACGATAGCTCAATTCCCGGATGCGCGCGCATGAAAGCTTCAAAGCTAGGCGCGAACAAGTAGACCAGTGCCTGGGTTGCCGCAGCTACCCGCACCGACCCCGCTTCGGGATGCGCGCGCCCGGACACTCGCTCGCGCAATGCTTCAGCCTCATCGAGAATTCGTTGGGCATGTTCAAGCGCTACCCTGCCCGATTCCGATAGCCTTACGCCACGTTTCCCACGAATGAATAGTGGCTCACCCAACTCTGTTTCCAATGCTTTGATTTGATGGCTAACGGCTGATTGAGTGAGATTTAGCTCCTTCGCGGCGCTGGTAAAATTCAAGGTTTCGGACACCATCCGAAAAGTTCGCAGTTGCCATAACTCCATAAGCACGCTCCTCAGAAGGATAAGCTCAAGACATGAACTGTTTTGATGGGCTCTATTAAAACAATGAGTTGGATATATGACAACGTCCTTCGTAGACTTGGCACCGAATAATTCACCAAAACACAGAGATTACATTTTGGCGAATGTGCCGCGCACATTTTCAACTCACCTTTTACATTAATACCAACTACAAGGCAGACGGACATGCAGAACAAATCAGAGAACACTAGACATTATTTGCTGGCCAGTGACTTTGATCAGACTCTGAGCTTTAACGATTCCGGAATCGTGCTCAGTGAATTGCTGGGTAACGCCAGGTTTGATGAAAAGGTCGCGGGCTTGGCGAACATGAATTTGGTACAGCAGGGAGGCGAACTGGCCTACCTATTGTTGCACGATCCTGAGTATCGCTGTGTTCGGAAGGAGCATTTGATCGAAGTGGGCAAGCGCATTCGTCTGAAGGCAAATATTCGAGAGTTGTCACGGCTCCTGGAGAAAGGCTTTGACGGCTACCGCTTCTCCTTCTATGTCGTTTCGGCTGCGCCGGAAGAAGTAATTCAATCTGCTCTCGAGGGCATCATTCCGCCGGACCATATTTTCGGCACGCAGTTCCGCTACGACGAGGCAACCGGGGAGATTGGCTCAATCGTCCGAGTGCCTGCGGGATACGGTAAAGTTGCCGTCATTGACGAACTGCATTCACAACTGCAGATCAGTTACGACCGCATCGTCTACGTTGGTGACGGCAGCTCAGATGTTCATGTAATGTTGCACGTCAACCACCAGGATGGCTTCACAGTTGCCGTTTCTGAAGCCAAACACATCGCCCAGATTGCTAAACGAAGCGTTTTGAGTGACGACGCTCTGAGCGTATTGGTTCCTGTTCTGGAAGACATCGTGGGTTGGGATACACTGCATATCCGCTCACTTTTTGAGTCACGGGGCTTTCTGATTCAGGAGTGGGACAAAGTCCGGACAGATTGGCTGACCATCAGCGAGATACCTCAGCTAACCGACAAAGCATTAAGGTCAGCGGAGACAGCGAATGTTTAACGGACTAGGTTGGGTAGCAACTGCGGTTTTTGCCGCCTCCTACTTTAGTAAGACATCTACAGTTATGCGTCGCCTCCAGGCGTTGGCTGCTCTGTTGTGGGTAGGCTACGGGATCTGGATGAATGCCCGTCCGATAATCGTGGCCAACGTTATTGTGGCGGCGCTGGCCGTCTACTCCGACTGGAAGCAGCCGCGAATACGGAGTGTGGATAACGGCTAAGAGTCAGAACCAGGGTCCCCACTCTTTGATGTTGTTCAATGTGTGTGATCGTGAGTGTGAGGGACTCCAAAATATGCTGCATGCGCGTCGATGATTACGCGCCACTCTGCGGCTGGCACTGAGAGTTTCTCTTCCAACCATTTGATAACGTCGGCCACACCGGTGCCATCCTTAAGATTAGTAAAGACAAATGGACCATTGCCGCGCATGCGCAGCGAATCGCTCCTCATCACCGCTAACGATGCGCCGACATGAGGCGCCAAATCGATCTTATTGATCACGAGCAAGTCAGATCTAGTCACGCCTGGTCCACCCTTGCGCGGAATCTTGTCTCCGCCTGACACATCGATCACATAGATGAAAACATCGACGAGATCCGGACTAAAAGCAGCGGCGAGATTGTCGCCACCACTCTCGACAAAGATCAATTGCAGGCCTCGCAGGCTGTGTTCGAGATCCGCAATCGCCTCGAGATTCATAGAAACATCTTCGCGAATTGCCGCATGCGGACAGCCGCCCGTTTCGACCCCGCGTATCCGTTCAGCGGGCAACGTCCCCTGTCTAATTAGGAACTCCGCGTCCTCTTTTGTGTAGATGTCGTTGGTAATGACGGCTAGACTGTATTTTTCTCGTAGTTTCTTGCTGAGGGCGTCGACCAGCGCGGTCTTGCCGCTACCAACCGGTCCGGCAACACCCACGCGAAACGCCCGCTCATGATGATGATGGTCCATTGTCCTCAATCGTCCGGTTAGGCCTCCTAAAACAAAAAATATCTTTGCGCCAAGGGCAAAACGGTCGCCGGCTCGCACGTCAACAATTCACCGTTGGCGCGCACTTCGTACGTTTCCGGGTCGACCTCGATGTTTGGCATCGCATCATTATGAATCATGTCGACCTTACCAATGTTCCGACAGTTCGCGACCGCGACTACAGTTTTCTCGAGCCCTAACTGTTCCGATATGCCGCGTTCAAGCGCCGTCCGGGACACAAACGTCAGGCTAGTACTGCGCATCGCTTTGCCGAATGCACCAAACATCGGCCGATATAGTACGGGCTGGGAGGTTGGTATCGAAGCATTACTGTCGCCCATCACACTCCAGGCTATGAAACCACCTTTGATGACCATTTCGGGCTTGACGCCAAAGAACGCAGGCTTCCACAGAACGAGATCGGCAACTTTGCCTGTCTCAATCGAACCGACCTGTCCGGAAATGCCATGTGTGATCGCGGGATTGATCGTGTACTTGGCGACATAGCGTTTCACTCGAAAGTTGTCATTGCGACTCGAATCCTGCCCCAAGGAGCCGCGTTGCACCTTCATCTTGTGTGCGGTCTGCCACGTCCGCATGACCACTTCACCGATTCGGCCCATCGCCTGCGAGTCGCTCGAAATCATGCTAAATACACCCAGATCGTGGAGGATGTCTTCGGCGGCAATAGTCTCAGGCCTGATGCGGCTTTCGGCGAACGCGACGTCTTCGGGTACGAGCGGATTCAGATGATGACAGACCATCAACATGTCCAGGTGCTCGGCAATGGTGTTGACGGTGAAAGGCCGGGTGGGATTGGTAGAAGAGGGCAAAATATTCGGTAGCGAGGCAATCCGAATAATGTCCGGCGCGTGTCCGCCCCCAGCACCCTCAGTGTGATATGTGTGAATCGCGCGTCCTTTGATAGCCGCAATGGTGTCTTCGACAAAGCCGGCTTCGTTGATCGTGTCGGTGTGAATTGCAACCTGTATGTCAGATTGATCGGCTGCTTGCAGACAGGCATCGATCGCCGCCGGTGTTGTGCCCCAATCCTCATGCAACTTCAATCCGCACGCGCCTGCTTCAATCTGTTCGGTGAGCGGCAGCAGTGACGCAGCGTTCCCCTTGCCCAGGAAACCAAAGTTCATGGGCCAATGCTCGGCGGCTTCGAGCATACGCGCGATATTCCAGGCGCCCGGGCTGCAGGTGGTGGCATTAGTTCCGGTCGCTGGACCAGTACCGCCGCCGATCATCGTCGTAATTCCGCCCGAGAGCGCCACTTCAATTTGTTGCGGCGAGATGAAATGGATGTGACTGTCAACGGCTCCGGCCGTAATGATGAGGTTTTCACCTGCGACGACTTCAGTTGCGGCTCCGACAACCAGGTCGGGATCGACTCCGTCCATCGTATCCGGGTTTCCCGCCTTGCCCACTTTCACGATGCGACCGCCTTTGATCCCAATGTCACCCTTTACAATTCCCCAATGATCTATGATCAGCGCGTTCGTGATGACCAGGTCCAGCGCCCCTGGCGAGTCTTCGCGCCGGGCCACACTGCTCTGGCCCATGCCATCGCGAATGACTTTGCCTCCCCCGAACGTGATCTCATCGCCATAAACAGTAAAGTCCTTCTCGATCTCAACTATCAGTTCCGTGTCGGCGAGCCGGACGCGGTCGCCAGTGGTCGGCCCGTAGAGATCAGCGTAAGTACGGCGGGGAATTTTTAGACTCATGAATCCTGGGATCTACTGTGGTCTATCTAATAGGAAAACGCTCACACTCTCGGGCAGCAGCTTAGGTTGCAGCATCAAGCTCACCATCGATCAATCCGTGGTGGCCGAAGATCCGCCGCGCGCCACCGAACTCCACGAGCGCAACTTCTTTCTCCTCGCCGGGCTCAAACCGAACGGCAGTGCCGGCTGGAATGTTCAGTCGCATGCCTCGCGCTATGTTCCTATCGAATGTGAGCGCGCGATTGACTTCGAAAAAGTGATAGTGGCTGCCGACCTGAATTGGCCGATCGCCAGAGTTTTTCACCAACACAGTAGTGACGCGCCGAGCGACGTTCGCCTGGACGTCTTCCGGTTTGACGAAGTATTCACCTGGGTGCATAAGTTTCACCTTACATCCGCAGCTGACGCAGATCAGAAAAGCTCAGGAACGGAAACGGCGGCGCGAAGGGGCCGGTTTGGCGCCAACTGGCCTGCCATTGAATCTGTGTAATCTGCATAATCCGCGAATTGTCGTTCAAACCCTATTTAATTGGATCGTGAACGGTAACCAGCTTCGTGCCGTCGGGAAACGTAGCTTCGACTTGCACGTCATGAATCATTTCGGTGATGCCCTCCATGACGTCTTCGCGTTTCAGGATCGCCGCGCCAAGAGTCATAATCTCCGTGACCGATTTACCGTCTCGGGCGGCTTCCAGTATTTCAGCTGAGATGATGGCGATTGCTTCCGGATGGTTGAGTTTTAGTCCCCGTGCCTGCCTTCTGCGCGCGACTTCAGCGGCAACGAAGATGAGCAACTTCTCCTGCTCACGCGGTGTTAGATGCATGATCTCGACTCGCTCGCCACGCAGGCTATCAGCTAGCTAGGTCGAACTAGCTCAGCCTTGCATTGAAATCTTCAGTAGATCTTTCGCGGCCTTACGGTCTCTCGGTCATACAGAAACAGTTTTGCGACGCGCCAGAACTCCGGCAAAAACGTAGCTATCTCCCTGCCACTGACACTGAGGGCCCGAACGACGATCCCATGTGCGCGAAGCCGGCTGACCCCCCAAACCGTTAACGATGGTCGTGATGCCTGTACTGCCAATTCGCCCAGCAGCGTTTCCAACTCCAACCAGCGTGAAGTCTCGACGCCGACGCGGCAAATATAGAAAGTTGACAAATACCCGTACGCGCCCAACCTGGCAAGCGAAAATACAGGTCGCCTCGCCGGCTCAATTCGCATGTGCTCGCTGGCGATTGGTTGGCCCAGCGCGCTGATTCCAGTCTTCAGTTGAAGCAGGTCATAGGCGAACATTTCGTTGTGTGCCTGGCGACCAGGTGCGACCGTTTCCCACCAAAACAGACCTGCGTTGGCGCCAAGCTTGATCTGCGTCTCCTGCCGATAACGCGAACCCGCAAATGGGATTAATTCGTCAGGAAGATACTCGGCAAGACCGTCGTCCTCTACACTGATCTTAGATTTCTGCAGAGCCGGCACTGCATTGTTCCGGCTGCGATAGATTCGAGTGGCGCCTGTAGAGGTAATTTGGGCCACTGCACGTGGTCCGACTTCAACGATCAGATCCAGCTGGTCGCCGCCCAAAACGCCGCCAGACATATTGTGCAAATGAACCAGCGACCCACGGTCTTCTAACTGAAAGCCGCGGACGACCCGTAACGGCAACTGCTGCTCGCTTTCCGTGAGGATTGTTTGGTTGCGGTTTCCGCGCACCTCGAAGCGCAGACGCAAACGACCGTGCACACATGGGTTTGATTCCGCGCGATCAAACTTCGTCGCATTCGTCGTGGTCGCTGTGCTCAATTGGATGCTCATAATCGAGCTGGTTAGATCAACTAATAAAAAGGCGCGTTGGCAGCGTCGGATGCCGCATAGAGCCCACCTCAAGCAACGGGGCAAAGCAGGCAGCCTGCTCGATGTCAAAATCGTCTTCCCGGGCAAGCCTTACCAATTCGGCCAGCAACGGCTTCAGCTCCCATAACATTCGCGTCGCCTGCATCTGGCCCAGTGGCAGCAGCCGTTGGCATGATGAAATAAGATTGGCTAGCGATTGATGACCGTAAGCCAGCAGCGTCGACTCCTCTTCAATTCCCAGCGCAGCGCCCGCCAGACCAAAGGCGGCGCAATGGTGAATCTCGGCTTCCATTTCCTGCGCGGTATTGATCGCAGCAGTCAGGATGGGCGCTTCAATCAGTCCGTTAACCAATCGAAGGAATCGCCTGCCGAGCGTCGCGCTTGCGCCGCGATTTTCGCGAGCGAGTTTGAAAGCGCTCAACTGCAAATTCAGATCGAGCCACTGCTTGATCGGAAACTGATCTCGCACGTTAAATCCCAGTCGAAAAGCTGCACCACAAAAATGAATTTCGAACGAGCCAATTTCCTCGAGGTACTCACGCAGAAATGCTTCCAGCGCATCCACGCTAAGAGATTCGCCAGCAACCAGAGCCTCAAGGCCGAACGAATGGCTCAATCCCCCAATCGGCAGCGCGGAGTCCGATAACTGCAGCAACCACAGCAAGGGCATTCGTTTCGTTCTGTCCATGATTGAGGGCGGTTCAGTTCTGAGGCCTTGTATGTATAACCGCCAAAGAAGTAAGCATGGAACGCATGGGGCTAACATGCCCCTAAATATTGATGACGCAACCGCTGGCTCGAAACAAACGGCGTTGTAGGCTCCAGACTCTTTCCTTACAAAGATGTTGGGTTCTTCGATCCACTCACCGTCAGACTTAGCCGCAAATACACCCTTACGCACAACGACTCTGCATTCTGAGCCCAAGCAGATGGCTTTCTATCGCTACCTCAATAGCACCACCGAGGCTCGAGCCTGACATCTCCCCAGGTTCGACTGACCATTTCACCAAACGACCTCCCATTGTTTGGGCGACCACTGCACGCAGCGGCTTTTGAATGAACTTCCAGCCGCGAAGGATCCGGCCGCTTAGCACAACCTGCGAAACGCCCAAGCCGCAGATGATGTTGCCAATGCCGATGCCCAAAGATTGGCCGACACGTTCCAGCGTCGCCTGGGCCCGCTCCTCTCCTGCCTCCGCGCGGGTAACCACATCTCTAAAGCGGAGCAAAGAACGACCCTTGACGCGTGGGCCGTTTCCCAGATAAAGCTCGACGGCACTGGACGCTGACGCATATCGTTCCCAGCAACCGCGGTTTCCGCAGGTGCAGGGCTTTCCGCCGGCAACGATGGTCATGTGGCCGAACTCACCGGCGAGATCAGCCCCGCGCGTTCCGCGATACGCTTCGCCGCCAAGTACCAACCCGACGCCAATGCCCGTCCCAACTCGGACCAGAACGAAATCATTGGCTGTGCGCCGGTTATTGTCAGTGCTGCGCCGACGTTGCGCTTCGTAAATGGCCGCGGCGGTTGCATTGTTCTCCACGACCACGGGCACGGTGGTGCGCATCAGGCTGCGGATGGGCACATCACGCCAGCCCAGATGGGGTGCGTAAAGCAGCATTCCCTTCTCTACATCAGCCGGTCCTGGCACGCTTACGCCAATGATCATCAAGACGCGCTCCGGCAGCCTGACGCGCATCTCCGCGATCAATAAACGGATGCGAGACAATGCCTCAGCAGGATCACTGGGCGTCGCAAAAGAATCCTCGCGTAACAACTGACCGTCCGGGGTGGTTGCTCCAATCCGAACCTCGCTTACGCCAATGTTGATTCCGATCAGAAACTCACGCTCAGCACGCAAGGACAGGCCAATGGGTGGCCTGCCGACGCGGCCCGCAATTGTTTGCTCCGGCGCCGCTTCGCGCAAGGCGCCGGAACTTAGCAGCGGTTTGACCAGCACGGTGACGGTGCCCCGCGTGACTCCTAGCCTCCGGGCCACCGCCGTTCGTGAAATTGGTTGAGCAGCGCGCACGATCCGCAATAATTCATGCGTCGTGGGCGGCGCACTACCCATGATTCTGCTGGGCCGTTCGGTCCGCGTTCGCTTCGTCTTTCGCGCCGTCTGAGACTTGGCTGCAGTTTTGTTTAGCACATCCACCGCTTTCGAGGTTGTTGCCGTCGGTATGGTAATGCCGGCTGAGTTACGCACCCTGATCTCCTTGTCAAGTAAAAATGAAATCTGGTAGTCCGCGAAAGCAACCAGCAAACATTCGGCCACACGAACCAGCCAAACCCGGAATAGCTATTTCTGCTTCGTTTTCTTCGACTTTTTTGAAAACCCACGGCCAGCATGGTGCTGCCAACTCATCGGCGCCTCGCGGTTCGGAGACATTTTTGTGGCGAACAACGAGTGTCGTGACATTCATGTCGGTGCGGTTCGAACTCTCGTTCTCAATTGTGGCTTTTAGAGACTGGGTTGAAACTCGGCGCGCCGAAGATGCAACCAGGCGCCAGGTTGAGGCTCCGGTTTGAGCTTATACAGCTCACGCACTCTTCTTTTGACTAAGCGCCCGGACTTCCCTTAAGGATTTGGTGAACTGGACGCTCGCTGGTGCCGCGTTCGAGAAGTACTACGGCAGCGTTTGGGTACCATATCTATGCGAGTACTACAGCTCTTCGCGATACAGCTTGAGTTAAGCTCGAAAGTTGTGTATGAGCGGAAGAAAAAGGTGGCGTATTCTTGATGAGTTTTTGCCGAACCATCAACCTTATTGCTAAGGAGGAATACGCCGTGAAGGAAGATAACTTAGTTGACTA
>Ga0179594_10000138_pt1 | contig 22337 bp, 20 predicted proteins | sample CZOMad1_1_08_16f_FD_148625 | JGI IMG/M metagenome (GOLD analysis project Ga0179594, IMG submission 148625) | Vadose zone soil fungal communities from Angelo Coast Range Reserve, California, USA - CZOMad1_1_08_16fungal (Illumina Assembly) | ecosystem: Environmental > Terrestrial > Soil > Vadose...
CGTTCGTACGTCCCCAAGGCCTGCTCGACGATTTCCCGCATTGGAACTCCAAACGCCGCACTGCGACCGTTGCATTGCAGCAGGCCGATTTCGGGGCGTCAACCCCCTGCTTTGGTTGGAAGCCTGTGGATTGCGGTGTTTTGGTAGTGTTTTCAGCGCGCCGCAGGCTGTCCGAAGCAAGAAATTGTTAGGGAAAGATGACCCGGTCAGTCTGAAACGTTGAACTCAAGCTGCGCGAGCTCCACGCAATGCAATAATATGATGCCGCTTCGGTGGCGGTCGGTCTTGCCATATTTGACGCCCTTGATGGCCCAATTGGGGTCTTCCGACCGTGCGGGCACAACGCGCTCGACGATAACTCCGACGAAGGTTTCGAACTCCGGATGGCTCGCTCGGACAGCCTCGGCCAATGATCGTTCCAGACTAGCTCGCGTCACTGTATTGCGCGCCGGTTGTTGTTCGCTTTTTCGCTTGAAGATCAATTTGCTTCCGATGCCCCTCATCGTCTGGTGACGGACGCCTGCTGCGGCGCTTGCCCGAACCCGACCCGCGAATGCTCTAGCATTGTCGCGAGAGATGCAAAAAAAATCCGGCCCGGCGGGAGCGCTTCCTGCGAGCCACCGATCGCGATCGAGGCTGCTGCCGAAGCCATTTTATCAACTTAGTTAAGATCCGAAAATCGGAGACTGGAATCGTTCGCTGTCGTCACGTTCCTTGCGGACGCTATTGGGGTCGACCTGACCAACCATTCGCAGCGTTCGAGCAGGCTCGCAGCGCTTTGGGGGCATTACTTGGGGCATGAGGGGCATCGCGTCGCGAGCCAATTCCGCATCCGGATACCCCAGCGGCTCAGTCGAAGAGTTTGAACTCCAGCTGCCTCTTGGACACATCGCTGGACAGGGTCGCGCCGCAAAGCGCCCGATCGGCCTTGCCGTATTTGATGCCCTTGACGGCCCAGTTGGCCGCTTCAGGCAGCGCCTGAGAGACGCGCTCGACAATCACCCCTACAAAGCTTTGGCAATCAGGGTGGCTGGCTTTGACGGCGTCGGTTATCGCCTGCTCAAGAGCAGCGCGCGCAATTGGTGTTCGTGCCTCGGCTCGCTCTTCGGTTTTTTCGCTCATCTCACAACGCACAATGTTGAATGATCCTGATTGGATCATCATGGTCGGCTGATCGGTCTTCGCTGTTTCCAGTTCTTTTGCCGGCTTGCCGGAACTGACCACGGCCGACCATAGGGACCCCGTCGAGACGGAAGCAAGATCTCGCCGAACAAAAGCCCGATCCTCTCCCCATATAAGGTTAGTGGGCAGCCGTTTCGTCCTGCACATATTGTTTGCAGGATCAAGGGGGCACGGGATCAAGTAAAGCGATCAACCCATTGAAAATACACGTACAATCAAATTCGTAATGTTGTGTCGTCTTCGATGTGTTCGGCAGCGGGACTACTTTGTTCAAAATAGCGTCACAATCGAAGCACACTGCGGAAATTCAGATTGTTAACCGTTTCGATAATTTCGCTTGGTCTGGCAAAGGAACGATGATGGCCATGCCGGCATCCAGATATCAGCAATATATTCTCGCAAGGTCGGCGATATTGGACGCGACCACGAAGCAGCTCATTCGCGAGGCGAGCACGGCCCGCGGCTCGGCCTTGCGATATTCCTCGCCATGGCCTTGGGTGCTGGCGCTTGCGATCAGCTGCGGCATGTGGGCCGGTATCGGTTGGCTGATCTGGACTTTTGTCTGACGTGTACGTCACCCACGCGTGACGACGAGAGATACGCAAGCCAAACACCGTCAGCCAGCTGCATTCGACGAGATCACGCGATCTCCGCCCGGCCGCCCCTAAGGCGCCGCTGCCACGCGTGGCAGCGACTTGATCGGCTCCAGCGTGATATGGCGGAAGAGCACGTCGGAGCCTTCGGCCTGAAGCTGGATTCGACCATGCGTCAAGGGTTCACAGCCACCGCCGATATGCTCGACATCGCAGATGCTCCAGGCCTCGATCACGGGTACGCCGTTGACCACATGAATCGCCCGGTCGCCGAGCACATAAAGGTCGAGCGTGTTCCAATCGCCTAGCGGTTTTTCCTGATCTGTCGCGTTTTCCGCAAACCACAGCACGGCATTGCCAACGACATCGACTTCGCGACCGCCCACCATGTACCGCCTCAGCGGACTGAACAGATCTGGATCGCGTCCAACGGTGGTTCTGGATGAGAGGCCGCGGCCAACGGTGGCGAGCCTGCCCAGCTCGCCGCGGATCATGTCAAATTCGACCGAGCGCATCCATGTCCCCAGCACCGCGCCCGCCGGACCATGGGCGTGATACAGCACGCCGCTATCCTGAGGTCCGTTCAACATGGGAGGAAAGCGATTCTTACCCCATTTGAACTGGAGACTAAGGTGATAATCACCATAGTCGCCCTTATGTGTCAGACCTCCCCACGTCTTTCCCTTGACATAGATCGCCGGCTCGCCGTCCTCGGCGACGACTTTGAAATCATCGCCGATGCCGCCCGCCCCGATCGGATCGGCCGATTGGCGATATTTGTGTGTTTCCGTTGGATCGGCATAGCCGAGCCAACCATCCCAGTCACTGAGGTCAGCGCCATTGAAAAGCGAAATCCGCGGCCCCACGGCTGCCGGCAGATCCGTGAGAGTAAGCGCTTGTGGAGCGGCAATCGGGATGCTCCTGATCAGGGCATGCACCGGCGGCACCAGAACCGAGCGGAGCTTGTAGCCAAGCGCAGCGGCCAGCAAGATCGCCACGCCGAGCCCCGCGACGATGACGGTCTTTCTGCGGACAAGCCGCCGGGTCGTGACATTGCCGCTTTGCGGCCCCGCAACTACGGATGTGTCAGCGTCGAGCACATGACCTCCCTGGACGCAGCCGAACCACCAATGATTCCACGACCAGCGCCGTGACGGGCCGCAAGCAATGCATCAGCGCAGCCTCCTGAGTTGGACATCCTTGAACTGCACGAGCATTGGCGGTCCCGCATGGAGCTGGAGCGCCAGAACCCCTTCCGTCCGCGACTTTTTCACTTCCCGATCGACGACCTCCGTCGCCTTGAAGCCGTTGACCTGCTGCACGAGCCGATGTCCCTTCGCGATCACGCGATACTCGTTCCAGTCGCCCCAGCGCATCGCCTTTGTGACCTTATCGCGGTCCGTGGTCTTGCCCACGACGGTTCGCTTGCCGTCCTCGCCGATCTCGACCTTTTCGCCCCATTTCGCAAGAAGGCCCCTACCGCGCTCTTCGTAGAGGTCACCGATAAATTTGCCCTCTGCATCGATGTCCGCCTGATAACCCTGAACGACGGCATCACCGAGATCGATGCTTCGATACTGAATACCGCTATTTCCCGCCAAAATTCTCATTTTCAATCGAAGTTCGAAATCCGCAACGTTGCCTTGAAAGATCAGGAACGTGTTGTGATCTGTCGGATTCTTTTCGGTCGTCTCGCCGGTCATGGCACCATCGCGAACCGACCAGAACTGATTGTTTCCACGCCAGCCCTTGAGCGACTTGCCGTCGAAAATGCTCTCAAAGCCGTCGCGCGCGTCCGCGAGCGGGCTCGAGGCCGCCAAGCAAGCCAGCGCGAGACCCGCCGCCATGAAACGTGAAATCGAGCGTGCTTTCAAAACCGATCCTTGACCAATCTTTGCCGATTTTCACACGGGGGCGGCCGGCAGCGGGGCAATCCTGTTCACCGCGTCCACGACCGATAGGATATCAAGTTAAACATTTCCCGCGCCGCCGATCAACGTCCAGGCCAATAGCCTCGGGCGTAGCTGGCCTAACCCGACTGTCCGAGACGAAGCATTTGGTCGAGATAGAGTTCCGCACTGCGCTTCCAGGTGAATATCGCCGCTCGCTTGCGGCCCTGAGCCATCATCGTCGCGCGGCGGTCGGCGTCTGCCAATAAGCCGACGATGGCCTCGCGCCAGCCGTTCCCGTCGTCCGGGTTCACATAGAGGACCGCATCGCCTCCAACCTCGACAAGGCTCGCCGCATTCGAGGAGACCACAGGACACCCCCTTGCCATTGCTTCCAATGGCGGAATCCCGAAGCCCTCGGTCTTGGAAGGGAACGCCAGACACAACGCGCCGCCGTAGAGCGCGGCGAGGTCGTCGTCACCGACATAGCCCGCGTAATGGATGTTGGACCGCTGATAGTCCGGACCATCGGTGGAAAAAATATTCGACACGGCACCGACGACCACGATATCGATCCCGGCAGCATCAAGCCCCTGCGCCTGATCGAGAATGACATTGACGTTCTTGTGCTTGGCTCTGCTGCCCAATAAAAGCACGTAGGGACGTTTCATCGCGTTGAGGAGCGGAAGGCTCGCCCGCTTCTCGTCCCATCGAAGCGCGTGCTCGTGGCCGTTTGGCGCGATGAAAATTTTCTCTGCCCGGCAGATTCCATGTTTGGCGAGCGTATCCGCCGAGAATTGCGATACCGTCGCAACTCTCTTGGCGCACCGGCCGAGAGCGGGCAGAAGGACCCGATAGGCCAGACGGAAGAGACGCGAATAGCTGTCGGGCTCGATGAACGTGTTCGCATCATGAATGCACACGATGTGATTGAGCGCAAACAACGGGCCGGAATTTCCCAGACTGAGCAGCCCGGACGTCGCGTACCAGGGCAACACGAATTGGTCCCACAGATGCCCTGACCCGTATCCCGTCCGGCGAAGGTCGATCTGCGAAAGAGGCAACTCGGTTTTGGCGCCCTGTGGCACGACCAGCGACATTCCGAGCCGCCTGGCGACGTCGTGGTTTTGCGACAGGATATCGTCAAGCGAGGCGACGATTTCCCGCGCGTAGCGTTGAACGCCCGTCATCTGCTGGGTCAGAAAGCGCCCGTTGATCGTCCAGGCTCTTCTCCGGTCGAGACTGTTGTCGGAATGGGCCATGCTATGACTTCAACGATTGACGACAGGACCAACAGGTCAGGACGATAGGCCGCCTGCCCGTTTTCCCTGCGCATCCCTTAACTGGCCAAGCAAGCTCGTGACGACGCGATCGACGCCAAGCAGGTGCATGCACGGCTTGGCATCTTCCGGGTACTCGAAACCCAGATTGAGATAGGCGACATCCGGCGAATCCGGCAATAGCACTTCGGCGTTGTCGGACAGCGGCCCCCATCGCGCGGGGTTCGTCGGCCCATGAAGGGCGACGATCGGCGCATTCACCGCCGCGGCAAGGTGCAATACGCCCGTGTTGACCGTGACAGCGGAATCGCAGCCCTCGAGCAAGGCTGCGGTCTCATCCAGAGAATAGCGCCCCGCTGCATCTTCAATCCTGCCGTCATTTGCCGCGATGCCCTCGAATAGTGCTTTGGACTTCGCAGCGTCCGACGGACCGCCGGTAAACACGACCTCCCAGCCCTGCTGGACGACGATCGCCGCAAGCTCCTGCCAGTAGCGGTCCGGCCACTCTCGCATTTCGCTCTTGAAGCCCGATGCCCACGGATGGCAGACGATATAGGGCTTCGATCGCTCGTCGCGGATCTTTCTGCGAGCCGCGGCCGAGGGCGTGATTTTCGGCCAGACCGGCCGCGGAACCCCGATCGACGCCAACAGGCCCGCATGATTGTCGAACTCGTGAATCTCCGCGGAATGCTTGACGGCCAGATCGAAGGCATAATGGCGGTATTGGCCGTCGGTCTTGAAGCCGACCGTAAAGCCGGCATTCGATAGAGCCGCGAGCATCGCGCTGATCCGCGGCCACGGCCCGAAATCGATCAGGACGTCAAGCTTTGTGCTGCGGAGAAGCGAGACCGCGCGCATCGGATCGGTGACGGCAATAACGTGGACCTGATCGACCAGCGGCAGCAACGGCGCGATGCCGCTGTTTGCTTTCGACGTGAAGAGATGCAGCTTCGCATCGGGGAAGGCTTGTCTCAGCACCGGGATGGCCGAGCCGACCGAAATGATGGTGTCGCCGATTGCACCTAACGCGATCAAGCCGATCGTGGACACTTCGGCAGGAATTGGCTTTCGGCGCTTGAGAGCGGACAGGACCGCAACGGCCGGAATTCCGATCGTTCGATCCAACCGTCGCAAACCGTCTCGACCTCGCTCAACACCGGGCATGTCACGTCCAAACTTCGAGCCTGCAATGAATGGGATTTAGCCTGTGAGCGCACCTCGAAATCAACCGCCGAACTGAATATACAGGCCCTCCAAGGATGGCAAAGGCCCGCAATGCGCGCTTCCGATTCATGATAAACCGTCGCCGCCCTCTCCTCCCTCCAGGAGGGCACGATCTATCACGGGCGATTTGAGCCATCGCGGCCATCAGGCCAATTCGCCTTTGATGGCGCTCACCTGGGCGATACCATCGATCGCGGCCCCAACGATATGATAAAGAGAACTCGCTGGCATGAACTTCACCATGGGGCGGCCGTCCTCATCGATCTGATCGATCCACCCACCATTGAGATGGCCGGGCAAGTGCGCCCTGAACAGCCGCTCCGTGATCGTCCCTACCAGGTTTGGCCAGGACTTGCCGGCCGCATCCTCGCGGCACAGGGCGCGAATGGCCTCGGTCTGCGGCCAGACGCGCGAAGCGCCGCTGACGACGGCGCCGCTCTCCTTCACGATGCTCCTGACGAGGCCCTTTTCCCGATCAATGCCATAGCTGATGGCATGTGCGACAAGCCGGCCAACTCTTTGGTCCACGTTCGAGCCGGCGAGCCGCTCCCATTCCCGCAACAGCCAGGCCCATTCCATTTGATGCCCGGGCTCCACCTGATTTTCGCCTGCGGCGCGATCGGGTTTCCAATTCGCATCGAACACCTCGCGGACCGTCCCGGTCGCCGGGTCCGCGAGCGCAACATCGAACAAATCGACAAGCGCCGTTGCGCGACCAAGATAACGCGCCTCGCCGCTCGCTTCCGCCAGCGCCAGCAGTGCCTCAAACAGATGCATATGCGGATTCTGCTCGCGTAAATTCGTTGGGCCGGGGACCTTGCTCAGAAGCCCCCGACCATCGCCGCTCGCGAAGATGCGGTCGATATCGAAAAGAGTGCGATCGGCAAGCAAAAGAAACGACTTGTCACCGCTGAGCCGGTAGAGCCACGCCAGCATATAGAGGACGAAGGCATGCGAATACAGATCGCGTGTCTTGTCCATCGGACTGCCTGCGGGATCCACGGAAAAAATCCATCCTGGATTTTCGTCCGATGACAGATAACGCCGCTCGAGGCCTTCGAACGCCCGCAGCGCCAACGCCTTGCCGGAACCATTCCAACCGATCAAAGCGGCACGCGAATACACCACAATCTGGCGCGCCTGCACGAGCAACCGTTGCGGTGCCTCGCGCGATGGTTCACCGGAAAATTCAAGGCGCTCATGAAAACAGCCGTTGGCTTCGTCGAATCCGGCCGATGCCCACAGCGGCAGCGCGCGATCGACGACAAAGAGCTGGAGCCGATGCAATGCCTGCGTTGGCGTCTCCGCCGACGTCACGACCGCATCCGCTCGACGATCTTGGTGGAGGAACGTCCCTCGATCAGCGGGAACAGCGCGATACGACCGCCCCTGCTCTTCACGAGATCGCCGCCAACGACCTGGTCCTCGCTGTAATCGGCGCCCTTGATGAGGACATCGGGAGCAATGGCTTCGATCAGGGACAACGGAGTTGGCTCATCGAACAGCACAACGAGATCCACCGCCCTCAGCGCACCGATGATGCGGGCGCGATCCGCCTCGGTCTGAATCGGCCGCGTCGGGCCCTTGAGCTTTCTCACCGACGAATCCGAATTGAGGCCCACGATCAATCGATCGCCTTCCGTTGCAGCAAAGGACAAAAGCTCGATATGTCCCGCGTGAATGAGATCGAAACAACCGTTCGTGAAAACGACACTCTCACCCATGCGCCGCCAGGTCGCGGCCATCGCCGCCGCCGTCGATTTCTCCGTCAGCGCGCCGGGCGCGAAGGAGACACTCGAGGCGCGGGCAATGGCGCTGTTGAGTTCGGTCCGGCTCACAATCGCGGTTCCAAGCTTGCTTACGGCGACGCCCGCGGCAACGTTGGCGATGACCGCCGCATCGTCGATTGCGAACCCGTCCGCGATCGATACGGCGAGCGCGGCAAGCGCGGTATCGCCGGCGCCGGAGACGTCGGCGACTTCGAGCACGGAAGACTTGATGTGCTTGGAAGGCTCTCCGCGTCTCATCAAGGACATGCCGGCCTCCGCCCGGGTCACGAGCAGCGTTCCGTCAAATTGACCGGCAAGCGCCTCGGCAGCAGCCTCGACCTCGGCATCGGTCGAGCAAGGCAGTCCGGTGGCAGCGGACAACTCGCCCGCATTCGGCTTGATGATATTAGCGCCCCTGTAAGCTTCCAGTGTCCGCCGCTTGGGGTCGACAAGCACGGGCTTGCCTGCAGCCTGGGCTGCGCCAATGACTTGCCTCAGCACGTGATCGCTGAAAATACCTTTTGCATAATCCGAGAGCACAACGATTTCGGCCTCGGCGATCGCGGCGCGGGCCGCCTCGACAACCGCCTCCTCGGCCTCACGCGAGAGCCGGCCAGGAAATTCGCGGTCAATTCTGAAGAATTGCTGCCGGCCGCTCACAACGCGAGTCTTGCAGATGGTGGGCCGATCGCGGTCTGTCGCCAGTAGCGCCGGCGATACGCCTGCTTCGGCCAGGATACGCCTGAGATCGACGGCATCCGTGTCGTTTCCGACAATGCCGACCAGACGCACGTCGCAGCCGAGGGCGACGATGTTGACTGCAACATTGGCCGCCCCGCCGGCGACCGCGCGGTCATGGCTATGCACGAGGACCGGGACAGGCGCTTCCGGCGAAATGCGCTCCACCCTGCCCGTCAGGTATCGATCAATCATGATGTCGCCGATGACGGCGACTACGTTACGCTGACCCTTTTCCGACAGCATTGTCGTCCTCTCCAGTTCCGAGACAAAGACCTGAAAGCTACCCAGCCAGACACACCGCGGAAACGACCAGCTCAGTTGCGCGAGACCACACGAATCCAAGCCCCGGCAATCAGCGGACGTCGAACAATTTTCACGACGACATCATCACATGATGTGGCCTTTAACCTATCCACTTCTCCGGCTAGCATCAATCCTATTAAAAACTCAGCGTTAATTGCCCTCAAGAGCAGCAGTCGCGCCCGGGATGCTCTGGGCATTCCTCTACAAGGACACCGCATATCCGAACAGCTGCGCAAGGCTTGCGCTCAATGACGCCGGATGGGCAGCCGCTCCAATTCCGGTGTAGCAAGGATCAGCTCGATCGACCCGGCTGCGCTCGTCGGTTCGATATCCGCGCAGCCTTCGGCAAGCCGTACCGCGCCGGAAGGAGACCTCGAACGGTAACGAACTCGTCAGCGTGGCGCCGAGACGATTCCGAAATCCGATCCGCTCCTCCTCAACGCCAAGGGCAATCGCATTTGTGGAACCATCGTGAGCCGAATGCGGCCGCCGGTATCAGCGAGCCTGCCCAACGACGTCGCTCTTTTAATCATTGATGTCACTCGTTTAATCATTAATGATGAATTGGGGCAATTGACTATTTTTCCTTCAGTTTCCTATAAGTTTCATCTTGGTGAGGTAGCGTTGCGCGGACTAAAGTTTTCCCGACGCAGTCCCTTGTCGGAGGTCAGCGAAACCGATGTCCCTTGAGCTGTATGGCGAGTTAAAGTGGCTGCCAAAGCCGCCTGAAAGCTTCAGAGCCGACTGCAAAGCGTTGCCGACTTCAGGGACCGGTCTCGGGACGAAAGCCCGTCGATTGGCGAGCTACCGTCTCGATGGAAATCAACTCACGCGACTGGGCGGCGTATTGCAGTCGTTGATATCGGCCGGCCAGGACCTGCGGCCGCTCACGCCGTTTCGACTGGGAATATTGGGCACCGGTACCCTGGACCTGATCGTGCCGATCCTTGTGGCGAGCGCCGCCCGTCACGGCGTGGCGCTCGATTGCGTTGTCGGCGGATATGACCAGGCGCTGCAGGAAGCCATTTCGCCGTCGTCCGAAATTTATTCAAAGAAGCTCGACGCCGTTCTGCTCGCGATCGATCATCGCAGCCTGCCGCTGAAGGCAGTGCCCGGCGACCGGGCTGCGGCCGAGCAAATGGTCGCTCAGTGCGCCGAACTGCTCGAGACGATCGCCTCGGCCGTCGCCGCCAATAGCGGCGCACTCTGCATCCTCCAGACCATCCCGAAGCCGGCCGAACGGCTGTTCGGATCGCTGGACAGGGCAATGCCGGGAACGTTGACCGCGATGATCAATGCGCTGAACATGCGCATCGTCGACATGGTCCGCAGTTCCGACCGCGTTCTGCTGGATGTCGAGAGTACAGCGGATCTGATCGGCCAAACCGAATGGCACTCCCCCGCCGAATGGAACCTGGCGAAGCTTCCGTTCTCCAACAACTATGTCCCGATCTATGCCGATCACGTCGCCCGCCTGATCGGTTCGCTGCGGGGCAAGGCGCGCAAGTGCCTCATCCTCGATCTCGACAACACCGTGTGGGGCGGCGTGATCGGCGACGACGGCCTTGAAGGCATCAAGGTCGCCCAGGGGGATGCAACCGGTGAAGCGCATCTGGATCTGCAACGTATCGCATTGTCGCTGCGCGATCGCGGAGTGGTGCTGGCTGTAAGCTCGAAGAATACCGACGAGGTCGCGCGAAAGCCGTTCCGAGAACACCCGGAGATGCTCCTGAAGGAAGGGCATATCTCGGTCTTTCAGGCCAACTGGGACGACAAGGCGACGAACATCCGCGCGATTGCCACCGAACTCAACCTGGGTTTGGACGCCATGGTGTTCGTGGACGACAATCCGTTCGAGCGCGATTTGGTGCGCCAGATGCTTCCGGACGTGGCCGTCCCCGAGCTGCCGGAGGATCCGGCTCTCTACGCGCGGACCGTGATGGCCGCCGGCTATTTCGAGGCCGTCAGCTTCTCCGAAGAGGACCGCAACAGGTCGAAAAGCTACGAGGACAATGCCCGACGCGTCGCGCTGCAACGCCAGGCGGGAAACCTCGACGAGTATCTCCAGTCGCTCGATATGAAAATCAGTTTCGCCGCGTTCGACGCCGTGGGACGTGCGCGGATCTCGCAACTGATCAACAAGAGCAATCAGTTCAACCTGACGACGCGCCGCTACACCGAAGCACAGGTTGCCGAACTGGAAGCGGACAAGAACGCGTTCGCGTTACAGGTACGCCTGGTGGACAAATTTGGCGACAACGGCATGATCAGTGTTGCGATCTGCCGCTTGTCGGCGCCTGGAGCCTGGGACATCGACACCTGGCTGATGAGTTGCCGAGTGCTCGGACGACAGGTCGAGCATATGGTTCTTCGCGAGCTCATGCTGCAAGGACGCCGGCTTGGAATAACCCGCCTGACCGGCGCGTGGTATCCGACCGACAAGAACGGAATTGTCCGCGATCACTATGCCAAGCTCGGATTCGCCAAGACAATGGAGCGCGAGGACGGGGCAACATTCTGGGAGATCGGAACCGAGAACCTGCCGAAAGCCGCCCCCATGATCATCCAGCGATCCGGCCTGCCTTGCCCGGAATGACAGGAACAAATGCCCGACCTTCCGATTCATCTCTAGCCAGTGGACGGTATTAGTTTTCGAATGCGCACTCCGCCGTATCAGTTTCTCAGTTCTCCGGTAGTTGCATGAATTTCACGTCGCCGATTTTCTTCGCGTTTGTTTTCGCAACGGTGCTTGCGTTTCACCTCTCCAGCAATTTGTCCTACCGGAGAGTGATACTGTCGATTGCAAGCCTGACGCTGGTCGCCAGCTATTCGACGACGTGGCTTCAGCTTCTGCCGCTGACGGCGTTTCTCATTCTCGGCTACCTGCTGATATGGCTGGTCTCTCTCAACCGGACCGGCCCCGCGATGGCCTCCGGTCTTGCGATCATCCTGGTGGTCTATATTTTTCTGAAACAATTTTTCTTTCTGCAGGCGTACAGCCTGCCGTACGCCTACACGGTTGTGGGCTTGTCCTATATCCTGTTCCGCATCATCCATCTCCTTGTCGACGTGTCCTCCGGCGAAATCAAAAGCATTCCAGGCCCGCTGGAATTCTTCCGTTACACCTGCAATTTCCTCTGCTTCGTGTCCGGACCGATCCAGACATGGGACGAATTCAAGAAAGACGACGCTTTGCTGTCGGCGCCGTTAAGCAGCGAGGTCGTGTTCGGCGCCTTTTCACGGGTTGCGACGGGATTGGTCAAGGTCGCCGTGATAGCCGCCATCGCGAACTATCTTTATGAAAACGTAAGCGTCCAAATCCTGCAGGCTGAACAGGCCGAATCCGGCATCAGACTCTTTGCGAAATATTCGTTCTCGGCGGCCAGCTACACCGCTTACCTCTATTATAACTTCTCCGGCTATATGGATATCGTGCTCGGCATCGGCCTGGTGCTCGGTCAAAAGCTCCCCGAGAACTTCGATCGGCCCTTCATTGCTCGCAGTTTCCTCGAATTCTGGCAACGCTGGCACATCACCTTATCACTGTGGTTCAAAGCGTATGTTTTTACGCCGTTGATGCTCGTGCTGGTGCGGCTCTTCCCGTCTCCCGGTGCCACCGCCTATGTCGGCGTCTTCTGCTTCTTCGTGACATTCCTCTTGATGGGGATCTGGCACGGATCGACGATCGTTTTCGTGATTTATGGCCTGCTCATGGGATTGGGGGCCAGCGTCAACAAGCTGTGGCAAGTCGCCATGACCGCCGTTCTCGGTAAAAAGCCCTACCGGGCACTGCAGGACAACTGGCTCTACGCCGCGCTTTGTCGCGGCCTGACCTTTGCGTATTTCACCATGGCGCTGACCTGTCTATGGGTCACGAGCCTTGATCAGTTCGGCGTTTTGGCCGGCAGACTGGGGGTTGTCGGGATCGCCGCGGCCCTGCTCGTGCTGACGCTGGGCTTCGCCTGTCTGTTCAGGCCGTATCAATTCCTCCAGGAAAGCATAGGCAAAATGATGCTTCACGTGCGGTCGGCGCCGGTCGAAAATCTGCTTCTCGCCTCGCGTCTGCTGCTAGTGCTGTTCTGCATTGTGCTGCTGAACAAGACGCCCGAATTTGTCTACAAGGCATTCTGAAGATGAGATTGATCCTCGTTCAGACAGTTAAAACGTTCGTGTGCGTGTCGTTGTTGTTCGGCTTGCTCGTCGGCGTTTCGTTCCTGGTGGTACCGGCGGAGCCGGCCTCTGACATTCTCGATACCAGGATTGCCGAGGCATCGATCTACTCAACCCAGACGAAGTACTTGTCCTTCACTCGCGGTGCCCTTGTGGCACCGCGACCGAGGGTCCTGGTGATGGGCGCATCCAACGCCAATGTGGGTCTCCGCCCCTTCGAGATCCAGACCGACGTGCCATGTGCCTCGGTCAGCAACCTCGCTGTCGGCAATGCGAATGTGACGGAGATTAGACAGATCGTCGACTTGGTGCACGACGTACAAAGCCCGGATGCCCGATCCCAAAACACCTTCGTCTTCGGAACATGGTTCGGACTTTTCAGCGACAGCCGAGACCGTTGGCCGAATTCCTCGCGCGATCCGCCCGAGACGGACATGGAGGCAGAGCTCTATCGCTACGGCTTCTATTACCGCGCTGCGGATAGGCCGCAGCCGCGCCTTTCGGCGGCTTGGCTGCCCATCGAGGGCATTCTGATAAGACCGTTTATCGCGACCGAAGTCGTGGCGCGGCAGTTGACCGACGGCCTCCGAGGATACTTCTTTGTCCGTCGCCCGAAGCGAACGGACGCGGAACGAGAGGCCGTTCACTTTGGTGAAGAGGACCGCCGCGAAGCGACGACCTATTGGTACAATCTGATGGGCCGCAAGGACGACATCTCGGCCGACGAGTTTACGAGCTTGGAGAATTTGATCGACCGTCTCCTGGACGCGCACGAAAAAGTCGTTGTCGTCGACCTGCCGCTTCCGAAGTGGAACCAAAAGGTGTCCGTCTACGACTCAAAATATCGCCAGCGACTGCCAGGTCTGCTAAAAAAGTTTGCCGGACGAGAAGGCTTCGCATTTTCCGACCTCTCGGGTCTGAGCACGGACGACGACGAATATTCGGATGAGGTTCATCCGAAGCCGCACCTTGCGAAACTTTGGGCAGAACACGTTGGAAAGACGGCCAAATCGGTCGCGTGCCCTGTCGTAAATTCCGCATTAGCTGGGCAAGCTGGAAAGAAGCAATAACATGGATGACAATGTCTATAATCGCCTGACCGAGGTGTTCAGAGAAGTATTCGACGAAGACGATCTGGTCTTGAAGCCGGAGATGACGGCTGATGACGTTGACGACTGGGACAGCTTGAGTCACATCCGCTTGGTGCTGGCCGTCTCAAAGGCTTTCAACATCAAGCTGACGGCGGCGGAATCCAGCCGCCTGAAGAATGTGGGCGAATTCGCTGATTTGATCCGTGGCAAGATCGGCTAGCTCCAGTGCTCCCACGTCTGGATTAGCAGGAGTGTTTCATTTGATCTTGCCAGCCAGCCTTACGACGTTGCTGCATTTCCATCATATCGGCCTGGCGGTGGCCGACCCCGACGTCACGTTCCGCTTTCTGGCGCTTCAGGGCTATACCGAAGGCAACATGGTTTATGATCCATTGCAGCGCGTCAATCTGGCGATGCGGCACCATCAGATCATGCCGGACTTTGAAGTGATTTGGCCGGGCAGTGAACCATCCCCGATCGACAAGATGATCAAACGGCACGGGACGATGATGTATCATTGCTGCTATGAAACGGACCGTGTCGATGACGCGCTGAAAATCATAACCGACGCCGGTTTCGATGTCGCGATGGTCAGCCCACCCAAGCCGGCGCTGCTGTTCGGAGGCCGGGAGGTGTCTTTCCATTTGATCGACAAATTCGGTCTCATCGAACTCTTGTCCGCGTCGTCCGCGCCGACGGCATCGAACAAGTCGCCGGACCCGGCAGGATGACTTCGGATTTTGCGTGGCCGCGGGAGGCTGGTGAACGTCGATTGAGACTAATCTATTCGTTCTTATTTTTCACAAGAATGTCTTAAGCCGGCGAGCAGTCGGAAAAGAGGCCAATGCCGAAAGTAACAGACCGGAGCTTTCTGTAAACGCGAGAGGCAAGTATGGAAAGTGAGCAAGTGTCCGTGGCGCTGGTCGTTACGACCCGCGGACGCACGTATCAGCTGGAAAAATTGTTTGAAAGTCTTAAGGATCAGGATTTCAAGAATCTCGAGATTATTCTGGTCGATCAGAACGATGATGAACGCCTAAAACCAATTTGCGAGCGGTGGCAGCCGATTTTGAAGTTGCGGCGGATCTGGACACCCGATGAACGCGGGTCGAGCCGCGGTAGGAACGTCGGCTGGGTTCAGACTCAGTGTTCGTTTGTCCTCTTTCCCGACGACGACTGTTGGTATCCAAACACCTTTCTGTCATCCGCCGTCAAGACGATGAGCGAAACGGATGCAGACATTCTGACAGGTCGCGCTGCTGACGAAAATCAGCGAACCATCAACGGACGCTTCGAACTGGCAGCCCAATGGGTCAATCCAAGAAATGTTTGGACCACCCAGATCGAATGGATGATTCTCTTCAAGCGATCCGCGCTGGAGGCCGTCGGCGGCTTCGATGCGGATATCGGCATCGGAGCTCTCACGCCATGGCAATCCTGCGAAGGACAGGACATTGTGCTTCGGGCGCTGGCCAAGGGGCTCAAGTGCTATTACGACCCATCTTTCTACGGGCACCACGCGGAGCTGGACATCTACACGCCGGACGAAGCGATGTGCCGAAAAGGCCGAATGTATGGACGCGGACTAGGACACGTCTTGCGGATCCATAAGTACAAGCCCTGGTCGGCGTTGAATTGGGTATTACGGCCGGCGGTTAAGGCGTGCTTCTTTCTCCGGCCTGGAAATCTCCCGCGCTTTCGCTACTATGGAAATGTCGCGGTTGGACGCTGGGAAGGATGGAACGGCCGCATTGTTGGCCGGACCAATTGACCGATGCAATGATGGACCAAACCGGCAATAAACAATCGTAGGCATGCAAACGGCCCGCGATTTTTTCTTTTGCCGTAATCTTCGAGACTCGGCGATCGAACATCAGCCGTCGGTTCATTTGACTGGGGGGAACAATGCCGTTCATTGATGCTGACAAGATCGACGCCAGCTACCAAACCGTCGTCATAGGGTCAGGTTTCGGTTCGTTTTTTTTTCTGCATGAATTCTTGAAAAATCGCCCATCTGGCCGCGTATTGTTGATCGAATGGGGTGCATATAAGACCCACGACTGGCAGGTCCAGAACAAGGCCAACTCGATCTATGATACCGAGACGCTTTATACACATGGCGCGGGCGAAAGGTATTGGCATTACTCGGTCGCATTCGGTGGCGGCACCGTCTGCTGGTGGGCGCAATGCCCCCGCAACCACCCCAATGATTTTCAGCTGAAATCGAAATACGGCGTGGGTGTCGACTGGCCGTTCTCCTATCAGGACCTCGCTCCCTATTATCACGAGGCCGAGCAGGTCATGCGTATCGCCGCGCCCGAGGACCTCGGCACCCATTATCCCGGCGCCGGCCAATATGCCCAGCCGCCGCACCGAATGAACGATATCGACAGGATCATGAAGGCGGCGCAGCCGGACATGCACTTCTCCATGCCGAACGGCCGGCTTAGTCGTCCGGTAGGATCGCGCAACGCCTGTTGCGGGACGGCTGAATGCCGTTGGTGCCCGGTCAATGCGAAATTCACCGCCCTCAATTCAATGCAGCATGTCATCGAGCACCCCGACCTCGACATCTGCGTGGACTCGAAGGTCGAGTATATCGACGTCCAAAACAATTCGGCGAGAGCGGTTCGATTTGTCAACGGCGGAAAGGAATACACGGTACGCGCCGATCTCGTCATCCTGGGCGCGAACGGCATTCACAGTCCTATTCTTCTTATGCAATCCGGCTTCAGCCACCCGCTGATCGGGAAATACATCCACGAAAAAATCGAGTTCACGGTCGAGGTCTATCTAGATGGAGTGAATAATTTCGGCGGCAGCGCGATCACCACGTGCATGAACCTGTCGTTGCTGGACGGAGAGCATAGAAGGGAACATGGCGCTGCGTTACTGCTGTTCGAGAACAATTGGATGTACGGCATGCGTCCGGAATACGGACGCTGGCGGCAAATTCTTCCAATCACGGTCGTCGTGGAGACGCTCCCGCAAATCGGCAGCACGGTGACGCGCTCTTCCGACGGGCGGCCTCACGTCTCTTTTCCCAAGCATTCGGAATACGGTCTTAAGGGCGTGAAGGCCGCGTTCGATAAATTGGCAAAGGTCCTGCAGCCGCTTCCCGTCGAACGCATCGAGATGCGACAGCTCGACGAGATTTCTGTGCACCTGCAGGGAACCCTGCGCATGGGCGTCGATCCGAGCGAAAATATCGTGGACGCTGGCCAGATCCATCACAATGTTCGGAATCTCGTCGTTGTCGGCTCCTCGGTGTTTCCGACCTCGGGCACCGCACCTCCCAGCCTGACCGTCGCGGCGATGTCGATCCGCGCCGCACACTTGTTGAAGGGTTGATTCAGATGGCTCGCCTTTCGCGACGCACGGTGCTGACCCTGTTGACGGCCGCCGGAGCGGCGTCGGCGGCAGGGATCTACCTCTGGAAGCGCACGCCCGAAGCCTTGATCGGCAAAATTCTTACGCACCAGTTTCCCGGCGTCAATGTCAACGCTGCCAGCATCGCCGCCTTGACCCGTGACATCAAAGCAGCTCGTTTTCAGACTTTCGGCCGAAGGCTCGCCCTCGAGGTTGGCGCACGGGCCGCCGACGTCATCGGGATCGACGCGCTCGCGCAATGGAAGAAGACCGCCCCGCAATTCTCCCAGTTGGAGCGCAAAGTGGTCACGTTCTTCATCCTCGGTTCGGACTTCCTGGACGTCAAGGATCCCAAGTCCGACCTCGTCACGTATGACTCGACCCCCGAAATCTGTCCGAACCGCTTCGCCGAATACGTCTAGAGCTTGATGAGTTGAGGTTGAGTCGGATTTTGTCGTCGTTGCGAGGAGCGAAGCGACGAAGCAATCCAGGGCGTCGTGCGCGGTCCTGGATTGCTTCGCGGAGCCCGTCATCCGGCGGCGCTTCGCGCCGACCGGGTGGCTCGCAATGACGGAGCCGGTGATACCGATCTAACTTAGAATCATCGCGCTCTAGCTAGGCCGGTTCAATCGGCGCCTTCAGATCATGCCTTGAGAATGACGGCCTTCGGCAGTTTGACCGGCTGCTGACCTTGGACTTGCGCCGCTCCTGCACTGGCGAGCGCCGCAAAAGCAAAAAACGCCAGACCAAGATCGACGAGAGCGCCCGACACCGTCGCCGTGATCAGCCATGCGAAGCAAGCGGACTTGGCCGCTTTCCGGTAAGCATCATCAAGCGGATCGACCGGCCCGCCCTTGCGCGAGCTACGAAAGACCGTGATGAAAAAAAGGCTGAACAGGACCGTTCCGATAATTCCGAGATTGGCGATAACCGCAATTGGAAAGCTGGACGAGCGCATGCCCCCATTTCCCGTGCCAAATCCGTATGTGTCGAAGAAATTCTGTATCGCCAATCGATTCCAAAGCGAGCGCTCGACTCCCGAGTCCGTTTGCATCTTGTGGAACAGAAACGTATCGAGCAGACTACTCAGATAAGCCGAATATGTATCGCTGAAGGTGATCAAGAGGACGATAATTGCTCCAACAAGCGGAACGCCGAAAACAAAGAAACCCATTTGCGGCGTCAACGGCCGATACAGAATGCGCAGGAGAATCTCGAAATAGGTGATTGCGAGAAAGATCGCGAGCCCGACATAGGCTGTCGTGGAGGTCGAGAACACCAAGGCGGAAAAAGCAAGAAATGTCAGAATCGCCGTGAACTGCGGCCGAACGCCGAGGAGCCAAAGTCTGCTGGTAAACGCAAAACAGCCGAGGGTCATGCCTCCAAACGAGGCTGCTTCGGTGAAAGATCCGACGATGCGCTTGAATCCCGCAACCTCGGTATCGTTGAGCAGCCCATAGGTGCCGTTTCGGATAAACGACAGCACATCGGTCGTACCGGTAAAATAAGTGCCCAGATCGATCGCGGCGAATATCAGATTGAGCGCCGCAAATCGCACTGCAATGGATCCAAAAAACTTTCGTGCTTCAAGCGATGAAGCGTATCCGTAGATCACGACAAAACAGACGAAGTCGCCGATGAAGTAGATCGACTGCGTCAGGTTGGTCATGGCCGGCGCCAGTGGGACGGTGTAGGCGCTCTCCGCCCGAACCGGAACGACAACGGTCTGGCCCGCAAAAAGCCTCGGCATGATATATGCCGTGACAGTGCAATAGATCATGGTCAGAAGCAGCCAAAACCCGGGACGGCCAAAAACAAACCCATTCAAGATGTTCTTGGAGATCGCCTTGTCGCGCAGGAATCTAAGGGTGAGAAATCCAAGCAGAAGATGGGCGGGCGGCAGGCTGGTTCCGCCGAGAGCCTCCAGGACCGACGCAGCCGCAGCTCCCAACAGCGTCGAGCAAAGAAAGACGTTCACGATGAAGGATGGCGGCAGATACATGCTGACGAGGCCCAGCGTCAGCGCGATAATTCCGATGAGTTCGATCGTCATGCGATAAATTGCCGAAAGCTCGTCAAAGGTAAGGCCTGGTGCCGGATCGGCTTCCCTGCCATGAGTTGGTTCCGCCGGCTGCCGGTCTGCGAGGTGCCGCGCCCTGCTCGATGGTTCAGCCAAGGCTCATGAGCGAAGCACGAAGCAGACCAGCAGTGGCTGTCGAACGCCGGTCGAAAATCGGCGTGCGACTTCCGGCCTGTCACCATCATCATAAATCACGGCCGAAGATCGTACAATGACACCATAGATGACGCCCATCGCGAAGCTCCCAAAACCAGGCCGTTTTGACTATACTCGTCGACTCCCCACAATAGTTAATACCGGTCGCGGTTAACGCGGACGGTAAGCTTGCCATTGCGCCAGTCGATCCGCTCGAATACCTGTGATCCGGTTACGGCGGACCTGACAGGGGCTCCTTTTTCGAAAATGCGCTGTCGAAGGATGGCACGCCGGCACGCCCGCCTACCTATTTTGCCGCTAACCCATTTTACAGACCCGACTTTAGAAATTCACCGGCATCCCTTAGCATTCAACCGGTCCATCGGAGGCAGTCATCTTGCAAGGGCATCTCACAATTGCGGTAGGTATTGCGACTGTCGGACGACGCAAGGTCCTTGCCGAGATGACCGATTTTCTCGCCCGTCAGACGCGCCGGCCGGACCATTTGATCATCTGCCCGGTCGCGCCTGGCGATGTCGATCGCGAGGCGCTGGACCGCTTCCCCGCCCAAACTCTTGTCGTGAACGGGCCGGTCGGCTTGCCCGCGCAGCGCAACCGGATTTTGTCGGCGACGACGGCGGCGGACATCATCGTTTTCTTTGACGACGATTTTTTTGCCGATCCCGGTTATCTCGCAAACCTCGAAGCCATTTTTCTTGCCAATCCGGATGTCGTCGCGGCGACCGGAACGCTGCAAGCCGATGGTGCAAAAGGGCCCGGTTTGAGCGTCGAACAGGGGCTTGAGATCGTCCGGTCCGAATCGGGATCGGTGGCCGCCGACGCGCCGTTTGTCGACTTCTACGGCGCCTACGGTTGCAACATGTGCTTTCGACTGGAACCCATCAGACGTCACGGGCTTCTGTTCGATGAGAACCTTCCGCTTTACGGCTGGCAGGAGGACATCGATTTTGCGCTTCGCCTCGCGCCTTACGGCCGCGTGATAAAATCGAGCGCGTTGCGGGGCGTCCATCTGGGAATCAAGGTCGGTCGTACGTCGGGCGTGCGCTTCGGCTACTCGCAGATAGCCAATCCCGTCTATCTCATCCGCAAGGGTACGATGTCATGGAAGCACGCAAGGATGCTGATGTGGCGGAACCTGGCGGCCAACCTTGTGCGCAGTTTTTATCCCGAGCCGTGGGTTGATCGGAAAGGCCGCTTGAAGGGCAATGTCCTTGCGTTGATCGATATGGCTCTCGGGCGCATCTCCCCTCGCCGCATTCTTCAGCTCGACTAGAGCGCGATGATTTCGATTTCGGCGCGCTTTCGCGGCGTCTCCGTGCGGTCCGGCGCATGCTGCTCGAAGACGGTCGGCACAGGACGACACATGGACAACGACACATGGAAAAAGACACATGGACAAAGCCACATGGACAAAGGCGGGTCGTCGTGAAAAATGGTGCACCCAATCGGAGGCGAACGAGAGTCTCACGCAAGATGCAGGTACCGTCGTTGCCGTTTTCGCTGCTGCCGAAAGTGACTGCATTGCGTGAATCGAGGGACGCCATCAGGCGCCGCGCGTTGCCTTGGATGTTGCCTTGGGTGTTGCCGCTCGGCCTGCTTCTTGCCGCAAGCCCCCTTCCCGCTCAGGTGAAGTCACCCGGCGCTTCCGATGCCGGCAAGGGCGGGGTCACCGCTGTCAGCAATGACACCTTTCTGAGTTCGCTCGGGGTCAACACCCACGTCAGCCAAGGCTATAATCCTGGCTCCTACGTCCTACCACTTAGATATCTCGGAGTCCGCAACATCCGCGACAGCGAACGCAACCTGCGTGGTCTGCTGCTGCTCAAGGAACAGGCCGGCGTTCGCGTCGACCTGCAAGGGCAGGATGTCGAAGGTCTTGTGAGCGTCGCAAAGGCCTTGTCCAAGGCAGGCGCCTTGATGGCGATTGAGGGGCCCAACGAACCGAACAATTTCCTGCTGACCTATAAAGGCAACGAGGGTGGAGGAACGAGCGGGAGCTGGCTTCCTGTCGCCGAAGTTCAGCGCGACCTCTACAACGCGGTCAAGAGCGATCCGGAATTGAAGGACTATCCGGTCTTTCACGTGTCCGAAGGAGGTGCCGAGACCGAAAATGTCGGATTGCAGTTTTTGACGATTCCGCCGGGAGCCAACACCCTTCTTCCCGACGGCACGCGGTTTGCCGACTACGCAAACCCGCACAATTACGTCACCGGCAATCACATCGGCTATGTTTCCAATCAGGCCTGGCAAGCCGCAGATCCCACCCTGGATGGCGATTGGGACGGCCTCTATGGCGAATATGGAAGGACCTGGAAGCGTCATTTCCAGGGCTATTCCAATGCCGAACTGGAAACCCTGCCACGCGTCACGACTGAAACGGGTTGGGAGGCCGCCACCGCCGAAGAAGAGAGAATCCAGGGCACGGTTCTGGTGAACGTCTTCCTCGCCCAGTTCAAGCGCGGCTGGAGATATACGTTCATCTATCAATTG
>Ga0179594_10000139_pt1 | contig 22313 bp, 22 predicted proteins | sample CZOMad1_1_08_16f_FD_148625 | JGI IMG/M metagenome (GOLD analysis project Ga0179594, IMG submission 148625) | Vadose zone soil fungal communities from Angelo Coast Range Reserve, California, USA - CZOMad1_1_08_16fungal (Illumina Assembly) | ecosystem: Environmental > Terrestrial > Soil > Vadose...
CGACAACCGATACCTGACACCCGACAACCGATACCTGACACCCGACAACCGATACCTGACACCCGACAACCGATACCTGACACCCGACAACCGATACCTAATCCCATGAACTTCCGCATCACCGACTCTTCGCTGGCCGCCACCATAGCCTCTCGCATCGGCTTGAATCGATTCCGCGTCGAGGTCGCCCAGGAGCAAATCTCGAGCGGCAAGCGTATTAATCGTCCTTCCGACGATCCCTTTGGTGCTGAAGCCGTGCTGCGTTTGCGCACTTCACAGGCGAACGTCGAGCAGTTTCAGCAAAACGGAGTGATCGTCAAAGACGGATTGCAGACTGCTGATGGCGCCCTGGAATCCTACGAGCAAATGCTCGACCGGGCGCGCGCCCTGCTGACCCAGGGTGCTTCGGATTCGAGCAGTGCTGCCAACCGGCAATCACTGGCAGTCGAGCTCGACTCGCTGCGACAGGGAATGCTGAACATAGCGAACACCAACACCAATGGCCGTTACCTCTTCGGCGGCACTCGTCAGGACGTCGCCCCTTATGATTCAACGGGCACGCCCGCGGCGACTCTGACCGCGCAACAGATGGTCGAGATTGTTCCTGGAGCGGCGCCGATTGCAGCAGGAGTAACCGCCGAGTCCATCTTCGCAAACGGCGCGGGAACCGTGTTCGCCAGTCTGGCGAACGCCGCGGCTGCGCTCCGTGGCACCGGCAATGCTGCGGCCGATAAGGCCACGGTTTTGGCAACTCTGGACAGCCTTACGGGTTTCACCGATCAAGCCACCAACGCCCGCACACAGTTAGGCGCTGGTATGAATGCGATTGATGATGCCAGTGGACGTTTGCAAAGTGAGTCACTGTCGGATCAGGCACTCGCAGATCGTTATGAGTCAGCCGATCTTGCCGAAGCAGCCGTGCAATTGACTCAGGCAGATCGTGCTTATCAAGCAACGCTGCAAGCCAGCGCTTTGGTCGGTCAGAAGTCATTGCTCGATTTTCTCAGCTAACTATTTCAGGAAAAACTTATGCCCACATTGATGATTCAAGGAACCGAAATTTCCTATGCCGAGAAAGACATTGTCACTTTCTCAGAAGGTTTCATTGGCCTGCCTCACCTTCGCCGAATGGTGATAGTGCGCCAATCCATCATCGAACCTTTTCTCTGGCTGGTCTCACTGGACGAAGACGGCGAGGCCTTTGTGGTCGCGGACGCGCGTTCGTTCTTTCCGGGTTACGCACCCGAACCACCGGCCGACTCCAGTTTTCGTGATTCGCTGGCCGAAGGCGAGAATCCCGTGGTTCTGGCGATCGTTTTGATTGCGCCTGACTGGCAAAGATCTACTGCCAATCTGCGCGCTCCGCTGTTCATTTCCGCCCGCACGATGAAGGGCGCGCAGATCGTTTTGACGGACAACAAGTACGTTGTCAACGAGCTATTGCCGCTGGCGATGGCAGCTTAATGGTCCGACGAACTTTAGTTTGTCGTCGCATGAGTAGCATAGACTTCAGTCTGTGACATCGTGCGCCGGATCAGAGACTGAAGTTCAGGATGACAGACTGAGCTTCAGGATCACAGACTGAAGTCTATGCTACAACGAACTGCGACAAACTGAAGTTTGTCGGACATCATTTGTCGGACATCACTTGTCGGACAGCATTCGCCAGGAGGTCGCTGAAATCAAATGTTAGTGCTTACCCGTCGCGTCGGCGAAAAACTGGTGATCGGCAACGAAGTGATTGTGGAGATTGTCTCAGTCAGCGGTGATGGAGTCCGCATCGGTATCACTGCTCCGCGCGAAACTTCGGTCCATCGCTTCGAGGTCTTTGACGAGATACTCGCCGCCAACCGTGCGGCTTCAGCGGCTTCGGCTGGTGATCAGCGCGCTTCGCTGGAAGACTTTGCTGCGCAACTGCGCAAAGGCAAGCAGCAAAAAGAAAAAAAAGGGAGCGCCGGATCAGATTGAGACATGATTAATACTTTGCTTCCTCTGCGTGATCTCCGCGTGCTCCGCGCCTCGGCGGTGAGTGTATTGACCGAGGATTCACCGCCGAGGCGCAGAGCACGCGGAGATCACGCAGAGCAAAGAATCCCGCCGCTAACTCTCAACCGAGTTTTCAATCTCTAAACTGAACGAACACGAAAATGAAGCGCTTTGAACCAACGGTCTTAACGGGAATGCTGATCGGCGTTACGGCGATCGGCGCCAGCGTAATTTTTGAAGGCATCAAACCTGGTTTCCTTTGGCAACCTACGGCCGCATTGGTGGTGCTGGGCGGCACTTTGGGAGCAGTCACGGTCAGGTGCGGCGTTGGCGGCTTGCGATCGCTTGCCGCCGCCACTCTACAACTGTTTCGCAAAGACACGAGTGACGATGACGAGGCGATGATCGCCCGTCTGACCTGGCTGGCACGCAGTGCCAAGCGGGATGGAGTAGCAGTCTTTGAGCAGTATGCAGGTTCGAGCGACGACGCCTTGGTGGCCCGAGGGCTTTCGCTGACGGCCGAATACTCCGAACCTGGCGCCGTGCGCGCGGCGCTGGATGCGATTCTGGACCATGAAGATCAATTGGGTCGCCGTCAGGCCACGATCCTAGATTCCGCCGGCGGTTATGCGCCCACGTTCGGCATCCTTGGTGCAGTCCTGGGACTGATTCATGTGCTGCGATCGCTGGATAATCCGAGTGCGCTCGGCACCGGTATCGCCACCGCTTTCGTGGCCACCATTTACGGCATCGCGCTGGCGAACCTCCTGTTCTTTCCCTTGGGCGCTCGTTTGCGAGAGCAACACGAATCACGTATGCGTCGACGCGAAGCCCTGGCCGAGGCGCTGGTCGCGCTCAGCGCGCACGAAACCCCGACCAACATCAAACAGCGATTCGCAAACCATCCTTCATTTGAAGCCGCAAACGCTCCCCTGGCGCGCCGTCTGTAAGAACTCAATGAACGAGCACAAGCAAAGCCGCGCAAAGAGGCGAGGAGACAGCGTTCGGGTTGAGCCAGGTGAATCACGCGAGCGCTGGTTGATCTCATATGCCGATTTGGTGACCTTGCTGTTGGCGCTCTTTATCGTTCTGTTTGCTAGTGCCGATCACAAGCGGGCCTCAACTATCGCTTCCGCTCTGGCTGCGCAATTCAACGGCAAAGGAGACGCGCCCACAACAGCCAGTACCGGTGTGATGCCCGGCGCCGATTCGTTGGTCGCGGTGCGTACTGCAATCGAGCGCACTTTTGCGACGAACAAAGCACTTCGCGATCGCGCGGCGATCAGAATCACCGAACGAGGGCTGGTCGTCTCACTAACCGAGGCCGGATTCTTTGCGCCTGCCGACGCCGATATGCGAGGCGATGCGCTTCCTTTGTTGGCAGCGCTGGCTGAACCGCTGCGTCAATCGGACGCTCAGCTTCGGGTCGAAGGTCATACGGATTCGTTGCCGATTTCTACCGCTCGCTATCCATCCAATTGGGAACTGTCTGCGGCGCGAGCCACCACCGTGCTGACACACCTGGAAAAGGGCGGTATTCCCGCGTCGAGGTTGTCGGTCGCGGGATACGCGGACGGCCGGCCAATAGCCGACAACGCCACGGCGGAAGGACGCGCGCAAAACCGCCGTGTCGATCTGGTGGTGCTGAGAGGAAACGAGTGATGAATCGACTCGGGCGTGATGAGTCTTGGTCAAGGCTGGTTATCACCAGCCTGCGGAGCAGGCGGAAGCATAAAGCCTGGGGTGCAGCGAAGCGGAACCCCAGGGATCGAAGGGATGAGATAAATGAGCCCGTGAAACGGGCGACAGCGGTGGCAGAGTTATGAAACATCTTGAATGGAGCGCGCAGGGGTCATATTTAGGTTAAGGCTGTCGCCCGTTTCACGGGCTAATAACCATGCTTGTTCTCGGTCCTGGGGTTCCGCTTTGCTCCACCCCAGGCTTTATGCTGCCACCTGCTCCGCAGGTTCGTTGCTCGTTTTCCAATGATAGTGAATCGGGCTCCCATCCCTCACTTTTCCCCTAAAGATTCTCACCCGGAATTACGATAAGTAATTTGTAAGGTGCGAAGGGCACCGCAGAAACTTCCAGCTTTTAAACTCCGCCAAGGCATGGATGCCGCGGCCAAAACTGTTCATGGAGGAACATCATGAGTTTTTCACTAGTAAGCAATCTCGGTTCACTGCAATCGCAATCTCGTTTGAATGTCACCGGAGCGAAACTGAATCAGGCGATTCAGCGTTTGTCTTCGGGTCTCCGTATTAACATGTCTGGCGACGATGCCGCCGGTCTGGCCATCGCCAACAAATATCGCAGCGACATCAACGTCATCAGCCAGGGCGTGCGCAACGCCAACGACGGTCTCTCGACCCTTCAGGTAGCTGACGGTGGTTTGAGCACGATTTCGAGCCTGCTCGATCGCGCTGCCACCCTGGCCGCCCAGTCCGCGTCCGACACCTTCACCGGTAATCGCGACACGCTGCAGGCAGAGTTCAGCAAGGTTGTCAGCGAAATCAGCCGGCAAGCCCAGAACATTGGCTTGAACACCGGTGGTTCCAACGTCAAAGCGCTGACCACGATCATCGGCGGCGGCAGTGATTCATTCGCAGCCGCAGGCACGAACAACGGTGTGGTTATCGATCTTTCGGCGGGCGCAGTTGATGCCACCGCTCTGAAAATGAACAGCTTGAACATCGGTTCTTCAGTCGGTGCGGTGACCGGTGCGAACGTCATCGGCAAATTGTCGGCTGCGGAAACGCTGACCTTCAAGATATCCAATGCGCTCGGTGGTTTGACCACGCACACTGTAGCCCTGACGAACGGCGACAACGGCACGGCCGTGGCCAAGGAAATCAACGCCGCTGCGACAGCAGGTGGCTACGACGTCACCGCTTCATTGGATTCGAACGGCAAACTCGTGCTCTCGAGCAACAACTACTTTACCGTCGCGTCCGACAAGGCTGCGGCCGCCGGCGGCACCAGCACCAGCATCGTCACCGCGGCGAATGACACTGTGGTAACTGGTTCGGCGAATCACGTGACACTCGCGCTGACGGCCTCGACTGGCAATCAGCAGTTGAGCTTCACCACGGGCAGCAATGGCGCGATCTCGACCTTCAACGTCGACACCGTCAACGGCGCGACCGTGGCGGCTTTCGTATCTGCGTTCAACGGCGACTCCACGATGAACGGACTCGGCATCTATGCTTTCGCCGATCCGACTGCAGGCAGCGTTCAGTTCGCCAGCAAGAACAGCTTCCAGATGGTTGCTGGTCTTGAAGACGATGCTTCGGCCACTGGTATTGCCCAGGGTGCCGCAACCGTTACGGCGGGTGCGAGTGCCGGCGGCGCCAGCGGTGCGAAGTCTGCTCTCGACGCAATCAAGTCGGCAGTGGCTTCGTTGGGTGTGGTTCAGGGTATCGTTGGTGCTGGTGAGAACCGGCTCCAGCAGGCGGTTGATCTGGCGACTTCGCAGATCACCAACTTCCAGTCAGCCGAGTCGCGTATTCGCGATGCGGACATCGCCGCGGAAGCGTCGACCATGTCCCGTCTGACCGTGTTGCAACAGGCTGGCGTTGCTGCTTTGGCCCAGGCCAATCAGTCGAGCCAGGCGGTTCTGTCCCTGCTCAGATAACAGGGGTGAGGTAACGCTCTCGAAGCGTTTCCAAACGGTCACAAGGCGAGCCTCCAAAAGGGGCTCGCCTTGAGGCCTTTCTTCTCCGCAATCGGAGGGGTGCAAGATGCAAGTCGAACTTACGCTGCCAATCACGATGGAAGGATTATCAGGTTTTGGTTCCGGACCGGCGCTGCCCGGTAAAGGTCAGCCGGCAGTTACAACGCGTCCGGCGCGGGCCACTGAGATCGCCAGCCACGAAGAAACTCAACAGGCACTGGGAGAACTCAGTCGGGCCCTCGAGCCATTTAAAATTGCGCTCAAGTTCTCGAAGGATCAGGAGACCGGCACGATCGTTGTGGAGATGATCGATCAGAAGTCGGGAGAAACGCTGCAGCAGATTCCCAACGAAGCCAGCCTTCAGGTGGCTGCGTGCCTTTCCAAATGGCAGGGCAGAATTCTTAACCGCAGAGCGTAAGCGGGGGTCCTGGCCAAGGTCGTAACGCAAGCGAGTGTACTGCGTCTCACAAGTCTTAACTTACGAGAAAGCCCTCCCTGACGGTCGGGCTTCTGCTTGGTTCAGTCGCAGAGCACACTCAAGGAACAAAAGCCAAACAGAAGCCCGCGCGTCAGCAAGGGCTGTTTTGCGCCGGCAGGTGGCCCAACAGACCTCGAATCACTTGGGCGAAGTAACGTAAATTGCCCTAACACAAAGGAACAAGCGCAAATGGCGAGTTCAATAAATTTCAGCGGCCTGGGAAGCAACATTGACTTCAGCGCGATCAGAGACGCGATTATCGCTGATCGAATGCGGCCGGTCACTCAGTTGCAAGCCAGAACCGCTAATCTCGGTAGCCGCTCCAGCGCCCTCAAACAACTGAATGGACTGTTGGCAAATCTGACCAACGCCAGTGACTCGCTCACCGATAACACATTGGGCACCGGGCGATCGGCCAACAGTTCAGACGGCACAATCGCTTACGCCTCGGCAACGACCGCGGCCGGCCTGGGGACCTTTAATCTCACCGTCGGTCGCCTGGCCACAACCCTCACTCAGGCCTCGAAGAGTTTCGCCGCCACCTCGGATACCGTCCTGGCGGGCGGTGCGACCAGCGCTACATTTGAACTGCGCAAGGGAGGCGCCGCCACGGGCCCTTCGATCACCATTGACGCCACGAACAATTCCCTCGCCGGTCTGCGCGACGCGATCAATGCGGCGGGCGCCGGCATCACCGCCAGCATCGTCGATTTGTCCGGTGACGGCACGCAGAATCAACTGGTATTGAACTCGATCGGAACCGGCACGGCTGGACGAGTTGAGTTGGTAGAAACGACCGCGACCGGAACCGGAACAGATTTAACTCTCCGCTCACTAAACCCATCTGGCGCGGTCGCAGATTTTTCCGCGCTCGACGCTCAGTTGACACTCAACGGCCTGACCATTACTCGCTCCAGCAACACTGTTTCGGATGCTGTCAGCGGCGTCACTTTTAATTTGCAAAAGGCGGGAACGGCGACGATTGAGATCACCCAATCGGTGGATATTTCGGACAACGTACAGACCTTTGTCGATGCCTACAACGCGGTGCAGAACTTTATCTCGGCGCAATACAAAGTCGATGGGGACGGTAAACCTACCGGTGTTTTGGCCGGGGATGCGACGCTGCGGCTGGTCCAACACCAGTTGCGAGATTCATTGAGCGCCTTTTCCAACGCTAATGGCGGCGCCCTGACCAGTCTTTCCGACATCGGTCTGGGCCGCGACGACAATGACAACCTGACGCTCGACACCGCGAAGCTGAACAGCAAACTGCAGGGAAATTTGTCCGATGTCCGAGCTTTGCTCTTTGGCAAGACCACCGGCGACACGGGGATCTTTGAAACCATTCATGCGGCCTTCAACAATCTCAGCGACAACGTCACCGGCGTGGTGCAGACAGCCATCAATGGTTATCAAAGTTCGATCACCACGCTGAACAACTCGATCCTGGACCAGACGAGACGGATTAGTGATCTGAAGGACACGCTGAGCAGACAATTCGCCGCGGTGGATGCCGCCATCGGCCAGCTCAATAGTCAGGGAACCGCTTTGACCAACATCATGGCTGCGTTGCAACCCAAGAGTAAATAACGAGTAAGTGATGGATTAAATTTTCCTTTGCGGCTTCGCTTCTTTGTGTTCTTTGCATGAGCCAATCGTGCACATAAAAGCATTTCACGCAAAGGCACGAAGAGGCAAAGCGCGCCAAGACTGAAACTAAGACACTACTAACGAGCAAGTAAACCTCATGAGATGCGCGTTTCTTTCCGATAACTAATCAGGCGCCGTGGGAACGGCAGTTGGCGCTAAAACGATCGCGACGGAGACGACGAATGTACGAAAGATCAAACGCGCTGGCGAGCTACGGCAGAGTTGCCAACGCCGACAATGATCCGCTGCAACAAGTTGTGATGCTCTACGATGGGGCCATCAAGTTTCTGCGGCTGTCAGCGACGGATATCGAATCCGGAGAGATTGCCCTGAAAGCCGAGCACGTCAATCGGGCTCTGGACATTCTCAATTATCTTCAGGGGATTCTGGATTTCGAGCGCGGGCGCGACGTTGCTCAGATTCTCGACAACCTCTACACGATCGTTTCGATGAAGATCCTGCGCGCCAGCGCCACACTCGACGCCCCGGGGATGCGGGAAGCAGCAGACCTGCTCGCTCCGGTACGAGATTCGTGGTTTCAGGTGGCCGGCGCTGCCCAGAATACGGTTAGTGCGGCAACTGCGGTCGATAAACCACCGGTACGCTTGGGCCAATTGGTTCTGGCTTAGGCTCTTTTCAGGGCGGGTTGTTTAGAGGCGGGCGTTGCCCGCCGGCGCCCCTTGATGAGAGTTCAATCGGCGGGCAACGCCCGCCTCTAAACGAGACAAGTTTCGAGTTCACGTGTCATTAGCTAAAGACAACCCTACGCACTGGCAGCCGGATTCGTTGATGGATCTGCTGATTGCGCAGTGTTCCGATCTGGAATCATTGTTGGCGTTGGCCCGGCGCGAAGTTACGGCTGCTGAGGACAGTAACTTCCGCGAATTGGTGGAGGTGGCCAAAGACCGTGCGAGCCTGGGCCAGCGGCTGGAGAGCTATCACAGGCAAATTGCCGACTTGCGATCATCCATGGCATCGATGGGCAGAACAGCCGAAAGCCTGTTTGAGAATCCGGTAGCCCAGGAGATAGTCCGTCTGGCGGTTGAGATTCAGGCCGTTGACTCGCGCTCGAAGACTATGCTCATGACGACTCAGGCTGACACGCGCCATGCCATCAACTGCCTCGAGCAAGGCCGCCGCAATTCTGTTGCTTATCTGCACGGTGACACGCGCGCCAGTGGATTCAACTGCGATCGTCAGGCTTAGCAGGATGCGAAAAAGGATTAGGTTGTACGTCGCCTCTTAACCGCGTTGCGGTTCGGTAACCGGCTCCAGGGGTTGACTGGTTCCGAAAACCTACTCATTCGCATCAAGTTCTTGTTCGACAATTACTCTAGACCAAAGGCGCTACGATCGTCCGTTGCGACCCTCGCGAACGATATCGATCAGGGCACTTAGTCTCTCGTCGGCGTGGGCTTGCGCTACGGCCAGAGCAGCCATATTTTCTTCGAGCAAGCTCATCTTCACCTCACCCTTATCCAGTCGACTCTCATCCTGATCCAGTCGACTCTCACCCTGATCCAGTCGACTCTCATCGTTATCCAGTCGACTCTCATCCTCATCCAGTCGAGCTTCCACAGAATCCAACCGCGAATCGGTTGCCTGGGCCAGTTGCACCAGCAACTGAAACGATTCCTCTAATCGCGTGAGTCGTGGGCCATCGCGAAGGCGTTCCGCCTCGAGGCGCTCGTGCTCCTCCTGAAGGCGCTGGATACTTGCAGCAAACTGAGCTTGATGCTCGACAATGAATTCCATCGTCCTTTGCATCTCTTCATTAGTCATCTGTCTTCTCCTCAAAAGAATATGAGGACGATTCTTCGCAGTTGTGACCGAGGCCAGCGACGGAAGAATAAGACGTCCAGCATCCTGGAGCAAGTCTCATTCACCATCCAGCACCATCCAGGCAGCGACGCACAATTTCCAGAATCCGATCCGGCGAGCTGGGCTTTGGCAGAAAGTTTTGACCCTCCTCCAGTCGCAGCTCTCTCCCAGCGAGGTCCGGGCTGTAGCCGCTGGTGAAAATCACCTTGAGTTCCGGACTCGAAGCCCGCAGCTCGGCCGCCAGATCCAGGCCGCTCAAACCTTCGGGCATCACGACGTCAGTCAGCAACAGTTGCACCTCTCCTTTGCACTGCTTCCAAACACGCAGCGCCTCTACGCCGTTGCTGGCCTGGATGACATGGTAGCCATAATCTTCAAGCAGCGTCCGTGTAAGTTGCCGCACAACGTCATCGTCCTCGACGACAAAGATTGTTTCGGAGCCGCCGCGGGGCGCAAGTTTTCGCGTGTCCGGGGCCGCTGCTTCGCTCAGTCCGTCTGAGGCCGGCAGCAACACGTGGAAAGTTGAGCCGCGGCCGACTTCGCTCGTTACGGTGATCGCACCGCGATGCTGTTTGACGATGCCAAAGACTGTAGCCAGGCCCAGACCGGTTCCTTTGCCCGTTTCCTTAGTGGTAAAGAACGGATCAAAAATCCGCGCCAGGTTATCGGCGGGAATACCGCAACCGTTGTCGCTCACACTCAGGCAAACATAATTTCCGGGCAAAATGTCTGGAAGAGCCTGCGCGTCTCCCTCACTGAGCGCCGTTGCCGAGGTCTTTACAATTAGCCGGCCACCGCCGGGCATGGCATCGCGAGCGTTAACCGCGAGATTCAAGAGCACCTGATCGAGCATCCCGGCATCAGCATGAGTGAGCAACTCTGACGGCGACAGATTGAGTTGCATCGGAACGTCCTCGCCAAGAATGCGCTGTAGCATTTTAGCGATGCTGGTCACGCTTTCATTCAAATCCAGTTGGCGAGGCTGCATAATCTGGCGCCGGCTAAAGGCCAGCAGTTGCCGAGTCAACGACGCAGCTCGTTCTCCGGCGTTGCTGATCTCTTCAATGTAAGCGCGCAGCGGGTCGCCTTCCTCGAGACTTGCCTGAGCCATGGCGCTGTAACCGATGATGGCAGTTAAGAGGTTATTGAAATCGTGGGCGACGCCACCGGCGAGCTGACCGATTGCATCCATTTTTTGTGATTGCCGAACTTGTTCTTCGCTCAAGGCGAGGGCCTCCCGGGCTCGTTCGTGATCAACCCTGATACGCAGCGCCTGGATGCCGTAGGCGAGATCGTCGGCTAATTCCGTCAGCAATTCGATTTCTTCCGCATCGAAGGCCTCTGCTTCCGCTGCGTAAACCGACAACACGCCGAATACCAGGCCAACTGTCTTCAGCGGCAGAACCAGGAGCGCGTTGTAACCGCAAGCGATGGCCTCTTTGCGCCACAGGCGAAGATTGGGATCGTTCAAAAAATCGTGGCAGACCGCCGGTTCACCAGTGCGAATAGCCAACCCGGTTGGCCCCTGCCCATCCTGATCGTCGGCCCAGGTAATCTGGCCGTTAGTGAGATGACCCGCACTGTCTCCAGCATGAGCGGCAATGGCAACAGTCTTATGCTCATCGTGTTTCACAAAACCAACCCAGGTTAATTTGAAACCACCGTCCCTCACGATTACTTTGCAAATTCCCTCGAGCAACTCGGATTCTTCCGAGGCGCGCACCAGTTCCTGATTGCAATTGCTTAAGGTCCTGAGCGCCCGGTTGGCGCGTCGCAGGTGCTCGGCGCTCAGCAATGCTGCGTGCTCGGCGCTCTTTGTCTGTGTCAGGCTCGTGGCAAGCAAAAGCCCGGCGACCGCGGTCACTCCCAAATAGACCTGGGCCATTAACAAACGTTCCGTCGGAGTGTGTCCGCCCAGGGGAAACAGCCCGGCGCCCCCGACCGTGCTGCTGATCACGATGGCGGCCAGGACCAGCAGCGCGATTGTTACTCCACGTGGTCCCAGACGCAGAGCCGCCCAGGGCAGCAGAGCGAGCAGCATGTACGGATGGGGTGGGAAGCGTTCGAAATTTCCCGCGGCGCGAAAGACTATCCAGGCGGCGGCGCCCCAACAGATCATGAACGCGGTCGCCTCGATCACTCGCAACCAACGCAGGCTCGGTAATGGCCCGGGATTCCTGGCCCACACGACGAGCAATGGTGTCACCAGCAGAATGCCCAGACCGTCAGAGATCCACCACGTCTGATATGAAGCCCAGTACGGCGCGTTAAAGTAGAGCGCGGGCGTGGCGGCGCCGATGAATGCGGTGCAGGCGTTGCCTATCGTCGCGACCACGATCAAGGCCAACACATCAACGACGCGAGTGAACGTAACCTCGGCGCCGCAGAGACGGCGCATGATCCAGATACCCAGGCCGAGTTCGACAATCGACGCGACCAGGAATCCGACGACTGCCGCCGCGGAGTTGCCGTTGAGAATGTTTGAGATGACGTTGCTGACGGCAAGCACCAGAAAAATCGCCGGCCAGCGACGCTTCCGGCTGAGCAGGACAATCGCGAGCGCTAAGCCGCTGGCAGGCCAGATGGTTGAGATCCGCTGGACCGGATCGAGAAACCAAAAGCCGATATGGTGAACACCGTAGTAGACCAGTCCGATCGCTGCCAGCCGCAGCGCGGTCGTCAATCCGGAGGAATTGGTTGAAGTGGCCATCAGGAACGACCTGATTCAGCGGGATTGGTGGGAAGCATCTAAGGCCGAAAATGAATTCGCCTCAGAAAGACCCGTCGCGGATATTCATTGCGATGAGTTGTAACGACGTGGACTCCGCTTCGAAAGCCTTAACGAAGCGTCTTTTCTGATTGATGCTGGATGATCTCAGCCAGGGCGCGCAATGCTTGATTTACGGACTCAGAATCTGTGAACACTTGTGCAACGTCTGGATCGAGCACCACTACACTGCTCCCTCTCGGAAAGCGATTAGCGTATTTGCCGCGCACGCCGCCGCTGAAGTCGTATTCGTCCAACATCTCTTGATCTGGCTCGCTATTCGATTTCTGACTCATACTTCCTCCTTTCGGTGGGCGTGGCTAAGCGCGCACTAATGATTCGTATTCTATCATCGCGATCCGAATGCACCACTACCAGGTGATGTTGTTTATAGGACAAACGCGTGATGACAAAACGATCCTCATCAACCGAGTTCAACGGATCAGGAACCGTTATTGAGAGCGGATCGAAGAAGACCGTCGCGGCTTCAGCGAAGGAAATCCCGTGCTTCCGGACATTGGCTTGTGCTTGCTCTGGATCCCACTCGAACTCGGTATCCATATCCGAAACCTATCATGGGCGTTGCTAAAGAGCTCTCATAAATCCCCGGATCACATTGAAGGCCCCGACGACCGAGAATCATCGACGCCTACTTCTCTTCGCTGTCGATTTGCAGTCGCTTCAACTTTTCGACAAAGGTGGTGCGTTTCATGTTGAGGAGTTTGGCCGCTTGCATTTTGTTGCCGCCGGACTTGCTGAGTGATTGCAGGAGCAACTCTCGTTCGACCTCGGTGACAACAGCATCAAAGCTCAGCCCTTCGTCCGGGATGGAAGTGTCAGAGGTTTGCCCGGCAGCCAGGGCCGGGGTGATTCCAGAGGAGGCGCCGCCGCGTACTTCCTCAGGCAAATCGCTCAGGGTAATTGTCGGCGCCGCTCCTGAAAGTGCGGCTGCGCGCTCCATCGCGTTCTGCAGTTGGCGCACATTGCCGGGCCAGCGATAGGACTTGAGCGCCGACCAGGCAGCATCGTCAATCGTCTTGGTCGGCAGTCCCGCGCTTTCCGAGAACCTCGCGAGCAGATGCCGAGCCAGCGGTTCAATATCTTCTTTCCTGTCGCGCAGCGGCGGCAAACGCAGATGCACGACATTCAATCGATAGAAGAGGTCTGAACGGAAAGTTGCGTCAGCGATCCGCTTTTCCAGGTCGGCGCTGGTGGCCGCGACAATGCGCACATCCACCTTGATCGTCTGTGCCGAACCCAGCTTTTCAAACTCGCGCTCCTGCAACACGCGCAACAGTTTTGATTGCAGAGGCAAACTCATGTCGCCGATCTCATCCAGGAACAAAGTGCCGCCGTCCGCTTGTTCAAAGCGTCCCTGGCGGCTGCCCTGAGCGCCGGTGAAAGCTCCCTTGACGTGTCCAAACAATTCGTCTTCAAGAAGTTGTTCCGGCACTGCCGCGCAGTTTAAGGCCACCATTGGGCGCGACCTGCGCGGACTTTGCTGATGAATCGAGCGGGCCACCATTTCTTTGCCGGTTCCGGTTTCGCCGGTCACCAGCACCGTCGTATTGAATGGTGCAATCGCAGTTACCTGCTCGAACAGTTTTCGCATTGAGGCGGAGTCCGCGACGATGCCGCCGTCGCCGGCGCCCTTTTTTGAATCATCTGTCTTTCGGGTAACGCGACTGGCCGCCACCCGGATGGCTCCCAGCAAAGTTCCCAGTTCGAAGGGCTTGACGAGAAAATCGCTGGCGCCGCGTTTCATCGCTTCAACGGCAACGTCGATTGTGCCGAAAGCCGTCATGACGATGGTAATCAGGCGCTGCTGCAGGCGGGCACATTGAGGCAATAGATCGAGGCCCGACATCTCAGGGAGATTGACGTCGGTAACCATGATATCGAACGACTCTTGCTCCAGCCGTTCCAGGGCGGCTTCGGCTGATGAAACTGCCTCAGCCTGATAGCCCTCCATCGTGGCGGCCTGGAGCAGCACTTCGCGCAGATGATCGTCGTCCTCAACTACGAGAACCTTAATTTTCATAGGGCAGACGCCCGTCTCCGCACGAATAATGTAATGCCGATTTGGGGGACGGGCAGAGCGGGCATGTTATCTAAGCTCCGCTGTAAAAACAACAAAGTTCGGTGCCGGCGCAGTTTAGCGTTGCTGATTTCTAAGACCCTCCCTAACGGTCGGGCTTCTGCTTGCTATGCGATCCCAAGCAGAAGCCCGCGCGTTAGCAAGGGCTTCTCTGCGTTTAGCTTGGCGTTGTCTGCGTCTGCGAGCGGTGAATCTTGGCGCAAAACGCGCTCACCGCAGAGGCGCCGAGTACGCTGAGTGAAACGCAGAGAGTTGAAATTAGGCCGCGACCATTTCATCCGTAGAGTAAACCGGCGCTCCAGTAGTAGAATATGGCGCACCGGGAAACCAGCCTTTTTCGACAGCTCTTTTTTTCACAGTGAACCTGCGCGATCCCGATAACGCTCGCAGGCTCGGCCATCCAAAGCAGTCACCAACCTCGAAGTTTGTCCGCGGTTGACTCAGCGAAAGAGCACATAAAGGGCTTTCAATCGGGTTCATCGATCAACGGTCGGGCCAAGCCAACTCGGCCCACCTCCAAGACTGGCGAGAACTGAACTGATGACGAATCATCTGCCTTATCTCTCAATAACTTTCATCGGCATCAACAGGATGGCAGCCGTCATCGGGATCGTACTGCTGCTGGGCCAGGTAAGTATTTACGCGCAGACCAAGCCGCTGGTCATCGCGGTCGAGGACGACGCGGCTCCGTGGTCGCGAGCAGACGGTACTGGTTACGCGAACGACGTGGTAAGTGCTGCTTTTAAAGCGGTGGGTGTTGAGGTCCAGTTGCGGGTGATGCCCTACGCTCGTTGCAAAAGGATGGCGATCAACGGCGAAGTTGCCGGTTGTTTGAGCATGTCTCCTTCGCCCGAGTTCGCGGGACTGATCGAACTCTCGGCCCGGCCACTGTTCACTTGTTACGCCGGATATTTCTATAGCGTGAATAAGCCGCCGCGCGTCGCCAGGCAGGAAGATCTGCCCGCCAAAACCGTCGTCGGCACAGTCATCGGCTACGAATATCCGGCCGCGTTTGACAGTCTCAGACAAAGAGGCGTGATTGTTGTGGAAGAGTCACCATCTGAGGAAACCAACTTGAAGAAACTCGCCCTGGGCCGCGTCGAACTGGCTCTGCTCACTTACAATCAGGTGAAGTCTCCCGAGTGGCTGATTAGGCGCGCCGGAGTTGAGGGCAAGGTGAAAACCACGTTCCGGGCGGGTCTCTTGAATTCTTACATCGGTTTCAGTAAGCGACACCCGCAAGGATCGTGGGCCTGGCAGCAATTCAACAAGGGCTTTCGACTGATCAATGCGAACGGTACGATGCGACGCATTCAGAGGCTGTGGGCACAGAAGTTGGTCAATGAAAGAATCGTTCGCAGGCCGGCAAGGTGAAACGCAGCGATCGGTTTAGAGGCGAGCATTACCCGCCGGTTCGACTATCGTTGCTTGAGGCGGCGGGCAACGCCCGCCTCTAAACGATTCGTGGTGCAGAAGTTTGGCAACCGAAAAACAATCGAGAGTCCGCTAAGCCGAAAGGCTGGGAAACTCATGAAAGCCGTACCATCCATCTCCGTGCAGATCTTGTTAGCTGTCCTTTTCACGGTCGTTTCAATCCTCGGGGTTTACAGCATCATTGAACTGAACGTGCTCAAACAGCGAGAGACAAGAACGCTGCAGCGCAGAGGGACACTGACTACCGATCGCATTGCAAACAGTCTCGCTTACCCGCTCTGGAATCTTAACCGCGAAGAGACCGAGCATGTGGTGCTTGACGAGATGGGCTCGGTGGACGTTTTCATGATTCAGGTATTCGACGAGAACAGCGATCTCTACGTCGGCAAGGTGAAAGGAGCTGACGGAGCGATAAAAAATTTAGCGGCCGGTAATGCGACAACGGTGACGCCGCCGCAAGGCACTCTTTACTCTTATTCAAAATCGATCAACTTCAGAGACAACAGCATCGGGCGGGTAAAAGTCGATCTTACGGACGCTAACCTCCTGGCCCAGCGCCGAGATCTACGCTGGGGGTTCGCGATCAAACTCTTTCTGTTGGCCACGGCGCTGTCGCTCGTTTTGTTTCTAACTCTTCGAGGGCTGGTTATCCGGCCACTTTCATCGCTCCGATCATGGGTTGAAAACGTTCCACTCGGCAATGAAGTCCGACCACCGCGCTTCAAACGTTCTGCGGAGATCAATGCACTGGGCGAAGCGTTCGGAAGCATGTCCGTCAGCCTGCAAAAGAAGAACGAGGAGTTGGAAATTGAGCAGGCCAATCTGCAGGAACTAAACCGGCAAATGGAGGCGGAAATTGAGGAGCGCAAGCGAACTGAGGAGGCTCTGCGCGCGCTGGAGAAGCGATTCTCGATCGCCTTTAATGCGAGTCCGATCCCGCTAAGCATTACTTCGTTGGACGACGGCGGCCGCTTCCTGGTGGTCAATGAACGTTTCCTTACGACCACCGGTTTTACGCGTGATGAGGTCATCGGCCGCACCGCTCTTGAACTGGGGATCTGGCGGCGGCCGGATGATCGCCACAAGCTGGTGCAGAGACTGTTTGCAGAAGGAAACCTGCGCGATGTCGAAGCCCGCATGTGGACGAAGAATGGTGAAGAGCTGGTGTTCCTTGTTTCCGTCGAAATGATTGAGCTGGAAGGCCAGCTCCGTATGCTGTTCGCCATCGTCGACATCACGGAACGCAAAGAGGCCGAACGCCGCGCCAGTGAGTTGGCGTACTTCCTCAGCAAGATGCGCGAAGCGGTGATCGTAACCGACCTGCACAATCGTTTTATCTACTGGAATGACGGCGCCGAACAAACCTTTGGCTGGAGCGCCGCCGACGTGATGGGCAAGACAGCCGAAGATCTGTTTCCTGATGGTCCAATGGCCGAGCTTGAAACCCCGCGTAAAAGCATTGCTGAGACGGGAGAGTGGCAAGGCGAGCTGCCCAACATCGACAAAGACGGCCGTCAATTCTTTACCGATTCGAGTTGGACCCTGGTGCGCAACGCGGACGGTCAGCCTGAGGCCGTCGTTTCCGTTTCCGCCGACATAACCGAACGCAAACAAGCGGAAAATGCTTTACGTGCTTCGGAGCAGCGCTTTGTCGATCTCTTCAATCTCAGCCCTTATCGAATGGGTATCGTTCGTCGCCGCGATGGAATAATTCTCGCCGTAAATGACTGCTGGGTGCGAGAAAACGGTGTGCCGCGCGAGGAAGCAGTTAACCACCCAATCTTCGAGTGGGAAGCAAAGGTCGGCCCTGAGGCCATCCAGCGAGTGCGGCGGATACTCGAAGAAGGAAAACCCTTTCACGGTCTTGAACTACGTTTCAAGACGACGGCTGGTAACGACGTCGTTACCCTTGCCTCAGGTGAGTTGGTCGAAATCGATGGCGAGACTTGTTTCCTTTGGGCCGCAAACGACATCACTGAGCGCGAGCGAGCCGAACAGGCGTTGCGGGAAAGTGAGGAGATCTTTCGCACGCTGGCTGAGACGGTCTCCGCGGGCATTTACATCTATCGTGACGCGAACTTCGTTTATGCCAATCCCGCTGCCGAACGCCTGACCGGCTATACGCATGACGAGTTTCTCGGAATGACTCTGATGGATCTGATCCATCCGGACTTTCACAAAGTTGTCGAAGAGCGAACCGAAACGCGGCAGCGCGGCGAGTCCTTGCCGCCGCATTTCGAAGACAAAATTCTGACCAAGAGTGGTGAAGAGCGCTGGATGGATGTCACTGCCGCAAAAACGAGTTTTCTCGGTCAGCCCGCCGTGATCGTCACGACGTTCGACATCACTGAGCGCAAGCGAGCGGAAGAGTTGTTGCAGGCATCGGAAAAAAGATTCTCCATTGCGTTCAACGCGAATCCTGTGCTGGCGACCATTTCCCGGCTTGAAGGGGGACGGTTCCTGGCGGTTAACGACAGATTCATTGACCTCAGCGGTTATTCGCGGGAAGAGGCTGTCGGTCATACGGCTCCCGAGTTGGGTCTTTGGCCCAACTCTGAAGAGCGTGCGGATGTCTTGCGGATGCTGAAGGAAGAGGGCCGGGTGCGCAACTACGAGGCTCGTTTTCGTACGAAGAGCGGTGAAGAAAGAGTTATGTTGTTGTCGGTCGAAACTATTGAGCTCGAAGGCCAGACCTGCTTCTTAAACTCCGCCATCGACATCACACACCGCCAGCAGGCGGAGCTGGCGCTGAGAACCTCGCAAAACCAGTTGCGCGCGCTGTCCGCCAAAGTGCAGTCCGCTCGCGAAGAAGAAGGTACGCGGATCGCCCGAGAGATTCATGATGAACTGGGCAGCGCCCTGACGGGATTGAAGTGGGACCTTGAGAAGATGAACAAGACGCTGGCCCCCTCGGAGGATGACGCCGCAGTGGCCGCGGCGCGCGATCGGATTGGCGTCATGACCGGCTTGATCGAGGAAACTATCAACACTGTGCGGCGAATCTCTTCCGAACTAAGACCGAGTATTCTTGATGATTTGGGACTGGTGGCGGCTATCGAATGGCAGGCGCAGCAGTTTCGGGCGCGCACTGGAATCGAGTTTGATTTTGACACGCAGTTGGAAACCGCTGAACTGAATCGCGAAAGCGCCACCGCGGTTTTTCGGATCTTTCAGGAGATCCTGACAAATGTGCTGCGACATTCCGGAGCCAGCCGGATAACGGTTGAATTGCAAAAGTGCAATGGGCATTTCGATCTGAAGGTCAAGGACAATGGTCGTGGGATTAGCGAAACCGAAAAAGGCAATACGCGATCGCTTGGTCTACTGGGTATGAAAGAGCGCGCGCTGCTGGTTGGCGGCGAGGTGACTATTGCCGGCGCGCCCGGTACGGGAACGACGGTGATAGTGCGCGTTCCCGCCGCGACTTAGCAGGCTGCTGAAAAAATGATTTATGATCCACGAAATTACACAAAAGCAGCACGAAGTCGCACGAAAGAGGTGTGGTTTTCTTAGTGTTATTTCGTGTTCGTTCGTGTGACTTCGTGGATCGTATGGATTCTTTGATCTAAACACCTTGGTTTTTTCAGCAGCCTGTTAGGGTGAACTGGAGACCGCTATGTTAAGGATTCTGACAATCGACGATCACGAAGTTGTTCGGGACGGGGTCAAGGGACTGTTTGCTCCCGGTACTGCCGTCTTCGGCGAAGCGCGCAGCGGCGCCGAAGCGCTCGCACTGGTGCGCGATCAGGACTGGGACATAGCCGTGCTGGATATTTCACTGGGCGGTCGCAGCGGCCTGGATGTGTTGAAGGAGATCAAAAGTCTACGGCCGCGCGTGCCGGTGCTGATGCTCAGCATGCATGCGGAAGAACAATACGCCATGCGCGCTTTTAAGGCCGGGGCGTCGGGCTACATCAGCAAGGCCAGTTCGCGAGACGAATTGCGCACAGCGATTCTGAAGGTAGTCAAAGGCGGCCGCTATGTCAGTGCCGCACTCGCCGAAAAGATGGTGTTCGATCTTTCAGGCACCGAAAAGCAGGGGCACGAAGGCCTCTCTGATCGCGAGCTGGAAGTTTTGTGTCTGATTGGATCGGGCAAAACCGTAAGCGAGATTGCCGAGAAACTATCGTTGAGTGACAAGACTATCAGTACCTATCGCCGGCGCATCCTCGATAAAATGCAGATGAAGACCAACGCCGAACTCACCCACTATGCGATTCGGAACGGCCTGGTGGAATAGCCGGAAAGCAGACGACACGGAGACATGTGGCCGCGGAGACACGTGGGCCACGGGGTCGATCGCAATTGTCAGCATTCCAAAGCGTTTCCATGCATTGCTTTTATTGACAGAGACCCACGGCTCGTATATATGTGGAGTCGAAATTTGCCTATTAGTTCCCCGCAACTAATGCGAACCATGGACTCATAGCTAGTACAAAGTTCCTTACATCGGCGCGGAAGGCAGGTTGACTATGAACAGGAAGCACTATTTCCCGGTTGCTCTACTGCTTGTAGCTGCGATGCTGGCCATTATTACCAGGGTCGCGCAGACTGGATACATCGACTCTCAAACGATAAGCGTTCAACTTACCGCAAGAGACATTCCTGCTCACGGACTGCTTGTTTTAAGTCCGCCAAATCCTGAATTCGACACTTTGATAACGACTCGTTTTGGCAAGGGAAACCCAATCGTGGACGCCTTGAAGCCGTTTTCAGTGTTGATTAAGAACGTAGGTGATCAGGCAGTCGTGGCATATTCGCTGCGGTGGGAATTGCTGAGAGATGACGGAAGGGTTTTGACTCAAACGCGAGATTACATAACCGCGTGGCGGCTCATGGGCGTCGAGGGTTCTGATAAAGACGGAATCACGATTCAACCCGGCTCGTTCGTGTTGATGACACCCTCAAATCTGGATTTTGCCCAAGGCGCAGAAGCGATTCGAGCCGGCAATCCGGAACTGCTGATGCAGGCGAGTGAGATAAGAACGCAACTCAGAATCTATTCGAACATCAGCGTTACGATCGATGGGGCGTTTTTTGAGGATGGTAGATATGTCGGTCCGGACAACAGCGGACTATTTTCTCGAGTCGCTACGCAACTTAGTGCCAAGCGGGACTTGTGCCTGGAAGTTACCCAAGAGCTGAAACGGGGCGAGCAGGCCGATCATGTCTTCAAACAGGTTGAGGAATTAGCGAGTGGGCCACGGGTTGAACTGGCGCCGTCATCAACTAAAGAAGATGTTTATAAGAAGTTCAAGAAGGACGCAGCGGAGGAACTGCTCCGCTTTAGGTCAGCTTCCGGCGACGCCAAGGCTAAAGAATTTGCCACTCAGCTACTGAGCAACAAGTGGCCCGAACTGAGGAAAGTGCAGTGAACAAATCCCATACTCAGCGTTACCTCGAAACGGCGTCCAGCATAGCTGTGCTGGTGGTCGCCATTACGGTTATTTACGTAAGTGTCTGGGAACCATTTTCATAAAACAGCTAAGCCGGCGGGGAGTGTTGGGCTGCAAAAAGGCAAAGTTATCCCCAGCCTCAGTAATGTCGGCTATCACGACTCGCCGAAAACGCTCCTGATAGCCCTAAACACCAAATGTCAATATTGCCAGGAAAACGTACCTTTCTATAAGAAGCTGGTAGAACTACGGAAGGCGAACGTCAATTATTCTCATCTGGTTGCGGTGTTCCCGAATGATGAGAGTGAAATCAGGCAATTCCTTAAGCAAAATCACCTCAACCTTGACGCGGCCGCGTTGGTAAATCTCGATTCGTTGGGAATAACCGCTACGCCGGCGTTGGTACTGGTTGACAACAATAGCAAAATTAGTGATTTCTGGATCGGGAGCCTGTCGGTAGAGCAAGAGGAGCAGGTTATCCAAGCCCTTCGTGTACCCGCGTCCTAGGCAAACCTATGGCAGCAAACCATCGACTATGTACTTAAATACTCATTTCCTTTCTTGATACTCCGAGAATTAAGGCAGGCCAAACGATGAGTGCAAACCTTAGACGGCCAGGCAGCAACGCATTCAACAACATTATCTTGCGGAATGCGATCACGTTAGCCGTAATGGCAGTCATTCTGTCATTTATGCCTGTCAGAGACGCGCTCGCCAATCTAGTCTCCACGACGGCGCCCTGCATAAAAACAAGCATAGATGGGACTGCTACGTGCGTGGCAACCGGCACTTGCGCTAATGGCGATGGGGTTTGTCATAATGGGAATTGCACTCTTGGTATGACCATTCTCTCGACCGGCCAATGCACCGGCTACCATATGGAAAATTCAGTTTATATTTACGGCAGCGTAGGGAGTTTTTTGCAAATGTTGTGTACGAGAGATCAGTCAGGCGGCGATTCTCTGAGCCTCATCTTGTAGACCGTCTTTGAAACGCACGCCTTTGAT
>Ga0179594_10000140_pt1 | contig 22217 bp, 24 predicted proteins | sample CZOMad1_1_08_16f_FD_148625 | JGI IMG/M metagenome (GOLD analysis project Ga0179594, IMG submission 148625) | Vadose zone soil fungal communities from Angelo Coast Range Reserve, California, USA - CZOMad1_1_08_16fungal (Illumina Assembly) | ecosystem: Environmental > Terrestrial > Soil > Vadose...
CCCGACGGGTTGACCTTTTTCTTCCAGAAATGGCTGCGCCGATTTCAATCCAAGCGCGTCGACGAGCTCTGCGTTGTTGCCAACTTTTGGATGGACATCCAGAGGGAGGTGCGCGCTGTAAAGCGCAATATCATTTTCAAAGGCGAGCTGCAGTTGCCGGCGCAGCGCGCTTCTCACCGGTTGCAAGCCCGGCCAGAACAACCCGTGGTGAACGATTAAAAGATCGACATTTTTCTTTGCAGCCGCGCTCAGAACGCGCGTGGAAACATCCACTGCCGCGCCTATTCGCGTGACCTGTCCCGAATTTTCAATCTGCAGACCGTTGAGTGCGTTATCCCAATCGCCGACCTCGCGAATACGCAAAAAATCGTCTGTATAACTGACGATATCAGAAAGCGACGCCATGATTAACGATCCGTGAAACTTTACCCTAACATCGACCTGCATTGTAAAGAACAGGCTCTAGGCACGCGAGCAGAAGCGACGCGACGAGGCCCGTCACTCCCGCATTGCGGAAAGCGGAAGAGGCGCTTTCGATGGATTTTGCACGAAGTGCTTTTGGAGTGCGATCCGTCCTCGTATCGCTTTTGGTTGCACCAAGACTTCGGCAAAAGGAGAATGCCATGTTAGGAACTGTTATGCGTGAAAGTTGGCCGCACGCACCGCCACATCACTTCACGCCTCATGGCGTTTACCTAATTACCGCGGCAACTTTGCATCGAAAACGGCTCTTTGACTCCGGTGCAAAACTGGATCTCTTGCGCGATACAACTCGCGCCTTGGCGAAAAACTACGCGCTCAGTTCGCAAGCGTGGGCTTTCTTCCCCAATCACTATCATGTCGTGGCCGGCTTCGAAAACAGCACGACGTCGCACCGTGATTTCGTGCGACATTTGCACCGCGAACTCGCCATACGGCTGAACCGCCTAGATAGCACTCCCGGCCGGCGAGTGATGTACGAATTCTGGGATACTCATCTGACGTTCGAGAAATCGTGGCTGGCACGATTGAATTACGTCCATCAGAACGCGGTGAAGCACGGCTTGGTCCCATTGGCGAATCAATATCCGTGGTGTTCTGCAGCTTGGTTTGAAACCAACGCGCGATCGGGGTTTGTGAAATCGGTGTATTCATTCAAAACCGACAGGATTAAAATACCCGACGATTTCTGAAGTCCGGCAGTTCTAAACAATCAGGTGGTTCGCAAAGCGGCGCGAGGACGCGCGCGCACTCCGAAAGCTGCCGCGAAACGGAGAGAGGCGCTTCCATGGATTTCGCACGAAGTGCTTTTGGAATGCGATGCGTACTAGCATCGCTTTCACCCATCTTCACCCGCGCACCGCAAAAACTGGCAATCGGCCGTCGATCCCGCGTACTTCCTGCGGCGGCAGTTCCTCGAAACTGAACGAATCGCCTGAACGATCGCGCACCGCCGCGGTGACGAGCAACGGCCTGCCCGTTGTCTTCGTCAGCCCTTCTATGCGCGAGGCGATGTTCACCGTATTCCCAATCGCGGTAAACTCGAGACGTTGCGGCGAGCCGATGCTGCCCACAATCGCCGGTCCGGAATGGATTCCAATCCCAATCTGGATGGGCGCGCGACCTTTTGCTGCAAGCTCGTCGTTCAACTTTTCCACAGCACTCAAAATTTGCCGCCCAGCCGCGACGGCATCGCAGGCGTGATTGGAACCGGAGTCGCCCGCGCCGAAAATCGCCATGAACCCGTCCCCCAGATATTTGTTTACCATGCCGCTATGTTCCTCTTCAACCACGCGCACGGTTACGCGGAAAAAATCATTCATGACTTCCACCACATCGGCTGGAGCGGACACGCTTGCCCGCGCGGTCCACGACCGCATATCGACAAACATGACGGTGATCTCTTCTTCGACGCCGCTCAATCCCGGATCGCGCGCCAGGATTTGTTCGGCCGCGCGTCTGCCTACGTGCAAGCCGAAAGTCTGACGCAATTTTTCCTTCTCCCTCAACTCGCCAATCATGTGGTCCATCTCGCCCAGCAACTGCCCAAATTCATCGGCGCGTGTGACAGCAAGATGAACGTCGAACTTTCCATGCGCGACCGCATCCGTGGCAGCGCGCAGTTGGTCGATCGGCTTGGCGACGAGCCAGCTCAACATTAGGGCGGTGAAAATCCCAAACGCGATGCCCACCACGCCTACGAAGACGGCAAACCATTGAGCGTCCATTGCCGGGGAGCGTGGCGCGAATATCAACAGCAGAAGTGAAGCGATCGGACAAATCGAAGCGGAGACAGCCCATGCGATTCCCCGACCACGCAACGACAGTGTGAAGATGTTCGGTGTGAGATCGGCGCGCGCGTCACGAAAGAAAACCGGATATAATCCCCAGTGGCTGGCGAGCTCGACTAGAAAAAATGTATGCGTTATGGCGATGAAGCCGGAAACACAGAATGAGATCGGCAGGTGCCAAAGCAATCGTGGGTCGAGCGGACTTTGAACTTGAAGAAGCGCTCCGATAAAGACCGGTATACACAAAAACCATCCGACACCGCAAATGGCACCGGCAAACCATGGCAGATGAATCAATCGCCGCCGCGCCTCGATCAGTTTTTGTAGCGGCGGTCTATGACCGCCAACCGACTTTCCCTCTTGGAGACGATGAAACAGATCACGGAGCGACCGAACTCGTTTTAACCACAGAAGAAGGCCGATCAGAAAGGCCGCGATAGTGTAGAATACCCACGTCCAGGCGAAACGTTGCTTTAGCGTGGGCGAAACAAGCAAAGGCTCAATAACTGTCGTGTTGTACCAGATGTTGAACGCGCTCCCGAGAATTTGCGGAACTACTGGCGCCAATGCTGTAAGCAGAAGACCGTAGCGTGCGCGGCGCGCGCTTCTTTCAACTTCGATGGCCACAAGATCGACGTCCTTTGGTCTTCATTGTCGCGCGAAATCCCAAATCCCAAGCCCCAAACCCCAGGGAAATCTCAACTTTCAAAATCCAAAAAGGCAATTACTCGTTTTTCGAGATAATCGAAGAGAAAATCAGCGTCAGTTGGCGTGCTTCGTCCGCTAATTTGTCGCAGGCAGATGCGGTCGCTTTCGCCAAACCCGCGTCAACCAGCCGCAAAAACAACCGACTTTCTTTCGCTTCCTTTCGACAAATTTTGACACGCATCAAAAAGTCTTTCTTGCTGAGTGCTTCGTCAGCTTCGATCCAGTTGGCTGCAACGGAGCCGGAGGCACGAATCAATTGTCGAACATCCTCGGTATTGCTGATCGTTCTCGGCAATCGTTTAACAAATGCGCGCACCGATTCGGCAAAGAGGAACGTTCTGTCCTTTAGATCGCGCGGTTTAGCATCGTCTTCCATTTTAGAGGTTGGGCTTTGTTTCTTAATTGGGATTTGGAGCTTGGGATTTGGAGCTTACGGCAGCGGCCTGCTGCCGTGGCAGTGTCCACGGCCGAAAATAATCCAGCAAAATTAAGCGGCCGCGATTTTCTTGTGCGCAGTCGCGTCGTACCCGCGGGAAATCCGTGAGCAGCCCAAATTGAAATCCGGCGTTCAACGGCAGGAAGAAATTGTCCTGGTGACTCGGAAGAATGTAACGCGGCTGCAAACGTTGCAACGCGGCGGGCAATCGTGTGCGCGAATCGGGCAGCGCCGTGCCTAAAATCGCGAGATCTACGTGCTCGTTTGGCGGTAATTGTGCCGGTGTCCCGCCAGAATCGATGTAAATGCGCTGGCCGTTGATCTCGATGAGAAACGCCAGCGGTTCGCCACAAATCCAATCGGCTGGACGTTGCGGCGGTCCGGGACTGCGCGGCTCATGTCGATCAAATGGCACCTTGCCGAACAGCCGGTCGTGCGTAGCGGGCAAAACGCGGATTCTCCATGGCCCGACTCGCCGCACATCTCCAGCGGTTACAGCGTCGCCCGATGAAACGCCCGAGCGTTTCGCAAGGTTGATGCTGGATGCCGAAGCAATGAGACGCGCGTGTGTTCTCGACATCACAACTGGGACATCGAGCAAATGATCGAAATGTCCGTGAGTCACGAGAATCGCGTCCACCTTCGACCCCACATGTCGCATTGCCTCAGTAATGCGAGGAATGTTGGGCCGGATGGGCGAACCAACCGCAACGCTCACAAGGTCCACACGCGAGAAATACGGATCGACAAGCAAAGCGTGACCTTTGAATTCGAATTGGTAACCGTTTGTGCCGAGATAAGTGACGCGCACGCCGTTGTGCGGTGTTCCGGCAGAATCGCCAACAATCAGCTGAGCATATGGCGCCAGTCCTGAGCCAAAAGCTTGGACGGTAAATGCGAAGAAAAGAAGGAACGCGCGTTTCAACCGTTAACGGCCGATTCTATAGGACGGATCAGGCAGCGGCCAACTCCAAGTTTGCTTGACGAATTACGCGCGCGTCGTTTTCAATACTGAAATGAGTGTTGAGTACACAGACGCGCCAGCGACGCGCTCTGAACCGGGCGCGGAAGATAAAATGGCGTGTCCCTATTGCGGACATCTCCTGCCGAAAGACGCGCAAAGCTGCGACCGATGCGATTGGAAGCGCGGCGCGACGGAAACCGCGGAAGGCAAAGCAAGTGACGCAGTGGCGGTTATCCTAAGCATCATTCCCGGTTTGGGACATATCTACAAAGGACATAAACTCGTAGGCTTTTTGTGGATGGCCGGCGCTATTCCGGTCGGAATTTTCGTCCTTCTGGCTGCCGTCGCGTCTGCCGGGTTCGGGATCGGTCTCTTTTTCTTTTACCTTATCGCGGTAATGCTTCATGCCTACGCCGTAGTTGATCGCGTCGCGACGCCGAAAGACGACGAGGGCGAAGAGTATTGAGTCCGTTGAAGGGTTGAAGCGCTTGCGATTCGCGAACGAGCAAGTGCTCTTATTAAAGCGACGCGAGGACGCGTCGCACTCCGAAAGCTGCGCGAAAGGAATCGCGGCTGGTAACGAGTTTTGCACGCAGTGCTTTGGAGTGCGGTGAGTCCTCGCACCGCTTTTGGCTTGAGCGGCTTGGCACCGCATTCAATCATGCTCCAACCGCGCGGTGAATCTCTTCGAGAATTTCGCGCATGCCGTAGCGAAATTTCCAGGTTGGATAATGCGCCTGGAACTTTCGCACATCGCTGATCCACCACATGTGGTCGCCGACGCGGTTCGTTTCCTCGTAGGTCCAGTTCAATTTTTTGCCGCTGATTTCTTCGCACATCTCGATCGCCTCGAGCATGGAACAGTTGCTATGCCGGCTGCCGCCGATGTTATAGACTTCTCCGACGCGTGGCGCGCGAACGAATTCCGCAAAGGTTTCCACCAAATCGAAGCTGTGGATGTTGTCGCGCACCTGTTTGCCTTTGTAACCAAAAACGCGGTAAGGCCTGCCAGTCACACTGCAGATCATCAGGTACGAAAGGAAACCATGCAGTTCCGTTCCTGCGTGCGCAGGCCCGGTGAGACAACCACCGCGGAAGGAAACCGTCGGCATTCCGAAATAGCGCCCGTATTCCTGCACGAGAATGTCCGCCGCGGCCTTGGACGCGCCAAAGAGAGAGTGCTTCGTGTAATCGATGCTCATCGTCTCAGAGATGCCCGGCTCGTATTCGTGGCCCGGCTCGATCTCCCAGCGTTTCTCCAGTTCGCGCAGCGGCAAACGATTCGGCGTGTCGCCATAAACTTTGTTCGTCGAAGTAAAAATGAACGGCGCCTCCGGAGAAAACGTTCTGGCGGCTTCCAAAAAATTCAGCGTGCCGTTCGCGTTCACCGTAAAATCAGTCTGCGGATCGCGAGCTGCCCAATCGTGTGACGGCTGCGACGCGGTGTGCACAATCGCGTCGATCGAGCCGCGATGCCGTTTGAATAGCTCCGTCACTGCGGCAGCATCGCGAATGTCCAGGTCGTGATGTTCGTACCCGCGAACATTCGCAATCAAGTCGTCGCGCGTCTTTTTGGTAGAAGCTTCAGCGCCAAAAAATTCAGCGCGCATGTCGTTATCGATCCCGATTACGCGTGCGCACTCGCCGGCGAAGCGCCTGACGGTTTCCGACCCAATCAATCCGGCCGAGCCTGTAACGATAATCGTGTGCATCAAATCGCAGCAGCCCAGACGGCTACTCCCCAATCATCCATGTCACATCTCCTGCTGAAGGATCTACTCGCGCAGATGGCAACTGCCGGTCGCCTTCCAACACGCGCTCGATCAACCGGGGGCTCTTCGTCGCACCCACCAGGAACAATACGTGCCGTGCCTGATTGATGAGCGGAAATGTGAAGGTCAATCGCCAGGCATTTAGCTTGGGAACAAAGTTTGCGACGACCCGCCCTGTGGTCTCTTCCAATGCGGCGGTTCCCGGAAAAAGCGATGCAGTATGACCATCATCGCCCAAGCCGAGAAGAATCAGGTCGTGCCGATAAATTGGTTCACTTCGTTGCCTGGCCATGAAATCGAGATGCTCTTCGTACTGTTGCGCCGCGATTTCCGGATCAATCTCGCCGCGCATCCGCAGAATCGATTTTTCCGGAACTCCAGCAGGCGCCAGAAGAGTTTCCCAGGCCATTCTGAAGTTGCTCTCCGGATCGTCCGGTGGCACGCAGCGCTCATCGCTGAAAGTGATACGAACCAGGTCCCACGGCAGATCATGCGCGATCGTCGCAAGCCGCGCGTAAACCGGCCGCGGAGTGTTTCCGCCCGAGAGCGCAATCCGGAATTCGTTGCGTTCGCCAATAGCTTTGTGCGCCTGTTCAAGAATGAAGTCAGCGGCGTCAGCGGCGAAATTCTTCGTTCGAATGACGTGGCGACCCATTCGCGATTGAAATCAGATCGCGCAATGTAACTGGCCGCGCTTTTGCAAATAACGCTGATGATATTCTTCCGCACGCCAGAACTTCGGTGCGGGTTCGATTTGCGTTATCACCGGCCGATTGAAGCGATCGCTCTTTTCCAGTCTTTCTTTTGAAGCCATGGCATCCGCCTCTTGCTCGGGCGAATGATAAAAAATGACCGAGCGATATTGTGTTCCAACATCCGGTCCCTGCCGGTTCAAGGTCGTCGGATTATGATTCGACCAGAAAACATCCAGAAGTTCGTCGTAACTGATCTGCGACGGATCGAATTCTACTTCCACCACCTCGGCGTGGCCGGTCTTGTCGGTACAAACATTTTCATACGTCGGATTGTCCTTTGTACCACCGGCGTACCCGACAGCTGTGGACAAAACACCCTTCAAATTGCGGAAAGTTTCTTCCACTCCCCAGAAACAGCCCGCGCCGAATGTGGCCTTCTCCGTTTGCATACGGAGATGATGATGCGATTACTCGCGGCGCGCAACCACGCCTTGTTGCGATTCGCTGCTTGACTTGCCAGCGTCGGTCTCGTTTCCATAGCCCTTAAGTCCAATAGCGAGCCAATGCCACCGCTGGCACTATTGGAAGCCTTAACCAAATGAAGACCTCTGCCACTACTCTCCAGCAGATCCGTCCGCTGCTGCCTGTTCGGCTACTCAATGGATGTGGCGCATTACTGGAAAAAAAACGAATTCCATCCGCCGGGCCGCTTGCCATTGATTTAATCAAGAGTGCAAAGCGACGCTGCGGGCTCGATGATTTCGGCGAAGGCGAGTTTTTTGAAGCGCTGTCGCGCTTGCTCGAGTCCTGCGCCAAAGAAGCACGCCTCAACCTTGTCGGAAAGATCGCCCTTCGAACGAATATTCTGCAGACGTTGTGCTCGCGTTTGCGGATGCAACAGGACCGGCAACTCTATCTCAACATCGCACGCCAGGAAATCCGCGAACCGCTCTTTATCGTAGGGTTGCCTCGCAGTGGTACTACCTTGTTGCACAATCTGCTCGCTGCGGACCCCGAGCATCGCTCCCCTCTCATGTGGGAAGTGATGTCGCCATCTCCACCTACTCTCACCGGTGAGAAACGCCGAATCCAGCGGGCGACCCAGAGTTGTAACTTCTTTAATTGGCTCGCACCTACTTTCCGCTACGTGCATGCCGTGGGTGCAGAACTTCCGCAGGAGTGCATCGGCCTCATGACTCCCACGTTTATGAGTGATCAGTTCGATACAATGTATTATGTGCCATCATATCGCGCCTGGTTTTTTCGGCAGGATTTGCGGCCCGCATACGAATATCATCGCCGGTTCCTTCAGCATCTGCAGTTTCGGCGGGCTGGCCGCCGTTGGATATTGAAAGCGCCTACTCATATGTCCGCCATGCCAGCACTGCTGTCGGTCTATCCGGATGCGCTGTTTGTGCAGACGCATCGGACGCCTGTCGATGCGATGGCTTCGGTATCGAGTCTCGTAACGATACTTCGCAGCGCCTTTAGCGATTCCGTGGATCCATTCACGATCTGTCGTGAGGCAATCGATTACTGGTCCGAAAGCATCGAGAAATTTTTGCACCAACGCGATCGACTGCCCAACACCCGCATTTGCGACGTAGAATTTGACGAAATTTCTCGCGACCCCATTGCCGCAGCCAGACGAGTCTACGACCATTTTGGCTGGTCGTTGTCGAGAGAGGCAGAGCAGCGCATGCGGACCTTGGTTACAAGTCACGCCCAGAGGCAACCTGGGAACCATCGATATCATCTATCGCAATTTGGGTTTTCTGCGGAGGAAGTCCTCAGTGCGTTCGCGCCCTATTGTCAGCGATTTGGCTTGGTCCCGTCCGATGGCGAGAAACTCTCATCATCACCTCGAGATTCCGGATTTCCGCAAGCACAAACGCGCTCTAGTTTTGTCTCATTTGCCAAAAACAATGCTGAAGCCGGTGGGTGACGCACCTGGAACAGACGCTCTCCGGATGCAGCAGGCAGTATCAACGACTCCGTCGGTTGCCTGATCTGATAGAGGGCGCGAAGTTCGCGAATGATCTTTGAAGTTAGCCGTGCGATCCGCGCTGATCATCCCAGCTTGCCGGGGCATTTTCCAGGTACGCCTGTCGTACCGGGGGTCGTGATCCTCGACGAAATACTCGCAGCATTGCTAGAGCGGCGGCAAGGTTTTCACCTTACGGGCGTGCGAACCGTTAAGTTCCTCGTGCCGCTCAAGCCTGAGCAGCCATTTACGATCTATTTTTCCACGGAGGATGACGACGCGGGCGAAGTTAACTTTTCCTGCCGCATCGAAGACCAAATGATAGTTGAAGGTCGACTTGAAGTTCGTTGGGAGACAAAGTGACTTTGTGAACGCGCTATCATTTGACGCGCCTAAATTCGAAACCCGGCCAAGCGATCCGCGCCTGGGGCAATTGCTCCAGCAATTCCCACCGGCGGTGTTCAGCGAACGCTTGTATCAAAGCATTGAACTGATGGAGCGTTACAGCATCGAACTCGCTGTTGATCTATCGCGCCAGTTGAATCTCTCAGATCAACTCGGCGAGTGGCGATCAACCGATGAACTTTGCCGCCTGCTCTCTTTTCAGCCGCGTTTTAAGTTCGCCTTACGCTGGGTGTTGGAGCGCCTGGTCGAAAGTGGCTGCGCGAAGGCACAGAGCAACGGAGAAACTCGCTCTTATCATCTGCGCCACGCGCTATGGCAACCCGATCTCGAGGCGTTGCGGGCGATAGGTCTGAGTATTGATCCTGCCAATGCGGCAACCCTCGATCTGTTAGATCACGCCGCAAGCCTGTATCGCGCCGTTGCCACTAGTCCGCAAGGTAGTGATCACAATCTGCTCGGACCGCAAGGTGTGCCGCTATGGTTGAAGTATTTCCACAACGATAATTTAACCTACGCGGTGAACAATTGGGTCGGTGCCGCTCTGGCTGCTGATCATCTTTCCACTCGCCGCACGCTTCGGATTTTAGAACTCGGCGCCGGCGCCGGTAGCGCCTGCGAGATTTTGCTGCAGTTACTTACTGAACGCGGTCTTTTATCGCGGGTAGAACGGTACCTCATTACAGAGCCGAACGCGTACTTCCGGCGCTGCAGTCAACGTAAACTCACGGCGCAATATCCAAATCTAGCGCTCGAATGGGCCTCGCTGGACGTCGATTCGCCATGGAACACTCAAGGCATCACTTCCGGCGAATTCGATCTCGTATACGCCGTTAACGTGATGCATATCTCCAAGAATCTCTTGTTTAGCTTGAATGAGGCTCGATCGGCTCTGGCCACCGATGGCTGGCTTGTGATCGGCGAATGCGTGCGCCCTTACGATGGTCAACCAATTTATCCGGAATTAATGTTTCAGATTCTGGACAGTTTTACGAATGTCGAGACAGATGGAGACGTTCGCCCGAATCCAGGATTTCTGACTGCAGAGCAGTGGCGTCGCGCTTTTTCGCGCGCAGGTTTCACGCACGCCGAAGTGGCACCAGACATCGACCGCATTCGCGAGATTTATCCGCATTTTTTCACCGGCGCGATTTCTGGACAAAATAGCGCAACCGCAAATGATCTCGGAAGTTCCCGGGACTAAAGCTTCGGAGGCAGATCGTTGGACGACGTTGCCAGAACGCGGCACGCCGGCTTCGCTACGGGTAATCGCCTGGATCGCGGTGCACATCGGCCGCCGGGTAGCGAGGCTGCTCCTGTATCCGATCACGCTTTATTTTGTGATGACTGCACATGCCGCACGTCGCACGTCGTACGAGTACTTGAAGCGCGTGCGCGGGGATTCAGCCCACTGGTGGCATGTCTTCCACCATTTTCATTGCTTCGCCGCGACAATTCTGGATCGCGTTTATCTGCTGCGCGGTGAATTCGAGCGCTTTGGAGTGACGGTTCATGGAAAGGAACTCCTGCAGCGCCAGATCGAAAGCGGCAAAGGCAGCATCCTGTTAGGTTCGCACCTGGGCAGCTTCGAGGTGTTGCGCGCCCTGGGCGTAATGCAACGGAGGTTTCCGCTGAAAGTGTTGATGGATCCCGTGCACAACCAAAACATCACGCGCTTCCTTGATGCGCTAAACCCAAAGATTGCTGGCACAGTAATCGCATCCGATCGATCTGATACCTTGATACGGGTCAAGGAGAGTTTGGATAGTGGTCATCTCGTCGGCATGTTGGGCGACCGCGTCTTCGGCGGCGACAAGACGACCCACTGTCAGTTCTTGGGCGCGCCCGCCACGTTCCCAGCTGGCCCCATTCTGCTTGCTGCCATGATGCGTTGCCCTGTCATATTGTTTTTTGGCCTGTATCGCGGTGGGAACCGCTACGAAATTTACTTCGAAGATTTTGCCGACGAGATTGTTTTGGATCGCAATCGTCGCGCCGAAAACATTCAGTTCTGGATGCAGCGTTACGCCGAGCGCTTGGAGCATTATGCGCGCCTTGCGCCTTACAACTGGTTTAACTTCTATCCGTTTTGGGATTGACGGCGTGGTACTCTGTGCGGCACCTGTATTTTCTTATTCTTACTCTTGCTCCTACTCGAAGATTGCTTCTAAAGAGTACGAGCAAGAGCACGAACAGGAATAAGAGCGCAGCACAAAACAGACGGCATAAACTGTATGCTGATTGATAAAGCGGAGATTCGCACGCTGATCCCCCACTCCGGTCTGATGTGCCTCTTAGACGAGGTCACACAGTGGGATGACCGGTGCATTGTGTGCATCACCAATACACATCGCGATCCGGTTAATCCCTTGCGCCGCAGCGGCCGCTTATCGGGCCTGCATGCCTTCGAATACGGCGCGCAAGCTGCGGCAGTGCACGGAGGGTTGCGCGCTCGCTCGGTGGGAACTACGGCAGCTCCGGGTTACCTGGCCGCCCTCCGAGATGGACGGTTACACGTAACGCGCCTTGATCACATTCATTTGCCGCTTCGGATTTGCGCCACGCGTCTGTTCGGTGATCGCGCCAACACGGTGTATGAGTGTATGATCTCGGCCGCCAACGTTGTTGTAGCAGAAGGACGCATTATCATCGTGGAACGCGCGTAATGCTGTAGCCGCGTCTCGCTGAAACGCCCATCAGGCGACGTCGCACAGGCATAGCCACGCCTGGGCGGTCGGAGACCGCCGCTACAGAAATTCACATCACGATTCCGCCATCAACGCACAACACCTGGCCGGTAATGTAAGCGGCTTCCGCGGATGCGAGGAACGCCACCGCGCTAGCGATATCCTCCGGCGTGCCTGTTCGTCCTAGCGGGATTTTTGCGTGAATCGAATTCTTAATTTCGTCAGAAAGTCCGGCGGTCATATCCGTAGTAACAAAGCCGGGCGCCACGGCGTTGACCGTGATGTTGCGGCTCGCAAGCTCACGCGCGAGCGATTTGGTGAATCCGATCAACCCTGCTTTGCTGGCTGCGTAGTTCGTCTGGCCGGCATTGCCCATCAATCCAATCACGGAGCTAATGTTGATGATGCGGCCGCTGCGTTGCTTGGTCATAGCGCGAATAATCGACTGAGTAAAACTAAACGCGCCGCGCAAGTTTGTGTTGAGAACTTCCTCCCAATCTTCCAGCGACATCCGCATGGCGAGCGCGTCACGCGTTACCCCAGCGTTGTTAATCAAGATATCGGTCCTGCCAAAGTCTTCCAGAATCCCGGCACCGACTTTTTGGACCGCGGCATGGTTTGTAACGTCGACCGCGTAAGGTTTCGCCACGTCCGCTCGAACATCGTTAATTTCGTCCGCAACCTTCTTTACGTTTTCCTCGGTTCGGCTCACGCACGCGACCCGCGCGCCTTCATTGGCTAACCGCAATGCGATAGCGCGCCCGATCCCGCGCCCAGCCCCGGTGACGATCGCAACTTGCCCTTCGAATCTCATATCGCTTTCCATCTGATATTAAGAATAGCGACTTGCCTTGCAGCCTGTCGAGGGCAGCGTTTTGCACGCGAATCCAAAGAGTGAGCGCCCAGATTGAAAGAACACGCAACAATAGCCCTGTTTGCGCATAGTAGACCGGAAGTCTGTTTCGCGTGAGCTTTCGGCGTGCGGACCGTCTGCCCTGAGCGAAATCCTGTTACAATACTACTCCATATCGGCGCTGCCGGCGCCCGAACTCTTCTACCGCGGCAAAAAGATCTTTCTTACTAAAATCAGGCCACAGCTTCGGCGTGATGTACATTTCGGTGTAAGAGGTTTGCCAAAGAAGGAAGTTCGACAAACGCATTTCGCCGGAAGTCCGGATAAGAAGGTCCGGATCGGGATAGTAGCGCGTGTAAAGGTGTTTACTAAACATCTCCACATCGATCATCGCCCTGTCGATGTGACCCAGCTCGATGGCGCGAAGTAAACTTTTGATGCCGTCGATGATTTCGAGGCGGCCGCCGTAGCTCAAGGCGAGGATAAGCGTGAGGCCGGTGTTGCCAGCAGTTTGCTCGATGGTTTTGTGGAGTTGTTGCTGCGAACTCTGGGGCAAATCAGTCAATCGCCCAATCGCCTGAAGACGCACATTTTTCTCCACCAATTCCGGCGTTTTCTCCTTCAAAAATTTGTCCAGCAAACGCATCAGCGAGAAAACTTCGCTTTTCGGGCGCTGCCAGTTTTCGGCGGAGAAAGCATAAAGAGTGAGATATTCCACCTTTAATTCGCCGCAGCCTTCGACACATTCTCGAACCGCCTGCGCGCCGGCTTCGTGGCCCTTGATACGCGGCAGGCCGCGCGCCTTCGCCCACCGGCCATTGCCATCCATAATGATCGCGATGTGGCGGGGAACGTTTTTCACGCTGGAACGACAGACTACAAAATGATTGTCTCGCCGCGCGCTGGACCGACGCTGACCATCGACAGTTTTGCTCCGGTTAATTCCGAGATGTATTTGACGTATTTCCTCGCTGCCGGAGGAAGCTGCGAAAACCTTCGCGCGGCGCGAGTGGGTGCGTTCCAGCCGCGCACCTCCTCATAGATTGGTTCGCAATTGGCCAGCTGGCTGGCGCCGCACGGCGGAACATCCAGCCGCTTTCCATTTAGCCGATAAGCAACACAAACTCGAATTGGATCGACGTGATCGAGTCCGTCCAGGTTGGTGATGGCCAGCTCGTCAATCCCGTTGATCATCCCCGCATAACGAGTGGCTACGGCGTCGAACCAGCCACACCTGCGCTTGCGCCCCGTTGTGGCGCCAAACTCGCGTCCCAAGTTATGAAGCATTTGGGTCAACTGCGCGTCCTCGCTGGGCAAGGCTCCCTCGCCAACACGCGTGGAGTATGCCTTCATTACGCCCACCACCCGATCCATCCGACGGGGCGGAACACCGGTGCCTGTGCATGCGCCTCCGGCTGTGGTGTTCGAAGAGGTAACATACGGATAGGTGCCATGGTCTATGTCGAGGAATGTCCCCTGCGCACCTTCAAAGAGAATTCTTTTGCCGCGGTCGATCGCACGATGGAGATACACCACAGTGTTTGCCACGAAGGGGCGCAAATTTTCGCCCGCTGCCAGATAACTTTCGTTGACCTCACGAAAACTGATTGGCTTCGCGCCGAGCGCCTGAAGGATTCTGTTGTTCTCTATCACCTTCGCTTGCAATTTTTTTGAGAACACAATTGGCTGCATCAAGTCGGACATACGCAGACCTGTGCGCGCTGCCTTGTCGCCATACGCGGGACCGATCCCCCGCTTCGTGGTTCCAATGCGGCCTCGACGCAATTCGCGTTGCTCATCAAGTAGGCGGTGGTAAGGCAGGACGAGATGAGCGCAATCGCTAATGAGCAGGTTCTTATCGATTTTGATTCCCAGTTTGCGCAAACCGTCGATCTCGGCGACCAGCGCGACCGGATCGACAACTATGCCGTTTCCAATCACGCAAACTTTGCTGCGCCTGAGAATCCCGGACGGGATCAAATGCAGAACGTACTTCACGCCGCGATGGATGACCGTGTGTCCCGCATTGTTGCCGCCCTGACTGCGGGCAACAATGTCGGCCTGGGCGGTAAGCACGTCGATGATCTTGCCCTTGCCCTCGTCCCCCCACTGCATCCCAATTAAAATTGTATTCGCCATTGAAATTAGAAAATGGGCAAAAAATTTTCCCGATGCATCCGGCAGGACACAGTCGGGACTGCCTGCAAATGATAAGTTAGCAACGTAGCCGCGCAAGGGATTTTGCGCTGACGCGTATTCTTACTGGAGTGCCTGCTCCTCCTTGTCGTGGAAGCTGTCCGCTTCCACTACAGCTACATCGCCGATTAGGGCGCTGGTGTGCGCTCGCCACGAGCGTCTGATTTTCCCGAGGGAGTAGCACTTGGCTCCTGTCTCGCAGATTCGATCATTGTCGGCCGAATCGGGCCGATCGTCTCAGGCTTTGTGGTCGGCGAACTTGACCGACGCGGGACGCTCATTTGTCCAGTTCGAGTTTCCTCTTTGACCGGCTTGGGGGTTGCGGAAACGGTCGGGGTTTCCGTTGCCACAGGCTCCGCATCAGATCCGCTCGTTTTAGCCGGTTGCGGAAGACTTCGGTTTTCCAAGCGCTCGGCAGCAAGCGCTCCCGCCATTCGCATTTGCTCAAGAGTGGGTCCTGCGGAACCGGATCTCTTCTCGCGCGACTTGGGTTTCGTTCGTTCCGGTGCTGGCGATTCGGAAGCCGTCTGCTGAGGAGACGGCGCTGCTTGCTTGGGGGCCTCTGGTTTCGTTTCGCGACCAACGATTACCTCCTGCGCACGGACCTGCCCGACGAGAAGAAGGCTGCAGAGTATCGCGCCGAAAAATGCCTTCAGCATGAAGAGCCGTGATAAACAACTGCGACCCATTGGCAAGCCCTCATGAAAGACGTTGCCGGGTTTAACCAGTTGGCCGCGTGACCTGGATCACCGGCAACGGAAAGCGCATCCGCAATTCATTTTCCAGATAAATTTCCACGTGATGCAATCCGTATTGCTGGAACTGTATCCCGCCAAAATAATGGACGTTGGTCGCGTGGCCTTCCATCTCCTTCAGCTCGAACTGGACCTCCGCCTGCGCGATGACCTGCTGTTCATCTACGCCAATAATCCTGGACTTTTGCCGAAACTTTCCAGCGCCGCTGCACCAGCGCGTCCAAATACAGAGGCGCATGTAATTAATCGGCAGCGCAGGTGCCGGGATCACACTAAGCACGCCCACGAGCGTTTGCATGCCGTTGATTTCGCACCGGACGTCCTCGCAAAGAACGGCACTTTGGAGATCCGGAAGAATGGCGTCGGTTTCCATCGACAATCAATCACATCATCCCGCGCACGAGCAGTGTCAATAACCCGATGCCGAGCACAATCCTATAAAGAGCAAAGGGCACAAACCCGCGCGCACGGACCCAGTTCATAAACCAGGCGACTACCGCCCATGCTACGAAAAATGAAACGACAAATCCAATTGCGAGCACGATCCACTCATGAGCGTTCATCGTCAGTGGTGCAATATTCGCCTCGCGATGATGCGGGATCACCGTCTTCAGAAAATCGAAACCTGTGGCTACCACCATCGTGGGCATCGACAGAAAAAAAGAAAATTCGAGGGCAGCTGGACGCGACATGCCTGCAACTTGCCCGGCAGCGATGGTCGACATTGACCGTGAAGTGCCCGGAAAAATGGCGGAAAGAATTTGTGCCGCGCCAATCCAGACCGCTTGCGGCAGTGTCATTTCCTCCATGCGCATCGTGCGCGGCCGTGTGAAAACAGCGTCAACGACCCACATGACGATTCCACCAATGAGAAGCGCGAGTGCCATGACCCACAGATTTTCCAGATTCTTGCCGATCTGTTTCGTCAGTGCCCAGGCTGGAACTGCGGTCACAACAAATGCAATTAACGTCAGACTCAATGGGTGCGTTAAAATGGTGCGATCGCCGCGTTCGCCTTTTGGAAAACTGCGAACAAACTTTAGGATCCGTTGCCAAAAATAAACTGGCAACGCCAGAATTGCGCCGAGCTGGATAACAATCGTGTACATTTTCCAAAACCCATCGTGAAGATCGATATGCAGCAGCGCTTCGCAGATGCGCAAATGCGCAGTTGAGCTTACAGGGAGAAATTCGGTCAGTCCTTCGACGATTCCGAGAAAGACTGATAGCAGGTATTCGTGCATAAGCGGAGTGTCAAAAAGGTTACATCGTTACATGGTCACAACAGCGTGCGGAGGCTATCAGCCTTCGACTGCAAATGCGCTGGGTCTTGTAACTTGTAACTCTTGTAGCCATTTACTGCATGAGCGCTTCGCTCACAACGCCTCCATTCCCCGTTCACCGGTTCGGATGCGCACTGCTTCTTCCACTTCAGTTACAAAGATTTTGCCGTCGCCGATTTTTCCCGTCTTTGCCGCGCCCAGAATGGCTTCCAGCGCTCGTTGCGCGCGATCGTCCGCAATCACTATCTCCAATTTCGTTTTTGGAAGGAAATCCACGGTGTACTCGGTGCCGCGATAAATCTCGCTGTGCCCCTTCTGCCGGCCAAATCCTTTTACCTCGCTGAGAGTCATTCCCTCTACGCCCGCTGCCATTAACGCTTCTTTCACCGGCTCAGTCTTAAAGGGCTTGATAACGGCCTCGATTTTTTTCACCGCCGCCAAACTAGAACTGGCGTTCCAAATCGCAAGCTGTGCTTCCTCTCAACGTCACACTTTGCGTCCAAATTTTTTCTCGAGTTCGGTTAGTGAAATCTGAATCATTGTCGGGCGCCCATGCGGGCAGCAGTAAGGCAGATCGCAGTCGAGCAAATCGCGGATTAGTTTTTCTACTTCAAGGTAACGCAGCGGATCATTGGCTTTGACCGCATGACGGCAAACGCTCTTGGCGATCATTTCTTCACCCAGACGCATCGCTGAAGCGCTGTTGGACGCGCTTTTAAGATCATCAATTACTTTGCGCATGAATTGCGCCGGATCTGATACACTCAAAAAACTCGGAACACTGTCTATTTTAAACGTGCCCGGCCCGAAGCTTTCAATCCCGATTCCCATTCTTTGCAGGATCGATATGTTCCGCTCGATCCAGTCGGCGTCGCGCGGCGGGACATCGAACGTCTGCGGCAGGAGCAGTTTTTGCGCTGGGACCCCCTGCTCTTCCATTCTTCGCCGCAATTCTTCGAAGAGAATGCGTTCGTGTGCCGCGTGCTGGTCGACCAACACGAGGCCCTCCGCATTTTCCATTAACACATAGAGCTTGCTCAGCACGCCGATGATCTGGAATTCTTGCTGGCCGGCGAGCCGTTGTGACCGTTGTACGGCAAGCGCATCGCTTGCCGAATCAACGTACGACTTAGGCAGGGTGGGCGCCTGCCCTACAATTTCTGGGTCCCGACCTTTTTGAGGATCAACTCCGCCGGCTACAGTAGCTCCAGGTATAACATGGTGGCTCGCTGTTGGACTAAGATGCGGTAACTCGCGATGCGACTCCTCCGGCACCGCTAGCTCGGGTCGTAGTCTCAAGCCAGGAAGCGCTTCTCGAGAAACAGCTGGGGAACTGACTGGCGCGCGGAATTTTTCCTGCCATGCCGCCCTGCGACTTTGTAATGTTTGTTGAATACAGCGAACGATCGCTTCCCGAACTCCGCTCGGATCACGAAAGCGCACTTCACGTTTTGCCGGGTGAACATTTACATCTACAGCCGCTGGATCGAGCTCAAGAAACAGGAACGTGACAGGATACTGCCCTTTCATGAGAGCGGTATGATAGCCTTCGCGAATAGCAGGGGTAATGAGGCTGCTTTCAACCGCGCGGCCGTTTACAAAAACGAGTTGTTGCGCCCTTGTTTGGCGGTTCAGACCCGCCTGCCCGATAAAGCCGCTAATTCGAATCTTGGGTGAACCAGTGCCGGCTACCTCGACCAAGCGCTGCATTAACTCAACACCGTACAAGTCCCGGATTCTATCAGTGAGCGTTGCCGCGCCCGGTAGCTGAAATAGCATGCGGTCGTCGCGCAATAATGAGAAGCCGATCTGAGGATGGCCGATCGCCTGTAAGTGAATTTGATGCTCGATGTTGCGGCTTTCCGTGTTTTCGGAACGAAGAAATTTCCGGCGCGCGGGCAGGTTATAAAAAAGCGAGCGCACCTCGACCTGGGTCCCAGGCGCTTCACCGCCGTCCCGCACAATCTCGATCTTGCCGCCATTGACAATGATTTCGGTTCCGGCGACCGAACGAGCCTCGCGTGTAGTGAGGCGAAAACGCGACACACTGGCAATGCTCGGAAGGGCTTCGCCCCGAAATCCCAACGTGGCGACTGCTTGAAGATCAGCAGCGGACCGGATCTTACTAGTCGCATGCCGCTCCAGCGAAAGCAGCGCATCGTCGCGGTCCATTCCACAGCCGTCGTCGATGACGCGAACCAGCGAAATTCCGCCGCGACGAGTGATGATGTCGATTTTCCGTGCACCGGCGTCGATGCTGTTTTCGATCAATTCCTTTATCACTGACCCGGGGCGTTCCACCACTTCTCCGGCCGCCACCTGGCTGGCCACGGTCTCGGGCAACAATCGAATCCGGCTCATTTTGTGTCTCAGATTGTAGATTCCAGATTGTCGATTGCGAAGAAAAACAACAAACTTGTCGGCGTCTCGCCAGCAGTGATGCCAAAGCTCCGCTGAGGACAGCGGACTCTACACCGCGTTGAGCTTAAGCATGGCTTTAGTGTGCGCTGTCCCAGCGGATACCGTCGCGCGGGCAGTTGCCGACTGTAATCTGCTCGAGTCAGCGATAGCGATCGCCGCCAGTTTTGACTTGGCTACGCCGCAGCCGTATTTTCTGCGGAGATGATCAACGTCACGGACAGTGCTGTTCGGCAGCTCCAGAGTTTGCTTTCACGGCGGCCAGAAAATTCGCAAAAAGGCCTGCGGGTACACGTCGCAAAAGGCGGCTGCTCAGGGATGCATTATGAAATGGAGCTCGATGAAAGAAAAGACGGCGACGCAGTAGTGGAACGCGATGGGATGCAATTTTTTATCGATCGCGATAGCGTTCCGTACCTGCGCGACGCGACGCTGGATTTTAGCGGTGGCTTGACCGGCGCGGGCTTTCGAGTGGTTAATCCAAACGCATCGCGAACCTGCGGATGCGGTTCGTCCTTTGAAACGACGCAATCCGGCTAAGACTGGGATCTTCGCGCACTGGACTGATGGACTATGGCACTTACCCATACGATCCGGAGGAGCCGTACGTTCGTCCGCGCCGGCGCATCAATTATTTTGCCTGGACAGTCGCCATTTTGCTCTTGACCGGCTTTGCGCTGGCAGCATGGCTCGGTAGTTTTTATATCTTCGATCAGCCGGAACGACCCGACAGCTACCGGATCTTACAAAGGCTGCACAAGATTGAGCCAACGAAGCGATTCGAGTTGACCGCTGCGCCGGCAGGCGAATTTCTAAACCCACAGCAGCTCTATGAGAGCTACGTGGGTATGGGCGCTGCCGAGCTCGCCAGAGCAAATGCTGAACTGGTACGCAATTACATCCGAAATTACCAGCAGGTGCGCGGTCTCGTGCCGTACGTCGTAGGCAGGTACACGATCGTCGCTACGCGGGAGCTTGGCCCGGGAGATGTTTTTACCTCCGGCATGGTGGCCCTCACGCATGCCATCGATAACGGTGAGGTGCTCATGGAACATATCTACCCAGCGAGCCCCGAAGCCCTGCCACTTATGAAACAGACGCTCGCTGTTGGGTTGGAAATCAAACTGGAACGCACACACGATATTTCTGCGGTGATTCACGCAGAACGACTTGTTGATGGCCGCATTATGGTCACGGCTGTCCCGTTGTTGTACGGAAGCTATACGGTCACACGCGGTCTGGGCAGTTTTCGCCTTGAGCCACCGCTTGCTCTCAACCTGGCCGCAGGCTGGCCTTTATTTAAGTCACAGGAACGTGCTGCTATTGAGCAACGCTACGCGGAGTACCGGCAAAAGATGGCAACAGCACAAGGCGGCCCGATCCCCATACCTGGCCTGAGCCCAAGCGCAACACCACCGCCGGCGCAGAATGAATTGGTGCGGGTCGAACAAGCCAGGCCTGTTCAAACCTTTTCCCCGCCACCTGTGTTGGCAAAGAATGACAAGCTCGCCAAGGCCACGCCGGTACCAAAGGGTAAAAAGGGGTCGAAGAAACAAAAACTGGAGTCTCCAGCGCCGGCAGCGACTCCTGCGCAGCCATTGGTAGCTCAGAAACCAGCCGCACCAAGTCCGACACCGATTACAGTTGCGTCCGCGCGCACGCCGCCAAACGCTCCAAACTTTCCTGCTGTTACACCGAGTCCGGCACCCAAAGCTCCTGCAGCTGAGGCTCAACCGGTAGTTCAGGCGCCGGTTGTCCCAACCGCGACGCCCGTGCCCGTTCTTCCCGCCCAGCCCGCTCCCGCCGATACTGCCAACGTTGCTCTGGCTTCGAACGCGGGCGGCGGCAGTTGGAAAACATTTCCTCCCGGAAAAATGCCACTTGGTCGGCTTATCGGGACGGGCGATCTGCGAGATGTCGCCGATCACGGACTCGCGGGCGAACGCGTTTACTTGAAGGGACAATTCGTAGTGAATTTTTCCGATGCTAACAAGGCAGTGTTGCGCCCGCGCGCGAAGCTAACTGACAAAGTGCTGCACTTTGGCGGCGGCTCATCGACGCGCATCATTGTAGAATTTCCCGGCGGCTACACTCCTCCGCCGCAGGGCGCCGTAGTAAACCGGGACGAGTTGCGGCCCTACGAGATTACGGAAGTGCGCAAACAAGAAGACGGACAGCTTAACGTCTTTGTGCGCGAAATCATGCAGCCGAATTAAAGGTAGATGGCGCGTTGCGCCGAGCAGACGCCGCAGCGCGGCGTCGCTACCGTCTACTCAATCCGCGACCGCAGAATCACTTTCCCATCGCGTACCTCAATCGTGCCGAGGTCGTGACTGTTCCGGAAGTCAGCGACATAGTCTCGCAATCGCCTCGAACGGTACTTCCAATTCAAAAGGTTACTCGGCACCTGTTCCCCGTTCACCACGATCCGGTTCAATTGTGGATTCTCCAGTGATTCCGCGCCCTTGAATTCGACCGTGATGTCGGCGTTAAAATAATAGCCTCGGCGGCCGATAAGTTCTCCAAATGGAAAACTCGTCTGGAGGCGGAGTTGGTTGCCTTCGATCAATACAAAGACTTTGCCGCGCGCGTCCCGGTTAGTGACGATCAAGGTGTTAACGTCATCCGCTGTCAGCTCAATATCGGCCGGCTGACCTGCGCGCGTTTTCTGTTCGAAATCCTGCCACCGTTCCCGGACACTTTGAATTTGATCATCTGAAGCGCTGAATTCGGGAACTGACACCGGCGCTTCTGCAATCGAATGCGTTTTCGCCAGCCAGTAGCTACCGTCCAC
>Ga0179594_10000142_pt1 | contig 22010 bp, 16 predicted proteins | sample CZOMad1_1_08_16f_FD_148625 | JGI IMG/M metagenome (GOLD analysis project Ga0179594, IMG submission 148625) | Vadose zone soil fungal communities from Angelo Coast Range Reserve, California, USA - CZOMad1_1_08_16fungal (Illumina Assembly) | ecosystem: Environmental > Terrestrial > Soil > Vadose...
AGCTCATAAGCGTCGAGGCCGATGATCCCGGTGTTGGTCATCGCTCCCTGGCTGAAATAGAGTTTGCCATCGCGACCGAATGCCGCCATGTTAGTGTGATAGTTGCCCGGACCGGGCAGGTTATCCAGGATCACCTTCTGCGAACTTCCGTTCAGCTCGAAGCGGCTAATGCGTCCCGGATGACCACCTTCGGAAACGTATAGCCGATCCTTGTGCAGCGTCAGGCCGTTGACGGGCGCGCGCAGATTTTCGATGAGAAGTGTGCGCCGCGCGTTAGACTCCAAATGCCAGATGCGGCCACCCGGCGACGCTCCGTCGAACGACAGGCCAGACTCCGCGACATAGAAAGACCCATCCTCCCCAATTGCCAAACTGGTCGGGAAAGAAAGGTCATCGAACAGCACCTCCAGAGATGGGCTGCCCTGCGCTACCATCTAGTGTCCTGACTCGAAACTTCGCACAGAAAATTCAGCCCAGTCCCGGAGGGACGAAATATTTATAGAACCGCGATCGTGAAGAACTCTGCAGCTCCCAGGAGCGAAATATTGGGTTTCGAATAAGGCATATGTCGCTCCTCCGGAGCTGAGATGGCTCTCTTTGAATTCAGGTTCTATAAACATTGAGTGACTCTGGGACTGAAGACATTACAGACGAACTCTTATTTCGTGTTCTCTTGTTTAGTTTAGTGTAGTTTCGTGGATCGTATGGCTTCTAACCCTAAGCACACGATCCACGAAATTACACGAAATCTCGCTAAGCAACACGAACTTTTTGTCTTGGGCTATTGAGGCAACGCCGCTGCCAGTTTCATCATGGCCTGCTCTTCGGCTGGCCCGATTTCACCTTCCTTGCTCCACGCGATTCCCACGACCGCACGCACCGCACCCAGATCATCCAGCACCGGCAAGGCGAGCGCCGCCTGCGCGTCAACGGCCTTTGCGCCCGGCTTAATATTGCCCGTTTCATCTGTTTGCAGGTTGCAGGTCTGTACCGGTTCCTTGCTTACCTGGGCCATGCCTGCCATCCCCTTTCCGTGTGGCACATGCGCCACGATGGCGACTACTTTTGGCGGTATGTTGTGCGCGGCGGCCAGGTAGAGGTCTTCGCCGCGCTGCACATGCACGGTTCCGGCGATCGCGTCATGCTGGGCAATGAACGACTCCAGCCAAGTCTGTTGCGCTTGATTCTTCTCGTACATTTTTAGGCCTTCGGTTGGTTCTTGATCCAGGTCTTGATCACCTCGATCTTCTGCGTCGAGAGATCGCGCGTGACAGGCATGCTGTGTGGAGCTTCGAAAGGTAAAGATAAGACACTCAAGAGCGCCTGCAGGTTTGCCTGGACCACAGCCAGATCGGTCAAGTCCAGGATTTGTTTCATGCCGGGGTAGATGCGCATGTATTCGTCGAAGATAGGCTGCACCTGACCCTCCCAGGTGGGGTTGGGCATGTCCGCGTCCGGGTATGGCGCCCAAACCATCAGCCCGGCGGGTTGGATTTGAGAAGAAAACACCCCGCCATTCAAACTCGTCCACGGACCCGTGAATAGGTAGACCAGGCTGTCGAGCTGTTGGCGATCAGCCGGAATGTCCAGGCTGGAAGGAGTGTCGACGTTGAAGACCGCGCATCCGTACTCATTGGTCACGGCGGACCCCGATCCGTCGTTGATCACGAGCGAGTCCGGTGTGCCTTGTGTGGACTGAGCGGTGAGGCTGAGCGTCTCATTTGCAAGCGGCGCGCCCCACTGGAAAGCAGACAACTCGAAGGTCACATTATCCCCGCCCACAGCCCGCGCCGTGAACGGCGAGATGTTGATGAACTTGCCACTCTGGTGTTCAGCCAGAATGGTCGTCCAGGCTCCCGCCTGTTCCAGCTCGATGCCAGCCCGCATTCCCTCCAGCTTCTGACATTGATCCGCGGTGAGCGAGACATCAATGATGCCGCCCTGAGTTTTGTTGATTTCGTCTGTGAACTCGAACGGCTGCTGCAAGGTTTCCTCGGTCGAGCCGTTCTCGGCCACAATCACCGCGCGTAGCTGTCCGACCGGGCGTGGAGGGCCGGCGAAGCTCGCCAACTGAATCGCGTTGCCGAGGTCGAGGCTGAGCCGCCAATTCGTCACGTCGAGTTGGAAATTGCACGCCTGGAATTGGAGCTTGGGGGGCGAATCTTTTTTGGCCTGGCCCTTCACCTCGAAGTCGGCGTGAGTCGGCTGAGGCCCAATGGCCTTAGCCATAAGTTCGCCGCTTGTTGCGGCCTGCGCTGCGGCGAACGGCATCAGGCGCCGGCGCGCGAACTGCACCGGATCGCCGTCCAGGTATGGGCCGATCGAGCCGACCAACTGGCCGTAACCGGAAGTGGGATCGTTCGGATCGGCAAAGAAGTAGCTGCCGACGATGAAGCGAATCGCAAGCTGCGAATTCTGCGTCGAGTTGCGCAGCAGCTTGAGGGCTTCAACCTCATCGGCGTTAGTCCACTGAACCGAGTTGAGGGTTGAGACGAAGATGGCGCCCGCCTGGCTGCCGCCGGCGTTGCCTTCCGGGTGCGGCGCGCGCATCCACATGTCCTGAAGGTTACATGGTTCAAGCCAGCCCTCGAAGCCGGCGCCCGAAGCGGTCGTGAGATTCAACATGACGCCGATTACCTGAGAGAGATTCTGCTCGTCAGGGTCCAGGTCAACCAGCTTGCCGGGCACGGGCTGCGGAGGCGTTGTGACCGGAGCCCCGATCAGCTTGCCATCGTCACAGTGAGCCTGTACTCCGGTGACAGTGCAACTGTCGAACTTGAAGAGTGCGACGCCGTTCGGGTTCCATCCGGGATCACCAACCGGCGAGGTCGGATCATAGTTGGCGAGGTCGTTGTTGATGGTCGAGACATTAGTGAAAAACCGACCACTGAAGTTAATGCGGGGCTGATCCAGATAACTCATATCTTCTCCTTATTCGCGTCGTACGAGCATGTGGCTTCTAGCGCAGATGAAAAACGCGTGTTGGTAGTGCGCGGCGCAAATTTGGCGTGCGCCGACATCGGCGGCGCTTTGGATTTTGTTAGCAATTCCGCTACGAGAATCCAAAGCGGTGTCGCACTTCGCTTGCTACCGCACTCCAAATTAGTCTCAGCACTCCCGCTGTGAATCGTACCGTTGTCTCGAGTTGAAATATGGTTCGAGTAAGCGTCCAAGTAACCAGAACAGACCCGCGACCAACAGGACCACACCAAACATCAATGAAGTACTCTGAAAATTTGCCACTGCCGCTCCGGTTAGTGCATAGAGCAGCGCCGGAGGCAGCGAGCCCGCCAAGGAGGCGAGCGCAACAGTGCCCCAGCCAAGTGATGAAGTGCCAGACATGATCGCCACTGTCTCTGCAAGCAACGGAATCGGACGCGTCACAATAATGCCAAGCGCGCCCCAACGCTTGAGCAGTTGATTCGCGCGCGCCTGCTCTCGTGGCGTTACCACTCGATTCAGGAATTTCCCGCCGCGCCGGCCAATGGCAAAACCGAACAGGGCCGCGCCCACGCTGCCAAGCAGTGAAAGAAGTGTTCCGCCCACGACACCGAAGAGCGCGCCGTGAGCCACCATCACCAGGCTCGACGGCACGGGCAGCAAGACGTCGGCAATCAGCAAACCGACACCGAGAACTGCGGCTAAAACTCCGCCATGTTTCATCCACGGCGTCGGGTCGGATAGCAAGGGAACGCCGAGCGCCTCAACAATGAAGAAGAGGATTAGGAAGAAGGCCATCAGAGCGGCCATGAGCAGAAGATAACGTTTCATCTTGATGAGATTGATTCATTGAATCAATGAATCAATGAATTTAGTTCGACTGTCGTTCCAAACACCACGCTTCGCCCAGGCGCCGGTGCGGTCTGAAAATGCTCGAAATACAAACGGTTCGTGAGATTCTCAAGACCCACTGTAAACACTAATCGGTGTTTCTCCCCACGAATCGTATAACCGCCGCGGAGTGTTTGCACCGCAAAAGAATTCAGACTGCGAAACGTGCCAAACTCAGTCGAGACAGCCGCGGACAGATCCAACGGATCGGCCCGTTCAACTCGCCCCTGATAGCGGATTTCATACTCACCAAACCAGCGTCGCTTCGAGCTGTCGAAGCGAACGCCGTTGATGGTTCGTAAAGGCGTGATGCTCGATAACGGCGCGTCATTCGCCGACCCACGCAAAGGCAGCGGCGTGTCGGACCGGTTATAGAACTGGGCCAGCAACTTCAGCGTGTTTTGGTCCGGCGTCAGGTTAGAACCCTTCAGCCAACCAAGGCTGCCGAAGGGTGTGATTACCCCAACACGGCCCAACTGCAAACTCATTTCATAGTTTGCCTCAAGACCCTGGATGCGCGCCCTCGCAGTGTTCGTCCGTTGCACGTAGAGCACGCCGTGAAAAGGAAAGAACGGCGAAATGGCATTGATCCCCTGTGCAGGATCTGGCGGCACAAACAACGGCGGCGCGAAGGCTGAGGCGATGAAGTCGTTGAGGTTATTTCTAAAATAACCAAATGCAGCGTTCCACCGCGCGCGCTGTACTTTCACGCCGACGTCATACTCGCTGCCTCGCTCGGGACTCAAAGCGGCATTCGGGATTACCAGCACGCTGAAAGTAGGATCGCCAAAATCGCGCAACAGGTAACGCTCAGTGATCCCAGGTTCACGATAACTGTTACCCCAACGAAAATATGGATTGATGCCTTGCGGCAAGCGAACCACCGCTGCGGCGTTCCCGGTGACCACAGTTCGCGAGGTCGTTATGCCTTTGACACCTTTCACCAGGTCGAGCACATTCGCCGCTCCCGCCAGATTGATTGGACCAGGATGGGCATTCAACATCGAGAACGAGAGATCAAGCAGTCTCGATTCAACGCCGAGTGGAAACCCCTGCGTCACCCGCGCCTCCGTGCGCCAGTTATCGACTCGTAGTCCGCCAGTCAGTCGCAACCATTTGCGAGGCTCATGCTCGAGCAGGCTGAACCAACCCCAGTTTCTATAAACCGAATTGGGATTGCTGGCCCGGCCGCTGACAACTTTGAACGGAGCGACGAAGTCAGCACGGGAAAACTCATCGGCTGAAGAATCACGAAGGTATCCGACTCCGGTAGTCAGCAATGTTCCCGCAAAGGGCGCGAAAGTCGCCTGCAGATCCAGGCCGTACGTCGTCACTGAATTCTTGTTCTGTGACAGGTTCACCGGTGTAAACGTCGAACGATTGCCGGTGAGTTGGGGCACCAGGGTCTGCGGCGCATTCGGATCAGGAACCAATGTCCAACTGCTCCCGAGAACGATTTGCGAGGTAATCGTGTCATCAGGAACGACGTATTTTTGCCCGAAGAACCCCGCCGCAACCCGCGGCAACCAGCTCCGCAATTCGCGGCCTTCGTAGCGCAGCCCATACTTGTCCAGGCGACGGAAGCTGTTGAACTGCGTTCGCGGATCAAACGGAGGCGCGATAAACGAGAACCCCAGATTCTGGTGTTGGCTATTCAACTGCCGGTAGCGGAGGCTGTGATTCAAGCCGAGGAAAAACCACAAATCAACTTGATCGTTGAATCCATGCCCCTGACCGTTTGCAACCTGCGCGCCGGCCGGTGAGTTCCAGACCGCGTACGTGCGCGCGACATTATTGCCTACGGCATTTCCCATATCAGTGGCCAGCTTGCCCAACTGGACCACCTCATTTTGGGATATCGGTTGATTCCCTCCGTCATAGTTTCCTTCACGAAAGAGAGAACCACTGAGACGGACTGCAAAGATGGACCGGCTCCAATTGATAGTGCCGCCCCCGCGCCGGAAAGCGCCGTTGGTGAGCGCGTCGCCATTGAACCGCAACGCCAGATGATCGTCGCGCAGCGGCGATGCAGTGATCAGGTTCATGACCCCGGCCATGGCGTCCGAACCGTATAAACTCGAGCCGGCCCCGCTGACAACTTCCGCCGACTGAAGCTGAGTCACATCCACAACGCTGGGCGATACACCGGAAGTCGGATCGCTGCGCATGTTGTTGAGCCGCTCGCCATCGAGAATGATTAGGATCCGGTTTGAAGCCAAACCTCGCAGACGCGGACGTTCCAAGGCCGGATTGGCATTTACCGGCGTGAGGTTTGGAGCGTTCTTGACGGCTCGCAGAGTTGATGCCGGACGTCGTTCCTCAATCTGTGACGCGCCGGCCACGGTAATGCTCTGGGGAGTGTCAGCAGCGAGTCGTGCGCTGCCCTTCCCCGCGGTCACCGTGACATCGACCTCAATCGGCCCTGGCACGAGCAGGAAATCTTCGCGATATGAGCCGTTACGCCGCAGAGAGATGCTTTGGGCGGCGGCGCCAAAGCCTTCGCTGCTTACCGAAATCTGATAAAGACCAGGCGATAAGCCGGCCAGTTCATACTTGCCGGAGGAGTCGGTCTTCGTCGTCAACTGCCGCCCACTGGCAAGATTCAGCATTCGTACTTCCGCATTGACGACTACAGCGCCAGTTTGATCCGTGACTGTTCCGGTGACTACGGCGCCCGACGACTGTGGGACACTGGTAACAGCCGCGGATGATCGCGCGGCAGCGCCGAGCATTACACAAAGTAAGGCGACTCCGATACGGATGAGAATGCGATTCATATCGTGCAAACGTGAGTCTCTACACCGGACCGATACACGGGACCGTCACACTGGGACCGCGGGCGTCTCGCCCGCCGAGAGCGGCGTCAGGCGCGAATGATTTCGCGGAAGACTCAACTCCCGACGCTTTCGTCGCACTTCGCGCTCGCGGCGGGCGAGACGCCCGCAGTCCCAGTGAAGCGGTCCCAGTAACGCAGTCGCAGTGACGCGCTCCCCAGTGACGAGCATGACTGGTTCAGCGGTGCATCACTTTTCGATCTGCCGCAGCATGAGCAGAGTCTGTGGTTGCAACGTACCGTCAAACTGTCCACATAGTTCGTCAGAGTGAAAGTTCAGCAAGGTCCCGGAATACAGGAAACTTTGAAAGATCTTAAAGTAGCTCATCACTCTCGACGACCCTGGAGTTATCTGAATCGCTGAGTTGATCGTCCCGTTATAAGTTTCCTTGCCGCTCCATCCGCCCGATAGCGTCGCTTGCGTCGCCGGAATGCTATCCGGCGCCGAGCCGCCCAGATGCCCGATACGCGTTGCGAGATTGCGTCCCGCAGCGGTTCCGGTTCGAGCCGCAGGTGAAAGGTTGTGATAGTCGGTAAGCAATACCTGTTTTCGCTGGGTGGCGAATGTGCTTAAGGCAACTACGCCATAACGGGTCTTTTCCTGCGTTGTCAGTTGAAAAAAGCCGTTCGCCTTGGGCCGATCATTCAAGGTTCCCGGTTTGCCCGAGAATTTAGTCCCGATGTGGATTTCGAAGTTCTCCATCGGCTCGAAGCCGGGACCATAGGTCTCAAAAGGCTGAGGCCCGGCCGGGATAGGTTCATTGGCCGCGAGATAAGTGTTTGGACCAAGATTGACGACGGTTCCGATGATCGGATCGCCCGCGGTGAACGAGATCGTCTGGGTGCCGACGTCACCCTCAACCGCTGTGACCTTAACGCCGATTGCCGCGACGTGGGTCCGCGGTGCAACCGCAGTTTGAAAACGCACGACGCGGCCCACAGCCATGCCGGGTGCGGTGGGAACAGTATTGCCGGCGGGCACAAAATCCGGTTCTCCTTCAAGGGCCCACGTCCAGCCGGCGGTTGTTCCGCGCTTCTCGTTAAAGAAATCTCCGTCCGTAGCGAAACGCGCCTGAAAGCGCCCACCGAAACGGACTCGCACATTCTTGATTGACGTCAAGGTACAACTCGCTTTGACGCTCGCTCCCACTTTAACTTGCAGCTTGATGTCGCCGTTACTCTGGCTGGGCGTCTTCGCCGTTATCTTTACGCTGGTGCCAGCGGGACCGATCGAGACGCTGGTGCTCGATAGCTTAACTGTGACACCCGCGGGCGCGACCACCACCAGAGTTGCATTGACAGTAGTGTTATCGGTGCTTTTAAGCGCTACCCCCATCGAAAACTCTTTTCCGCCTGTGGGCGCGATCAGGAATCCTACGTTTCCGGAATTGCCGTTGACTTTGAGACTGATTGCCATGGTGCGTTTCTCCTTCTAAAGGTAGAGGTGATTCAGAGGCTTGAAAAATGATTCGGCCTTGAGCATTCCGACGAAGGCAAAAACCAGGGTTGCCAGCGTGACACACGCCGCCAAACCAAAAGAAGCGGATAGTCCAGGGTTTGAGTTTTAGTCATCGCCTTGGTTTGCTACTTTGGACTGCGAGGCGGCGATAGAGTATGCGAACGCTTAGTTTCTAGTCAATACCCAGAGACGGTTTGGTGGTGTCCTAAAGTTGTGTTGCCGGCCGACGGTGCAGTAGCCCGACTGTTAAGGAGTGGCTCATCTGGCAGTCAGAGCCCTCCTTAAAAAGTCGGGCTACTGCACCGCTTCGCCATTCCCAGCAACAAGGCTGCGTTACGTTTCCTTCGCGAAGTGTCACTCACAGACGGAAGCGCGAAATCGAAACCAGATCTCGTGCAAATTTGATCTTAAGGAGAACAAACGATGCTTCGCAAAGTGAATAGACCCTCAAGAGCACTCACGCCTCTCTTAATACTTCTTCTCTCTATCTCTTCCTTCGTTCCCATCCAACCACCAGCGAGCGCACAGACTAACAACTGCCCGGGAAACCTTGTGACTAACGGCAACTTCACGAGCGGACTCGCTAGTTGGTCGGCGGCTTATGGAACTCCGGACTTGAACACCGCTATGGGGGCTCAGGATCCAGGCGCGGTGGGTATGTGGGGAAACCAGAACTCAACCATTGGTGAAGCACTAAAGCAAACGCTGAGTACAGCGCTGGTTGCCGGCAGAACCTACAACGGTTCCATTTGGTTCAAACGAGCCAACGACCCCGAGAAGCAGCCAAATGCAATGTTCAGGCTGCGAGCCTCATCAGTTGCGCTGACAAACTGGGGAAACGTAGGGACGATCTATGTATCGCCAACCATAACGTCGACGGCCTGGCTGCCCTATACTTTTACCTTTATGGCTCCGCCGGGCGCTACGATCCTAACTATCAATGTTGAAAACAGCCTCAGCATCGACGATGGGGCGAAGACCTCCTACGGCCAGATTGACAATGTCTGCATCCGCGAGGCTCCATCGCTAGCCTGCTGCGAATGCCTTGGTAATGTCACTACGATCGACCTCAGCACCGGCCAGGGCAGCCCAATAGATCCTCTCTGGAACGTGAACGGCGGCGCAGCTTATACAACACCTCCATATCCTGGCTGGACCACTAGCTTAGGTCCCGCAAAGTGGATACAGCCAGTGGCTGCGCCCACGCCTGCCAGCAGCGTTCCTCCAGGAGTTTATAAGTACACACTGCAGTTCAACATCCCACGCTGCACGATACCTAATAGCGTGCGACTGGATGTGAAGTGGGCTGCTGACAATAGTGGAAACGTCTTCCTGGACAACAACACCACACCGGTTGCCTTGTGTACACCGAACACATGCTTCCAGAACGGGGTGGCCCAGCCTTTCAGCCTTACGAACCTTGGGCCTGGTCCACACACGTTGAGGTTTGAAGTAAGAAATATAGGAGGCCCTTCCGGTCTGATAGTGAATGCTAAACTCACGCGCCAGTGCGTCAATGGAAACCCGGGCCCTCAAGCGAATGCCACAGGGGAGCCAACTAACTAGGTGGCGCAATTTGCAACCGACCACACGAACGCCGGGCTTGCAGTTGATCGCGGCTGCAGTCCGGCGTTACTCCTGATGCAGCCTGACGCTCGAAGGCCGCGCTTCTTGCAGATAGGCTCAAGCTTGGTTTTTCTCTGCGTAAACTCAGCGTGCTCAGCGTCTCTGCGGTAGAGAACAATACGGAAAACACTCACCGCCGAGGCGCCGAGAACGCTGAGGACGCGCGGAGAATTAAAATGAGCCACTACCTGCAGATACTCCAACTGTCTATTTCCTCACGATTGCTATATGCTGTCGCCGAAATTTCCAGCTAGTGACCCCGGAGCCTCAACGTTGCCGGAAGCAAAGACGAAAAAGGAATTGACCCGGGAAAAGTTTGCGAACTTTCTCGAGTGGCTTAATCCCGACCCTGACCGCGCGGGTGAGGAGTATGAGCGTCTGCGATTTCGCTTGTGCACTTTTTTTTCGCAGCGACGCTGCTGCTTTGCTGATGAACTCGCCGACGAAACCATCAACCGCGTGATCGTGAAGAGCTCCGCAGAAAGAATCGAAAACAAGATCGCGTATTGTTATGGGGTAGCCAAAAACGTCTATCGTGAATCGCTGCGGCGAGAGCGGCCTCATCTTGATATTGACGAGGTAACAATTGCCGCCAAAGTCCCCGAGGAGCCGAGCTTTTCCCGCGAGTGTTTGGATGAATGTTTGGAAAAGCTTTCATCCGACAACCGAAATCTCCTGCTCGATTATTTCTCGGAAGCAAAGCTGGCAAAGATTGAGTTGCACAAACGCATCGCGGAAAGCCTGAAAATGACGCAGACGGCGCTGCGCATGCGGGTGATGCGGACCAAGCTGCAACTGAAGATTTGCGTCCAGGAGTGCATGGGCTAATAAATCAGTTACATAACGCCAGGCAATTACACATTCAGTTGGCGGCGAACAATGGGCGAATCACTAAACAATGACCGGACCGTCCGCGAGTATCTCCTGGGCCGGGTTTCTGATGAAACCACCCTCGAAGGGCTCGAGGATTCGTTGTTTGCCGATGAAGAGTTTTGTTCGCAGGTCGCGCTCGCGGAAGACTCCATTATCAACGATTACGTCTTCGGGCGCCTCGACCACGCCGATGCAGAGAGTTTTCGATCCACGCTCCCCGTTAATCCCGAAAGACGTTTCAAGCTGCAACTGACCGAGCAGTTAAGAGCAAAAGCGCTGGCCAGGAATTTGAAGACTGTGGGAGACAAGCCGTCGTTCTTTGCTTCGCTCAAAGCATTCTTTCGTCAGCCAATGAATGCCGTCGCGTTCGCGGTGCTGCTGATCGTCGTGGTGGGTTTGACAATCTATTTGGGCAGGAGCGGTAACCCGGACGAACTCGCCGAACTGCGATCGATTTACCGGCAGGCACGTCCGACCGAGACTCGAATTTCTGAATTCGGCTACGCGCCTTTGAGCCAGTTGCGGGGAGCGGCGGAGGCAGCCGACAAGAACCGGTTACGGCGGATCGAAAATAACTTAATCGAGGCGACTGAGAAAACACCGAATGCGCGGACCCGTCACGCACTGGGCGATTATTATCTTACGCAGCAAGAATATTCGAAAGCGATCAACGAGTTCGAAGCCGCACTGAAGTTCGCCGATAACGCGAAGATTCATAACGACCTGGGCGCGGCCCATTTCGAGTTGGCGAAAACAAGGCCAAAGGAAAGAAGGCTCGAAGATCTGGCGCAGAGCCTCGAAGAGTTCACCAAGGCGGCCAAACTCGACGCCAATTTACCGGAAGCACTCTTTAACAGGTCACTCGCCTTGCAGGAACTGGGAATGCCGCGCGAGGCAAAGGAATCCTGGATCCTCTATTTGCAGAAGGACCCGTCCTCGCCCTGGGCGGACGAGGCGCGTAAGAATCTGGCCCGAATCGAAAATGCGACGACGCTATCGCGGACCGATGAACAAGTATTGTCGGAGTTCCTAACCGCCTATCGCGATCATGACGAGTCGCGCGCGCAGGAGATTCATAACGAAACGAAGGGTTTATTAAAGGGACCAGCGGTTGCCTTGCAACTTTCGCGTCGATATCTGATCGCGAAGCAACGCGGCGACGAGGCCGAGGCCAAAGAGAGCCTCGGGGCCATGGGCTTCATCGGCAATTTGGAGCAGGCCCAACATTCGGAGTTTTTTTTTCTGAATTAACCGGCTTCTACTCGCAGGTCGATGCCGGCAGGATTGCCCCCCTGCTGGAGGCAAAGGACACTCTCGCCTCAGGTGATCATCTTGTTCATCTGGCAAGCAGTGATTACGCGCTGGCCATCTCAGAATTTGAAAAGAGCCGAGACCTTTTCGCAAAGGCAGGTGATATCTGCGAGGCAGCGATCGCCGAAATCTGGGCGGCCCAGTTTCTCCCCGAAATCGGAAAGATCGCCGAGGGGCGTCTGCGGCTTGCCGCCCTGATCGCAGACTCTGAGACCAGAAAATTCAAAATCCTATTGCCCCCTGCCCACTATTGGATCGCGTACAGCGATTTTCGACAGAGCCGTTTTTCGGAGAGTAACAAGAACCTCAAGACCGCATTGCAACTTGCCGAAGACGGAAACAATGTTTTCGAGGTGCATCACGCGGCCGAGGGCCAGGCATTGAATCACTCCCGATTGGGCGAGCTTGAGCCCGCTTTGTCTTACGCCAGCAAGATGCTTTCCGCCAAAGGTGTCTATTATGAGAACCCGGAACAATCAATACGTGACCTGGGTACGCTGGCAGATCTGTCGCTCCGGCTGAAATTCTTTTCTACCTCCTTCAGTCTTTCCCGCGAACGCCTAAGTATCGTCCGGGAGGTCACGCCCGAGAGCATCCGGGTCAATGACTCTTTACGCCACCTGGTTGAGGCGGCAGTCGCCGGATCGGATTTCACTTCCGCGCTGGATTATGCCGAAGAATCAATGCAAATCGCGCGCAAGCACGGCGACAGCAAGGAAAATACGCGAACGATTGCCGAAATCTATCTATTGCTGGCCGACGTCAAGACCAAATCCTTAGACTGCAACAACGCCCTGAATGACTACGATAAAGCGCTCGAGCTATTTGGCCGTCTCCCGGAAATTACCGACCGACCGTATCAGATTCATAAAGGCAAGCTGTTTTGTTTCCAACAACTGAATCGCCGGGAAGATTTTTCGAAAGAGCTACGCACGGTCTTGAATTTATCGGAAGAGTATCGCACCACGATTCGTGAAGACACCTCCCGCCAATCATTCTTTGCGAATGAGCAGGATGTGTTTGATGCCGCGGCCGCGAGCGCCATCAAAGAAAGCGACGCTCGTCGCGCCTTCGACTTCGTCGAGCAGTCGAGGGCGCGGTCCTTGTTGGATTTTGTCGAGTCCGATAAACCGATTGCCGAAGTCGAAAAGAATCTTGCCTCGGTTACTCATTCGTTGTCGTTGACCGAAATTCAGGTCCGCCTGCCGGAACAGGTGCAACTCGTGCAATACGCAGTGTTGCCGGATAAGCTCGCGATCTGGATCGTATCGAAGACGCGTTTCCGTTTTGTCGAAAAGCCGATCACGGCCGTCGACTTGGAGAAGAAAATTGAAGACTACCAGGCTGCCGTGATGAGTAAAGCACCGGCGGCCGAGTTGAGGCAGACCGGCAGAGAGCTGTATGAGCTTTTGATTCCAACTGATCTCGCAGACCAGCAGCTTTGCCTGGTGCCGGATAAGTCTCTGCATCAACTTGCCTTCGCTTCGCTGGTTTCACCAAACGGTAAATACCTGCTCGAAGATTTTGCCTTGCTCTACGCGCCCAGTGCTTCGGTGTTGGTAATAGCGACCGAGAATGCGCAACAGAAACAACGAGTCACCAACGAAAGTCTGTTGAGTATCGGCAATCCTGATTTTGATCGCGATGAGAATCCGAATCTGGCCGACCTGGGAAGCGCCGCCGCGGAAGCAAAGAGTATTGCCGGCGATTATCAAAAATCCGTTCCCATGCTTGACGGCGAAGCGACAAAGGATCGGTTCCTGCATGAGTTCGCCGCGGTAAACGTGATTCATTTCGCCGGCCACTTTTTGGCCAACCGGCATTCGCCGGGAAATTCAAAACTCTTGTTTGCGGGCGGCGAGCTGCGTGCTTCAGAACTCGGCGCGTACAAGCTGCCGCAGGCAAAACTGGTGGTGCTGTCGGCCTGCGAAACCGGATTCGAACGTTACGACAAAAGCGAAGGCGCTATTGGGATCGCTCGCACGTTTCTGGCGCTGGGAGCGCCGCTCGTCGTCGCGAGTCAATGGCAGGTCGACTCGGAGCCTACAAAGGATTTGATGATCGCCTTTCATCGCAATCGCAAAGCAAACCATATGACTTCCGCCGAGAGCTTGCGTCAGGCCCAGCTCGAGGTGTTACGAAACGGGCAGACTCAGTCACCTTATTATTGGGCCGCCTTTTCGTTGTTCGGCGGCTACGCAAATTATTGAGATGATGCTCGTTTGCCCAAGATGTGGTGACTACTACGCGGACGTTTTGTTCGCGTTTTGCCTCACCGACGGCGCGCCGCTGGTTAGCGTCGATGCGGGCAGCGAACGTTGGTCAGAGGGTGCAAGGGTTATTGAAGAAAAAAAGAATGCATTGAAGAAACAAAAACGGAGACGAAAGTGGCGGCGCATTTTGAGTGTACTAACGATGTTAATTGTAACGATGGCCGTGTATGGCGCCGCTACTAAGAGGTACATCTACCTGGTACCGGCGGCCTCGCAGTCACCGACACCGACGTCGTCACCAACACCACTGGCTACGCCCACCGCAACCTTGACGCCAACCTCGACGCCAACTCCGACGACGCCAACCGCCACTACCATCGCCAACCTCACGCCTGCTTCGACAGCATCTCGGACGCCCGTGTACCAGATCAGCGGGCGAGTGACGAACAATGGCCGGCCCCTGAGCGGCGTCAACATCAAGATCGGGGGACCAAAGACCGCCTCGACGACGACCGATGCAAACGGCAACTATGCTTTCGGCAGCCTGCCGAGAGGAGGCAGTTACACCATCATGCCTGAAAAGTCGGATGTAGAGTTCACGCCGCGCAATCGCCCGATTAGGAATCTTGCACGCGACGAGTCGGCTGACTTCTCCGGCCTGAGCCAACCGAAAGTTTACAAAATCAGCGGGCGAGTGACCGAGGCAGCGACGGCTAAGGCACTGAGCGGTGTCAATATCACGCTTACAGGGGCGCAGACTGCCTCGACGACGACTGATGCAAACGGCAACTATGCTTTCGGCGGCGTGCCGAAAGGAGGGAGCTATACCATCACGCCCAGGAGCGGGAAGATAAATTTCCTGCCGTCTAATCGCCCGATTAATAATCTGACTCGGGATGAATCGGCTGACTTCTCCGGCCTTGTCCAGTCGAACCTCTACAAAATCAGCGGGCGAGTGATGGACGCAACCAAGCCTCTCGGTGGCGTCAACATCAAGCTCGGCGGATCAAGGAATGCGTCGACGACGACCGATGCGAATGGCTACTACCGCTTTGGCGATCTGCCGGCAGGGGGCAATTACACCATCACGCCGGAAGAAGCGAGGATGAATTTCACGCCGCGCGTTCGCTCCGTCAGGAATTTGACGCGGGACGAGTCGGCCGACTTCTCCCGCCCTGCGCCCGCACCCGAATGTTCCGCGGCCGACGAAAGCCGCGAAGAGCAAACTATCAGGCGTTTCACCCCTGAGTGGCGACGGAACATCCAGGGCGAGCGAGCAAAAATCATCGCCGAGAACGTCCCTGACGGCGCCGCACATACTGAGGCTGTTTTAGGGGAAATCGAATTTCAAGTTACCTTCTTAATACCGTGTAAGTCGGCCGCCATCACGGCCAGATATGCGTGGCAGGTTTCTTATTCTCTGAACGGTGCTCAGTCCAAACCTAAGATCGTTTCGAGGAGACGGAATATCGGCTGTGCGAAAGTCTTCGGGATGTGGGTTTGCCGTTAGATTTCGCCGCACGCTCGTTACGTTTTTGCTCGGAACAGCACTCTACTCTGAAAGCTTTTTCGATCTTAAAGACAGGAATAGGAGAGCATTATGTCTGTAAATGAAAGTTCTGCGACCGCACTTGTTCGGTTCACTGGCCTCGGGATCGTCTGCTTCAACAAAGACAAAAACCGCGGCGAAATCGGCGTGATTAGAGATAACAAACATGAGCTGTCGATCAAAATTCAGCGCCCGATTTTTCAGGAGGCGGCCGGAAACGACGTCGTTGTCTATCAGGACATCGCGGCGTACCAGTTGCTGCCGAAGGAGGACGTACAGATTGAAATCAAGGCGTCGGGCAAACCTGCGATCGACGGATTTGAGATTTATCAAAACGGAGATTTCGATCGGCTTGACTCCGCCGACCCTAATGATTTTCGCTGGATCCTAAACATGAGTACTTTGCACGGCAAGACCGAGCTGACTCCCGTCACGGAAGAGCGCTACCCGCTAACTAAAATCTACATCGGCAACGGTCTCTTCTACACCCACAAGCTGGATACGAATCTGTTCTTTGAAAAGGTGGTGAAGGACGCCAGCGGGAGCGCCACGCAACGCGAAGTCTTTGGCAACGTAGGTGAGACTATCGGCGTCAAGATCGAAGGTGAACAGGTCAGCTTCACGATTCGCATCCGTGGCAATGACGAAACTCAGACGCTCCAGCGCATCGAGGGTCTGCCATTCAGAATCGAAATCAAGAACATGGACTACAACGCCGATGCCGTCTACAGCGACATGCCTGACTATTACAAGTATCTGTCCAGCGCCGACGGCGATCGTTTGGAATTGAACCCCATCGTCGAAGAGGGCGATGCCGGGTCCGCGGCCGGCAGACCCGTAAATACAATGGACTTCTGTCATCCGATCGTCGTGGACGATCCGCCGTCTATCGATCGACTCGGGGGCTGACATGCTGATTCTCATCCTGGGAAGACACCTCTTGTGGTCCGGTCCTGAGGGGACGTGGTGGTACGACGATGCCGTGACCTGGATCACCGGGGCGTTGGTGCTTGCCTGGATGGTGTGGTTCCTTGTGCGCAGAATCCGGCGAGCTCGCGGGTTAAAACGCCGGTCGCGACACACCAATTACAGGTTGTTAAAACGGACCGCCAGGATCAAACGTGAATTGAGCTCACAATACCTGCGTCCGGGTTTCTCTACAAACATCCACGGCGTCGGTATAGGAATGCTGGCCGGCGGCGACTATTGCATCCACGTTTTTCTCAATCAGGCAGACGACGAGTTGTGGGCAGGCTCGGGGGCAGCGACATTGCCGAACAGCTACCGTGGGGTGACTGTAGTTCCAATCGAAATGCCTGCGGCGGCTTTCCTCTCCGCTGCCGGTCTAGGTTCTATTGAGACGGCGCCTAAGTATCCACATGGCATCCGCGAACCGCAGGAAGTAATCATTGGCGGGATCAGCGGGGCCCATACTAACTTGACCGGTCAAAGCGGGACCATCGGTTATTTTTGCACGCTCAAGAGTAAACTGCCGCGTCGGAAAGAGATTCACATGCTTAGCAATTCGCACGTCTTTGCCGACTTGCGCAAGCCACGAGTTGATGCCACCGATCTGATCATGCAGCCGAGTCCGGGTGAACCGGCAAGCAACCGGCCGATTGGCACGCTGATAAATTTTTCCGTGCTGAAGTTCGATGGCGACATGGCTAAGCCGAACCACGTCGACGCCGCCGTCGCCAAGTTGTGGGCGCCGCTTGCACACAAACCCCTGATCCCTTTGATCGGCGCCGTTAAGGGTTATGTTGCGACAAAGGACTTCGAAATTGGCGAAGCCGTGCGCAAGTTCGGGCGCACCACCGGTTACACGGAAGGCCACATCTTCTCGGTCCATCTGGATATTTGGATTCGCTACGATCGTACGGGTCAGTCGGCATTCTTCCAGGATCAACTTCTGATCGAACCGGATCTGCCGCAATTCACGAAATTCGTTTCCGGCGGCGACAGCGGTTCACTCCTGGTCGACGCGGAACAACATGCCATCGGCTTGATCTTCGCCGGCAGGTCTGAGCTGCCGGTCCCATCCAACACTAAGGCAGTTGCGGAAATTGATCGGGCCCCGGACAGGCCAAAGAGAATCGAAAGCTACGGCCTGGCAAATCCGATTAGTGAAGTCCTGGATCGGCTCAAGATAGAATTGCTGGTTTGACAGAGTCCAACTAATGTGGTGTTTCTACCCGGCTGCTGACTGGGAGATCTTAGACGTGCAGATAAAGAGCAGCGCATCAAAAAGCGAGCCGATCGATCCAGTCAACAGGTCAGTACCACCTGCGGTAGCGAGTGGGTATTTCCGGTAAGGTTCTGCGTGACGAAGCCGCACCGGAGAGCACCAAAGCCGCGTTCTCAAAATAGCGTCCTTCTGCGCCGGTGCTCACAATTTTGTTGCAGAAAAGCGACTGCGATAGGCATAATCGAGGTGGCCGGCGGGTTTGACCATCGGCCGGCCTCACTCGATTCCCGGCTCAAATCATTAATTAATCTCGACCACCTTTGTTGCCGGCCTGCTGACTATTCCTTAACCGCTATCGCTCAACACCGCATCTCCCGATCCATTCAACCAGCGCCCCCGGGCTACGAGAACAGCTCAGACACTTCTAACGATTCCCGACTGCTGCAACCAAAACCTTACGCGAGGAAATACCACATGAGCACAACCTACAAAGCTGTCACCATGGACGGACAAGAACATGCCGGCCTCGACCTATGGACGATCAAGCAATGGTATTTCGCCCGGCGTCTAAGAGGCGATTCTTTTATTCTTTCTCCCGAACTGGGCGAATGGAAACTGCTCAAGAATCTCTTTGACCCGGCCCAGTGGGAAGCAGAAGAGAGGGCCGTGCGCGGGCTCGGACCAGGCGAATCGATTAACAAGCCGGCCACCTTGCCTAATCAGTTGGCACGCACACCGGACGTGCGCGATGAGGTGCCGTATAAATACGACCGAGTGAACGAGCGCGGATTACGCGTGGCCGGGACTCTGCTCTGCATCAATGCGGCGATCACCTTAATCAGTCTGATCTTTATGGCAGTGCGCCATCCAGGTTCACCCGAGGTTTCCAGTTCCTGGGGTTTCTCTATCCTCATCGATGTCATAGTCGGTGCAAAACTGTTGCACACGGACAATGCGACGCGCTGGAAAGTAATCGCGCTAATTCGAGTTGGCCTCGGGGCCTTGATCGCGCTGGCCTTAATGCTCGCAGGGCCGACGCTGTCGATCAAACTGCTCGGACTACTCGAACTCGCTTTCGAATCTACTTTTTTTCTATTGCTGATCGGAGATGCCTCGCGTGAAAGGGTCACCGCTGGGGTGATGGCGTTTGTGATCTCGGTAATGGGCCTCGTCGCATTCATCGCGAAAAGCGAACTGACCGGCAACTCGGTCATGAGACATGAAATGATCAAGTACATCGTGCCGGGTCACTCCTTTGGCGATTCAACTTCGGGTGCAAGGTTGGAACTTCCTGATGGCTGGATCATGATTACCAACAATAATCCTGTGGCTCCAATGCCCAAAGCCAACCTGCTCGCGTTTCACCCGGACTCAGGCGGCTTCGCGGCCCTGATCGGAATTGGGAATAGCTGGGGACCGGATCTTGATGCGGGCCTTTCGGCGCTAGTCGCTGAGCGTCAAAAAGAGGAGCCGACCGTCGTGGAAGTGGAGCGAGTTAATTCCTCGTACGGCAGATTGGCTGGACGCAAAGCAATACTTACCTGGCAATCCAAGGGCAAGCAGATCAAAGGCGAAGTGTCTCTCGCGCGAAACGGCGACTACAACATCATCCTGATCGAATGGTGTCCGGCTGAGAACTACGCCGAAGCTCACCAGCAATTTGCAGCATTGGAGGAGCGTGCGAGCGCCGGCCCACCGCAAATCGATCCATCGAGTAGTTGGCGCGGAAAGAATTGATCTCTCTAGTGTCTCGTAACGTCGGCGTTTCTAATCGTCAAAGGCTCGCCGGTCTGCGGCGTGATCTGCACCTCGCGCAACTCTACGGCGTTCGCATCCTGTAATGTCATTCCAGTCTTCGCCTGGATGCGAACATGATCGAGCAATACACCGGTAACCGGCATCTCAGGCAGGCCGATGATCTCGCCCGCGGTTTTCGCTCCCTCGACGGTGACGTTGATGATTCGGACGTTACGCACGATGGGCGTGGTCGCGGTGACCGGCTTGGCCTTTCGTTCCTGCTCACCCGTTTTATCAAAATAGAAAAGATTGATCGTGATGGCGACGCCGACGTTTTTCAAAGTGAGGTCACGGTAGGTGATGTTCTCGACCACGCCGCCGCGATCGCGGGTGGACTTGATCCGGATGCCATTGTCGGTATTTTCAAAGGTGCAGCGCTGGACCGTGATGTTGCGGATGCCGCCGCCGATGTTACTGCCGACCGACGCGCCGTGACCGTGTTTGAAGGTGCAGTCGGTGACCAGCACATTGTCCAGCGGCTCTTCCCTCGGGTTGGACTTGAACGAAACGTTATCGTCCCCAACGTCGATGAACGAGCGGCGAATCAGCACGTTGCGGCTGCCGGTCGGATCGATGCCGTCAGTGTTTGGCGCGTCGGACGGCGAGATGATCTTCACGTCTTCGATGGTCACTTCATGTGAGAGGTACGGCACCAGGTGAAACTGCGGAGCGTCTTTCATCGTCACTCCCTGAACCAGAACCCGGTCACAGCCGACGAACCAGATCATTCGCGGCCGCGGCGTGGCAGTTGGCTGACCCGGTTGCGGCACCTGACCCTGTTGCGGCGCACCGGCCGCGCGCTCGGCACGGAATCGCTGCCACCAGGGCAGGCCGGCGCCGTCGATCGTGCCCTCGCCGCGAATCGCCACATCAGTCAAGTTCCCTGCCCTGATCAGCGGCAGGCTCGGAGCCTTTGATTTTGTGAATACATTTAGAGCGGCTGTCGACGACGCATCCTTGCTTTGCGACGCGGAGTTGTCAAAGTCACTGAACTTCTCAGACCCGCGAATCGTGGCGCCCTTTTCCAGCACCAGCGCCATGTGACTGGTCATCTCGATCGGCCCACTCACAAACATTCCCGCAGGTACATGCAACTCGCAACCGCCAGCCGTGCGGCAAGCTGCGATCGCTTTGCTGAAGGCGCCGGTGTTTAGTGTTTTGCCGTCGCCCATGGCGCCAAAATCCGTGATCACGATGCGGCGCTCCGGGATTAGCGGCAGTTGCGGAGTCAACGTCGCGGGGCTCTGCGATTGAGCGAGCCCGGCTCCGACGGTCAGAAGGATCAACGCCGACGACGTCCATTCGTGAAAGAGGCTTCGCTTCGCTGCGCAAACTACGGGTTGGAGTTGCAGTCTCAATTGCGTAACGCAAGCTATCAGCTTGCGTCGAAAAGTCGCCATGAATTCTCCTGTGATTTAAAGGAAGCTCTGAACAAGTTGCCGAAAATCATATTTGAGCCCGCGAAGCGCGGCGACAGCATAAAGCCTGGGGTGGAGCGAAGCGGAACCCCAGGGATCATTGGAGTATGAAAGACGAGCCCACGAAGTGGGCGACAGCCTTCATTGCAAGTAGATCAGTCTTTTTGAGCTGTCGCACGCTTCGCGCGCTTGGTTTTCTTGCGTTCGTTATCCTGGGGTTCCGCTTCGCTCCACCCCAGGCTTTATGCTTCCACCCGCTACGCGGCTTTGGAACAAACGTACGTCGACATCACTTGTTCAGAGTCTCCTTAAGTAGGTGTTCGGGCGGCATATTATGCCTTGAAATTCGTTGCAGGCCGAAATTGATATGCGTAGACGAATATTGCCGTCTCCGTTTAGATAGCGGACTTGTCCGCCGTCTCGGAGCCAGGGGCACAAGTGCCCTATCTAAACGGACAATTCCATGGAAACGTACTCATGACTCATCACTGAGGACTCATCACTCATCACTTCCCCGTTATCTTCTTTTGCGAGACAATGCACAGCATGATGAATACTCGCTATTTAGTCGCCCTGGCCGTACTCCTTATCGGCCTAACGCAATCAGCCGCGGCTCAGGATTGGAATCAATGGCGTGGTCCATCTCGAGACGGAATCGTTCCGGCCGCGGGCGCCCCGTCGTCATGGCCCGCCTCACTTCATCGCGTCTGGCGTGTGGAGATTGGCGAAGGCTACTCGTCGCCAGTTGTTTCGCGCGGCCGAATCTTTGTGCACGGACGCCGAGATCCTGAAGAAGTCGTGATGGCTCTCAACCTGGCCGACGGTAAACTGATCTGGGAGCAAAAATATCCTGCCGAGTTTAAGAAAAATCAGTACGCCACGAAGATGGCCAAGGGTCCCAACGCCACCCCG
>Ga0179594_10000143_pt1 | contig 21929 bp, 23 predicted proteins | sample CZOMad1_1_08_16f_FD_148625 | JGI IMG/M metagenome (GOLD analysis project Ga0179594, IMG submission 148625) | Vadose zone soil fungal communities from Angelo Coast Range Reserve, California, USA - CZOMad1_1_08_16fungal (Illumina Assembly) | ecosystem: Environmental > Terrestrial > Soil > Vadose...
TGGTGACAACGTCACGTTTGAAACAGTAAATATCGACATCACCGAGACGGTGTTTTTCAATAACACGGATAGCCAACCCCATAAGCCATCGATCCTAAAGCTGGTTGACCCGGAACAGCTCGGGCCAAATCAGCGCTCGAGTCAGGTGCCAGTGTCAGCGCCAGCAGGGGAAGCGCCACCTTTTCAGGTTGACTATGGATGCCAGATCGCGGGACATGAGTCTGAGCATGGGATCATCAATGTATTTGCGCAACTCGCCGCGGCCGATAACACCGACCTGCAGGCGATAAAAGGCGAGTCCACCAACCAACTGGTGGTGATCGGAGGAATGCCGCCGTACGCAATCACCGACCTGATTGTCAATGACACAAGTGTTCCGGGCTCCAGCACTGGGCCCGATCAAAAGTTGCCTATTGGGCCGGGTCTGGAGTTGAGCCAGGACGCCACTGGTATTTTGGTGGAAGGAACTCCAACCCAAGCCGAGATCTACAATTTTACATTCACAGTCGACGACTCAATGGGGCGAAACCTGCAACAGGGTCAGTACTCAATGACTGTCACCGAATAGGTATGGCCTAAGGGCTAACCCAGTCATGTTGCCAAGGAGATTCTCATGAAAAAAACTATTCTCAGTATCGCGAAAAACCGCAACCGTGCAGGCTGCACTCGTGGCCAGGAATCTAACCCGCGAGAGGTTGAGCGCGCGCTGCCAATAGCCTTACAGGGGAAGTTCGATTGGATCGTTGGGAGCGTCGCGGCAATCGTTGTCGCTTCGTCATTCGGACTCGCACTTTTGGTCGCGCGGCCGGCGCAGACGCAAACCCTGAACGCGGGCCACCCTCCGTTTGAGAATCCAAGCCAGATTCGCTACCGCGACGGCGAAAAAAGGTTGCGGGGGATCATGAAGATTATCAGTGGTCCATACAAGATACCGGGAGCCGGCGAGGAGAAGTTGCGGCAGTACCGTGGCTGGGATCCGCTAACGCAGTCCGAACCTGCCCTCTCCACCACACCCGGTCCGGGCCCGACCTTGCGCGCGCGCTTGGGAGATCAAGTGCAGATTTCATTTCTTAACAAAGCAAACGACAACAGAGACTTCCCAGATACGATGGATACCGAACCTAAGCCCGGGTCGCCCGATTTCGGCTGCGACCGCAGCGGTACGTTCGATCCTAAGACCGGTACTTATCTTCCCTATCCTGGCAACGATGTGTTCCCGAACTGCTTCCACGGCTCCAGCACTGCCAACATCCACTTTCATGGCACGCATACCAGTCCTGATGGGCTGGGTGATAACGTGCTCGTGCAAATACTCCCGCAGTTGGACCAGCCGGACTGGACGAAGACGTTCGACGGGATTTTCGACACCCGTAAGATTCCGCAAAAGTGGACTGACATGCCCGCTGATTACCGGAAGATGCAGTTGGAGATGGTCAAGCAGCATGACATTGACGCCGCTGCTGAGGCCGCGAAAAGAAAGCGAGCCACACCCGAACCGTTGCTACCGAAAGATCTGGAGATGATCGCCGCCGGCCAGTGGCCGCAGTACCTCATGGGGGCCTTTCCCAACTTCTTCAATATTCCAGACTACGACACCGCTAGCGGAACGTTCAATTCGGGTGGGAATGGTTTTAAAGCAGGTCAGGCGCCAGGCACCCATTGGTATCATGCGCACAAGCATGGGTCGACCTCTTTGCACATACGCAATGGCCTTGCCGGGGCGTTCGTCATTGAATCGAGCCGTGAGGGTGGCTACGACCACTTCATCCGAAAAGCCTTTGGCTGGACCTCGTACGATAACCACGAGAAGATACTGGTTTTCCAGCAGTACGACCCGACTCAGAATCTTGAGCGAGGGGCCCGCAGAGCCAGACAATTTCTGGTCAACGGCCTGTTGACACCTGTCATCAACATGAATCCGGGAGAAGTCCAGTTGTGGCGGCTCGTGAACGCCACGGAGGGCGACCTCAGCGGGCTGATAAACGCAGGAACGTTCACACCAGGCGGGACAACCACGGGGCTGTTTCTGACGACAGGGTTCACCTTCATGCAGACCGCCCAGGACGGCGTGCAGTTCAGCCCGACCAACTACGCAAAGCAACCGTTTCTCAACTCCTCCGCGGCTACTGATCGGGCGCCGGGCGGACTCGTTCTCGCCGCTGGAAACCGCGCCGATCTTCTCGTCCAAGCCCCGATGACACCGGGCGGCCTCGTCGCGTTCAAAAATCCAAACGGGGTAATTCTGTTCTACGTCAATGTTACCGGCCCCGCTGCATCTATGCCGTCTCTGCCGGTGACTATGCCGGCTAACCCGGCACCTTCCTGGGCCGAGTTGCCTGAGTTCCTGAATGATCTTTCCGCACCGCCTGAGAAAGACGTCCCGAATGTCCTAAAATTTCAGTGGGAGGCTGACAGGTTCACGTTCGGACGCCAACCCACCTTCCCGCCTCACTTTATGATTAACGGCAAACAGTTCGCGGCGACTGGCGACGTCGTTGATCAATGTATGCCGCTGAACGGTTTGCAGGACTGGATTCTGGAGAATTACACGGTGCGCGCTGCCCATCCGTTCCACATCCACATCAATCCATTTCAGGTAATCCAGATCGACACGCCAACGGCGAACGCAGATCCGACGAAATACCCCACGTACGTTACATACGCGCCCAAGGACAACTTCATTTGGCAGGACGTGATCGCCATTCCGCCGGCGGTGATCGGCCCGGACGGCAAATCGGTTTCACCCGGCAGGGTTAGAATCCGTCAAAAGTATTTGGACTTCACGGGAACGTACGTTCTTCACTGCCACATTCTCGCCCATGAGGATCGAGGCATGATGCAACTCGTCCGCGTGGTGCCGGCCGACCAGTATCCTAACCGCTGTCAAAGTAACATTCCCGCGCATCACTAATCCGCTTGGCAGGGTGCCACCAATAAGTGACACCCTGCGCGGATTGTCCTCGTATCTCGCAGTTTCGAAAACTTGGACGTCGTTAGTTTGGTAGTGACGCAGCGACGCCAATGGAAAGTGTAAGGAAATGAACGTGCCGCCAAGTGTTTAAGTTATTGAAAGTTTTGGAGGCGGCGATCGGAATCGAACCGATGAATAAAGGTTTTGCAGACTTGGCAAAGCTGTTCGTGCCAGTTCCGACTTGTTATCTTGTGTCCATTTTCATTAGGGTCTTAGGCATTTCGAGTTTGCTTGTGATCGCCCAAATTCGGCTCTATTCCGACCAGTAGTGATACAGGAGTGATACAAATAAAAGAGCGTAACCACGATCTCCCCCAATCGTTATGATCGCTACCTCTGTCGATGAGATCAACCTATTTCATCCTTGCCTTGAGGCCATTGTATATCTGTTCAAATTCTGTGTATTCGGTTGAAGCCTGGCCTGGGTGGTTCTCTCCATGGCTCGACTGCTTTCTTGCCGCTGTCTCTGAACGTTGTTTGACCTGCGCAAATATGGCATCCGCTTCGGCCAGCTTATGCTGCATCAAAAGGGCCACACTTAAACCCTCATAAGCCGATACCAGTGCCGGATCAAATGTTACTGCCTTACGGAATTCGAACTCCGCTCCGTCCCAAATACCCTTTGACGATAAAACAGTCCCAGCGCAAAAATAACCGCTGCCAGAAGTAGGATCGAGTTCAATAACCTTCATACAAGAGTCGTAAGCTTCTGCTGCTTTCCCTTGCTTGTAAAGCACTCTCACTAGACTAAGCAAGGCCGAGCTGTTCTTCGGATCTAGTTCAACTCGCTTCCGTACGACAATCTCATCCTCTTTAAGGTTTTGTTGGTCATATAAAAGGCTATCTAAAAACTCATAGCTCTTTTCTTCGTGCGGATTAATCTCGATTGCCCTTCTGAGAGCACGCATTGCCTCGTCCTTCCGGCCAACCTCATACAAGACAGTTGCCATATGGGAATAGGCATCGTACCGGAGCGGGTTTCGTTCAATGGCAGCTTCATACGCCTCAATGCTCTCTGTCTTGCGTCCTAACCACAATAAGGAGGCGGCGAGGTTATAATACGAATTATCATCGGATGGCTTGATTTCTATCGCTCTGCGATACTTCTCGATGCTTTGCTCATACGCGCCCTGATGGGTGAGCGCAATTCCCCAGTTCACATAAGCCCTAAATTCGTTGGGATTTAGTTCGATCGCTCTTTTGTAGAGAGCGATTGCCTCGTCGAGTTTACCTCCGAACTCCGTAAACGTTCCCATAAGAAGAACAGCATCTGCATTATTTGGGTCAAGAGTTAGAGCTTTCTCGATTTTGCGGTTGGCTAGTTCAAGGCGATCACTATCGCGCGGATCAAAATGCCCTGTCGTAGCCCCTTCTTTACCATAGATTATGTCTTCAGCTTCCTGGATATATTGTTTAACCTCAAGCCGTCGAGCTAGGTCAGCACTTCTTTGAGTATGAACATATGTCAGAACCCCTATTGTCGTGCCCACTAGGGCGAAAAGGACGCCTGCCCAGATGATGGTTTGCTTTATTCTTGTTGCGTTGCGTTGCGAGTTCCGGGCTCTCTTTCGCCTCCGAGGAATGTTCCGTTGTCGTCCCATAGGGTTGGTGAATAAGCTCTACGTCATACTCAAAATGAGCTTGGCTGTGGGTTCCAGCCGAGTTGCTCTGCTAGGTGCGCCTTTCTATACCATAGCGGTCTTGGAATTGCACGTTTGACAGATTTGGATGGAGTCTAGCAAATCACGACTCAAATTGAATCTCTATTTCCTTCACGCTTCTGTCGCGATCCGCCTCGCCATCGAAGGAATTATTCATTGGATCCTCGAAACGGAGCGTACTCGTCGCCCCATTGGTTGGATTTACTAATGATTCAGATCCGAGGGGTTTGTACTCTCTGAAGTTCGAGAGTTGGCTGTAGTCAAGAACTTGATGTTCATTGGGCATGGCGATGTGCGTTCTTAGAGCAGCTTGGCGCAGGAAATTGCGGCAGCGAGCAGTCCAAAAGGATACCTATAGTTTGATTCCAGACATTTTCATATCATCCGTCTCCCGAGTTCCTCAAGCCATTTTGACAGGGAACCGAAAGGTCGATGAGATTTAGCAATTATCATTTCAGAAAGGAGACCAAATATTCAAAGAGCGCTGTTTAGATCTATCTTGAAACCCGATGCTCTTAAACTCTCTTTCTAGTTTAAGTTTCGACCCGTCACCAAATCCATCTGAGTATCCAGAACACCATGAAAGTCTGAATCGATGCGTGACCTCGACTGCTGACGCTCAAGACGCGGGTTCCTTCGTTGACTCATACTCTCAATCTCAACGCATGTCGGAAAGTGCTGCTTTCAGAACAGCAATTAGGGTGTTCTGCGGACATTGGTTCCAAATCGTAAAAGCTTGTTCAAGTTGGGTTCCGGGAAAGTGCGTATTGGGCTCAAAACTCTGGGCCAGCTTGAACCTTGCCAATACGTCATCGCTGAGAAAATAAAAGTCATCTCGGAGGAGATTCCGATGCTTCGCGTCGTCAAGCAATCGACCGAAGAACTCGGTCAAGAGATCGATGTTCTCCCCGCCTTCAGCGTCCATCGGCAGTTCAAGATTTGCCTTGCGATTAAACGCTTCGTGCGGCTGGCGATGGCAGACTCTGCAGAGGGTTATTCCGTTCCCCGTCTGAAATCGTGCTTCAACCGGAAAGCTCTTTCGCACAATGTGATGTGCAAGGAGGTCTTTCCGTGAGCGGCATACGACGCATCGACTACCGTCGCGAATACGAATAAAACGACTCCATAGGCCCAAGCAATATGGAACACCTTTTTCTCTCGAAATTGCAGATTGCAGTTCATGCAACGCCGTCTCAGCTTTCTTAATGAAGGCCGGTCTTGGTATTGCTCTTCCGGCAATGCGAGCTGATCCAGTCATACCGTTGTAGTCAAGCCCTCTTAGTAGCGATAGCGCGCGCTTCGATGCTGAGATGCGAATCGTATGCTAAGGTAGCATAATTCCGTAAACCGATTATGACGCAGGGGGCCAATCCCAAGTCATCGAGTAGCATCTTAGAAACACGGCAGAGATTCATCACGAGTTGAAGTCAACTTCAATTTCCTCTCCAGTGGCCCGCTCGTTTTCGTTTCTTTCGCTAGCAGTGCTTACAGATCCCTGTTCGAAGCTTTGCTCTGCGCTCGCTTCGCTATTGGTCGGACTTACGAGGCGTTCCCATTCTTCGCGAGACAGGGCGTCTTGGGCGCTATTCTGTCGGACCGCTTCGATGGCCATTTCTTTATTAACGTTTCTGTCCAGCGCAGCCCGGAGTTGGTCCGCAGAATTCGTGAAGATCACCGCTTCCTCGCGGTCGCGAGAAACTGCAACATAGCCCATGCGCTGGTTGAGTAAGAGATCAGATTCTTGGGTATCGGCATTCACCAACACGCGATCGACTGTCTGACTTTGCGATGAATAACTGGTCACGGCATAGCCATGATCAATATGACGAAACTTGTCGCTTTCAAAACTAACCTCTCGCCCGCTGTCGAGTGCGATGGTGAACTCTTTATCCTTGATTTGTTCGATGGTGCCAAGCTCTCCGTTGGCGACCCGGTATTCTGTGAAGGGAGCGCGAAACTGGATGCGATCTCCTTCCGAGAAGGCGCGTTTTGACTCCCGATAAACATTCACGCCGGAAAGCCGTGCCGGATTGTAAATAATTTCGTGCCCCTCAGTTGTTTGGACCGTTAGCTCATTCTTCTCGTGGTTCGTCGCTGTGACTCGGGCATAGTCTCCTACGCTGAATCCATAAACTTTGCTCTCGCGGTTGTATCTAATGATGTCTTCGTCAGGCACATATGAATTGGCGAAGGTCCGCTCTGTTCCGGTCATGTCTTGGCGATTGACGTAGACCATCATCTGTCGATCTGCGATATTCACTTTACCGTCTCGCTGGAGTTGTCGATGGATGAGAGCATTGATCTTGCCTCTTTCCTGATTCGCAGGCGAGATCACGAGCGTGTTCTCTGGCCTCTTGCAATAGGCAGTGGCAATCTCAAGCAGGCGTTTTCCCTCGTCGGCGATTTCAACTATGCGCCCTTGCTTTTCCAAGCCATCAATCGCTTCTTTGACCTGACTTGCCGCCAACCTCTTTACGACGTTGCGGAGTTCGGGGTTACGTTGTCTGACGATCTTGCTAAGCTTCGCCGTTTCCATTCCATGCTTTTGAAACTGCTCGAATGGGCTACCGGCTTTGACTGCTTGGTGCTGTTTAATGTCGCCAACCAAAAGCACCTTGTCCTGGGCCTCAAGTCGTGAAAAGAACGTGTGCAGGTTCTTGGTGCTGGCGAATGAGCATTCGTCCAGCACGAAGATCCTGTTCTTGTTCTCAGGAGCTTCTTCGCGCCTGCGTAAGAACTTTTGGAGGGTTTCAGTCTGAATGCCGCTCTCTGAAAGTTGTTGCCGCGGCGCGAGTCGTGGGCGCGAAACCGCGCACTTCGTATCCTTCGCCCTCGACAACTTGTCTCAATACCGACAGGGCGGTTGTTTTGCCCGTGCCCGCGCCGCCCTGCAATCCGACGACTTGATCTCGGCTCGCTAAGATTTGCTCGACTGCTGCCCGCTGGTTGTCGTTCAATTTGATTTCTCGCTGATTCGCAATCTGTTCCACGCTCGCTCGCGCCTGCTCCCGCCTAATGATTGGAGGGTATTGGCCCTGCCCGTCAAGCATTACCTGGATATTCGATTGTTCCATCTGCAACATGTTTCGTGTAGTGGTCTCGCGCGGTTTTTGATCGCGTATGAGGCCGATGAACTCACCTTGCTGCTGTCGTTTGGCTAGCTCAGTCATGACTGCTTCATAGGTCGTCAGGCCGAGATTGCGCCTAAGAGCGTCAACCTTTACTTTCCGCATTTCGACCACGGCTTCTCTCTCCATCGCGTTATCTCGGGCAAAGGTGACCGCTTCTTGTGCGCGTCTGGCCACTTCTTCTGCGGAACGGCGGTTTGAGCCAACCCCCAGAGCGTGCTCAACAGCCTGTCGGGCCTGATAATCGTGTTTCGCGTCCATTTCGCGCGCCCGTTCATTCATCTCCGCTCGGTCGTAGTGTTTGCTTGCTCGGTCAGCGCGCGCCGCCGCTTGGTTCAAACCTGCGCCCTCTTTCACCGAAACGCCCTGACTCTCAAGCCGCTCTTTCATTTCTTGAGCTTCCTTCTGTACTTCTTCACGACGCGGACTGCTTTCACGCAAGTATTCTTTACTAAAGCCCTTGATTCCAGGTGCGCCGGTGCGGGCATCGATCTCAATCTCATACCCAAGTTTTGCAGCTTCTCGGCGAGGTTCATTCGGTAGATCGCCGTTGCATACTGCTGACTTCGGTAGAGTTCCCGTGGCTGAACGGATCGGATCTTTCCTTCAACCGTTTCAGTCATGTTGAATATGACGACATGGGTGTGAAGTTGTGGCGCAGCATAGCCGGTCTTGTGGTCTGGTCGCGCGGCTGTGTGCTCGAATTGCGCGGCGACCATTTTCCCAGTCGTGATTGCAGGATTGTTGCCCCCGCCGCGCGCTTGCATGTATTCCTCCAGGGCCTTGAGCGATTCGTCGACGCTTTCGCGATGCGCTACTCTGATTCGCTCATCATTGCCGACTAGCGCCGCCAACGAAACCGATTTCGGCGCGCTGAAAGTCGCATCCCAACCCGCACGGTGTTCACTCGTCATAATCTCTTCGCCGTAGTTGTTGACGGCTCTTGTTGACTTGACGGCTCGTATTCGCTGCTCGCCCGTGTGCGGGTCTTGACCAGCGCAGAGGCGCTCGAATTGCTCACTCTGAACCGTTCCCGTTAGATTCCATTCTTCGGCTAATTGCCCACTCCAACGTCCACTGACTTCGCCGGCCTCGCTGTAATAGTTTTCTTTGGAGCTGGTGTATTCCTTTTGGTAGTAGCTCTTGGCTTGCCCGGCAGACAGTGCTTTGCTCAACGTCATCATCACCGAACTCTCCCTTAGTAGTGCAGGTCGATGCTGTCCTGCAATTCAGACGTGATGTCTTGAGGGGTAATGTCTTCGACTCGATCTAGATGATTTGAGTGGGCCGGAAGCGCGGTTGTAGGCATCGGCAATTCTAGTTGACGTTGAGCGTGTTGCTCAGTTGGAGGAGGTAATGGTTCTTCCAAATGCGTAACGGACTGTGCGCCGCGCCGCATGAACGCCAGCGCCACTCTTGGACGATCTATCGGCTTTATGCGGAAGGGCACTACGGCGTCCGAATACTTCCAATAGCCGTGAAGATTCGGCAGGGCCATTATCTGTTCTTTGCTTACTACAAACCGGCGCTCTGTAATGGTTGAGTAGTTAATTGAGTCACGACCATTCGATTGAACGGTTGCGGTAGTGCCAATCCTCGGTCTTTCCTTTTCCTCCTCACCAATCATTTCGGCTACCCAACGCGCCGAGTCCGGCTCATTGCAACGGAAAAGGATTTTTACGTGGGGAGCTGAAAGCATCGTGGCGGCGCCGCGTCCATAGTGCTCTTCGAACTGCGCTTTGTTCTGCGTTCCAAGAACCATCTTGACGCCAAACTTGCGGCCCTCAACCATTGTCGTTGCGAGTGCCGGTAGACGCCTCAATGAATGAACCTCGTCAACCACAAACCAGCATGGATGTTGTCTTCCAAGTTGAGGAGAGACCGCTAAAAGTCGTTTCATCAAAATATTTATCCAGGCAGCGTGAAGTGTTCTCAGAGCGTCTCGCGTGTCTTGAGTAGAGGTGATGAAGATCCAACCGCCGCTGTCTGGCCCATTCAGTTATGCTCAACTCTCCGGCGCATCCCTCTGGCGATGGTAAGAGCTTTAGTGCTTCTCCGATCTCAGAAAGCGTAGCCAACACACCGCCGCGCTGTCCCTTTGCTCCTTCGTTTATCAGGTGCGCGTGTTCGGTGCCGGCCACGACCTCGTCTATAAGTTTCTCATCTTTTAGGAACCCCACGATCTGTTCCGCCGTAGGTTTCAGTTCCAGCATTCGGGCGAAGATGCTACGCGCGGCTTTCAGAAAGAATTGCGTTGTCGGTGCGCCGTGCTCACGGTCTGGGAAAAAGCTCTCAGCAACGAGATGCCGATCGGTGGCGCTCGTAGAAGGAGTCTCATAGTCCACCTCCATCGCCGGTGACCAATACGGGGATCGCGCGTCAAGAGGATTGAGCACAATATCGGCAGAAGGATCAAAATGACTTTCGATAAACTCACCGGCTGGGTCGTAACAAACGACCGCCTCCGGTGGTCTGCGTTGAGCGATCTGCTCCAGCAGTTGGTGAATGACCTGGCTCTTTCCAGTGCCGGGATCTCCGAGCAACAGTAGGCCCTCATTCTCTTCGGCGCGCGGCACTCTAAGCATGTACGAGCGCGGCTCAAACCCGACCAACCTTCGCAACGAGTCAATCATCGTTACCTCCCTCAACCTAAACTCTTATGCCGTAGCTATCCGCTTTCTGGTGTTGGCGCACATACTGTTTAGGTGAGAGTTCGCGGGTCCCTCGGATTGCTTCGCCTTTCATATAACGTCGCTGGGCGAACCCATCAAGTGACGTAAGTCCGACAGTTCCGAAGACAAAAATCAAAAGGCCGCCAAGCCATGTGGGACGCCAGATAAGCGGAATGCTTTGTCCTTCGTAGATCGTGGTGCGAAACCATTGATAAGCCGCCGCATCCGGCGTAGTAGTCTCCATCCAGAAGAATTGCTTGTGCTCAATGCCGGACTTTAGCGCGATGACCGGATAGTGCTTTTTGTCGCTCTGGATACGTCCCTCTCCATCGAGCTGTGGCTCAATCTCCTGGTCGCCAACTGCCAGCGATACGTCTTTCTTTGTAGTCGGGTCGGTTATGACTCGCGTCAGAGTTGTGTAGTGTGATTTGGAATTTCGTAGGTAACTTCGGTAGCTGCTTTTCAGGTATTGCTTGAAATAGATTCGTTGGAGCGTTGTGAGACTACTCGCAACCCAATACCTATGGATGGCATACCCGGCAAATCCAGCTACGAGGAACATCACGACAGCGTAGGCGCTGATTCGGTGAGCAGCGTTCTTCGACCGAGTACGGCCCTCTTCAGTTAGGAACCTCAGAGCTGTTTTCAATTGAAGACCCCCCACTATGAAATGTCCGCACCGACCGACCGTTCGGAGCGCATTGGTCAGGAGTGCACGTAACGTACCAAACGACTTGGAAGGATTGTGTGTGGAGTTCTAGCGGCTCTGGCCAGTCCTTAGGCGTGATTTTGCAGTGCCAGAGTTATGGAGGGAAGATTAGAAGTGAGTTACTGAACATGAACGTTCAAATCCGCGTGTTGTGTTCTACATACACTTGTAACTAGCGGCTTTTAGACGGCGAACGCCGCGCGACGCAAACACCCCTTGCCACTGCGAGCGGAGATTACTGTCTTCGAGAGAGCAAGTCGTCGGCAATGATATCGGAGTTGTGGTCAGCGTCCGCCGTGAGTTTCTTCCAGGTCGCGGCCGTGGCTTCCGTTGAGCCCAACAAAATCCTAAACCCGTGACCCATAAGGTAGCGGACACGCGCGATCTCCTCGTAGAGCAATCGCTCGGTCTTGGTCAATCCAGAGCCGTCGCGAGCTTCCGCGACGGTGATATTCCGGCACCAGTTGTTCGGGTCCTCTCCCACCGCAATAGCCACTCTTTCGATATCTGCGTACTCTTCGTTGGTCACGCGAAACGCGATGTTCTTTGTCTTCTTGGTCTCTCTGGATTCGCTCATTTCATCTCCTCAAAAGTGCTGAACGCTTCGTTAACAGCCGTTAACGCGGTGTTTGCGGTTGTTAACAAGCAATCTCCGCGCCCAGTATTGACGGGCGTTAACAGAATGAACGCGGCGTTTACGAACGTAAACGCCCAGCCCTAAATGTTAGGGGTGACGTGTCATAAAATTCTCAGGTGCGTAGCACCTACTGTGCCGACGCTCAATAGTGAAGCTATGCTCAAGCCTTAACCATGAAAGGCTGTCCTGAGAGATACTGGATAAATGAGGCCCATCTCCAGACTTCGGTTTGACTCTCTAGCCGGCTACTCGAGGACGCCTTGGCTATGCTTGCTAGTCGACGAGTTCGGTTGGTTTGAAGAAGCTGGCGAGAAGGTTTTGGGCGTACTGGCCTTTGATCTGTCGGATAACGATTTTGACGTCTTCGTCCTGGGACGTGATGCGAAGGGCTGCTTTCGTGCAGTTGCGTTGGAATGCTCTATACCGACTGCCGAGGAAGCTCATGCCCGTCTTGAGGCAAAGCTGCGAATGTACGCTCAGAGACCTCCCGAAGAGTTCTTTCAGGGCGATGAGACGGGTAAGCCAATGGACTTTTTAACGCCGGTAGTTAAAGAACATGTCATGAATTCAAGCTTCCGACACCTAATCTCAGAACGAGGGCTCTCGCCAGCCCGTCAACTGGGAGAACTGATGAATTACTTCGAAGACCCTGACGGGAATTTCGTTAAGGATTTTCAAACGGGCGGTTTCGATGCCAGAGTGTGGGAACTCTATCTATACGCCCTCTTCACTGAACTCGGTTATGGCTTTGACCGTACGCACCCTGCTCCTGACTTCTATTGCCAGGGTCCCCGGGGCGAGTTCTTCGTCGAGGCGACAACCATAAACCCCTCGGCCAACCCTCCAACGCTCGACGATACGCCACGGTTGGCTTACTTCGACAACTACGTTCCTCGGAAGTTCGGAAGCGTACTCAAATCAAAATTGGACAAAAAAATACTGGGAAAGAGGTATTGGGAGCTTGACCATGTGGCTGGGATGCCACTTGTTTTCGCCGTGCAGGACTTTCACGCAATCCGTGCGATGAGTTGGAGCAACACGGGATTGGTCGAATACCTCTATGGTATCCGCCAAGTGCGCAGAACTACCGCTGATGGCTCTTCATCTATCGTCAGCGAACCGATCAAAGAGTTTGTATGGGAAGAAAGACAATTCCCGCAGGTTTTTTCTCTCAACCAGACACGGAGAACGTGAGCGCGGTGATCGCGAATCCAGAAGGAACGATTTCCAAGTTTAAGCGGATGGGATTCCTAGCCGGCTTCGGAGATCGCCGTCTCCACATGATCCGAAACGGTCAAGCCTATTGCGGCTCATTAGACCCAGAGAATTTTGTTCGCCAAGTCAATTCGCCCGAGTACAACGAAACATGGTGCGAAGGACTCTCGGTGTTTCACAACCCACGAGCAAAGCATCCACTTTCACAAGATGCAATCCCCGGTGCGGCACATCACACGAGTCGCGACGGAAGGATTCTTTGCCGGCTGCCACCGTTTCATCCAGTTGGATCGCTGACTTTCACTCTAATACCGAAACAATAGATTCGCCTCTTTTGACGGTTTCAATGCGGAATTGCGGCGTGCTTCTATTTCCATCAGGTGCAGTCGCTCACGAAGCAACGGCCTTGTAACCTCGCTTAGCTCGACGCCGGGAATGTAGTTAGCGTGCTTCTGGTTTACGTTCACGAACGTATTGAGATTGTGCCAATAGGTGGGTGCGATCTACCAACTATGAGAAAATGCCAGGGCCACAATGGACTGCTAAATCAGGATGATTAGTATTAGGCGCCATAGAGAGTAAGTCATGCCTCAGCCAACGCAGCGGAATCTTGCCGAACTTCTTGACGCTTACCACGATTATCTTTTTTCGAGGGTGAGTCAGGTGCGGATTCTTGGCGAGGTGGACGAGCACGAGTTGAAAGATGTCTTTGTCGAACTGAGCGTGGTAGACCAATGCACACCCCCACCTCACGCGGCGTTCCTGAGCCTGATGGATTCCGCCATGCGGCGGCGTTTCAATCCCCTCACGGCTGGGAAACGGGACGAAGCGCCCGAAATGTCAGACCCGCACGAGAAAGAGACCAAACACCGCGTGAGGCCCGACGAACTCTTGCGGCGCAGAACGAAAGCGATCATCACGGGCGCGCCGGGTTGCGGCAAGACCACGCTGCTCAAATACCTGGCGCTGCAAACGCATGAGCAAGGGCGACTGGCTGTCTGGCTCGAACTCAAGGCGATAGACAGGCCGCTCTTTGCTCAGGCGGAAGCGGTGGCGGCGCACAGCGGTCATCTGATTCTCGCGGAACTCTGGCTTAAGCATCTTCAAACTCAGTTGTCTTTGAGCGTAGCCGAAATCAAAATCTTGCGCGCACACTGGCAGGAGAAGTTCCAGGCGCATGAAATCACGGTCCTGCTTGACGGTTTCGACGAGCTACAGGACGAAGCGATTGAGCGCAGCCTGAATAAATGCGTCGACCAATTCGTTTCGGCCCTGCACGACAACACGCTCCTGATTTCGACGCGCCCTTACGCGCAAGAACGGCTCGGCCACGAACGCTTGCAGGAACTGGAAATCGAACCGCTCAATCAACGCGAGATCGAAGCCTTTCTCAATTGCTACTATCCGCACGACGCAGCCATCAAGAGCCTCTTGAAAACCCTGCGCGAACGATCATCGCTCGGAGAACTCCTGCACGTTCCCCTGCTGCTCGGCGTCGTCTTACGTCTGCACAGAGAAAACAGCTTCACGGATGAACGGCTCAAACTTTACGAGGCGATCATCGCCGACCTCATAAACAAATTGGACCGTTCCAAATCCGTCAACCGTCGGTTCAAAATCAACGATGCAGCGTTGCGTTTGGACTTTTTGAAGTTCTTGGCGTTCGAGCGCTTGTTACACGATCCGCTGGACCAAGAGAAACAGGAAGCGAACCGGATTGTTTTCAGCTACGATTTGCTGAACGAGAAAGCGCGCACGTTCTTAGCGCGAGAATACCCGTCCCATAATCCGCGCGACTTGGCCAACGACGCACTAGCCACGGCCCTGCTGCGCGAGGTTGGCACGGACTACGCTTTCACCCACCTGACCTTGCAAGAATACTTGGCGGCCCGGGCTTTCGCGGCTTTCTACCAAAAGAAAGGTAACGAATTTGATGGGCTGAACATCTTCTGCCGCGCTTATCCACAATCTTACGATGGTCGAAATGGAAGTCCTGCCGATGATATTGGGCGCCTTGAGCAACGCAGACAAGCTCTACGCCGAATTCGAACGCTGGCCTGAGTCTTTGACTTTCGCCAATCTGCGCCTGCGCGCGCGCGGCCTGACATATTCGGCAAGAATCAAACAAGACCGCTTATCGGATTTGATTGACCGATTGCTTGAGTTCAGCTCAAGGAAAAATTCAGAGGAAAGACCTTACAGAAAGATTGTTATCAACAGTCTCGCAGGCGTGGGCCGGCAGGCCATCACCTTCATTGAAACGAAAGCGGCGCCGTTAATCAAAATAGATGCTCCGAATTATGCTTACGTGGCGGATGCATTAGGGCGGCTTGGCTCAGACATGGCGCTTCCTGCGCTCAGCACAGCTTTGCAGGATGAAGAGTGGCTTATGCGTATGCATGCGGAAGAGGCCTTAGGTCAAATCGGGTCAGACAAAGCGGTAGCAACACTCATCACAGCTTTGCAGCATGAAGACAGCATTGTGCATCTGAGCGCGGCTCAGGCCTTAGCGCAAATAAATCCTGAAACTCTAATTTCTGGACTGACGCTGGCTGTTAATCAACCTGATGCCTTTGGTCGTAAAAAGCAGTTTTGGTTCTCGCTTACTACTCGGACGATGAATTCGTTGTTTGGGCAACTGGGGCAACTATCACGAAGCGACGAGGACCCTGCGGTGCGCGTTGCGGCCCGCGAAGCGGCGGAAAAGTTTGCGCGTAAGATGGAACTCTTAGGTCACTTCATTCCCTCAGTCACGGCGCATCCTTTGAGCGACAGCCTCAGCAAAGAAGGGGTGTTGGTCCATGAAGTCGGGCTAATAGTTTCTTCGGCAGGGCATCTCTTTCGTGAAGTGCTCAAGTATGATGAAGGCATTGATGGCGAGATTGAATTCAGAGATGCGGAGGGCCGAGGCAGCGGCGAGCGCGTTTATCTGCAACTCAAATCAGGCGACAGTTATTTGGCGCGACAAAAGAGTGGAAAAGAAATATTTAGAATCAAGAAACCACGCCACGCCCAATACTGGTGCAAGCAACCCTGTCCCGTGCTGCTCGTGATACGCGACTCCAGCGGACGGATTCGTTGGATGAACGTGACAGAGTACTTACAACATCACGGCACCAGCATTAAGCAAATCGAGTTTCAAGGCGAACCGTTTACCGCCGAAAGCATCAAGCAAATGCCGGCCAGATTCGCTCCTTAACCTCGTGAGCTCACCCTATGGTCATCAGGGCTGACATTCTAAGAATACCGTAGGTTGGTTGCCAGCCAGTTGAAGCGATTGTTGTGCATCTCTTAGTGAGCGACTGCGAGGTTTCCTGGTTTAAAGGAACGCGCAACTTTGGCCACGACCTGAGAATATTTCTCCTGTTGGCGAGTTGGATACTCGATGTACAAGTGATTGATGGACCCCTTGCCTACATAGGTCTTGAGATACAGGATCTTGTCGCCCTTCTGCCCTGATAGAACAAACCAATTATCGCCTTGTGCTCGGTAGGTGATCTTGTCAAAATCCTCGCCCTGAGACCGCATCTCGGTTTTAAGAGTCTCTTTGTTGGCATTGTTGCCACCGCTGGCGGTCATAACTAAACCATCACGATCAGAAAAAATCCGCCCGTCATCGTTCGCTGGCGGCGGCTCCATTGCAAAGTGGCTGGGGTAGCTAACACAAAAGCCGTATCGAGGATTGCAATATCTCGCTGACTCCTGTGTGCCTGGCGAAACGATCCAACTAATTGGCGATAGCAGTGCAATGCCGATGATGAGTGGTGTTAATATCTTAATCATTGGAAGAACTCTCCGGCTCCATGCGCACCGTGCGTGACTGCATTGCTAGCAGTACTCCTTCGCAAGAACCTCAACATCAGCCATCTTGACATCAATATACTTTAAGAAGATTTGCATCTCTGCAAGTTCCAGATTCTTTTGGTCAGTCGTAATGCTCGCAGGCGTTGCGTGAAGCAGCTTGCTTGTGAACGAGTAGATGTAATCGTACTCGTCAGTCAGACCAACCTTCTCTGCCATCTGCCTCCATTGCCAACGACGGGGTATGAGAGCTTTGACATCCTGCGGAAGGGTTGCGTGAAGCCAGTCCTTTTCGACTGTGATCTCGGCTAATGACTTATCAACCTGAGGAACAGCCTTCGTCTCAATGAGATGTGCCTGAAAACCGTAGCCGTTGATTTGAGCGCTTTTTGCATAAATCGAAAAGCGCCTGCTTGCCTCTGTATCGATTTCATCGGAGAGTGAGTTGAAGGTAGATAGAAGTGCCTGTTTCTCCTTGTCACTCGACGAGGGATCGTTGATATTTGCGAGCGCTTGTTCCTGGGACTTCTTTTCCCTGTCGTCGAATGACTTGAGCAACGCAACTTCGCGGGCAAGTTGCGCTCTCTCGGCCTGAAAGTGGCGTTGCTGCGTATCAAGCAGTTGGCTGAAGTAGACAAGACCGTAGCGCGGATCGAGTTTGAAGAGGTGCAACCAGACACTCAACTCAAAAATGTATCGGGCGAGGGCTACAATTCCGATAGTCTCTACGAAGTTGAAATTCTGTTCAGTGAAAATACGGAGGCGAACGAGTGAATCGCCCCGCAACAGAGAGGCACCAGGAGTTGTGGTCCGACTTGTTAAAGGCAGCTAGGATTTCCGGCGTTCGCAGTCGCTGTGCAAGCGCGTCCAAGGATAAGCGGCGCGAACAAATCGACTGGATCAATTCCCCGACGTCATGATTGCTCTGATCGATCAAGGTGCAACTCCATGTATGATTTCTTCACGCGATTTCGCGACCTTAGATGCTATCGCCATGCAACAAGCACAAGAATCCCCTGTAGCCGCCTACACTGCGACTGGCACTCCCATCGCCGGAGACAAAACAACATTAGGAATCGACAATGAGGCTACACAGGTTGAATTCACAGGCAGGATGGATGGACGGCGCTGCGCTCAGTCATGCAGCAGCCGTTGATTCCGCCAAGCTGCAGGTCATCTCAAATGATCGTCAGTCGAATGGGAGCCAAACTCGCCTAGAACATTGAGAAGGACATCGAGATGCGCAATTGATCTCACCCTATTCCCGGCGGCATGAATTATGGTATTCGCTCGGCCAACCTCATTCGTATGACCGCCCGTGGGGAAGTCGCAGCTGTGCCACACAAGTCATAAGGTTCGATACTAACGAAATCGGTGGACTAGCGAGCAAGGGTCACTTCTTCTTTACCACTCGACCTCCTTTTATTGACAGCCTTGGTTCAGCTAAGTATCTTAGGCGCGTCAAATCTGGGACGCCTTATCAGCGTCAGCCTTATCTCGCTGATCGTAACCTAAAACTCTCCTCGGCATGTAGCAATATTGCGTAGCGTAGGTTGGTTCCGATGAATCTCTAACCTGATTGAGGATGTCTTTTGCGGATTACCGTTTTTCCCCCACTCCTTTGAAATTTGGTTCGACGCACTATTCGGGGGGAACAGTGCAGCTTGGCAAACCGTTACCTGAAAGTTTCGCATCACTGTAAGCGTCTCTCCGGGGAAAAAAGCTAGCTGGCATTAATGACGGCAGAATTGCGCGCCTAGTTTGAGAAGATAGAAGGCGGGTACAACGCGATGATCGCGATGTCTGGAACGTAGACGGGCCGGCTAGCCGATCTGAGACTCTGAGAACTGCGAAGAGTTGAAGCCTTAATAATGACTAATTCGTGCACTCTCACAGGAGGGCACAGTTTACCAAAACAAGAGGGGTGATAATGTCAGATTCGGTTGAATTGCTTGGCGAGAACTCCCCGTTGGTTGATTTCTACCCAGAATGTTACTTACCGCCAATTGTTGAAAAGACTAATAGCTTATTTCCCCGAGCAGAGTCATCGCATCAGTTCGGTAGAATCAGCCTCCGCCGTGCTGAAGCCGCCGATGCTGACTTGATTGCGAGTATTGCTTCTGAAGTAAACATTCACAAGTATGCGCAACATCACAACGGATTCTTGGTCTATTCACTCACCGCGTCCGAGTACGCTAAACGTATTTCAGATAGGCACTACGTATTCATGTTCGAGTACAAAGGTCAGTCGATTGGATTCCTCTGTGGCTATGATGAGGAGGGGCTAGAGCGGTATCACAAGGATAAAACACTGTCACATGAGTCATCGATCTGCAAGTCAATCATGGAGACTGCTATGAGTGCCGAGCATTTTGCCTACCTGTTTCTTGATCAGGTAGCCATCCTGCCATCTTTGCAAAACTGTGGCTTGGGTGAAAGGTATTTTGACCTGTTTTGTGAGCACCTTCAAGGACGACCATTTTATGGTGCCATGCTGGAAGCGCCCGTGCGAAATCCGAGAATTGATTTCTGGCGGAAGCGAGGTTTTACTAGATTAGGCCAAGTGGAAGAGAATCTACCTGAGAGGTTCAGAAAGCATCCGAATCATTCAGTTCAGGATACATTTCTTTGGGGGATTTATCTGCGGGAGGATTCCATCTACGTTCCCAAGAGATCATGAAGGTTCAGCCGCGATAAATGCCTAAATGCTTTCTTGTTCTTGTCAATTTCTACAGTTAGTGAGGAACAAACGCCGTGAAAAAGAGGTTGTGGGTTGCAGGAATAGTGGTCTTGGCAGGGTTGATCGTCCTAGGAGTCTACCTTTACAAGAAAGACACAAGGCTACAGCTCAATAATGAGGTTGTTATAGCCTCAATCGTCCCTCTAACCGGACCTGCCGCAGAGTTTGGGGGCTACAACCGTGAGGCAAGTGAGTTGGTTGTTGATGATTTCAACAGTTCACCAGGCGTTAAAATAAAGGCGCGCCACGTTCTTCAAGATTCCAAAAGCACGCCGAAAGACGGAGTCAACGCCCTGCAATCGGTGCTCTCGTCCGAGCGGCCGATAGCCGTTCAGGTGCAGCTGAGCGCAGTAGTCCTCGGGCTCGCACCTATCACATCAGAGAAGAACTTACTGTTACTTTCCATCGCTGGCACCGCTGGCCCGAAGACAATAAACCGACTGGCCTTCCGAAACTACCCCGATCCAGGTCTGACGGCGAGGGAAACCGCCAACGTTTTCCTCAAGAGCAAAGCTGATGCAAGGGTCGCCATTCTTCGTGTTAACGATGAATTTGGGGCAGCGGTCGGTGATGCTTTTAAGACGCGGTTGAAGGAGGTAGGCAGACCCGTGGTGGCAGATGAAGCGTATGACAAAGCAGCTACCGACTATCGCGCGCCGGTGACGAAAATAATAGGGGCATCGCCGAATACCGTGTATCTAGTGGGCGTCGGCAGCGCTCTCGGGCGAATCATCGTCCAACTCCGTCAACTGGGTTTTAGGGGCGATATCCTGGGCGGGCCGGAGATTGCCTTCGCTGACGTCCTAAATACGGCCAAGGAAGCCGCCGAGGGAGTACGTTTCCTCGATTTCGCTTTTGACCCTCAGAGCCAGGAAGAGCCCACACGCTCGTTCGTCGAACGTTACCAGAAGCACTTTAACCGACCGCCTACCACAGTTTCGGCTGTTGTGTATGACGGCTGGTCCCTGCTCCTAGGGGCCGCTGAGCGCGCCAATTCCACGGATCCAAATAAGATCGCAGAAGAGCTTTTGAAAACAAGCTCATACTCTGGCGTGAGTGGCAAACTCTCCGTAAGCGCTGAACGCGATGTTGTGTATCAATTGGCTCCAAGGGTAATACAAGCTGGGAAACCGGTTAAGTATTAAGGAGTGGAGAGACCACTGTGGCTCAGGAACAACTCGCAATTTGGAACCTCGATAAGGTAGGTGCACAGCTCCGTAAGACTCTTCGAGCCAGCCTAAGCGTGGTTGATGGCCTGACCGAAGCATCTGAAAAACTGCATCGCATTGCGGTATTACCGTTCAGGGACCTCTTAAACGACCCGGTGGGACCACCGCTTGTGGCGGAATTCCCAGATTATAAGAGCGTCTTAGCTGCGCAGGAATATTTGACTGCTATCGGCGTTCACTCGGCCGGCGAATACCTTCCCATAGGCAGGCACAGTGTCCTTAGTGTTTGTCGACAATCACTCTCAAACAGCGCAAACATTCGCGGCATCAGTAAAGACAAGGATCATGAATTTTTCCTGGAGTTGTTCAGCAGCGTTTATAGAAACATTTTCGGTCGGCAACATACGCTAGTTCATACATTACTTCATAGCGCACAGACCGAAGGGGCTCTCATTGAAATCCCTCTGGTCCCAACTGGACATGAAGTTGGTCGAACTACGGTGAAACTGCCAAGCGGGAGCACGACACTTTTCAGGCTGCAACTCGATAGTGTCTTGCCTGACCTTAAGGATGAGGCGCTTCTAGGAAAATTTGTCAAACTGCTTTGGAATTATACGCCCGCAAAGAGTACTGGGGAACCGCGTGAGCCGAATCCCCAACTCGTCCACCTCTACAGTGGCAGAATCGCAGAGTTACTTCGCAACGAACAGGATCCAGATAAGTTCTGGTACTGTTTTTTCCACACATTTCAAAGAAACACCAACCGAGCAACCGAGAGGTTTGGAGAAGGCAAAGAGGATGCTCAGCGTTTACTAGATGCCATTTTTGGTGTGAGCAGTACTGCCGATCCGAATGAACATAGATTTCCAAGCCAACTGCGCGAAGCAGTTTTGATGCTGCAATTATTCTTCCTCTACCGGGAAATCTGCGGTAAGTGGTTTTACGTAATCATACCCAAACAGCAGCAAGACCTGCATATGTGCTTCGCCATAGGGGCAAGTCGTCAGTTGAATTCCAATGAACTCAGTTCGCTTGAGTCCCTCGCATCAACAGTACGGACTGAACTCCAAGACTTTCTTGTGACCGTTCGCGCAACCTACCTGAACCCAGATACATTCAAAGGACAATGGGAGTCAATGAATGAAATCATAGGCGCGGAAACGGTTAAAGCTCTTTCAAGAAAGGGAGTAAAGAAGAGTAACTATGAGAAAACGATGGACGAGGGA
>Ga0179594_10000144_pt1 | contig 21893 bp, 10 predicted proteins | sample CZOMad1_1_08_16f_FD_148625 | JGI IMG/M metagenome (GOLD analysis project Ga0179594, IMG submission 148625) | Vadose zone soil fungal communities from Angelo Coast Range Reserve, California, USA - CZOMad1_1_08_16fungal (Illumina Assembly) | ecosystem: Environmental > Terrestrial > Soil > Vadose...
CTTTCACGTCGGCAATTCCGGCAACTCGAGCGAGCCGCACCTGCACGTCCATCTCGTCAACACATCGAATACCTGGCAGCCGATGAAGTTCGCCCGCGGCCAGACGACGCCATTCAACAACAACACTGCCAGCCTCAACGGCCCTTGGACCGGACTGAAGGGAAACGCACTGCCGATGGCGACGATCCTTGTCTGGCCACCGCACCCAATCGGTAACTGGACATACAATGGCATCGAAGCCTCGGCCTATCAGCGCGTGTTTGACCATTTCGTCGACTCGGGCGAAATGGCCGATACCGTGAGCTGCAAGAACAATGGCGCCAGTTATGACACGACCTGGATTCCAGCCAAGGGCAGTTGGATTTCGCATCACGGGATGAGCATCGCCGACCATGCGGCGAAGAACGCGCAATACACCAAACAGGGGTACAAGGAGACGTCGGTCTACACCTGCGGCACGGTGATGGCGGCGATTTGGCGAAAGCCCTGAGCCGGCTGGCGGCTTGAGTTATTATTCTGCGTCAGGAGTCCGACGAACGCACTCCGAAACCGCGTCGATTCGCGCTTTTACGGATCCGCATAAAACCGAGAGGCCGAGTCCGGCATTCGACAATTTGTTGATAACCCGAAGACTTGACAGAACGTAGCGCACGGTTTTATACGGAAGAGAATTTCGGTCTGGCTTCGAAGTTCAGAGGCCAGCGGATTCGATTTAAGGCAAAAGAGCGTAAAGAAATTCAAGACCTCGAGCTGGCGTACAGTTTTGCGCAGGGCCATGCGCTAACCGAAAAGAACCTGCTGGTCGCTCACAGCCTGCTGGCAGCAACGTTGCTGCCGAAAGCTAGCCTGAAACAATACCGCGATCAGATGGTCTACGTTTACAGCCGCGCCGGAATGGAATACGCAGCGCTTGAGCCCGAGCATGTCGTATCCGCAATGCGCCTGCTTTTTGCCGGTATCAAACTCCTGCGGAAGTCTGCAATTGATGCGCCGGCGGCTTTCTATCACGCAGCGTTGATCCATCTGGTCTTTGTGCATATCCATCCCTTCATGGACGGCAATGGACGGGCCGCCCGCTTGCTCGAGAAGTGGTTCCTGGCAAGCCAACTCGGTCGACAAGCGTGGCATGTGCCGGCGGAGATGTTCTATAAAGAAAACGTCGCCGAGTACTACCGGAGCATCAAGCTCGGCTTGAACTTTTACACACTCGACTATGATCGCTGCGTGCCATTTTTGACGATGTTGCCAAGGTCGCTGATGTTGAGAGAGCGCTAGCATTGCTTAGAAACCGACAGCTTGTTGAGCCAGAATCATTGGTGCTAGACTTGCTCGGCCATTGAGATTAGCTGCTCCCCGTAATCTTTCGCGGCGCAAAATTACAATCAACGAAATCGCATTCGCGGAATTCTATGCTCGGAAGTCTGCTCTTGATCTTGGTTTTAGCCGGCCTGCCGATCCAGGATGGCGCCGCCGTGCGCCAGTCAGAAGCCGACTTTGCGCGCGGAGTTGCGTTGCAGCAACAAGGTGATTTGCAGCAGGCGCGGGAAGCCTACGAAGCTTCGCTGCGCGCGGTCCCCAACCGCGCAGACGCACTTTCGAATCTCGGCGTCATCTTCGCGCGACTGGGTCAATACGACGAGGCGATCAAGCATTACAAAGAGGCGCTGGCGGTTGATGTAAACCAGCACGACACGCGTTTGAATCTGGCGATTGCCTTTTACAAGACGGAAGAATTTGAGTTAGCTCAACGCGAACTGGCCCAGGTAGTTGCCGCGCAGCCCGCCAATCATCAAGCGCGTATGCTGCTGGGCGTGTGCGACTACCAGCTCAATAAATTGAAAGAAGCGGTGGTTGAACTCGAGGCTGTTCATGCCGCGCAACCCGACAACATTGCCGCCGCCTATGCGTTGGGGAACGCGTATCTCGGTCTGAACGAAACTGAGAAAGCAAAGCCGCTGGTCAGCAATGTCTTTAGCCAACTGAACTCCGCGGAAGCGCACCTGATCGTCGGCTCGTTTTATCTCGCCGTTAAGGATTTCCCCAAAGCGATCGAAGAACTTAAGCAAGCTAGGGAACTTAATCCGCGCCTGGCGACGCTCAATTCGCAGCTTGCCGAAGCTAATCTTTTTTCAGGCAACCGCGAACAGGCAGCAAAGGACTTTGCCGCAGAGCTGGCAATCAACCCACGCGATTTTAACGCCAATGTTCGGCTGGGCTGGATCTATCGCGAAGACGGGCGACTCGACGAGGCCGCGGCGTTGTTGAAAAAGGCGCTTGCCCTGAGACCGAGCGACATCGCCGCGCTCTATCAGATGGCCCAGTTGGCTACTACCAAAGGTGAAAATGCGGAAGCCGTGAGCCTGCTTGAACGCGTCACTTCGCGTAGTCCGGAATTCGCCCCGGCGCATGTCCTGCTGGCGCGCCTTTACTACAAACTCAATCGCACGGCGGACGGACAGCGCGAGCGAGATCTCATTCAAAAGCTCCAGGAAGAACAGCAGAAGAATCAACCCAGTGGCGCCGCGCCCACGCTGTCCGCAACGACAGCGGCGGATGAAGTAGATCTCCAGCGGAAGGGTGACGAATTGCAGCGGCAAAACGATTTGCCGGGAGCCCTGGAAGCCTATCGCGCACAGTTGCTGCGAACTCCGCAGCGTGTCGAAACCCTTTCGAGTCTGGGAATCGTGCTGGCGCGTCTGGGTCAATATGGCGAAGCGATTGCTCGCTATCGCGAGGCACTGGAGATCGATGCGCGGCAGGACAACATCAGGACCAACCTGGGAATCGCCTACTACAAATCAGGAGCTTTCGAGCTGGCAAAAAAGGAACTGGCCCAGGTGACTGCCAGTCAGCCAACGAACTATTGGGCCCGGCTCATGCTGGGACTCTGTTTCTTTCAAACGGACAAACCGGCTGAAGCGATAAGCGCCCTGGAACCGGTGATTGAGGCGCAGCCGGCGAACGTCACAGCCGCTTACACGCTGAGCATGGCGTACATTGCTCTCAGACAGTTGGACAAGGCCGGGCACTTGATTGACAAGACGTTCCGGCAGCAGAACACTGTTGAGGCACACCTGGTCCTGGGATCGTTTCACCTGGCCAACGGCGAAACGTCGAAGGCGATCGAGGAACTCAAGACGGCCAATCAGATCAACCCGCGTCTGCCGACGATCCATTCCCAGTTGGGCAATGCCTATCTGGCCACCAGCGCGCGGGAACAAGCGGCTAAAGAGTTCAGTACGGAATTGGAAACCAACACACTTGATTTCGATGCGAACCTCGGTCTCGGAATGATCTATCGAGAGGACGGCAAATTGGAGCAAGCGGAGGGTCTGTTGAAGACGGCCCTGTTAGCAAGACCTGACGAAGTCTCAGCCCTCTACCAGATGGCACTGTTTCAATCGACCAGGCGCAACATCGACGAGGCGATTCGCCTGCTGGAGCAGATAGTCAAAAAGGCTCCGGACTTCAGCAATGCGCATGTTCAACTGCAGCGCCTTTACTCCAAGTTGAATCGTACCGCGGAGGCTGAGCACGAGCGCGCCGAAATCAAGCGGCTTGACGATCAAAAGCAGAGGGCCGCCCGCGACCTGGCTGATACGGAACAAAAGCCGCGCGGAGAAGTACCGAAGCCCCCGCCGCCAACTGTGACCCAGACAGATCGGCGACCGGTCGGTGTGACGCCTAAGCCCTAACAGGTGCTGAAGAAGGAAGATCGCCACAGAGACACAGAGACACAGAGTCACAGAGAATGCGAATGATCAGAATCAGAGTACCGGCCAATTCTTAGCTCTTTGCTCCCATCTTTCTCTGTGTCTCTGTGGCTAAGCTCGGTTTTTCTCGGCCCTAATGTCCGAAAGGTAATCATGCGTGAAGGCCCTTAAGATTCTATTCCCTTTGCTTTCCGTCCTGTTGCTCCTGGCCCTCGCTTCGAGCCCGTATTCTCAGCAACGCCCGGCCGCGTCCGCGGTGGTCTTTACGGAAGTCACAAAGCAAGCCGGTATCAATTGGGTGCACGACAACGCCCTTTCACCGGAGCGCTATCTGCCTGAGACAGTCGGCGCCGGTTGTGTGTTCTTTGATTATGACAATGACGGCTGGATGGACATCTATTTGGTGAACAGTGGTCCGTCGGATTTCTTCACGCCTGTGAAACCGCTCAAGAACGCGCTCTATCACAACAATCACGACGGCACCTTTACTGATGTGACCGACAAGGCCGGAGTGGCGGGCGGGACGTTCGGGATGGGCGCCGCTGCCGGCGACTACGACGGCGATGGCTGGGTGGATCTGTACGTCACCAGCTACGGGCGAAACATCCTCTATCACAACAACGGAAACGGCACCTTCACCGATGTCACTGCAAAGGCGGGAGTGGCGGCGCCGGGATGGTCCACCTGCGCGGTCTGGTTCGACTATGACAAAGACGGCAAGCTGGATCTGTTCGTCTCCAGTTTCGTCGACTACAACAAGGAAACCACTTGCGGCAATAATCGGCTGGGTCAGAAATTCTATTGCATCCCCAGAGTCTTCAAACCGCGACCGAGCCATCTCTTTCATAACAACGGCAACGGCACTTTTACGGATGTCAGCGAAAAATCGGGCATCGCGAGTTCACCAGGCAAATCGTTTGGCGTGGTGGCCACCGACGTGAACAACGACGGTTGGACCGATCTGTTTGTGGCCAACGACACGATGCCGAATTTCCTTTTTATCAACCAGGGCAACGGCACCTTTAAGGAGATTGGGCTGGAGGCGGGAGTGGCATTCAGCGACAACGGATCGCCGCGCTCTGGTATGGGTGTAGATGCCACGGACTTTGACGGCGACGGCTGGCAGGATCTGTTTGTGGCCAATATCGACCAGGAGTTATTCAGCCTCTATCACAACCAGAAGGACCTGACATTCCTTGATCAACCAGGTGAGATCGGTCCGGCGACACGTCTTTTGAGCGGCTGGGGTCTGAAGTTTTTCGATTACAACAACGACGGTTATCCTGATCTCCTTCTGGCCAACGGCCATCCGGACGATATGGTCGAAAAGATGACTAGTCATGTGAAGTACAAGGAACCCATTCTGATGTTCGAAAACCTGGGCACGAAATTCCGCGATGTCAGTGCCCAGTCGGGTTCGATCTTTGCGAATAGCTATCCGGCGCGGGGTCTGGCTGTCGGCGATTATGACAATGATGGTGATTTAGACGTGTTGATTTCGAACAATGGCCAGGCGCCGATCCTGCTGCGGAATGATGGCGGCAATCGCAACAACTGGATCGGCCTGCAACTAATCGCTACCAAAAGCAATTCGAGCGCAGTCGGCGCCGTGATCACCTGGCAAGTGGGGACCCGGAGATTCAGCCGGCTGAAAACAACCGGCGGCAGTTATCTGGCGTCACATGATCCACGCGAGATCCTGGGCGCGGGGCCGGGCGGCAAGATTGATTCAGTCGAGATTCGTTGGCCCAGCGGCAAGTCTGATAGACTCACGAATCCGCCGATGAATAGTTACCTCACAGTGGTTGAGGGAGAGGGACTAAAAGTCGCAGCAAGGTAAAAGGGACTTGTACACATTGGTTCCCATTTGTCCCATTCGCTCCTCGGCTTCAGAGTTCGCGTGGAACCATGATCGCGGCTGTGCCGCCCGATGTGCGGAAGGGCTGTGCCCTTGCGCGTAGAGCTATTCGACACGGGGCTGCGCCCCGAACTTGCGTAGACGGCGACATGGTGAAATTGGGGCGCAGGCCCTTACACCATTAGCTGCCGCCGGGAAGGGCATAGCCCTTCCCCACATCGGGCGGCACAGCCGCAAACGGAGCTTCCATCGTCGATGTGAAGAACAAGAACGACTAGCGGTCGACTGAAAGCCTGTTGCACTGGAGAAGACAGTCTGAGGGTGTTTTAAGTATGGAAATGAGTTTGTTGTTGAAGCTGAGATCAACCTGGGGCCCTGAGCATCGCAGTCTGAGATTGCTGTTAACCAGGGCTTTGTTTGTCACTCTGCTCCTCAGTTACCTGGTAGCCGGTTCAGGGAAGGCCCACGCGCAACGCCGCACGTCACGCACAACGTCGCAACCGCCGCCGCAAGCTCAGACGAGTGCCGCAGAAACTCCAGGCTCGCAGAACTTCGATGCGATTGCTGCCGCCGCTGCGTCCGCGCGCGAAGCCGACAAGATCGATGAAGCCATTTCGTTGTACCGCCAGGCAGTCGGACTGCACCCGGCATGGGCCGAAGGCTGGTGGTTTCTGGCGACGCTTTATTACGATCACGACAATTACAGTGAAGCCGCGCAGGCCTTCAAGCGGACTGCACAATTACAGCAGAAGGCCGGCGCTCCCTGGGCAATGCTCGGCCTCTGTGAGTTTCAGTTGGCGCGCTATGACGAAGCCAAGACGAACCTGGAACAAGCCCGCAAACTGGGGCTGGGCGACAACACCGAACTGGTCCGCGTGATGCGCTATCACGACGGGCTGTTATCGATTCTCAAGGGAGATTTCGAAAAGGCCCAGGAGACGCTGGGGTCACTGAGTTATGAAGGTCTGAAGAGCGAAGAGTTGATCATCTCGCTGGGTCTGGCAATCTTGCGCATCGGCATGACACCCAAAGAGATTACGATCAACTACCCGGATCGGGCGATGATTCGTCGAGCCGGCCTCGCTGAACATTTCGCGGCGGAAAGGAACATGTCCGATGCTCAGCGCGAATACGACATGCTGGTGCGCGACTTTGGCCGAGTGGCCAACGTGCAATATGCATATGGCCGGTTTCTGCTGGTAAATCGCGACGATGAAGGCGCGCAAGCGGCGTTTCTGCGCGAGTTGCAGAACTGGCCCAAGCATGCTTTGGCGCGCTGCCAACTGGCCAACATCAAATTGCGTAACAAAGACATTGAGGGTGGATTGCCGCTGGCTGAAGAGGCGGTCAAGATCGCCCCGCGATTGCCGTTGGGCCACTATGTTTTTGGGCGACTGCTGCTCGAGGCGGGTCAAAACGATCGGGCCATTGTGGAGTTGGAAACAGTTTCGCAGATGGTACCCACTGAGCCCAAGATTTATTTTGCGTTGGCGCGCGCCTATACCAAAGCCAAGCGCAAGCAGGATGCCGACAAGGCTCGCGCGACCTTTACGCGCCTAAGCCAGGCGGAAAACGCAGGGCAGGGAAGCGCACTGCCCGATGATAATCCTACAGATAAGCCGCCTCAGCCATAAGCGCCTTTGTAACGCAAGCTGTTAGCTTGCGGCAGCGGCGCAAGCCCGGGGTCCCGGAAGGGGCATGCCCGCTGGGGTGGACTTACAGCTTGCGTTACAAAGATCAAGTCATGCCGCTTCTGGTTCCCCAATTATTCATCCGCAGCAGAATAAAGACCGCAATGCTGATCATCCCGGCTATCGTGATCGGTCTGCTTCTTAGCTTTAATCGTTCACCTGAATCGCGGGCGCAAGAGCCGGGCATGAGCGGCAGCGAGACCCCCATTTCCACTCCGTGGCGCCCCAACAAAAAAGACGCCAAATATGCTGGTCCCCAGGCTTGCACAAAATGCCACGCGGAAGAAGCTGCCAAGCAACACCGCACGGCGATGGGCCGAGCCCTCGAACCGGTGGCCACGAGCGAAATTTTGCGCGCGCATCCGCGCCTGACCTTTCGCAGTGGTCCATACCTCCATGAGATTGTTCGCCGCGGCGATCAAAGTCTCTACAGCGTCACCGATGGCACGAACACAATCTCCGAACCGATCCTCTACACATTCGGCCAGGGCAAGGCGGGCCAAACCTACGTCTTCACGCACGAAGGCGCGTTCTACGAAAGTCGTCTCAGCTTCTACAAAGACATTCAGGGTCTCGATGTGACGATTGGCTATCCGCGCGACGTCCCAACATCGCTCGAAGTAGCTGCGGGCAGGCGGATTAGCATGGACGAAGCGCGCAATTGCTTTACCTGTCACAGCACCGGGGCGGCTTTCGGAAATCAGTTGCAATTGGATCGTCTCGTGCCCGGCGTAACGTGTGAAGCCTGTCATGGACCAGGAGCGGAGCACATTGCCGCCATGGAAGCAAAGCAGTTCAAGGACAGACACATCTTTAATCCCGGCAAATTGAGCGCTGACGAACTGTCGCAGGAGTTCTGCGGCTCGTGTCATCGCAGCGCCGAACAGGTGATCTCAAACAAACTGCTGCGCGGCCTGATCACCGTGCGCTTTCAACCCTACCGGATGTTCACCAGCCGCGCTCACGATCCGGCCGACATGCGACTGGCCTGCACGGCTTGTCACAATCCGCACGAAAATCCCTCGACGGACGATGCCTCCTACGACCCGAACTGTTTCGCCTGCCATCGTTCGTTTGCCAGCTTGAAATCGCCCGCAGTTGCAAAAGCGGAAGAGAAGGAGGGCCGCACGGACAAAGCCTGCCCGGTTGCTGAGCGGCTGTGTGTTTCCTGTCACATGCCCAAGGTCGAGTTTCCCGGCTCGCACTTCAAGTTCACCGATCACCGGATCCGAATTGCCAAACCCAACGAGCCGTTTCCGAATTAAGAACCGCTTTTCATCGACGATTCCGTCTCCAACAGATAATTCAAAAACTCCGTTTAGATAGCGGACTTGTCCGCCTTCGCGAGCAAGGGCACAAGTTCCCTGTCTAAACGGACAAATTGAGGGAAGTAGAGGATGAACTGCCCCACTAGTGGCGGCGGCTATGGCTGAACTGCGAAGGGCACTAAGCTCGCGGCCTGAGAGACGCCGTCGTTAACCGTTGCTCTCAGCTCATACTCCCCCGGAGGAAATGCAGCAATGGCAATGGCGCCCGTGTACTGGATGCGGCCCGTTTGGTCGGGCGACGGCAGATCGCTCGCCATTTGGCCCAACGCCTTTCCGTTTCGCAAAACTTCCAGCGTTAACTTCGGCGCGTTCGAGTTCTGACGAGCATACACAGTGATCAAGAGTCGGAGTTCGGGATTGTCAGACTTGCTCAACGGTTCACCGAGACTCGGATAGAGCAGCACATCACCGACCCGAAACAGACGCGAGGCCTGCTTGTCCGCGGCTGAGAGTCGTTCGGCGTTCTTTAGCAAAACGATGCTGCTCAACTGCAACTGCCCTTTGTCCACGATCGGAACATTCAGAATGCTGCTGGTCATGCTCGACTGGTTTGCCAGGGCATCGTAAACGATTGAAGCGAGCGTGTAATGACCAGGCACAAGTTGCGTTTCCTGATAGAAAAGAATGTTGCCGTTCAAGGCTGAGTCGAGCTTGTCGTAGGTCCCACTCACCAGATAGTGGCTGCTCAGCTTTCTCACGACCCTTTGCTCTTCATTCCTGATCAGCACGACCACTGAAAAATCCGCGCGGTAGTTTGTCTTCGCGTTGTCGACGAGGAAATTGATCGCGCCCGCGGGCACTTCAACTACCACGGGCACCAGCCCGGGTTTAGCCGGTTCGGGAAAACTGAACGCGGCAGCACGCGTTTCAAAGGCGCTCAGTTGCGGCTTGCCACTGAGAATCGCGAGCGCGGGCGCTTCAAAAGCCTGCACCGGCGAATCATATGATTCGGCTAGGGCAAAGTAGCCTTTACGGGCTTGTACATCCAGCCCCGACCGCGTGACTTGAACGTTGGTCTGACGAAAGTTGCCGTCGTAATTCTTGTTCTGTGGAGAGTAGCTCAACAGGTAATAGGAATGGAGATCCTCGTTCACCTGCCGTAGGCGCGCACCCGGATCGTTCGTATCGCTGACGAAGACGCCGCCGGTTTGATCAGCAAGTTGGCTCAGACCGCTGGCTGGGTTTCTGCGGACCAGATCTTCGTTACGTTCCAAGTCTTTGGTCATCGCGCCGAGGCCATTGTCGCCGCCGTGGCCCGCTTGCGATACCCGCCGTTGGCCCAGAGCGGTCATTGCCTGGCCGAGTTGCACATCCGCACTTTCGGCGCGCAGACCCGCGGCGTCAATTGAGTAGATGCTGACGCCGGCGCGATTGGCATTACTGATCACTGCCTTGAAACTCCCCGCGGTCGTACTCGTTACGGGCACACCCTGAGAAAAGAAGAGCAGTGCTTTGCGCCGGGGAAGAGTACTCATACCGTCGATGATGGCGAGCAGGGAATGAGTAGTCGCGTAACCTTGCTGATCCCGTTCCAACTTTTCGTAGCCCTCGGCGGCCCTAATCGCGGACCCGAGACTCGCGATGGCAAAACCATCCGGCGCTTGATTCATCACGTTCCGAGCTTCGTCCGAGCGTCCCATTCCGGCAAGAATGTCGGCAACACCTCGGTTGAATATGTCGTTTCCGACGACTGCCGCTTCGTATTGCTTTGAGAGCTCAGTGATTTGACCGATGCTGTCGGTGTACGGGGAAGAACTTTCCTTTTCCGCCTGGTCGATTGCCTTGCGAACGAGCTGAGCGTCGTTGGTGAACGTCTGCAAAACTTTCAATGTCTGATCGATGATAAAGACACCGACATAGTCATCCGGTGTTAGTCCCTGCGCGATGTAGGCGAGTGCCGCCGCATGAGCACGAGATCGCGCATCGGGAGAGAGCCGGTCAAAGACAAGCGCGATTGCTCCGGGCTTGTTATCAGTTATCGCAGGACTGTTCTTGAATCTGGCAGGAGGAGGAGTGGACGTTTTCGTCTCTGCGTTTTGGTTTGCTGTAGAGCGCTGAGGTTTGTTCGCTTTGCTGTTTGCTTCGGCACGACTCACCAGCCGAAACGATGAGATCTGTTGCCGCACTCCATCTTCGTAGACTGCGAAATCAGCCGCTGTCAGATTCGTAATCGGTCGACCCTTCTTGTCTCTGACCACAGCGTCGAGGATCACTTCCGTTCTTTCAATGACAATCGTATCGGGGTTCTGTGGTTGAGCTGTTGAATTGGTTTGACTGAATCCTGTCAACGCGCAGCCGCTCGTAAACACGACGACGAGCCAGACCTTCGTGAAGTTGTTCATGTGGGCCTCCCTTTCAGCAACGCCAATTAGCGCTCGAAGAAAACTCGAGGCGCATTGGCAAAGGGGAGAGTGTTGGACCAGCGCAACGAATTTGGAGTGCGGCGACAACGGCGCCGCTTTGGAATCTTTCGGATTTTCCGGCTCGCCAATCCAAAGCGGCGTCGCGCTCCGGCCACCCCAGCGGGGCTGCCCCGCCGGGGACCCCGGCTACGCTTGCCGCCGCACTCCAAATCTGTTTTTGCACCCTGCTAGGGCTGGACGGTAAAGCGTTCGGACCGCGTCGCTTTCGTCACTCCGTCGGTGACCAGCGCTTTCAACTCGTACTCACCTGGCGGAAAAGCATCGAGCGGAATGGTGCCGGTATATTGAATCCGGCCGTTTTGGTCCGGGGCGGGCAGTTGCACCGGCAGTTGGCCCAACGGCTGGCCCGCTTGCGCGAGTTCAATACTCATCTTCGGCGCGGTCGTTGCGCCCTTGGGTTGGTATAGCGTGATGAACATACTCAGGCCCTTGCTGCCTGTCTTGTGCAGCGGCTCGCCAAGATTCGGAACGAGCATCAACTCGCCTACGCGGAACGGACTTGCCTGCGCATCCGCGGCCGCCACTTTTTGCGCCTTTGCTACCACGACGAGGTTGCTGATCCGCAGCTTTGCCTGATCGCTGTCCGGCACGACCAGCGGATGATGACTGATGCTGGACTGCTTGTTGGTTGCGTCATAGGCGATTGAATCGACGGAGTACTGGCCCGGCTCCAGATCGGTCTCACGATAGAAGACAATGTTGCCGCGCTTTGCCGCTTCGAGCTGATCGAGTGGCGTGCTCAAAAGGTACCGGCCGCTCAGCTTTCTTACCGGGTGTTGGAATTCGTCTTTGATCACTACCACAACGGCCAGATCGGCGCGATAAGTCTTCTTGTCATTATCGCTCACGAAGTTGACGGAACTCGCCGGTATCTCGACCACGATCGGTACCAGACCGGGTTTCTTCGTTTCGGGAAAGCTGAAGGCGCCGGCCTTGGTCGCGAAGGCGTTTGCTTGTGACCTGGCGCCAAGGATTGCCAGCGCCGGCGCTTCGAAAGCCATTACCGGGCTGTCGTACCGCCCGCCCACGGCGTAGTAGCCTTTGCGGGCCTGCACGTCTACGCCTGATCGTTTTACCTTGACGCTGATCTGTCGAAACTTTCCGTCGAAGTCGGGATTTTTCGGCGTGTAGGTCAGGACATAGTAAGAATGAAGGTCATCATTGACCTGCCGCAGACGCGGGCCGGGATTGTTGGTGCCGCTGACCAGCAGGCCGCCGGTTTCATTTGCCAGTTGGCCCAGCACGCCTTCCGGATTGTTGCGCACCAACTCTTCATTGCGCTCTGAATCTCTCATCATCGAGCTGAAGGAATCATTTCCGCTGGAGGCTTGTGCCGCACGCTGTTGACCGAGCGCCGTCATTGCTCGCCCCGATTCGACGTCGGCACTTTTGGCGCGCAGCCCCACCGCATCGACGGCATAAATACTGACGTTGGCGCGGTTGGCATTGCTGATTACGGTGCGAAAGTTGGCCGCCACCGCGGTGGGAATTGAGATTCCCTCTGAGAAGAAAATGATTGCCTTGCGACCCGGCAAGGAACCCATCGCCGCGACGATCGAGAGCAGACCGTCCGTGGTCGCCTGTCCCTTTTCTGTTTGCTCCATCCGCTCGAACCCTTCAGCGGCGCGCAGCGCTACGCCGTTCAAAGTCTGGTCCAGGGCGATGGCGGCGATGTTGCCCATACTTTGGCTGCTGGCCGCGTTTGCCTCAGCCTGCGAGAGTTGTTGGGTAAGGGAACTGTTTCGCTCCACCATGTCGGTAATTTGATCCTGGCCGCCGGCGCCTGGTGAGGAGGCAGTTGAACCGGCCCTGTCAATCGCCGGTTTGATTAGTTTTTCGTCGTTCGTGAAAGTTTGAAAGACAGTGAGGTTCAAATCGATACCGAAGACGCCGACGAAATCGCTTTGGCCCAGGCCGTTGCCCAGATATGCCAACGCCGCGTCATGAGCACGTGTTCGCGAATCACTAGACAGCCGATCAAAGACAAGGGCGACGGTGCCGATGCGGCCTGCGTTAAAGGCTTCCAGAACGCGCGCCTTCGCTTTTGGACTGCTGGTTGCGGTCCTGGCGGGGTTGTCTTTAGCAGCCTCGGCTGTGTCCCCGGCTACCAGCCGAAACGACTTTACTTCCTGGGCCACGCCGTCCTCGGTGATTTGAAAGTCTTCGGCCTGAAGGTCTTTTACCGGACGGCCCTTCTTGTCTTTGACAACGGCGTCGAAGATTACTTCAGTGGTTCCGCTGACCAGCTTTTCATCACCTTGCGTGGACGGTGTTTGTCCAGGGATTGACAGCGGCGCGAGCACCAGAACAAAAAGCAGGACGACGACGATGATGCGGGACATTTTGAGCTACCTCCTGAGTTCTTTCATTCGCACCGTGGCAGGGAAGAACACTGCGCCGGGCATTCCGGCGTTGCTGCTAACACGAGCTTCGCGTCAATCACCAGTGGAAACTGTCAAACGATAAACTACGGCACAACCCGCACATGCTCTGAGCGGGTCGCGACGTTTGCTCCCGCTCGTACCGCGAGCTTCAATTCATAATCGCCAGGCTGAAACTTATCCAGAGAAATCACGGCCGCGTATTGAATGCGACCTGTTTGATCAGGCGCGTGCAGATCATAAGAGAGGTGGCCGACGGGGTGACCGGCTCGAGTTATCTCCAGGCTCAGCTTCGGCGCGGTACTATCGCCCCTGGCTGTATAGACCGTTACAAACAGCGTCAGTTGGTTTCCAGCCGTTTTGCTTACCGGCTCGCCGAGATTCGGATAGACCAGCATATCGCCAAACTGAAATGTCCGTAGGATCTGCTGAGCGCCGCTTGGGCGTTCGGCTTTGCGGATAACCACAATACTGCTCAGACGCAGGGCGCCCGGATCGGCCGGAGGCACCAGCACCGAACCGGTGTTGGTACTGGACTGGTGAGTTACGTTGTCATAAACAACTGCCGCAATTGTGTAGTGTCCCGGATCGAGATTGGCCTCGCGGTAAAACCGCATGCTGCCCTTTTTCACCTTATCCAGCTTGTCCAGCGGTCCCCTGATCACGTCTTGATTGCTGAGTTTTTTGACGACGCGCTGGGCGTCGTCTTTGATGAGCACCAGAAAGGAAACGTCAGCGATGAAGGTTTTCTTCCGCTCGTCAACGGCGTAGTTAACCGCCTTGGAAGGAACCTCGATAAAAATCGGTACGAGACCCGGCTGGCCTGACTCGGGAAAGCTGAAGGCAGCCGCGCGACTGTCGAACGAGTTGGGACGCGGCGTTGCCGACAATATAGCCAGTGCGGGCGCTTCATAATCAAGCACCGGCGTGCCATAGGAGTTGTTTAGCGCGTAGTAACCTTTGCGTGTCTGCACCTCAGTTCCCGAGCGCTTTACTTTGACACTGATCTGGCGAAAGCGCCCGTCATAGTTGGCGTTCTTGGGCGTGTAGGTGAGGATGTAATACGAGTGCAGGTCGTCGTCGACCTGGCGAAGTTTAGAACCAGGGTCATTGGTGTTCGCAATCAGCGCCCCGCCCGTCTCAGTGGCGAGATCGCCGAGCGCGCTGTCGGGATTTGAACGCATCAGATCTTCATTGCGCTCGAGGTCCTGCATCATCGAACCGAAGGGATCGCTTTGACTGCCGGCCGTACGAGCGCGCGCCTGGCCTAACCGAGTTAGCGCGCGGCCCGCCTGGGTGTCGGAACTCTCGGCTCGCAGGCCCGCGGCATCGACGGCATAGATGCTTACGTTCGCGCGGTTAGCGTTGCTAATCACCGATCGAAAGTGACTCATCACGTTCGTTGGCAGAGTAATCCCCTCGGAAAAAAAGATCATCGCTTTGCGACCCGGCAGGCGCTTCATACCGTCGATGATGGCCAGCAAACCGTCGATCGTAGCGTTACCTTGCTGGTTGTGCTCCATGCGCTCAAATCCCTGAGCAATGTTCAGGGTCATAGCGTTGAACTGTTGCTGGGCCGCCGCCGGCCCGACGGCCCCCGAAGGGTCGTTGGCTGCGCCTGCGCCTTGTGTGCCCGTATCCAGTTGGGTCTGGAGACCGGCTTGCTGGTCTTGCAAATCCGAGATTTGATCAGTTGCCGAAACGTAGCTCGATGAACTGTGCGAGAGTCCTTTCTCAACCGCCGCTTTGATCCGGTTCTCGTCGTTCGTAAAGCGTTGCAAGACGTGGAGAGACAGGTCGATGCCGAAAACGCCAACGAAATCGTCTCGGCGCATGCCATCAACGTAACTCAGCGAAGCCTGCCGCGCAATTGAACGAGCGTTAGGAGAGAGCCGGTCGTAGACCAGGGCCAGGGCGCCGAAGTGAGTCGTGCTGTTAAGCGGCGTCGCCGGTCGCAAAGTCCCGGCAGCCTTCGCGCTTTCGTCTTGATTGGCCTTTGCGTTTGCGCTCGGTCTGCCATTGGCCGGGCCCTTATCCGCTGATTCGATTGCTGGTTCCCCTTCACGAGAAACCAGACGAAAAGATCGCACTTCCTGAGACACACCGTCTTCCAGGACTTCAAAATCCGCAGCGGTCAGATCTTTTACGGCGCGGCCTTTCTTGTCTTTGACAACTGCGTCCAGCACGACCTCGTTGGTGCCGACCACAACCTTTTCCACATCCTGTTCCTTATCGGCTGGTGTTTGGCAAAGCGCTCGGTCAAGCGAAAGAATAGTTAGAGAGAAAACCAATATCAGGACGGTGCAGATTTTCACGATGCCATAACCTCCGGCTCAAGCCCCTTGATAGTTGATCGGCTCAATCTCGCGAACCAGTTCAAATCTCGTCTAACGTCGACCAGGTGCGCTCGCCACTTCCTTGATCGTGACGTAGTGATCGATTGCCACTTCTTTCATCGTCGTGACTTCGCCACTTGGCCAGTGGACTGTGAGCGCATCAATCTTGTCGTTCTTACCGATACCAAAGAGCAGGCGTTCGTCGGAAGCAGAGCAGTAACTTGTACCGCCATGGAGCCTCTTCGATCGTTGCCTGCCTCCAGCGCTAATGGTTACCTGCGCTCCAACGGCGTCACGATTGCTTTTGGTGCCGACCAGTTTTACACCCAGCCAGTGGTTGCTGTTGCCGCCGTCGTTGCGCAGTAAGACCGGCGCCTCTCCGGCATTCAGCAACAACAAATCAGAATCGCCGTCGTTATCAATGTCCCCGACCGCGAGGCCGCGCCCGAGATAAGACTTCTGCAGCGGCGCGCCATGCAGCGCAGCGACATCGCGAAACGCTTTGCCGGTATTCTCAAAGAGGAACGGCGGCTCAGCGTAAGTAGTTTCGGGAAACACTTTGTTGATGGGTTCAAACGGATGTCCGTTCAGTACAAACAGATCGACCAGACCGTCGTTGTTGTAATCGAAAAAGCTAGTACCAAAGCCGCTCATCACGTAGCTGACTTTACCCAACCCCATTTCGGTCGTCGTTTCATCGAAGGTGCCGTCCCCGTTGTTGTGCCAATAGGCGTTGGTCTGCTGCGAAAAATTGGTAACAAAAATATCCTCGAAACCATCGCCGTCGAGATCTTCCGCATCCACACCCATCCCGCCTCGGACGGCTCCATTCGGATCTAATGCGCAATTTGCCTCCAGCCCTACTTCCGAAAACGTCCCGTCACCATTGTTGCGGAAGAGAAAGTTAGGGGCGCCATCGTTGGCCTGAAAGATATCCATCCTTCCGTCGTTGTTGTAATCAAGGGCGATTACCCCGAGGCCCTTTCCCGTGTGCTGAGCGATGCCGGCTTGAGTGCTGACATCGGTAAAAGTGCCGTCATGATTGTTGTGGTAGAGCACACTCGCGGATCCCTTGAACCGGTTCAGATAACAAAACGGCCGGCCTTCAAAGAAATCGCAAGCTACCTTCCCGTCCGGATCAAAACTCAGATAATTGCAGACGAAGAGGTCAAGATAACCGTCGTTGTCATAATCGAAGAACGCAGCACTGGTCCCCCAGAGTTTATTATTTACTCTCGCCCGATTAGTCACGTCGATGAACGATCCTTTGCCGGTGTTTAGATAAAGCTTGCTCGCACCATAACCGGTGATGTACATGTCCGGCCAGCCATCATTGTTATAATCGCCTACCGCGAGACCCATACCGACCATGCTATTGCTGATGCCTGCGCTTTCCGTTACGTCCGTAAAAGTGCCGTCGCCGTTATTGCGATAGAGAACATCCTTAAGTTTTGCCTGCGGATCCGATTGTGGCGTCTGCGAGTAGCAAACCAGATAGATATCTAAGAGTCCATCGCCGTTGTAATCAATGAAGCCTCCGCCACCACCCATCGTTTCGATCAAATACCTCGCACCCGGCGCCAGTGTCTTGATACCCCATTTTAGACCTGCTGCCTTGGTGATCTCGACAAACTCTACCGGTTTCGATTCTCGTTGAACCGACTGCGACTCGGGCTTGGTTTCGCCGGCGGTGGTCAGAAAAATGGTTAAGCATAGCCACGCAAAAAGATTTGTCTTCATGTTCGCAGCCGCGGGAGCTTGTCAGTTTTTCAGTGGCGCCGCAGAACTCGCTCGTTTGTTTCAAGAGTCTGAGTTTTGACCGGACCTCAAACAAAGTCAAGCGATTCAAACAAGAGTTACTGGTCGATTTTGATCGTACTGTCCGAAAACGGTTGCCATGGGACCAGTCTATGGCCAATGCCGAAGATTCTGTTTTGAAGTGAGGTCTACGCCGGAAGTCAACGGTCGATTGCGCTCAGTACGAATCGGTCGGCTGCCAGAACGTATTGACTGGCAACAGCACATGTACTATTTAATAGACGTCAAGACATTTGCGTTCTCGTACTAAAAATCGATCCGGTAGGCAGTTCGCTAACAGATCCTTTGCGTCGAATAGACCTGAAAACCGCCAGTGTTGCGCGCTCCGACACGATTCGCGATATCAATCGTCAAATTGTGCTCAACTATATTCGTGAGAGGTCGCCCATCTCGCGCGCGGAGATCTCTTCTGAGACTGCGCTTCAGCGCTCCACGATTTCGCTGATTGTCGACGAATTGAAGTCTCAGGGCCTCATTGATGAGATCGAAGGTGAATCTACTGGCGGACGCCCGCCAATCTTGCTTAGGTTGCGTGCGGCTGGCCCAATCGCTATCGGAGTTGATCTGGGTACTGCTCGGACCATCGTTGCCACCAGTGACTTGGCGGGCCGGGTACTTGAAAGTGAAGAATTCGCAACCGATCAGAGTTCGAAAAAAGCGTTGGGCCGCTTGATAGATTGTACGCGGAGGTTCCTTCGCGAACAGCCGGGGATTGAAGGCATTGGTATCAGCCTTCCTGGATTGGTGGATCCTGAGACGGGCAACGCCTTGTTTATTCCGCATTTCAAATGGCGTGATTGGCCGGTTGCGGATCAAGTGAAGGCGGCCACCGGGTTGCCTGTGAAAGTTGACAACGATGCGAACGCCGCCGCGTTGGCGGAATTGTGGTTGGGTCGTCCGGAGATCCGCGAAGTTCGAGATTTCATTATGGTCCTTGTCGAACAGGGACTCGGCACCGGTATTGTCTTTGATGGACAGGTCTATCATGGTGTGGCCGGGGCGGCGGGTGAATTCGGGCATATGACCATCGGCAAAGGGGCTCCTGTTGCATGTGCTGCCGGAAGTTATGAATGTTGGGAAGCCTTCGCTTCTGAAAGTGCGGCGGTCGCGCGCTACGAAAAATTGGTCCCTGGCGGAGGGCCAATTGACTTTGGTGAACTGGTCGAGCGCGGACTCGCCGGAGAGAAAGACGCTGAAGCTGCGCTGATTGAAACTGCCCGCTATCTTGGTCTCGGGATTTCAAATCTGCTTAAGGGTTTGAGTCCCGAAGCAGTTATCGTTGGCGGTCGGATTGCAAAAGCCTGGCCGGTGATCGCGGAAGAGATCACTAACGCGGTTGAGAAGAATAGCATTTGTCGGGGATTGCCGTCCGCACGCCTTATCGCTTCGACGCTTGGAGTAAACCCTACCCTAATGGGTGCCCTCAGTCTGGTTCTCGCCGGAAAGTTTGCCTCTGGCTTGCCTGGCTAAGTCGTCCAAGAATTCGGATCATTCTCCAGTTTCTCCAATTAAGCAGTTAGCATTTGTTCGCGCGTAAGATTCTCTCGATCGCCGCTCTTGCCAAATGTTGGTTGAACGTTACCGCTAACATTGAGTCAGAAGCCATGCGGCTGTTAGTTGCGGCATCGATGTTGCCTACGCGTTCGACAGAGTGGCGGTCGTGCAACGGTTATCCAAGAAACTTTAATTTCTACAGTTCGCGATTTAGTTTGAGGAAAAAAAAGGTCTTGACAAAGAGATCGGCGCCATGGTACTTAGGCTTTTGTTAGGTCGTGCAACAAAGTTTCTTCTTCATTTAGGCAAACAAAAATTCGATCTGATTCCGGAGTCGCCTTTGCGGTGCACTGAAAGCCCGCAAGATTGAAGTTCTCCGAATCGGTGATTCACGTAGGCAATCTGCAAAGCGGTTCGGTAGCTTGCAGGGATCTGAGTGGCGCTAGAGGGACGAAACCGCAACCGTGGTTTCTGAGTCTGCGGTCCAACGGATTTACCCATGCAGTGATCAAACATTAACCTTTCACAGTTTGTTTGGAGGATGCTCATGTCTCTCAAAGGACAACCGAACAAAGGACAACCGAAGCTCGCAGTTGAGACGAACGGCCGCGCAAGTGTGAAGTCGAGCGAGAGAACAGGTGCTTCCGCCCTCTCTGCGCTGTTGGGCCTCTTGCTGTTCCTTTGTGTTGCGACTGGAGCAATGGCCCAAGGGTTGAGTGGCGCTGGATTGCGCGGTGTAGTGAAGGACTCCAAGGGAGGCTTGGTGCCTAACGCTACGGTGAAATTGAGTAGCATTCGTAGTGGTGGGGATCGTCAAGTAAAGACCAACGATGACGGTGCTTACGTTTTTACATCGGTTGAGCCAGGGCCGTATCGGCTCAGAGTTGAAGCGACCGGATTCAAGGCATCTGAGCAAACAGAATTTACCCTGTCACCCAGCGACACCAAGAATTTGGACATCACGCTCGAGGTTGGTGCACCTACCGAAACGGTGACCGTGACGGGTGAGGCGGTGCCAATCAAGGTTGATACGGGCGAGCGCTCGGACACCCTAACCGCCAAGCAACTCGACAATCTCTCAATTATTGGGCGTAGCAGTTTGGAGCTATTGCGAATTCTGCCCGGCGTGGTAGCGCCCGATCCAAACGATCTTGAGTTCAATAGTTTTGGTGGTGGTTCCAATGCGAACGCCAACTATACCGTTAATGGAATTCGTGGTGTGAACAACAACGTCAGCATTGACGGTTCGCGCGTCATCGATATCGGTTCCAATAACGGAACGATTATTACCGCCAACAATGACATGGTCCAGGAAGTTACAGTTAAGACGAGTAACTACGCTGCAGAATACGGTTCAAGTACAGTGCAAGTCTTTGCTACCACCAAGGGTGGCGGCAAGGATTTCCACGGCGAGATCTATGATTACATTCGGCCTCGTGAACTGCAGGCAAGTGATCGTTCGAATACATCAGTTGGGGCCCCCAGGCCTAACACCAGCTTCAAGTATCCAGGTGGCAACGTTGGCGGGCCAGTCATCTTGCCGTTCACTCATTTCAATCGCAATCGCGACAAGCTGTTCTTCTTTGTTGGCTATGAAATACAGCGTCAAGTACGAGATCCTGGGACCAAGCTAGGCACGGTCCCCACCGCGGCGGAACGAAATGGGGACTTCAGCAGATCTGGCTCCGGCTTCACGATTAACAACGGGGCAAACCAGGTGTTCTGTCCCCCAACTACTTTCAACTATGAAAAGGACAATAACGGAAACGCCACTTGCACCCCAGTGGCTGGCGGGAATTTCAGCGCGTTTGCGAACCCTTTTGGTAAGGCGCTGCTGGGTTTGTTCCCGCTCCCCAATTTTACTGGTACAGGTTCTCGATCAAGGTTTAATTATTCCTCTGCGATTACTGCGCCAGAGAATCGCACCGATCTCAAGATGCGATTCGACTACAAGGTGAGTAATAACACGAATGTTTACCTTCGCCTGGCGCGCGAGAGTGAGAGCGACGATTCTCCGTACGGCATTTGGTGGGGGCCTTCGACGTTTGAGCTTCCAAGTCACTTGGTTGGAAAGAATTTGGGCCGATCCGCCGCCGCGAACATTACCAGCGTTCTCAGTTCGACGATGACAAACGAGATCGTAGTTAGCGCCAGCAAGCTGAAACTGGACTACGATTTTCTCGACCCGTCAAAAGTCAGCAAGTCGTCCCTGGGGTTAAACAATCTCCAGTTGCCTTGGGGGGCGCGAGCAAATACTCCATATGCATCGCTGGCCCTGATTAGTTGGGACGTCGGCAGCAACATGTGGGAGCCAGGCGGCATTCCTCTATTTGCTTTTAACGACAGTTATTCGGTTTCCGAAACGCTGTCCAAGGTTCGTGGTAACCATACTTTGAAGTTTGGTGGTTTGATCGAGAAAGCCGGAAAGCTGCAGAATCTGAACGGCAGCCCCGAAGGTCAGATCGAATATGAGGGCATGAATCAGGCAAGAACCACGGGTAATGCCTTTGCGAATCTCTACACTGGTCGTATCAACGGCATCGACCAAACTACCACGGTACCCACAGGTAATTTCAAGTTGTGGAATTTTGAAGGCTATGCCCAGGATAGTTGGAAGTTCAAGCCTAATGTCACAGTCGAGTTCGGTGCGCGCATGTCGCTCTATACAAACAACACCGAACAGACGGGATTGGCTGTGGTGTTTGATCCCAAATCTTATGTGAGGGGCGCTGGCCCATACATTGGCGGCAATCTCGATCGGCCAAATGGATTTCTCCAGGCGAAGTTGAATCAAATACCCAACAGTGTGTTCGCAAAGAATCCCCCCGTGAATGTCGCGCCTCGGCTGAAT
>Ga0179594_10000145_pt1 | contig 21482 bp, 35 predicted proteins | sample CZOMad1_1_08_16f_FD_148625 | JGI IMG/M metagenome (GOLD analysis project Ga0179594, IMG submission 148625) | Vadose zone soil fungal communities from Angelo Coast Range Reserve, California, USA - CZOMad1_1_08_16fungal (Illumina Assembly) | ecosystem: Environmental > Terrestrial > Soil > Vadose...
CTTCTCAACCACAAGGCAGGAAGCTTGCAGCAATGCTGCTAGTTGCTTCCTATCTCATGATTGAGAGTAACCAAGTTGTAGTTGCTTACCGAATCCTTCTGCTAAGGAAATACCAGATGCAGCAAGCAAGGGTAGCAATCAGTATCCAGCCAACAGCAAGAAGGAGTAGGCAGTCAAGCATGGGATGTTGCTCCTTGCGATCGGCAGTCTACACGATACAGCGTTGCAGCAATCGCACGGTCATACACATAGGCGACTACAGCAAGCTTGCGTGCTTCTTCGATTGCGAAGTCTTGCGCATCAAGGCGAGACAGAAAGCCACGACGATAGTTACAGGCGCCGCGAACAACGCCAGAAGCACAGACAACAACAGTGTAACGGTTAGCAGTTGCGCAGGAAGAAATATTCATTCTGGATTCTCCCTTTACAGATTCGCCAACAGTTCAACCGTCTTTTCCGTCTTGAAGCCTTGCACCTTGGACAGAAGCAACTTACGCATGCGATCGCCTTCAGGAGCAAGCACGATTGCCTTCTCCATTTGCTCTGCGATGCGAGGAGCAATGCTGGCTTTTGGGGAAGCAAGCGAAGTTACGAGCGCTTTGTATTGCGTGAGCGCTGCGTCCAAGCGAGATTGTTGCGCAGCATTCATCTCGTTCGGAAGCTTCATTGCGTTCGCAAGTGCAAGCATCAAGTCACTGCTGATTGCAGAATCAAACCAAGCAGCGATTGCATCTTTTGTAAGCCGCTTGCTCAGAGCTTCTGCTTCTGCGTAAGTCTTGAGAGCAGCGTAACCGATCATGCTGTCAGACAGCTGCGTAATCGGTTTCTTTTCCTCAAGCGATTGCAGATACAGAGAACGAATGAGAGCATCTTGCAGGCTTTCCAATTGCTCTTGCATCGCATTCTGCAATTCGACAGGGGAAACTTGCACAGCAATGACGGGAATGCTGACACAGACATTCGCAGGCTTCACGAATCCAACCTCAGGTTGTGAAGGTGTTTTGAATGTCACAGTTACCAGTCGTTGCCCATCCAGAGGCTTCTCATTGCCGGTATAGCTGCGAACGTCATGCATGCTAGAGACATTACTCATGGGGTATTACTCCTAGTGTGAAGTGTGCGCACTCTATCAATGCGAACACAATAGGAATGAAAGCGAGAGTAAGAGCAAGGCTTCGCCCTTTGCTTTCATTTGCGGATCAGGTCCGCCTTGCTTCGGGAATCCGCTTCGCTTATGCTGACGGGCCGAAAGGAATAGATAGAGCAAGTACAGCAAGGATATTCTCATTCAAAGCAGAATGCAAGAAGTATTTGCAGAAGTCACTCTGTGAGCCTGTGCTATTTGTGTCAGGTGTTCTCTTGTGTCAGCTCGACTCCACCCTTATCCTACCCCCTACCCCAGCCCCTTCAGAAAGATTCAAGAATGAAAGCACAGAAGTTAGGTAGTAGTATTTTTTATATCTTGAATTTTACAAGTACCCCTCTCTAGACCCCCATTGGGAAGGAGGAGTACAAGGCGACACAACGGAACATGCGACACAAATGGCACAAGAGAACAGAGGAACACAGTGATTTCTGAGAAGAAGAAGAAAGTAACAGGAAAAACATTGCTTCCTGCAGGCTTGTAATAAAGAAAGCTACACAACATAACAAGAGAAGCAAACTAAAGTAAAATACTTGTTGACAGCAGAAAGGATTTTTGATAGACTCGGGATTCACGTGCAAAAATCGTACGTTACCGTACTGGCATGAGTTTTGCTTGCAAAGCAGGTTAATGTATCTTAAGAAGATTGTATCTAAAGGAGATTTTATATTATGAGATGGATAATAGATGATGAAGGAGATATTGGTCTTAGTTTTTGGGATATAATTGTATTCATTAAGTACAAACATTCAGTAATCATTGAATGGTTTGTAGAATACAATGATGCTCCTAAGTATCTGCAAAGTTCAAACTGGACATAAATATCATGTTAGATATTCCCCAAGAGATTCAACAAATTCTAGATTATATAGATAAATACAATAGAAAAGAAGCTTACAATCTTCTTTTTCGTGCAATCAAACGATATGGTATGCGATGGGAGTATTTTATATGAAAGTCCATTGCCAATATAGCGGGATTGATTTTGAATGTAGTTACTTTGCAAACACAAAACTAACTTATGCACATCCTATCTTTACTGCAAGTCCTAAACTTCTGTTAAGTCGAGTAGGAGACTGGGCTGCAGGAAAATTGAATGAAGAAGAAAGAAGATTACTATTCCTAAGCCTCTTGAATACTACAGAACTTATTGAATGGCGATCGGTCGCACTGCCGTCCGATTCTATCGTGCAGAACAACATGGAAGCACTATCTAAATTCGTTGGCTTTATGATAGGCTTACAGAATCCTACAGTTATCTTCTCTCGCATTGCAATTACTCCTGAAAACAGATATTGTGAAAATGCAAAGTATTGGATTGAAGCTTGGCAACAAGAGAAGCGCAATTTTGATGAAGGATATAGAGATTCAAGCTTGGCATCTAAACAGATGCGAAGAGAAGAAGCACTTGAGCGTCTTATTAAGAATCATTCTCTTAAAACAGAAGATTACGCCCGCTTGCTTGCCATATGGACTTGGGAAGCTTGCAATGTTCCTACTGCACTTCGTGAGATATATACAGACATCTTCACCACAAAAAATATCAAGATATATGAAATTAAAACAGTGGACCTTGAGGACATGTTATCTTATATGGAAGACTCTCTTGATGCTGGAAGCATCTTTGCACATGCAAGCTTCAAGCATGTAAGAACACTACTAGCAAAGAATCGTGCAGGACTTGCTTTTGGTCTTGGAATGGAAGACGGAGAGTTTGATAATCTAAGCTTTTCAATTCTTCGTGATACTCCGTTTGTAGTAGAAGAAGATCCAGTAGGAGAATACAACATGCAGCAGGTTGCAATTACTGCACCTGCAGAAGAACCAGTACAAAGTCAGTATCCATCAAAACTTGCATATTTACGAGCAAAATCGGCATGGGAACTAATGCAATCACAACGAAACAAGTCTGCTGCATTTGAAGAAAAGATAGCAAATGCAGTAAAACAGGATGAACTTGATAACTTGGAGAATTTATAATGAAACCTGAAAAACTTCCTATTCGCACCGCTCTTGCTTGTAGCAACTTATGGAAGATTGAAAAATCCGAACGTGATCTTTTAGATCGCTTCTTTATCCTTTGGGACTCCGGGGCTCAGTTTCTTAAAGATATTCGTAAACGAGAAGCCCCACGCTACCCTTATGAGAGCGAATACTTCCTGCAGCTTGAAGAAGAAGCTACAATTTGGAATATCAAGTTTCTTAAACCTATAGCAGTAATCGAAAAACTGCAGGATAATCAACTTGCTCTTAGTTTTCGGGAGCATAAGCAGAGTAATTTTCATTGGCTAGTTGTTACAGAATGGAAAGATAGAGAGCGAGAGAAAGAACAAAAGAACGATGAAGCAGATACAGATACAGATACAGATACAGATACATATGTAGAAGTTCATCCAAAGGAACTTAGTGATGGATAATCGTATATCTCCTGAACGTTTGCAGTATCTTATACAAATTGCAGAACTTCGTAAACGAAATCAAAAGGAAAATACAAATGATGATGCCATACACACGAATACAAATGATATACGATCTTCTCAGTCAGAAGAAGATAACCCCAAGCTTCTGCAAGAAACTCCTACACAAACTCAACAAACCTTGGAAGAACCAAGAGAAAAAGAAGAAGGAAAAAGAACTCTTGGAGTTGCAAGAGTTGATCTTACGCTTAATGCAAAGCAAGAAGAAGCCATCAAACGCGGCATCGCAGGCGAGAACTTTATCCTTATTGGACGTGCAGGAACAGGAAAGACAACTGCTGCCGGATACCTTGCGCGCGAACTTATCAAAGAAGAAAGTATACCATCGCAATTAGGAAGAAGTACAAAGTATCTGCATTCTGAATCCCCAGGCGTTGCAATCCTTAGCTTTACAAACAAAGCAGTTAACAACATTCGTCATGCAATGCCTCTAGAATTCAAACCACATACACTTACAATACATAAAATCCTTGAGTTTGGTCCTACATTCTATGAAGTATATGATGAAGTTAAAGGAGATTATGTAAAGAAGATGAAGTTTGAGCCTAAGAGAAATGCATTTAATCCACTTCCAAGCAACTTAAAACTGCTGATCTTCGAAGAGAGCAGTATGATTTCTGTAGAACTCTTCAATCAGCTTATGGCTGCTTGTCCTCATAATCCTCAACTTATATTTCTTGGTGACATAAGACAGCTTCCTCCTGTATTTGGAACTGCAATTTTAGGCTTCAAGATGCTTGAACTTCCAATTGTTGAGCTTACAGAAGTCTATCGTCAAGCACTACGCAGTCCCATCCTTCGTTTTGCTCTTGCAGTAGATGATGGAGAATACAAACAACCTAATTTCTCTCCAAGTTCTGTAGTAAATCCAGAAACTAAACGAAAAGAATTTGCAGTAAGTGCTTGGAATGAAGCAGTAGAAGATGGAACTCTTGTAATTCATCCTTGGCAAAAGCCGATTTCTGCTGATCATGCACTTATGACAGTAACCAAATTCTTTGAGCAAAGACATAAGAATGGAGTTTGGAACTGTGATGAAGATATGATTCTCTGTCCATTCAACAAGGCTTTTGGAACGATTGAAATTAATAAAGGAATTATGCAGTTTCTAGGAGAAGAACGAAAAGCGATAGTATTTGAGATTATTGCAGGATTTAATAAGCATTATCTTGCTGTTGGTGATAGAGTTCTCTACAACAAGGAAGATGCAATTATTACTGCTATTGCAGTCAACACTGAATACCTTGGTAAGCGTCCTAGACCTGCTAGCATTCATTTAGATCGCTGGGGGCATATGAGACATGCAATGACAGAAGAAGAATCTAAACAACTGCAGGAAGGAGAATCTGCAGCGTTTGATGTAGATGCTGTAGAGAAGTTTCTTGAACTTGCAGCAGATAATGTAGAAGAACGAGTTACTTCTGCTTCTCATGTAGTTACTGTGAAGCTAAAATACAGTGATGAAGCAGAAGAAATAGACTTAGAAGCTGCAGCAGAAATCAATAACTTGCTGGGAGGTTATGCAATTACAATTCATAAAGCCCAAGGCTCTGAATGGGATAATGTATATCTTCTTATGCATAACTCTCATGCAGCAATGAATCAGCGAGAATTGCTTTACACAGCAATTACCCGAGCAAAGAAGATGCTATACTTTCTTTGCGAGCCGGATACTCTCATTAAAGGAATACAAAGCCAGAAGATCAAAGGCGATACACTTGCAGAAAAGGCAGAATGGTTCAAGGGAAAGAAGGAAGAAATGGATAAGAAAACTATAGGAGAAAACTAATGGCGCCTCTTAATGTAGATGCAAAGCAAACTCTTCTCAAAGAAATTCTCAATGAACTTCCTGCAGGACATAAAAGTATTGACTTTTACACCAGTCTTTATGAATGGTATGCAGATAAAGGCTTCTGGACAATAAAACAGGAAAAGTATGTAGATGAAGCTATAAATCTTCACACCAAGACTTCTGCGGAGATTCATAATGAAACACAAATTGAAAAGCCACCAGTATCGGAACTTTTCTTTGACGCAAGAAAGATACGAAAGCTTTTTGACCTTGCTGCAACAAAAATTAAATATCCTAGCATTCATTTCTGGCGGGACATTGGAGAAATCCAGTTTTATCTCTGTGGAATCAATTCCCGTACGCCTGGATTCATACGGATTACAAACAGTCAGAAATATCCTAATCAAGAAACATATGCCGAAATCAATCAAGCAGGTAAAGGTTTATTCCGTAAGGATACTTCTGCACGTTTCAAGGAAGAAATACAAGCAATCTGCGCGAAGCCAGTAGAAGAAGCTAAAGTTAGAGGAATAAAGACAGGTTATTGTTGCTTCTGTTGTACTCCAATACAGACAAAAGAATCTCTTGCAGCAGGTTATGGACCTATCTGCGCAGGAAACTATGGACTTCCATGGGGAGAAGCACCATCTTCTCCTCAGAAAGAATTGGTGAATATATGAATAAGAACGGTACTACGAACACAATCTGCTCTACTTTCTGCTTTCTTACTCTTGTTCTCACTTGCAGCAGTTGTGCAACTCTCAGTAGTCGAGAAGCCGCGGCAGGCTGTCAAGTTGCAGATATCGCAAGCACTCATTATGCACTCCATCATAATCCTAATGCATTTGAACAAAATCCAATGCCAGTTCCATTGCTTGATGCAATCAAACTTGCGCTCGCTGCCTACATACAATGGGGAATAAGTAAAGAAGATTGGGAAGGAAGCTGGAGTGGGCTTCGTGCTTTCTTCACTGTACTTGGTTGTGGAGCAGCAATTAGTAACATTAGAGTAGGAAATCAAAAGCCATGAAACAACCTTCTTCAGAAGAACTACGTCAACATCATAAGTATACAGTTACAATCAAACAGAAAGAAGCAAGACGCCATGCTTTTGTAATGTTTATTCTTGCAGGCGCAAGGAAGAATATTCTGCATTATCTTCCACAAACAGAATCAATGAAACTAAAGATTGATAATTTCTTTAGTGAACTCCAGCAGATTGAGTATGCAAACTACAAACGAAATAAGGAGAAACTTGAAGAATGCAAAACTTAAGCGCGCGTGATTGTAACTCCTGTAAGTTTCAGTACAGTAGCTTTGGTATAGATATCTGCACTCACTATAAAGCACAATATATAACACAAACACAGATTAATGGAGTTGCAAAAAATAAACACGGTCAACATTCCTGCGCTCACATGCTTAAAGCTATTTGTGGCCCTACTTATTCTCTCTTCCTAAGAAAAGGATAAAGACTATGGATATAAAAATAATATCAAAGTCTACAACAGCAATACAAAAAGAAACAACTATAAGTCCTAATCTTCCTTGGTATGGAAGAAACTCACATCCAGAAACTAGAAGAAAACTAGATATATTAAAAGCTATGGAACTTGGAGTTCCGGAAGTCTTTATGATGGAGGAGTATAAGGCTTGGCATAATATTCAAGTAAGAATAAGACAAATGAGAATAAAAGCGTTTGCAGAATGTTATGGAAGAAAGTATAGAATAATCAGACTAGAAGAAATAAGGAAGATACTTATCGTAAGGGTAAAGTAAAATTATGAATCTACTTCTAAAAACTGAAGAATTCACTCTCAGTATATCTCCTCTCTTCAAGGCTACAGAAGGAAAACATACAATACAATTCATAACGAAAGAAGAAAACGAGAAGCCGGTGCATGAAACTTTTCTTCTTGACTACAATCTCATGCAAGACTTTGTATCTAATTTTCTTCTAGCTTACTTTTCAAAGCTAAATAATACTTCAGCAGACTTTGAAATCTTTATGCATCAGCATGCTCCTCGCGTTTGGAATAGATTACTTCCTTTCTAACGAAACTTCCGACAAAAAGCGCACTTGACATTGACTCATCGCTTTGCTATACTTCGCATCGCACGCTACAGAAAGATTTTTGTAAGTTTCTTTTTTCACAACTCAATGGAGAATCAAAATGAGCGAACAAGCTCAAGCTGCTGCAACAGGTACAGAAGGTGGATTCAAATTGAATCTCAAGCATTATGTTCTCGTTCCCCAAAAGTTTTCCTTCAAGAAAGATGAACTAGGTAACAAGCGTCCGACTGTAGAACTTCAGCTTCCGAAGCCTACTTTCGACGGCATTCTTGCTGCAATGGAGAATGAAAAGCAAACTCAATATATCATCGACTGTGTTTTTGCAGACCAAGTTTCTCAAGCTAAAGAGCAAGTAGGGCATGAAACAAAGCCGGTGAATACACAAGAAGAACTCGATATTAGCAAGCTTACTATCGATGCAATTGCAAATCTTCCTCCTTCCGAACGCAGGGGAGCTGGAATCTCCAAGGAAACTTGGAAACAGTTTGCAGAAGATTACATTGCAATCATGCCTGCGCTTCAAGGCAAGAGTATCGAGAATGTTACCAATGCTGCAAAGATTTTTGTTGCACGCATGCAACCTTGCAAGACGAACAAAGCTGTTCTCAGTCGTCTGAAGGATTACATGAATCTGTATTTCCAAAAGACAAGCCTTCAGGAAGATATGCAGGAAGTCTACACTTTCCTTAGCGGGAAGATTGAAGACTTTCTCAAGCTGGATGACGCTACACTTCTGCAGAATCTCTAAGCGAGTTCCTCCTTCTCGCAAAGAGTAGTTAGATGATTCAATGGGTCAACATCTCCAAGACTTAAATCTTGTAGCTTGATGTTGTGAATCTCTAGCCGGGAGAGAATTCCTCAAAAGGGAGTTTTCTCTTCGGGTAGATTGCAGAAGTCAAGTGATTCTGTTAGGTTCGGTAGAAATCCGATTAAATCTCCCTCATTGAGATTGAGCCTAATAATCTACTTTTACTAATTCTCGTGCTCAATTACCAGTCTGACGCGCGGTCTTATAATGACTGGTTAAAGTCCTAGTGTACTAAAAAACTTTCGGTGATGAAACTAGGTTGCAGATAATCGATTCTGAGTATCAGGACACTGCATAAAAACCGAATTCACTCGTAAAAAGGAGAAACAATAGTATGAGTAATACACTTTGCATTTATCACGGCAACTGTGCAGACGGCTTTGCTGCAGCATGGGTAGTAAGAAAGTTTTATAAAGAAGTATACAGTCGAAACGATATTGAATTCCACGCAGGAGTTTATCAAAATCCTCCTCCTGAAGTCAAAGGTAAAAATGTAATTCTCGTTGACTTCTCCTACAAACGTCCAATTCTGGACAAAATGAAACAAGAAGCAAACTCTATTCTTATTCTAGATCATCATAAAACTGCAATGGAAAACTTGCAGGAATTTGAAGGAGCAATCTTTGACATGAATCGTAGTGGAGCTATGATTACATGGAATCATTTTTTTGCAAATCAAGAAGCTCCACAACTTATAGAACATATTCAAGACCGTGACTTGTGGCAATTCAAATTACCAGGAACAAGAGAAATCCAAGCTGCAGTCTTCAGTTATCCTTATGATTTTGAAGTCTGGGATGAATTAATGAAAACTGATCCTTTACAGCTTTTTACTGAAGGTACTGCAATTGAGAGAAAACACTTTAAAGATATCAACGAACTTCTCGCGGTCTGTAAAACAAGAACAATAATTGCAGGCTATGATGTTCCAATTGCAAATCTTCCATATATATTCAGTAGTGATGCAGGACATATAATGGGAGTAGGAGAGCCTTTCGCTGCATGTTATATGGATACTCCAGAAGGAAGAGTATATAGTTTGAGAAGTTCAGAAGTAGGAGGAGTAGATGTAGGAGAAGTTGCAAAACTTTTTGGAGGAGGAGGACATAAGCATGCAGCAGGATTCAGAATTCCCTACAATCAAATTCAAGAGCTAGAAAAAGCTTGATGGATAGTCTTACCTTTCAATCCATCTATGCACATCTGCTAGATGGAAAAAGACTAACGCTTTCGTTTCCATCGGCCGATGCCGCAGAAACTTTCAGAGTTAAAATGGCCAAATATAAGACTGCACAAGAAGAACTTTGTGCGATTGTAGATATGAAAGTAGGAAGTGAAGAGAAAAAATTCAGTTTTTATCTTGATATAGTCGAACGATCTTTACATTATATTGCTGAATTTACTAAACGTCCTAATGAAACTCGTTATGAAATCTTAGCTATTGAAAACTCCACGGAAGTATAAACACGCTTGGGAACTTCTTAAGAAGAATAAATTAGTTATTCTTCGTTGCAATCATCTTGTGCATAAGAGAATTATACGAATGATGAGAAAGGAAAAAGATGAAGATGCAGGATTCAAAATTGCAAATCAAGATGACCCGTTAAGACTTCATGCTTTTTGTGATAAAGAAGGTGGGAAGATTACATTTCGTTTAAGGCAGAAGTTTGGAATTGAAGATGCAAAAACTGCTGAGGAGATACAAATATGAGCTTTACTTCAACATTAAAATATCAGAATTATCTTTCTTGGTTAGAAACTTTAACACAAGAAGAAACTAAACAAGTTGCAATTGCTGCTATAGAACAAATGAATATTGAAACGCAGTTAGAACTTCAAGAAGAAGTTTTTCCTGATTAATGGCCTCTGATCCAATTCCTTTATCTTCTCTGCAACAATTGCAGGAGAAGATTGAACGTATGCAAAGCCTGATGATAGAAGGAAATCCAGGCTTTGAAACACTCTTGCGAGAGATTCACATTACGCTTCACAAGAATGAAGATTTAGTACACATGCTCAAGGAAGAAGAAATTGGAAAGATTGTTTCCGGTTTAGCAAAGAAAGAAAGAGTAGTAATTGCAGAAGCAATGAGTAAAACCAAACAAGGACAGACAAGCAAAGGAAAAGTTCCTCTTAATCAACTTTCTTTGGATGACATATGACAACTGGAGATGCAACAAAAGTTCTAAAGTCTGAAGGTATCTTTCCTTGCATTGAGTGTAAATATTCTAAACTCCCATATAAACTTGATGATTTTCATATGAATGCTCAATGTACTTCACCTAAGAATATGACAATTAAAGTAAGTCCTGTAACTCACACGGAATACCCGGAATACAAAGCCCAATTTTGTAAAGATACTCGCAGTAATTCTGATCTCTGCGGTCCTAAAGGAGTATGGTTTGAATCATCTATTCCCCCTGCTGTTGTGGAAGAAGTACAAAAAACTCCAGAAACTCCAGATGGAACCAGAACAGCAAAATCTTCTTCCAAAGCTTCTCGTTGAAAAATATCTGTTAGGAATGCATATACAATTATGGGGATTTAAAGATAACTTTGAATATCTAATGGTTTATGCAGACTGTTGTGGGGAGCATATAAGAGAAAGATTTCCTTTAGTTGTAACTGAGACCCTGAAGGAGACGCTAGAAAGAGCAGTAGTTGTGTGTACTGCAGCTTTCTTGCAGCTTGCAACAATGGAAATAAATCATATAAAGGAGATTCATGGAAACAATTATTTCCTCAATTGATAAAGTTCTTGTATCCGCAGAAGAAAAAGAAAAATTTTGCAGTAAATGTAAATTTGTTCTTGGAAATCGAAGAATTCCTGAAAATTGGAGAAATTGGACCTGTAGTAAAACACAAAAAGAAACTGGAATTAATCTGGTTTCAGGAGAAAAAGTTTTTGAATCTTCTACCTGTTTTTATCAACGTTCAGGAACAAATGAAGAATCTTGTGGAATAAAAGGTAAATGGTTTGAATTATATGAATATCCAAAAGAATTCTATGATAAAATTTCTTCTGCAATACCAATAAAACAAAAACTATCAAGTCTAACATTTGATGATCTATAGTCCTACTCAAATCTCCCTGCTTAAACTTCTTTCTCATTCATCTAATGAGACAGTAGAACGCTGTCCTCGCAAATATGAACTCTATCGCTTAGGTCCGAAAGGAGAAGAAAAAGAAGATTCTGAAGACCTTAGTTTTGGTAAGATTGTAGGTATAGGAGTTCAGAGTATCTTCATGAAGGAAAGTAAGGAAGTTGCAATATGGAAGATGTTCCTCGCATGGAAGCGAAACTTATTTGATGAAGATGGAGAAAAGAAAAGAAAGACTTTTTGGTGGGCAATGTATGCATTTGAAAAGTTTCTTCCTCATTTTGCACAACTCTCAGTAAACTATGAACTTGTATATGTAGATGGCAAGCCAGCAGTTGAACTTGGATTCCGAGTTTTCTGCTTGGATGATTTTAAAGTAAGAGGATTCATAGACTGTGTTCTACGAGATAAACGAACAGGTCAACTCCTTGTATTTGAGTTAAAAACTACAAGGTTTAAAGAAGTACATCCTGCAATGTATAAAAATTCAGGACAAGCGTTGGGGTATAGCTTGATTCTGGATTATGTAAGTCAGAAGTTAGGAATAGCATTGGAGAGTAGCTTCAAGGTGTTATACTACGTCTACAAGACTTCATTGTGTGAATACGAAGCCCTTCCCTTCCCAAAGTCTCATTTGCAAAGAGCAGTATGGATTAAGAGTATAATGCAAAAGACAGAGCAGATAGGAAAGTATATAGAAGATGGAATCTTTCCTATGCATGGGTGGAACTGTTTCAGTTTCTCGCAGCCTTGTCAGTTTTTTGATATCTGTGAAATGAATACAGAATTGCTTGTGGAGAAGAATCCAAAAGTAAGAGAAGAAAAAGCAGAAGATTTTAGCTTCAACATTAGTCTCATTGATCTTGTTAACTCTCAGCTTGCGAAACATCATTAGGAGAAACTTATGAAAAAAGTTACACCGTGGTCTTATCTGAAAATGCCAAGGAATAAGAAGCAATTACATGAAATGATTCATCAAGCAAAGCAAGCTTCTGCGATTGAAACTTATTCAAGAGCAACAAAAGAAGAACAACAAGCCGCTGCTTCTAAAGTAGTTCGTATGGATAGAGATGCTGAGCGTCAAGCAGTAATTGCAATTACTGAAATGGCAAAGAATCTTTCTTCTCTTGCAGAAAGTCTTTCTCGTTCAGTACTTGGTTTTCAGCATAATCTATGAAACTCTCTGAAGTTGCTCAACGCCAAGCCCAACATCTTACTGTTTTTGGAGATCCAAAAGTAGGAAAGTCTGTTCTTGTAGGAGAACTTGCTAAAGTCTTTAAACTTCTCTGGTTTTCTCTTGATGGAGGTCATTCCATTCTCTACAAGCTTCCTAAAGAAGCTCAAGAGAATATTGAAGTTATCGCTCTTCCAGATACTAAAGACTTTCCAATTGCGATAGAAACTTGCCTTAAAGTTATAAAGGGAGGAAGTCATAATATATGCAATCGTCATGGTAAAGTCGCTTGCTTTCTTTGTCTTAAGGATAAAGCTGGATTTACTGAAGTAAATTTTGATAAACTTGATCTTAGTTGGATTATCATATGGGATCATATATCTCAGCTTGCGGATTCAGCACTTAACTTCATAATGAAAGATATGGAAGGAGATCCAAAGCCTGGTTGGGATGAATGGATGAAGCAAGGAGCGCTCATGAGTAGATTCCTTACTAACATCCAACATTCTCCTCTTAATCAAATCTGTATTGCTCACTGTCTAGAGGCAGAATTAGAAGATGGAAAAGTTAAAATCTTTCCTCAATGTGGAACACGTAATTTCTCTCGCGGAGTGGGTAAGTATTTCGATCATGTTATACATTGCGATGTTCGGAATAAGAAGCATACATTCGGAAGCTCAACTACTTACTTACCTCTTATTCTTACTGGCTCTCGTAGCGATGTAAGTCTGGAGACAATGAAGGAAGGAGAAGTAAGTTTACTTCCTTGCTTTGATATACAAAAGAAGTCAGTAAGCACAACTATTCTTACTGAAATTAAAGGAGCAATAGCTAAATCATGAAAATCTTTGTGGAAGATGAAGCAGGAAAGATTATTTTTGCAACTCAAGTAGAAGTAAATGGGAGCATAGAACAAGAACCTGCAGCAGTAGGAGTTGCAAGCTGCATTCCAGTAAAACGAGCACTTGTAGCAGCAGCAGGAATACAATTAGGACAGGAGTGGTGGAAGGATGACTAGCGAAACTATAGCATCTATAGATAAAACTCTTGAAGAAAGAGGCATTCGTTACGGAGTCTTTAAGACTCACGCTAAAATTTCACAATCAATAAAATTCGCAATGATGGATAGCCCAAACTGGGAAAAACTTTCAGACGATAAGAAAGAGGCTCTTGAGATGACTGCGCATAAAATAGGAAGAATTCTTAACGGAGATGCAGAGTATAAAGATAGTTGGCATGATATCATTGGCTACATTAGGCTTGTAGAAGTTACTCTTGGTCCTTAAAATGTTTCGTGCAATTCTCATAGCTTCTCTCGGAACTGCTCTTGTTCTTACTGCTATTTGGGGAAGCTTCTATGTATATCACATGTATCCTATCTTTCAAGACAAGCTTGAATGGTGGGGTATTCCACTTCTCTTCACAATGCTTTTCTTTGATGCAATCATATTAGTTATAGGTTATGCAATGATAAAGGCATCAGGAGAAAAGCTAAAGGAGGAAAGCAGTCAGTAGGTTCGCAGCCTAAAGACGAAACGAATTACTTACCTACACACAATTAACTGACCATACGGAGCTACGAAAATGAGTGAACAACAGTTGAGTGCAGAAGAAAAAGCAAAACTGGATGCAATGAGCAGCTTGCTTGATGGAACTCTGGATGATATTGAAGATTTGCCAGGGTTTATACAACTTCCTACAGGAGCATACAAGGTAAAGTTGGAAGAAGGCTTCAGGCACAAGATTATCAACGCCAAGCCTGGAATTGATCTTCCAATGACAGTGCTGGAAGTCATTGAGCTTGGAAATCCTGAGCAGGCAGTAGAAGTAAAAGTAGGAGATATTGCTACTCTTGCCTGGATGATGGATAATGAAACAGGAAAGGGGTTTTTCAAGGAAGCTATCCGGCCGATTTATACGTTTCTGAATGCAAAGTCTTACAATGAAGCAATGACAAATGCAAAAGGTCTGGATATTATCATTGTAGTCGCAAGAGTACATAATAAAGAGAAGCAAAGAGATTTCATGCAACTGAAGAAGTTAACGATAGCATAATTGAAGAGCCTAGCCTAGTCCTCTAGGAAGTTAAGTAACTACACTCGCCCTGTAGGTGCTTAGCCGGTAACAGTCTAATATGTAAGTCATCACTCCCCTTTTTGATGCAATCTTAGACTGTTATTCGAGTAAGCATTTATGTTACTTATAACACATTTAGCTTCTAAAATGCAAAAGTTTTATATAGATACAGGAAAACTACCTGAATCTATATATGTAGGAACTATAGCTTATAGAACAATCTGTTGTGAAATTAAGGATGAATTAAATTCTAGCGTAAAAATAACAATTCAAGGATTAAAAATTAATGCTATTCCTATTTTAGAACATCCAATACTTCCTCCCAACGAAATACTTTTTAAAGGAGAAATTCCTTATGCCTGCCGGTTTTGACAACTGCGTTAAGCAAGGTGGAAAAGTAAGAACAGTAAGCGGACCGAATAAGAAGATGAATATACCTGCAGGAAGTTATGTGCATATCTGCATTCTGAAAGGTAAAGTGCATAGAGGAGAAGTAAAGAAGAAAGAAGGGAAGTAGAAGCATGAGACTTCATAAATATGGTTGGAGTTGGATAAAAGAAGAATATGAATTTGCAATTGATCTTCACCAATGGATTCTACTTGGAATTAATTATTATGAAATTGAACGTGCAAGTAAAACCTGGAATTTCTTTTTTCTCTGTTTTAGAATAACATATTTTAGAATATAGAATCTGTTTGAATGAATTTTCTCTTCAACTGTACCCCTTACGATCGTCCTTTCTTACCTCTTCTTAAAGGAATCTTCTCCGGGCATCAAGTTCATCTTACTGACTTGAGTCCTACAATCCTTTATGAACTTACTTCCATTGCCAAACTTAAGAAAGTAGATGCGGTCATCACTTGCAATCCAACAACACTCAGTAAACTTACTGGAATGCCTGGGAGTGTAGATGCTTACGCTGGTAGCCTTATCACAGTTCGTGATGTCCCATTTCTGGTGGTTGATCCTCCTGAGCATATCATCTCAATTACTTATGGCAAGCATTTGTATCAACGCTATGTCTCTAAACTTACAGCAAAAGAATCCTGGTTTCCACAAGCTAAATTTACCTGGGAACTGGCTACTGAGGCAAACATTGCTGACTTGTTTACTCTTTTCTCAACCGCTAATTATATTGCTGTGGATATTGAAACAAGCAAAGAACTTCTCGCAATTGAATGCGTCGGTTACTGTGGAATATGGTTTGATACTTCTGTGGGAAGCTATCGCACTCATACTGTTGTTCTTCCTTGCAACTCTGCTTTCTTTCTGGCTTGGATAAGGAGATTCAATGACCTCCCTGCGCCGAAGATTACTCAGAATGGAAAGTACGACAACAGCTACTTTCTTCGCTTCAACGCTCCCCTTAGAGCTTGGTATTGGGATACCATTAATTTGTTTCATAGCTGGTACAGTGAGCTTCCCAAAGACTTGGCTTTTATTGTTAGTTACATGCTACATACTTTTCAGTATTGGAAGAATGAAATACACGGTAATCTTGAAGAGTTTTATAGATACAATGCAAGAGATGCATATGGAACCGCTATCAGTTTCCTTGCTCTTATTGCTGAGATGCCTGAATGGGCTACTGATAATTATCTGCTGGAATTTCCTCTTGTTTATCCTTGTTTACTAGCAGAAAATACGGGGATACAAGTAAGTAAAGAGCGATTTACAAAAACAAAGGAGCTTCTTAATGTTAAGATGGAAGCAAAGCTTCTTAATGTCCGTAAGATGATTGCTAATCCATCATACAATCCTTCCTCATGGCAACAGACACAAAAGCTCTTTATCGCTTTGGGATCGAAAGATATTACTGCAACTGGGAAAGTTGCAAGGGATAAAGTCTCTTCGCGTCATCCGCTCAACAAGAAGATTCTTACAACTATTGGGAAGTATAGAGAAGAAAGGAAACTCGCGACTTCCTATACGAAGGATTCAATATTCTATCCTGAATCCAATAATGTACTCTACCAACTAAATCCACATGGAACAGATACAAGCAGAATGGCATCGCAAGAATCGCATTTCTGGTGCGGTTTGCAGATACAAAATATTCCAAGAGATAAGAAAGATGCTGAAAGTATCAAGCAAATGTTCCAAGCACCAGAAGGCTTTTACTTAGGAGAAGCAGATGGAGAACAAGCAGAAGCTCGTGATACGGCATATCTTAGTGGCGATCTTAATCTCATATCTGTTGTTGAAAGTGATAAAGATTTCCATGCTATTAATGTCGAGAGGTTCTTTGGAATACCGTATAGCCAGATTATTAGCTCCAACGGTAGTGTCATTAATAAAGATATTAGAGAACTTAGTAAAAGGGTCAATCATGGAAGCAATAATAATCTTACCTCTTGGCAAAAATTCATCGACATCCTTGGAATAGAACTCGTCCTCAATGCTCAAAAACTTCTTAAACTTTCTCCCTCTTGGACCATTCGGCAAGTTGCTGAATATCTTGTGCATTCTTATGATCGGGCTTATCCAACTCTTCGTACTGATTATTATGATTATCTTGTCCATACTGTTGAGAGCACTCGAATGCTTGTCGGACAAACTGGATGGACTCGCTATTGCTTTGGGCATCCTGCGAAAGTAAAGCATCAGAAGAGTGCTTATGCAGCACATCCTCAGCAGTGTCTAAATGCACAGTGGTTGAATAAAGGATGGAGAAGAGTGTTTTATGAAATTGCGATGCAGAATCCAAATGACTTCAGACTTCATGCTCAAATTCATGATAGTATTCTCTTCTCCTATCGTTCCAACCGCCGTGATCTTGCTTTGAAGGTAAAAGAATGCATGACACTTCCTATGACAATAAAAGATTGGAAAGGAATTCCAAGAACATTTACAATTCCAGTTGCATTGAAGGGAGAAGCCCGATACTGGAATGAGTTAAAGGAGATAGAAGCATGAAGCTAGAAAGCAAAGACAGAAAGAAAGAGATGAATGAATGAAACCTCTTTTCTTTCCAGTTATTTTGACTTCGCCCGCTGTGCCCCTGAAGTCCCTCATATCTATCATCGTTGGTGTATCTTGTCGGGAATCGGAGCAATACTCTCAAGAAACTTTTACTTTCAACATGGCAACTTTCGAATTTTCCCTAATAGCTACATTATGCTCATCGGTGAAGCAGGAGCTAGAAAGTCAACTGCTATCAAACTTGTTAAGAAAGTCATCGGAGCCAGTGGTTATACTGATTTCGCAGCTAATAAAACAACAAAAGAAAAGTTCCTGCTTGATTTACAGCGGGAAGAAGATTTTGACTTGTTGCATACCACCAAGCGTAGTTACGATTCCGTTACTTCAAGTAATCTGTGGGGAGATAGCAGTGAAGGACTTGAAGCTACAGCAGAAACACACGCAAATTGGATAGTTGCAGATGAAGTCATTAACTTCTTAGGAAGAGGGAATATAGATTTCTGTAACCTGCTAGGAGAACTTTGGGATTATGATGAGCCAGTATATAGGGATAGAATTAAGAATGGGAAGTCTGTTACTATTCCTTACCCCATAGTTCATATGCTTGCAGGAACTAATCAAGAGAATTTTACTCTTGCTTTCCCTCCTGAAATAATGGCGACAGGATATCTCTCCCGAAATCTTCTTATCTATGGAGAACCAAAGAATGAGCGTATTACGTTCCCAGATGATGCAGCTCCGGAAGTTAAGGAGACCATTAAGAAAGAGTTGCAGGAGATTAAGCAGCAAGTCATCGGTAGTGCATCAACGGATTCAGAAGCTTATGTTATGCTCGATGAGATTTATCAACAATGGAAAGATTTATCGGATATACGATTCAGGACATATTCAAGCCGTAGATTTACTCAGCTCATTAAGATACTTCTCTCCGTCACAGCCAGTCATAAATCCACAAGAATCAACGCTGGATTTGTTAAAGAAGCTAACACATACTTAGCAGCAGCAGAACATCTAATGAGTAAAGCATTAGGAGAATTTGGTAAAGGTAAGCATGGAGATATCATCAACCGTATTCTTGGAATGATGGAAAATGCAGATAAGCCAATTGAAATAAAAGATATATGGAAAGAAGTTCATAGAGATTTAGATAAACCTACAGAACTTGCTACAATACTACAGAATCTTGAGCAGGCAGAGAAGATAATAAGAATACCAAATAAAGGTTTTCTGCCAAGAGCGGAAAAGAGAAGAGAAGAAAAGCATGTAGATTGGGAATTTCTGAGTAAAGAAGAAAGAAGTATGATAGGATTATGAAAGAAAAAGAAGCACTCTCCGGGAGAGAGAAAGCCCTTTTACAGATGCTAGCTGACGGTGATACAATGGTAGATATAAATAAAAAAGTAGGAGAAACTAACAAAGCAATATATAATCGTATGCACGCTATTCGTCTTAAGTTAGAAGCAAAGACGAATATTCAGGCAGTAGTAATTGCTTTAAAAGAAAGGTTTATAAAAATGAATAAAAGTAAGAAGACATACGATCCACGATGCTTAGAGCTAGCTAAAATATTCATTATAGAATATGAACATACTCATGGTGATCTAGATGTATTAGCTTGGGCTATTCAAGATGCTATTGATAATTATATCAATGGTCTAGAACCAAAGGAGAAGAAATGAGACGAACAGATATTCCAGGGAAGATCAAGCCAGCGAAGGAGGAGTTGTGAACCAACTAATTTGGGCAGCAATGCGTGAGTATGTCCAAGCCGAGGTCAAGCTCGCTGTGACTTTGGCGCAAAACGGTGGAGGCGCTCAATCAACATTAGAACCACTTCGCGAGCAAGTTACGCGGTTCGAGACTGAAGTACGTAGGCTGATTGACGTCACCACATCTCCTTATATCGAGCACCGTTTGAGCGATGAACAATTGCGGGCTATCAATAATTTAATCCCTTACGGGATCAAGCCCCGCACTGACGAGAGGGAGGGGAAGTGACTACTCTTCACTACTTTCACAATGTCGTAATTGAACTTCAAAAAGAACTTACTCAACATCCTGATCTTACTAAAGATTTACAAAAGAATGCACATACATTTGAAGAATCTCTTGCTCGCATAGCTACTTACTGCAATATTCTTGTAGATGGTAACTACAATGCAATTGACCTTATGGACATGCTCTTACGGGCTTTGCAACGAAAACGAATGCCTATACTTTTCGACTCACCTGCTCCTGATAATCTTATTGGAGTAAGTGCAATTCTTGATTCAAAAGGAAAGTTACAACCTAAAGGAGTACTAGCAGGAAAAAGCCCGGAAGAACAGAAAGAAGTAGTGCATGATTTACAGAAAACCTTGCATATGGAAATTCCAGCAGAAGGAAAGAAGAAGCAATAATGCGTTATCCTCTTGCTGCTCCTAATGTAGATGCAGGAACATTTGTTTCTGCTGCTCCTGTTCCTCCAAAACTATAATCCGGAAGTTCCTTCCCTCCCATAACTTTCATCATATTCACATTCAATGGACTCTTCAAATTCATGTAAATTTTGTTGGCAACACTTATATTCGCATCTTTCGACCATTCGAGCATTTTACGTCCGAAGTTCTCTACGCGCCCGCCGCTTGCTGCGTATTGAGATGCAAATTTCTCAACTTGTTCTTGGCTCGGTGAAGCCCCTCCAAGAAGAGTTGACTTCACAGCTTCTCCAAGATGTTGCATCCTTACATTGTCCTTTGCTTGATAGGCAGTTTTCCTGTAGAGAGCATCCATTGTCAGAGCTTCATCTAAGGGCCTAGAACCTGCCATACGCGCAGCACTTGTGAGGCTGAACCAGTCATTCGAGGCGGAAATAAGACTGCCTGAGCTGGTTGTAGTGTAACCTTGCACCACTTGTGAGATGCCCGTCAAAGGTCGGCTAATTCCGTTGTGTTCCAACCCTTGAGTAATTATATTAGTAAGATTTCCTCCATCTTTTGTTTTTTCTGCAACAGTAAATAAATTGCTGAGAAACTTAATTCCTCCACTCACAGCGGGATAATCAAGAGGATTTACAGGAAGAATTGTTATCTGCCTTGGTTGAATATCCCCTCGCGTATAGAGTCCAGTACCAAGCCAATTACTCACAGTACCATAAAGAAGATAATCTCCTAGTTTCTTATCAAAAGTACTAGGGAATGCAGAATAGAAGTCTGTATGATCTGGATTATTGGAAGCATTACCTACGATGTGAGTATTTAGTGCTTGGAATCCCGGAAGCCCCTGCAAACCAAAAAGACTGCTTTGCAAACCAAATAAGATTGAGAGTGATTTCTTATCTCCATTCTCTACATGTCGAAATACTTGCTGCATCATGTTAAACTGATAAGTTTGGAAGAGCCCCATTGCTTGTCCAAGTGGACCTTGAAAAGCTACAGGACGCTGGGAAGATACATAATTCCCGTGCACACGATTTACAAAGGTTCTTACTTGAGCTTGTAAATCTGTTCCTACGTATCCTGCTTCTGAAAAGATAATATCCGCAGTCCTTGCAGCTACAAACCTTATAAACTCTTCTGTTCTATCTGCAAGTGTCAACTTCGCACCTAAGTCCACAATTCGTTTCATCTTCCCCTGTAACTTATCCAGACTCTCACTTCCTACCAGAGTCACATTATCTAGCAACTCGTGGTAATCACTTGTGAGCTTCCTTACTCCTACATTCCATTCCTGATATTTCGCTAGCAGTTGCTTTCCTGTATCTCCAAAATAATCCTGTGTAGCACGAAATATAGGACGAGTAGGACCAGGTACAAGCCTACCAGCGGCATCAGGAAGCTCAACTTGAGTAAGTTTCTTAATTGCTGCGTTTGTCTCGCTTGCCAAAAGAACAGGAGTAGATACTGCATTAATGAGAGTCTGAAACTGATCGA
>Ga0179594_10000147_pt1 | contig 21288 bp, 8 predicted proteins | sample CZOMad1_1_08_16f_FD_148625 | JGI IMG/M metagenome (GOLD analysis project Ga0179594, IMG submission 148625) | Vadose zone soil fungal communities from Angelo Coast Range Reserve, California, USA - CZOMad1_1_08_16fungal (Illumina Assembly) | ecosystem: Environmental > Terrestrial > Soil > Vadose...
CTGGCCCGCTATTTGGCCGATGGCTCGATTGAATTCGTCGGCCGTCTTGATCAACAAGTCAAGGTGCGCGGCTTCCGTGTCGAGCTCGGTGAGGTGCAGCGAGCACTGACGGCGCACGAGGGCGTGCGCGACGCCGTCGTTGTAGTTCGTACCGACGGAACGTTTGATAAGAATCTCATCGCCTATGTAGTGGCTGAAACCGATTCTTCCCGGTCATTGAACGGGCTGCGGAATTATTTGAGAGAGCAACTGCCTGAGTACATGTTGCCGACGGCCATCGTCCTGCTTGATGAGATCCCCTTGACACCGAATGGCAAGGTGAATCATGAAGCTCTGCCGCCGGTCGATAGAACAACGCTTCAGGTTGACGAATCTTTTGCGGCGCCACGATCGGCAACCGAAGAAGTCGTCGCTGGTATTTGGGCCAACGTGCTCGGCCTGCACCAGATAGGCGCCTCCGACAACTTCTTCGAACTCGGCGGACATTCGTTGCTGGCTACCAAAGCCGTCTCACAGACCAAACAGACTTTCAAAATTGACGTGCCATTGCGTGCCCTCTTCGAAGCGCCGACGGTGCGCCAGTTTACTGCGGTCGTCGAAGCGGCACAGCGCGCCAGCTATGAAATCGATGAAATGCCCATCGGTCCGGTATCGAGAGATCGTAAGCTGCCGCTTTCCTTCGCCCAGCAGCGCCTCTGGTTCCACGATCAGTTAATGCCAGGGAATGCTGCTTACAACGTTTTCGCAGCCGTTCGCTTAAACGGTACCCTGTCTATCGAAGCGCTGGAGCGAGCGCTGGAAGAGATTATTCGCAGACATGAATCGCTGCGCACCACATTCAGCACTGTTTCCTTCGAGCCGGTGCAGATCATAACCGCGGGTTTGAGCTTGCCACTGAAGAAAATGGATTTGCGCAAGCTTCCGCGGGAAGAGTGTGAGGCTGAGGCTCGACGCCTGGCAACAGCCGAGATACGTGCACCTTTTGATTTGGCGCAGGGCCCCTTGTTGCGCGTAGCGTTGATGACGCTCGATGACCAGGAACATCTGCTTGTCTTAACGATGCACCACATCGTTTCTGATGGCTGGTCGATGGGTGTGCTCATCAGCGAGTTCGCGACACTTTACAAGGCTTTCGTCGCCGGCCGCACCTCACCTTTATCTGATCTGCCGGTTCAGTATGCCGATTACGCCTATTGGCAGCGTGAATGGTTGCAGGGTGAAGTGTTGGAAGCGCAACTGGCTTACTGGCACCGGCAACTCGGAACAAATATTACCGAGACACCATTGCCGTTGGACCGTCCGCGAGCGGCGGAGCAAACCTTTCGCGGCGCATACGAGAATTTCGTCCTGTCAAAAGAGCTGAGCGACAAGATCAAGACGCTGAGTCGCCGGGAAGGCGCCACGACGTTCATGTTGGCACTTGCTGGTTTTAAGACCCTGATGCACAGCTATTCAGGCAGCGCGGACATTGTTGTGGGGACGGATGTCGCCAACCGCAATCGCATCGAAACAGAGGGGCTCATCGGCTTCTTCGCCAATCAACTTGTCCTGCGCACCGATCTGAGCGGCGACCCTTCATTCTCGGAAATTCTCGCACGCGTGCGGGAGGTCGCCCTTGGCGCTTATGCGCATCAGGACTTGCCATTCGATAAGGTGGTCGAAGCCCTCAAGCCCGAGCGAGACCTCAGCCGCAATCCGTTGTTTCAGGTGATGTTTGGTTTTAAGAACGCCCCGATGTCGGATTTGACGCTGCCCGAGCTGGTACTCACCAGTTTTCAGTTGCAAGACGGCACGGCCGTTTTCGACCTGAGCTTCTATCTGTCTGACTCTGAGCGGGGATTAACCGGTCTGGTGCGCTTCAACACAGACGTCTTTGACGCGGCCACCATTACTCGCATGTGGCAGCGATATGAAACGCTGTTGAGCTACGCGATTGACGATCCTGGAAGAAGACTGAGTGAGTTGCGGAAGCACCTTGAAGAGTCAACCGAAAGAGAACTGACGCACAAGCGGAATCAGTTGTTGAAAAACGCGAGACGCAAGGCAGTCAGTCAGCCACAAAGAATCATCAGCGCTTAAGCAAAGACTTGAAAGAGCTACAGACCTCCAGCTCGAAAAAACTTCCGAGCGTAAGGCGCAAAACAATCAACCTCTCGCCGGAGCAGTTGGTGAGCAGCAACTCTTTGCAGCCCGGTGCTGATCTTCCGCTCGTGCTGCGCCCGGTCGTTGACGACGTGAATCTGCCGGCGTGGGCCAAGTTGCACCAATCGTTTCTCCAGCAAAAGTTGCTACACCATGGGGCGTTGCTTTTTCGTGGTTTCAGCGTTAAGACACCACACGAGTTTGGCGAAGTCTGCCGCGCCATTTCCGGCGAACTACTCGAGTATCGCGAGCGCTCGTCGCCACGCAGCGCGGTGGCGAAAAACATCTATACCTCGACTGATTATCCGCCCGACCAATCCATCTTTCCGCACAACGAACATTCATATTCACTGACATTTTCGCTGCGTCTCTATTTCTTTTGTGAGACACCCGCCTCTGAAGGCGGCGAAACGCCGATAGTGGACACGCGCAAAGTGTTCCGAAGACTCGATGAAAGAATGAAGGCGCGCTTTAAAGAGAAAAAGTGGATGTATGTTCGCAACTATGGAGATGGTTTCGGCCTTGCCTGGGAGACCGCCTTTCAAACGAGTGACAAGCAGGAAGTTGAGCGATACTGCCGCGCCGCAGGGATCGAGGTCGAGTGGAAGGAAGGCAACCGCCTGCGCACGCGGCAGGTGCGTGATCCGATGATCAAGCATCCTCGAACGGGAGAGATGATCTGGTTCAATCACATCACTTTCTTTCATATCACGACGCTGGAGCCGTCTATACGCGAACCGCTATTAGCTTCCTTTGCTCTGGAAGACCTGCCTTATAACAGCTACTACGGCGATGGCACAGCGATTGAACCGGAGGTCGTGGCCCAACTCCGCGAGGCTTACCTCCACGAGATGATTTCATTTCCATGGCAACGTGGCGATGTCTTGTTGCTCGATAACATACTCACGGCGCACGCTCGCGCGCCGTACGCCGGCCAGCGCAAGATTCTTGTTGCCATGGCTGAACCTTACACACGCGACTAACTTAGTGTCGCAATCTGAAATCTTCTCTGTGCAACCTCTGTGTTCCCTGTGTCTCTGTGGTTGCTGTTACTGCCAAATCTTCACCACAGAGACATAGAGGACACCGAGGTTGCACAGAGAATCGAAACTGAGACACGCCAACTAAACAGACTCGAGTACAGAAAGAGGGAGCATTCGATGGATACGATTATTCTTACCAAAGACGATATTGCGGAAATCGTAAATCGTGTAGGCCTGCATCAGTTGATGGACGACATCATTGATGAGTTGCGGAAAACCTTTCGCAAGTTTGACGACGAGCTCACGCAAGTTCGGACGCGTGACGGATTTTCCTACTTCACACCTTATCCCGGCGTACTCGAGTGGATGCCTGTCATGCAAGTGGACGACTTCGCAGTCATTAAAGTAGTCAGCTATAACCCGGCCAATCCCATGCTCTACCAGGTACCGACTATTATTTCTACGCTCAGCCTCTACAACATTCGTACCGGCCACCTGATGGCGCTGACGGACGGCACCTTTGCGACTGCGGTACGAACCGGCGCAGCCTCTGCAATTGCGAGTGAAGTGCTTGCCAACCCGGCGAGCGAAGTGGTTGGTCTGGTCGGCTGCGGAGCCCAGGCGGTGACGCAGTTGCATGCGCTCTCACGCCTCTTCGACATCAAGCGCGTGCTTGCGTACGACACTAATAGCAACGTCCTCGCGTCGTTCCCTGAGCGCTGTCGCTTCCTGGACCTCGACATTCGAATCGTTCCTCGGCAGGAGCTTGAAGAAGAGTCGGACATTATCTGTACCGCCACTTCGGTGGGGCTTGATGCCGGTCCCGTAATTGACGGGACAAATCTCAAGCCCTGGGTCCACATCAATGCGGTGGGTTCGGATCTGCCTCGCAAGATCGAGTTACCGCTTGCGCTACTCAAGGAATGCCTGGTGTGCCCCGACTACCGGGCCCAGGCAGTGATCGAAGGTGAATGCCAGCAACTGCCGCCTGATGCGATTGGCCCGGAGTTAATCGAGCTGGTGAAGCACGCCTCGGAATACCGGCGTTATCAACTGGTCAAAACAGTCTTTGACTCGACTGGCTTCGCCCTCGAAGACAAGGCAGCCATGCAGGTGTTGCTTTCAGTTGCAAAAGAAGTGGGTGTCGGGAGGACCCTGGCGGTCGAGAGTATCGCGGTCGATCCGATGGATCCTTACAGCTTTGCCAGAGAGCACGTCGCCGGCGAGCTGGTGAGAACTGTGAGCGCCGTTTAATCCTACCGGCTTTCTCTGTGCAGCCTTTGTGTTCTCTGTGGTTACCTTAGTTGCCAGACACTCAAACCACAGAGTTAATCATGCGCCGGTGGCGCACCACCGAACATGAAGATGGATTGGAGAAGTCAGGTGTCATTAGTTAGCATTGGTTCGACGGTCAACCTTCACTCAGCCTCGGAACTGATTTGTTGGCCCGCTGACAATGAATCCGCTTCTCCTGTGCAAATTGCTGGGCTCGGTTTTGGGTACTCACTAGCAGCATTTATTTTCAGAGCAGACACAGAGAACACAGGGGCTGCACAGAGAAGAACTGGTGGTAACAATGGAAAACTCAAAGTTGTACTTAAAGCCAAGCGTCAAAGCAGAGCCGCTTTTCAATCAGTGGTATGCGTGGACTTATTTGATCGCTCCCGCATCGGCCGCAATGAACATCGCCAATCTTCATCTGAGGATTATGAAGTCTTATATAAGCGGTCCGCAGGTGCACGCCAACGCGGTGAAAAACCCGGCGATGCTGGGCGGGCCTTTCATCGACTACGAAGGCAAACGGGTGGATGAAATTCGCGCCCTCATCGATCAGACGAGCAGGGAACAGGCTCATATGATCGAGTTTGCGCAGGCGGTCAGCGTGCTTGACGAAATCCTGCGCAACGAAGCTAAAGGTCATTCGCTGGAACCTTTGTATGAGAAAATCCCGCCGAACTTGAAAGGCTACGTCGAACTCGTCTACGACCTCAATAACAACGCGTCTATCCGGTTCATTGAAGGGTTACTCTACAAGAGTAATTACTACACCCCGGCGTCGCAGAGCTTCTCCCTCTCCCTGATCAATGAGGACGATCGCGCTTTCGCGCTAAGCACTCCGCGTTTGCCTGATGACGAGTGTTTGCATCTGCGTGCTCCCTTCAGCAGCCTGGACGTGGATTATCTGTTCGGGATGAAACACACACCACACCCGTTTGGCGAGCTGCAGGAGCGCCTGCAACTCGGCGCCGACGATTACGAATTCTTCTCAACCTTTCTTACGGAGAATGAACCGCCGCCAGCACGGCGGTATGAAGGTGAGGGACTGCGAGTGCGCTATTACGGCCATGCGACCGTGCTCCTCGAAACAAAAGAGGTTTGCGTGCTCCTCGATCCTGTGATCAGTTACAAGTACGAGAACGGGATCGACCGGTTTACGTACCTCGATTTGCCCGAGACTATTGACTATGTGCTCTACACGCACGGGCATCAGGATCACATCATGTTCGAGACGATCTTGCAGCTCCGGCACAAGGTGAAGAACATCATTCTTCCGCGAAGCCGCGGCGGGAGTCTTGAAGATCCATCCCTCAAACTTATCTTCCAGCACATCGGTTTCAAACAAGTTCGCGAGCTCGACGAACTGGAGACTATAGAGATCGAGGGAGGCAGCATTACCGGGATTCCCTTCCTTGGTGAACATGCTGACTGCAACGTCACCAGCAAGCTCGCACATCTCATCAGTCTCAAGGGACAGAGATTTCTCTTCGCCGCCGATTCAAACAATATCGAGCCGGAGCTTTATGCACGGCTGGCACAGGTCGTCGGTCCACTCGACGTGCTCTTCATCGGCATGGAGTGTGACGGTGCGCCGATGTCGTGGCTGTATGGTCCATTAATGACAAAGCGATTAGATCGAAAGATGGACCAGTCACGCCGGTTCTGTGGTTCAAATTACGAACGCGGTATCGGCATCGTCGACAATTTTAAGTTTAAGGAAGTATACGTCTACGCGATGGGCCAGGAGCCGTGGTTGACCTATGTTTCGAGTGTCAAATACACGGATGAATCCAATCCGATAGTGGCTTCGAATCGCCTGGTAGATGAATGCCGCAGTCGGGGAATTGTCGCCGAAAGACTCTTCGGGAAGAAAGAATTTCACTACGGAACTAACCAGGCGGCGGCCGTTTTTGGGAAAGGTTTTTAGTAACAATGTCGATGAGCCAGGTTGAAGGATTTCGGCTTTCCCCGCAACAAAAGCGCATCTGGCTGCTACAGCAAGCCAGCGGAGCCGAGGCGTACAGGTCGGTGTGTGTCCTTTACATAGAAGGAAACCTGGACCGGGCGAAGCTGGAGGCTGCGTTGTTGGAAGTTGCAGCCAGAAACGAAATTCTCCGTACTGTCTATCCCTCTTTGCCTGGGATGAACGTGCCGGTTCAGTTGATTGGCGACTCGTATTCCATTCCTATTGCCACCGTCGACATTAGCGACCTGAACGCGGCGCAACAAGAGATCCAACTGACGACATTATTTGAGCAGGCGCGCGAGCTGCCCTTTGACTATGCAGAAGGACCACTGCTGGCGGCGACATTGATCAAGCTTGCACCTCGAAACCATGCCTTGCTGCTCAGTCTCTCGGCTCTCTGCGCCGACAGCGCCACAATCGAAACGCTGAAACGTCAACTGCTGACGTTCTATGTGAGCAAAGCCGGCCGCATGGCTGGCGAGCCGGCACAGTATGCTGACATTTCGGAAGTCTTCAACCAGCTAATGGAGTCAGCAGACACGGAGGAAGGTCGCGCGTACTGGCGGCAGAAAACCCTTGCCGATCCGCTGCGACTCGAGCCGGTAAAGCGGAACGGTATCGTTTCGGATGCGCGCGAATTTATGCCGGAGGCATTTAACTTCACAATCGATCCTTCACTGCTGGATCTGATTGCGGCACAGTCGCGGTCTTATGGCGTTTCAATGCGCGTGTTTCTTTTGGCGTGTTGGCAGATTTTGCTTTGGCGACTGACCGGCCGCGATGAATTTACCATCGGAGTTTCGACCCAGGGCCGGACCTACGAAGATATTGAAGAAGCGCTCGGTTTATTCGCCCGGTGTCTGCCCGTGTCCGCGCGCCTGCATGCACGTCTTGGTTTTGGTGAAGCTGTGAGGCAGGCTGAACTGGGGAGCCAGGAAGTTGAAAGGTGGCAGGACTACTTCACCTGGCCACAAGACGAAGGCCTCACAGTTTCAGATAATTCGGTGACACAACTTCCGTTCTTCCCAATCTGTTTCGACTTTGCTGACTATCCGGCTCTTCCTGAAGGTGACGGACTGTCAGCTACTCACGGACCGCAATACGTTTGTGTGGACCGTTTCGAGATCAGGCTCTCGGCGATCAACTACGGCGAGCAGTTGACGACCGCTCTCTACTACGACTCTGCTATTTACTCACGTGCAGAGATTGAACGTGCGGCGGCGCGTTTTCAGAAACTGGTGGAGAGTGTTGCTCTTGATCCGGAAACTGAGGTAGGGCAACTGGAGATACTGGGTAAACGCGAGCGGCGCCAGTTGCTCGACGAATTCAATGACACCGATTACGACTTTCGCCAGGACAAGTGTCTGCATGAGATCTTCGAGGATCAAGTAGACCGCACTCCTGATGTGCTTGCCGTCATAGGCGATGATAAGGAACTAACCTACGCCGCCCTCGATGCGCGCGCGAATCAATTAGCGCACCGGCTGCGAGAGTTGGGTGTCGGCCCGGAGGCGCGCGCGGCCGTTTGTGCGGAGCGTGGCGTGGAGATGCTTATCGGGTTGCTGGGCACGCTCAAAGCAGGTGGCGCTTACGTGCCACTTGATCCGTCTTATCCGCGCGAGCGCCTCGCTTTCGTACTTGAAGATACCCAGGCGCGCGTAATCTTGATCCAAAAAGAGCTCGAGGCGAAGCTGCCGGACCATCAGGCAGCCGTGGTCTATCTCGATGGTGTCAGTGAAGAGCAAACTGATGTGCGCGAAAGGCCTGTGACCGGAGTCACGCCTGATAACCTCGCCTACGTCATGTACACCTCCGGCTCGACGGGTAATCCGAAGGGCGTATTGATCTCGCACCGCTCAATAAACAACCGGCTGCTGTGGACGAATCACACTTTTCCACTAGCCTCCAGTGATCGCCTGTTACTAAAAACGCCATACACCTTCGATGCTTCGATTTGGGAGCTATTTGCTCCGCTGCTGGCGGGAGCAGTTGTCGTGATCGCGCGTCCGGGCGGACATCAGGATCCTTCCTACCTGGCCCAGACAATAGCCGAACAAGGGATAACGGTTCTCCAACTCGTTCCCTCGATGTTGCGAATCTTTTTGGAACAGGAAGGCGTGACGCAGTCATGTCGCAATTTGAAGCGCATGTTTTGCGGCGGTGAGGCCCTGTCAGTCGATCTGCGAGACCGTTTCTACAGTTTGCTTGACGGCGATTTGATCAATCTTTATGGTCCGACCGAATCGGCCATTGACGCCGCGTCTTATGCGTGCCGGCGCGACGATCGCGATCCTGTCGTGCCGCTGGGCCGCCCACTGACAAATATTCAGATCTACATTCTCGACAAGCAACTGCAACCGGCGCCCATCGGTGTTGGCGGGGAGTTACATATCGGCGGCATCGGCCTCGCACGCGGGTATCTGAATCGCCCGGATCTTACCGCCGCCGGCTTTATTCCCAATCCATTCGCCGCCACGCCCGGGGCTCGTCTCTATAGTACCGGCGACCTGGCCCGCTATTTACCTGATGGACGGCTCGAGTTTCTCGGACGACTCGATCAGCAAGTCAAACTGCGTGGCTTCCGCATCGAGCCCGGCGAGATAGAGGCCGCGTTGCGTGCTAATGTGGCCGTGCGAGAAGTCGTGGTCCAGGCACGCGCGACCCGAACCGGCGATAAGGAGTTGATCGCGTACGTTGTTCAATCCGACGGGTTGGACCAGAATCTGCTGGTTAAAGCATTGCAACAGTCAGCACGCGAGAAACTGCCGGAGTACATGGTGCCGGCCGCGTTCGTCGTACTCGAACATTTACCTCGCACGCTGAGTGGGAAGATCGACCTGCGGGCCTTGCCGCAGCCGGATCGTGGACTACAAGAGACAAACGAGGAGACGGCCGAGCGAACGCCGATCACAGAAGTGTTGGCCGGCGTTTGGAGTGAAGTGCTGGGCCTGGACCACGTGGGCCAGCTTGACGATTTCTTCGAGCTCGGCGGCCACTCGCTGCTCGTGACGCAGGTCATGGCCCGTGTGCGTGAGGCTTTTGGAGTCGATCTGCCGCTGCGCGACTTTTTTGAAGCGCGTGTCCTGAACGACCTCGCGGCAATGATAGATGTCGCGCTGAAGAGTAAGCACAATCTCACCTCGCTTCCCATTCAACCGGTGGACCGCACGGACAATCTTCCCTTGTCGTTTGCACAACAGCGCCTCTGGTTCCTGGACCAGATGGAACCCGGCAATCCTTTTTACAGCATTCCGTCCGCCGTCCGCCTCAAAGGCGAGCTCGACGTGGCGGCTCTCGAACAGACTTTCAACGAAATTGTCAGAAGACACGAAAGCTTGCGCACCACTTTTGTTCCTGTCGATGGAAACCCGGTGCAGGTCATCGCTCCCATCGTGAGGCTAACGCTCGAAGTGGTCGATTTGAGTGTGCTCGATGCAGATCAGCGCGAGGCTGAAGCGATGCGACGAGTGGCTGAAGATGGACGGCAGCCGTTCGACTTGACGAGAGGTCCTTTGTTGCGTCCACTCCTGCTCAAGCTGGCTGATGATGATCACCTGCTGTTGTTTTCCATGCACCACATCATTAGCGATGTATGGTCGCGCGGTGTGCTCATCCGCGAATTGCGGACGCTCTACCTCGCATTCAGCCAAAAGCAATCCTCACCGCTTCCGGAGCTTCCTCTGCAATATGCGGATTTCGCCTCGTGGCAAAGGCATTGGCTTCGGGATGAAACGCTCGAGTCTCAATTATCCTATTGGAAACAACAACTCGCGGGTGCTCCGGCGGCGCTGGAACTACCGGCTGACCGCCCTCGTCCGCCGGTGCAATCGCTCAATGGCGCCCAGGAAACCCTGGTGCTTCCAGCCACATTACTCGAGGCAGTGCGTTCATTCAGCCGGCGTGAAGGAGCGACGATGTTCATGACGTTGCTCGCGGCTTTCAACGCTTTGCTGTATCGGCTCACGGCGCAGGTGGACCTCGTGGTCGGCGCGCCGATCGCTAATCGCGAACGGGTCGAGCTCGAAAGCATCATCGGATTCTTTACCAACACTTTGGTGCTGCGAACAAACCTCACCGCTGATCCCTCATTCCGTGAGCTGGTGAAACGTGTACGAGAAGTAGCGCTGGGAGCTTACACGCATCGAGATCTTCCTTTCGAGGCGTTGGTTGAAGCATTACAACCCGAACGGGATCTGAGTTACCCGCCGTTGTTTCAGGTGATGTTCGTGCACCAGGTATCGATGACCGAAGCTTTCGAGTTACCAGGCCTGACGTTGAGCAATGTGGGTGTCGACAATGGTTCGGCGAAATTCGACATGACACTTTTTCTCATCGAAGGATCCGGCAGTCTCGCGGCCATGCTCGAATACAACTCAGATCTGTTCGACGCCTCAACCGCAAGCCGCACGCTGCGCCTATTCGAGAACCTTCTGACCGCGGCCGTAGCAGAACCAGAACAGCCGGTCGGTGAGCTGGAACTGTTGAGTACCGCCGATCGGCTCCAACTACTGTGTGAATGGAATGAGTCGACAAAAGAGTTCCTCGTGCCGCGTTTGATACACCTCGCTTTCGAGGAGCAGGTGGAGCGCACGCCGAACAACGTGGCTGTCACATTCGGTACGGAACAATTGACCTATCACGAGCTGAACAGGCGCGCCAACCAGTTGGCGCACTATCTGCAAGCCAACGGTGTCGGACCTGACGTGCTGGTCGGCATCTGCATGGAGCGTTCGCTCGACCTGGTAGTGGCAATGCTCGGCATTCTAAAGGCTGGTGGTGTTTATGTGCCGCTCGACTCTACCTATCCGAAAGAACGTCTGAGTTTCATTGCCGCGGATGCCCCAACCTCGATCTGTCTCACGCAAGCACGGCTCGAGAGTAAACTCGCCGATGTGTTCACGAATCTGGTTTACCTCGACGAAGAATGGGAGCGGCTGGCGCACGAAAGCGATGCCAATCCGGTGTGCACCGTGACCCCTGATAATCTCGCCTATGTTGTCTTTACTTCCGGCTCGACAGGAAGACCAAAGGGAATTGCGATGCGCCACGAATCGCTGTTCAACCTTGTCACCTGGTTGATAGCCGATCAGAAACCCCGAGTTGAAGACAGGACGTTGCAATTCGCTTCGCTTAATTTTGATACCTCCAACCTCGAAGTCTTTACCACCTGGTGTACGGGTGGAACGTTGGTGCTGATATCCGAGGAGGTGCGACACAACATCAGCAGCCTGCTGAATTTCCTCGTCGAGGCGGAAATCAATCGGTTGTTTCTACCATTCGTGGCGTTGCAGCAACTGGTTGAGATTGCCGAAAGTGAAGGTCTGGTTCCTGATGGTCTGCGCGAGTTGAACGTTGCCGGTGAGCAACTGCAAATCAACAATCCGACGATCAGCTTCTTTAATAAATTGCAAAGTTGCGTGTTGCATAATCACTACGGTCCTTCCGAATGCCACGCCGTGACCACGCATACGCTCGACGGCGATCGCCAGGCCTGGCCGGCGCTGCCTCCGGTTGGCAAGCCGATCTACAACACGCAAATCTACCTTCTGGACCATCGCCTGCAAGCCGTGCCCATCGGCGTTAGCGGAGAACTCTACATCGGCGGCGTCTCCTTAGCGCGTGGCTATTTCAATCGTCCTGAGCTCACCGCCGCTGCGTTTGTTCCCAATCCGTTCTCCGTTACTCCAGGCACAAGACTTTACCGGACAGGGGATCTGGCACGATACCTGCGCGACGGTACGATCGAGTTTCTTGGCCGGATCGATCAGCAGGTTAAGGTGCGGGGCTTCCGCATTGAAACGGGTGAAGTGGAAGCGGCGTTGCGAGATCATCTCGACGTGCAGGAAGTAGTCGTGGCGGCGCACGGAGTACGTGCGGAAGAGAAACGGTTGGTGGCTTACGTGGTGCCCCGCAAGGGACTGGTATCGGACACATTGGCGAATGACCTGCGGCAACATGCGCGCGAAAAGTTGCCGGAATACATGGTGCCTTCGGCGATTGTGTTACTCGATCGGATGCCGCTGACGTCGGATGGAAAAGTGAACCGGCGAGCACTGCCGGAACCCCAGCCCGGCCGTAGAGACATAGGTGAAGAATTCGTCAGCGCGCGGACGCCGGTCGAAGAAGTCATGGCAGGCATTTGGAGCGAAGTGCTGGGACTCGAGCGCGTCGGTATGCACGACAATTTCTTTCATCTCGGCGGGCACTCGCTGCTGGCTACGCGAGCCGTCGCGCGTCTGCGGGAAGCTTTTGGAACGCCGTTTCCGTTGCGCAAGATCTTTGAGGAGCCAACCATCGCTGGTCTGGCGCAACAAATGGAGGAGACGATCAGGGCTGCTCGAGGTGTTCAGAGTCCGCCCATCGAACGGGTAGCCCGTGACGGCCTGCTACCAGTGTCCTTCATTCAAGCTCGCACTCTTTTCATGGCCCAACTGGAGGGACGTCCGTCGTTCTATAGTTTCGAGATACATTTGCACGGGACGTTGGATGTAGACGCGCTCAAGCAGAGTCTGAGCGAGGTTGTGAGGAGGCACGAAGTATTACGGACGACGTTTGCCATGGTCGAAGGGCAACCGGTTCAGATCATTAACCCGGCCAGACAAGTCGATCTTTCCCTAACCGATCTAAGCGAACTTTCTGAAGTTGAACAAGAGACTCGCGCAAAAGAAGCTGCAGCTCAACAGGGAAGTGAGAACTTTGATCTCTCGAGTGGTCCACTCTTGCGCCTACGTCTCCTGCGCTTCTCAGCAGAGGGACACCGTCTCCTCTTAAGCATTCCGCACATCGCTTGCGATCGCTGGTCCATCGGCCTGTTCTCCCATGAGGTGTCGTCACTCTACCGTGCATTCAGTCAGGGCCAGCCTTCGCCGCTCGCGGAGTTGCCGCTTCAGTATGCCGACTTCGCCGTTTGGCAGCGCCGCTGGTTAGCGGGAGAGGTGATGGAGAACGCCTTGAACTACTGGAGACAGCAACTGAAAGACGTGACTCCATTTTTGCAAATACCAACCGACCGGCCTCGGCCTCCGGTAAAGACATATCAAGGCAACCACTTCGTTTTTGCCCTGCCCAAAGAATTATCGGAAGGAGTTGATCTACTTAGCCAGCGCCAGCGCTGCACGCGTTTCATGACCCTGCTGGCAGTTTACAAGACATTGCTTTACCGCTACACGGGGCAGAACGATATCGTAGTTGGCACGGCTGTCGCTGGACGCACCCAAACCAGCATTGAGAAGCTGATTGGAAACTTCGGCACGCCTCTCGCTCTGAGGACGCAAGTCTTCGGCGCAATGACCTTTCGAGAATTGCTTGGCCGGGTGCGCGAGGTTGCGCTGGGCGCCTATGCGTACCAGGAACTTCCTTTTGAAAAGCTTCTCGAGGCGCTCGACTTTAAACGTGATCCTGCTTATTCACCGCTGATCCAGGTCGGGTTCGTGGTGCACAATGATGCTGGAGCAGAAGAGGCAACTGAAGTAACCGGCTTGAGCATGCAAATAGTCTCCGTTGAGACAGGGCGTTCCAATTTTGATCTTACGCTGAATTTGCACCACACATCGCAAGGGCTGGTAGGAAGTTTCGAATACAGCACGGTTCTGTTCGACGCTTCGACAATCAACCGTATTGCCGGTCATTTTCAGAATTTGCTGAAAAGCATCCTCGCGGATCCGGATAAGCGCCTGGATGATTTGCGTATGTCGATAGAAGCAGAAGAGGTTGCGGCGTACCACAAATATGCATAAGAAGCACTTCCTGATGGCTTGAGACTAGGAGTAAATGTCATGTTCGAAAAAGAAGCAAAGACTATTAAGGTCGAAGGTGCGGATTTGGCCGCCAGGTTGAAATTCGTAAATGAGAGTCGAAGCAAAGCGAAAGCGCCGGGGCGTTACTGGATCGCTTACACCTTTCCTCTACGACCCAATGTCGCCCTCGAAGCCGTCCTGACCAACGCAAATGGGTCGCAAATAAAACTAGGCGCTATTACTGGTGCCGGCCCGGCGGACTCAACCAGGCGTGCCGGACTCTTTCTTTCCCATGAAGACAAGAGCGATGTAGATCTGAATCGACCCACACGTGTCGAACTCTTTGATCTAGACCGTGCGCACCATTGGAAGGAACTTTCGATTTACTGGTTGGGCAGTATCGAGGCGGACCAAAGTTTGGAGTTCCTGGAGCGCCTGATCGCTGAGAGTCATGACGCTGATGCATGTGCGCGTTTGGCGGAGGCCGCGGCGGTCCACAACGATCCCAGGGCGGAAGCTCTGCTAAAACGGTTGGCATGTGGTGCAACTTTCGCAGAGACCCGGATGGCTGCCATCAGATGGCTCGGTCGCATCGGCGGACATCTGGATTTTCTCGCGGAAGTCGTTACCGACAAGGCTGAGAATTCCCGTGTGCGCGAGCAGGCTGTCATGAGTATTGGAAAGAGCATCGAGCCGGAGGCGATTGCCGTACTCCGCCGGCTTTATGAAACTATCGAAACGACTTCACTGAAGATGCATGTTATCACTGCCCTCTCGAAACAGAGAGCCAGCCCAGCCGCGGTTAAATTTCTCACGAGCATTTCTAAGTCGGAGGGTGATAACGTTCTGGGATTGCACAGCCGCGCAAAATTAGATAAGACACAAGGGAAGAAACTGAAGAAGAAGGTTCTCAAGCCGCTGTACAAGCAGTGCTAAGACAGCCGGCTCAATAATTCTTCTCTGTGCAACCTCTGTGTTCTCTGCGTCTCTGTGGTTAGACATTCCTTAGTAAGATCACCACCGAGACACAGAGAACACAGAGGTTGCACAGAGACGCAAGGTTGAATTCAGATGGAATTGATTCGCTTCATCGTACGGTTCTCAAGGCGCACCGCAATCCTCGCTATAGTGGCAGGTATAATCGGCGGCGCCTGCAACACGGCTTTGCTCGCGGTGATCAACTCCGCTCTGCGGGATCCCGCCCATGCTGCCAGAACCTCCCTGCTTTGGATCTTTTGCGGTCTCTGCATACTGCTGCCGCTGATGAGATTCTTCTCGGAATATCTTCTTCTCCGACTTGGTCAAGACGCACTGTTTGAAATGCGTCTCCAGTTGAGCCGTCAGATTCTCGCGTCACCTCTGCGGCGCCTGGAAGAACTCGGCGCCGGCCGACTGCTGGCGACGCTGACTGATGATGTACCGGTCATTGCCAATGCCCTGTTGCAGATTCCGATCATTAGCATCAACCTCGCCGTTGTTGTCTGTAGTCTTGTCTATTTGGGTTGGCTGTCGCTTCCAGTACTGTTGGGTGTGCTGGCCTTCATGATTCTGGGTATTGCCTGTTATCAACTACCGGTCGCAAGGGCAGGTATTTACCTGCGCCGCGCGCGCGATCATATGGATGCTCTACTCAATCATTTTCGTGCCCTAACCGAGGGCACGAAAGAATTGAAACTGCATCGCAAGCGCCGTGAGGCTTTCATTTCAGATCTCCGAACGACTGCCTTTACCTTTAGAAAAGAGACCGTGTCAGGCTATTCGATTTACCTTGCAGCCGCCAGTTGGGGGCAGACGATGGGCTTCGTCGCTGTCGGACTCCTGGTCTTTGCGCTTCCTGCTATTTACGGGACAAGCATGCAGGTGTTAACGGGTTATGTCATCGTCATCCTATTCATTCTGACTCCGCTTCAACTGGTCATGAATACGATGTCGGGCTTTAGCCGTGCCAACGTCGCCATTATGAAACTCGAGCAGCTAGGCTTGAGGCTGCGGGAGTTTAAGCCAGAACTCCAAGCTACTGACGAGCGAGATTACTTTCCGGGAAAAATCGAGTTAATCGAGGTGACTCACGATTACCGCCGCGAAGGAGAGGAGAGCACGTTCACGATAGGGCCTATAGACTTGTCCTTTAATAAAGGCGAACTGGTTTTCCTGGTAGGCGGCAACGGCAGCGGGAAGACGACACTCGCTAAACTTCTCGTCGGACTTTACGCTCCTGAATCCGGTGAGATTCGCGTTAATGGAACGAGCATAACCGACGCCAATCGCGATGCTTATCGTCAACTGTTTTCCGTGGTCTTCTCGGACTTCTACCTTTTCGAGAGTCTAATGGGGATTGAAGATCAGCACCTGGACCAGCACGCCAAGAGTTACCTTCAACGCTTGCAGTTGGCTCACAAAGTGGCGGTGAAAGATAGTGTGTTGACGACGACAGATCTCTCCCAGGGACAGCGCAAGCGTTTGGCGCTCCTAACCGCATATCTCGAGGATCGTGTCTTTTACGTCTTTGATGAATGGGCCGCAGATCAGGATCCGCTGTTCAAAGAGATTTTTTATTTACAAATCCTCCCGGAACTCAGGGCAAAAGGCAAGACTGTACTCGTAATCAGTCACGATGACCGCTATTATCATGTAGGGGATCGGATCATAAAACTCGATTACGGTAGAATCGCCTTCGATGAGGATTATGCGGCGGTCGGGCTAACTGCTTCTGGCGTTGTCGCTTCCTGACAGGCGGCTGCGCGGACGGTTTCATGGATTAGATCAACATGCAAGATAGCGGCATTGGTTTGAGATACTCTTCGCCTCAGGATTCGTCCGGCAGAACGATGAATTCCACGTCGAACCCCTGGTTGGTTTGGCCGCGTCCCAATCCTAATGCGCGGCTGCGGTTATTCTGCTTTCCCTATGCCGGCGGCGGATCCAGCATTTATCGTCACTGGACCAATAAACTGCAAACCGATTTGGAGATCATCTCGATCGAGTTGCCCGGTAGGGGCACCCGTATCAGAGAGGAGCCCCTAAATCGGCTGGCGCCACTTGTCGAGGCTGCGGCGCAGGCGATGATCCCACACCTGAACAAGCCCTATGCTTTTTTTGGTCACAGCATGGGTGCGCTGCTGAGTTTTGAGATGGCTCGGTATCTCCGGCGTCACCATCCCCAAGTACTTGCGCCCTCGCATCTGTTTGTCTCAGGGCGCTGCGCACCGCAGTGTGATACCGGCAGACTGCTGGTCCACAATCTGGCGGAGTCGGAGTTAGTGAAGGAGATACAACGGCTGAATGGAACGCCGCCGGAAATTTTGGCGGATCCCGAATTGAGGGCCCTCGTTTTACCAGTGCTGCGTGCGGACTTTGCGGTGTGGGACACTTATGTTTATGAGCAAGAAGAGCCGCTCGCTTGCCCGATAAGCGCCTACGGTGGTTTGCAGGATCCGGATATGACGCGCGCTCAAATTGCTGAATGGGGAGAACAAACGTCCGCATCTTTCAGAATCTCCATGTTTCCTGGAGATCACTTTTTTATTCATGCGGATGAGGCCTTATTGCTTCATACGATGGCACGTGAGTTAAGCGAAGTGATAAGTCGAAATTCGTGATACGAATGAAGGGGGTTAGAAATGAAAAATCCGATAGTCATATTAGTCATTGGTGTCGCAGCATCAATAATCGCTTTGACGTGCGCACAAGCACAATCGGAAAAGTTTACCAGGGTTGACGGGGAGAACTTCCAGGCAAAACTGGCCGCGGCACACTCGCGGGCAGTTGCCGCCAAGCCATACTGGGTTTGCTACGGCTTCGAAGTGAGACCAAATGTTGGCTTTGATCTCGCGGACCTGACGAGCCAGCCCAAAGTACTTTCGGGCGCCACTGGCCCATACGAAACCCCCAATCTCGGCGTCTTTATGCTTTACAGAACGAAAGGCACAAAGCCGGAGCGGATCGAAGTTTATAATCTGGACCGGCAACGAGACTACGAAGGCATGCCTGTGTTCTGGCTCGGTAAAGTACCAACATCTGAGAGCTTGGACTATTTGCGTAAACTCTTGCCGCAGATAAATGAGAACAAGGCCGGAGAAAACCTAACGCATGCCATTGCGCTACATAACGACAGCCAAACTGGAGCGATATTGGGGGATCTCCTGCAGAACGCGGCACTCGAGGGAGTGCGCCGGGAATCAGCCTTCTGGCTTGGTCGCATTCCCGGACACCTTCAAACACTGGCCGGCATTGTCAGTAAGGAGCAGGAATCGTTGAGCGTGCGCAAGCAGGCCGTGATGGCTATAGGCAAAAGCCGCGAAGAAGGTTCAGGAGCTGTGCTGCAACGTTTGTATCTATCGCCGCTCAGCCGTGAGCTCAAGGTAGAGATACTCGAAGCGGCAGCGAAAAACAGACAAGCCCCGGCTCTTGACCTCTTGACCACGACGGCCCAGAGCAGTGATGACATTACTTTGAAGTCACGGGCTAACGACCTTTTGAACAAGGCTGCCGGAAAGAAGGAAAAGAACAAGCCGGGCAAGGGCTTCTAACGCTAAGCACGGAAGCGTCTGTCCTCACTAATCTCAACCTCACAAATACACATTCAATCCACCGGTCCTTTCTGATCAGAGAGGCTTTGCCTCAAAAGTCTGACTCCTGACTTTTGAGGCAAAGCTACTCGGAGAGCCATCGATGTCGTTCCAGTATTCAGTTCTCAGTCGATCAATTCTCGCCGTCGTCATTTTGGAATTGCTGGCACAAGGGGGCGCGCACACATCTTTATCCGGAGCGCCCTTGCAAACGCAGCCTGGAATCGTCGGCTCGCAATTATCGGAGCGAACCAAGCCCCGGCGTGATTACGACGTGCGACATATCCGTTTAGATCTGCGCTTCGACTGGACGTTAGAGCAAGCACTGGGTAAAGCGAGCCTTAGCGTGGCACCGCTCATCGATGATCTTCAGAGAATCGAATTGGATGCCGCGAACCTCACCATTTCGTCATTGAAGCTTGCTTCGGGCACGCAGTTGGTCTACGAAACTGATCAGGCGACACAGAAACTTAGAGTTACACTCGATCGTGCTTACAAAACCACTGAAACACTGACCCTGGTGATCGAATATCGCACCGGAGGTAAATCGGACCGCGGTCTCACTTTCATCAAGCCCACTCCGGACGAGCCCAATAACCCTCGTCAAATTTGGTCTGCAGGACAGCCGGATAACAGCCATTACTGGTTTCCCTGTTACGACTATCCGGACGACTTCGCCACCACCGAAGTGTTGGCAACTGTTGAAGACAACTTCATCGCTATCTCAAACGGAAAGCTCGTGAGCGTCAAGCATCGTGGGCGGATGCGAACGTTTCATTGGAGGATAGAACAGCCACACGCGATTTATCTCACTTCGATCGTAGTCGGCGAGTACGCCGCCTTGAAGTCGAATTATGAGGGCATACCAATTACAAGTTACGTTTATCCGCAAGAAAGGAAGGAGGGCCGGATCACCACCGCGCGATTGCGCGAGATGGTCAAATTCTTCTCAGAGAAGACCGGCCTCAAATACCCGTATGCGGCGTACAGTCAAGCCGTGGCTCGCCACTTCGCACCAGGAGGACTGGAGAATATTACTGCGACGACTGTCGACGACAGCATTATTCGAGATGAGCGGGCCATGCTCGATACCACCGGTGACACTCTTCAAGCTCATGAGCTGGCCCATCAATGGTTCGGCAACTATCTAACCTGTAGCACCTGGGCAGACAGTTGGCTCAACGAAGGCTTCGCGACTTACTTTCAAAGCCTGTGGGACGAGCATGCGCTGGGGCGCGATGAGTTTATTTATCTAGATGTAAGGAGCAGCCAGAATTTATATTATTCCATCTTGATGCGCGGCGCGGCCCAGCCGCTGGTCCATCAAAACTACCAGAGCCCGGTTGAGGCTTTGGATACAAACGCCTACGCGGGCGGAGCTGTCGTTCTGCATATGCTCCGCAGCATGCTGGGTGATGAAAACTGGTGGCGCGCCATTCGAAATTATTTGCGAAAGCACCCATATCAACCTGTCCAAACTGAGGACTTCCGCAAAGCTGTCGAAGAAGCGACGGGACAAAAGCTTGACTGGTTCTTTGAACAGTGGGTTTACGGAATTGGTTATCCCATCTTTAGCGTTAGTCAAAACTACGATCCTCAAAAACGAGCCCTCATTTTGACGGTTCGTCAGGAGCAGAAGCCTGTGCCCAACAGTCCGGCCGGACAATCGGGGCTCTTCCGCGCTCTGGTAGAGATTGAAATCGGCACTTCGGAATCAACCCGTATTGAACGCGTGTGGATTGAACCGAAAACAGAGCAGTCGTACACGTTCACCGTGAACGAAGCGCCGCTGCTCATCAATTTCGATTATGGCGGCACTCTCTTCAAAGAGTTGAAGTTCCAGAAGTCGACGGGGGACTTGATTTACCAGTTGGCGCGCGATCGAGATGTAGCTGGTCGTCTCTCGGCGATGGGCCAACTCTCGTTTAGCTTGAGGGACCGGAACGCGGCCGCGTCGGAGAAGCCACAAATCATCGCCGCTCTTGTCTCTGCGCTAAAAGGAGACACGTTCTGGGGGACGCGAGTGAACGCCGCCACGTCGCTTAGAGGCGTGCCCGACAATGAGGTTCGCGCCGCCCTCTCGACCGCAACGAAAGATCCGAATCCCAGAGTGCGCGCTGCCGCCGTTTCCTCCCTGGGAGCACGAGGTGAGCCGGCACTCGCGGCTGTTTACTTGGAACGTCTAAAAGACCCAAGTTACGCCACGGTACGCCGCGCCGCAATCGCGTTGGCCCAAAGCAAAAGTCCGCTGGCGTACGACGCCCTGATTAAGTTGGCCGGACAAACCTCCTGGCGCGATGTCATTCGTGTTTCCGCACTCGATGCATTGGCTGTTCTCGGGGACCGGCGGGCAGTCGAACTCGCAATTGGCTTCGCGACGCGAGGTCATCCGTTACCGGTTCGACGCGCCGCTCTCTCCCTGCTGGCTTCCATTGGCAAAGACGAACCGCGCGTATTCCCTTTATTGTCTCAAGCGCTCTTGATGGCAGTCGCAGCCAATAATGAGACGCTGATCAACGCGGCGAGTCAAGCGTTGCTGACGCTGGGGGATGAGAGGGGATTGACTATCTTTCGAGAGGCAAGTGAGAAAGCGGGCGACCAGCCAACGAAAGCAC
>Ga0179594_10000148_pt1 | contig 21285 bp, 14 predicted proteins | sample CZOMad1_1_08_16f_FD_148625 | JGI IMG/M metagenome (GOLD analysis project Ga0179594, IMG submission 148625) | Vadose zone soil fungal communities from Angelo Coast Range Reserve, California, USA - CZOMad1_1_08_16fungal (Illumina Assembly) | ecosystem: Environmental > Terrestrial > Soil > Vadose...
CTGTCGGAATGGTCCAACGTCGTCCTGAATTATTTGCCGCCTATGTGGGGACGGGACAGGTAGGAAGTTTTCGGGCCAACATTCAAACGCAGTTCGATTTTCTTCTCGCCAAAGCCCGCGCCGCTAACGACCGCAAGCGAGTAGAGCAATTGGAAGCCGTCGGCAAGCCGGACCCAACCGACGCGACGAAGTATTTTTCCTGGTGGAGCATGCGCAACCCATACATGTCACCCGATGATGCCAAGTGGTTTTCAGAACTGAGGCAGATTGTTCGCTCAAACCCGGAGGAGTTTACCGAATCGTTCATGAAAACGGTGGGCGACGGCATGAGTTACTCCGGACGGACAACGGTAAACGCGATGTTGGCCACCGAGCTACTGACCACGGCGAATACATTGAAAGTCCCGTTCTTCGTAATCCAGGGAAAAGACGACATGGTCACGCCTACATCGGTAGCGATACAGTATTTTAATGTCGTGAAAGCGCCCCGGAAGAGACTGATCCTGATCGAGCATGCCGGTCACTTTGCACTCGTCACTCATCGCGAGGAATTCCGCGCGGCCCTGGTGAAGTATGTGCGACCTCTTGCGGTAAGGAGCGAGCGACACTGAGAATCCTGGCAGGCCGCTGAAAAACTCTGAGATTCATCGAAGGACGCAAAACTTGGAGTGCGGCGGCAGCGACGCCGCACTCCAAAGAGTTGGGTCTTTCAGCCCGATTTGCCTCGCGCTTCTTTCATCTCGTATCTTACGGTCCTTGCGATAAAAACCAATAAGAGGATGGAAGCGATATGATTCATCACGCGGTGTCAGTCGCGGGCTTCATGATCTTCGCGGGAATCTGCTGGTTGTTTTCCAGTAATCGGCGAAAGATTGCGTGGAGAACAATAGCGTGGGGAGTCGCCCTGCAACTTCTGATTGGTCTAATTATTTTTCGCTTACCCGTTTCACAGCGAATCTTGCTCTGGCTGAACGACGCGGTGCTGGTCTTACTCAACGCGTCAAAGAGCGGTTCGGTGTTCCTGTTTGGACCACTCGCGGCAAGCCCCGGAGAGTCAGGATCAATCGGCTTCATCCTCGTCTTTCAGGTTCTTCCGGTGGTAATTTTCTTTTCGGCATTCACCTCGATGCTCTATCACCTGCGAGTGCTGCAGATATTCGTGCGGCTCTTCGCCAGGCTCTTCCACCGAACAATGAGAATCAGTGGCGCAGAATCACTCTCCAGTGCGGCGAATATTTTTGTCGGCATTGAATCGGCGCTCGTGGTCCGTCCGTATCTGGAAAAAATGACGCGCTCAGAGTTGTTGCTGGTATTGACCACCGGCCTGGGGACGGTCGCGTCAAGTACGCTCGGAGTCTATGTGGCCTTTCTATCGGGAGTATTTCCACAGATAGCAGGGCACCTGATCTCGGCTTCTATCCTGGCGATTCCTGCTTGCGTGGTCGTCACCAAGCTGCTCATTCCCGAAACCGAAACGCCGGAGACTCTCGCGGCCGTTCCCCCGGAAGACGAATCGATCCGGTCTAAAAATCTGATCAGCGCAATTATCCAGGGAGCTATGGATGGGCTGAAGCTGGCGGCCGGAGTCTCAGCACTACTGATCGCTATCTTAGGAATCGTAGCGTTGGTCGACAAATTACTCGGCGCTGGCAGTTCGTGGCTGGGAATGAGCGAACCGCTTTCGCTGGTGAGAATCTTGAGCTGGGTTTTCTATCCCTTCGCCTTTCTGCTTGGACTGCAGACGAGCGATGTACCAATAGCAGCGCGCTTGTTGGGCGAGCGAGTCATCCTAACTGAAGTCTTCTCATACAACCATCTAGCACAGTCGATCTCCAGCGGGCAGATCACCGATCCTCGGACCGTGGTAATCCTCAGTTACGCGCTTTGCGGATTCGCACACGTGGCAGCGATGGCAATCTTTGTAGGAGGCACAGCGGCACTTGCTCCCTCGCGTCGCGACGATCTAGCCAGCCTCGGCTTACGAGCCTTGCTGGCAGCGACGTTGGCAACGCTGATGACCGGGTGTGTGGCGGGATTATTCAGTGGCGGCGAAGGCGTGTTGCTCTTGAAGACGGGCTAAGCTGGATGCAATGTCTTAAGCCTTAGTTTTGAATCTCGCCTCATGAGGACTACGTGAATGATTTGCCGCGCGCTGAAGTCTGCTCATCGTCAGGAGAGAGCAGCCTTGAGCCTTATTTAAGGACAACTCGCGCCGAACCGAATGGAGACGGCGCAGGTGCTGCTTAGTTCTTCCACTTCGGTCGTCGACTCGATGACAACGTTATGAAAAAGTACTCTTCGCCACGCTCCTGCTGGTCGTACCGCTCAATGCCCCTGCCTTAATATCACACCCTAAAATTTACAGCCAATATTTTTGCAATGGTGGATAAGGGTATTAGTTCTTTCTGGTTGACACGAGATCAGAAAAGAGTATCATGACTGCGTCCCAAGTACGGTAACACTTAACCTCCCCGGTTTTCGACCGTTTGGGTTTGGATAAAGCGGCAAGGCCCTCACAGTGGGCCCCAACAGTAGTACAAGTAATCAGCCCAGTCTGTTAACCATATATTGGCGTCGCTTCGGATGAGGTGCGGCAGTGTCTTCAGACCATCCACTTTTGTCAAAAACGCGTGGGTGTCGACGTGCGTCAAACTATGCCTGTCCTTCAAAAAGAAGTGAACGAGGACGTTACGCGGGCAACCGCTTGCCCGGTGAGTCTTCACGCCAAGATCTAAAATCCCGAAGATTCTGTTAGTGAAGGAGTTTGCAAGAGAAGCTCCGTCATTATGGCCAGTAACGACGGAGCATCTAAACAACACAACCCTCACTGCATTAGCGTAAGAGTGTGTCGCTCGACAAGCCGCATCATAACGCAAAGTGCAGTGTGGACTCAAGATATAGTTTTCAGGAGTCACAATGCATGATACCTACCCGGTCAACCGTCGCGTTTTCCAGGTTCGCCTAAGCCAATCAATTAACTGATTACCAGGGGACATAGAGTATCTCCTTATGCCTTGGTATATGTGATCCTGGCTAGATCGCGTCTCAGTTGGTGACGGGGAAGTGTTTGGATTTGGGACTCCATTTACCAAATGGAGCCATTCATGAATATCGAAAGAGAACAGGATATCCCTCGATGGTATGTCGTACACACGAATCCAAAGCAAGAAGAGCGAGCTAACAACAACTTGAGGGCGTGGGGCGTTGAGACTTTGAACCCCAGGCTGAGAACGCGCCGTTACAACCAGTTCACCGGCGCACCATCATACATCTCCCAGCCCTTGTTTCCCCGGTACATCTTCGCCAAATTCAACGCTGGTAGACAGCTACCAAAGATTTGGTTCACCCGTGGTGTTCACGAGATTGTCAGTTTCGCGGGAAAGCCGGCTTCGGTTGATGAAGACATTATTCAACTGATTCACGATCGAATTGACAAGAATGGTTTCGTGAAGATGGGCGGAGATGACCTCAAGCCCGGCGATAAAGTCGTCGTCAAGGCTGGCCCTTTGAGAAACTTCAGTGGCATTTTCGAACGTGAGCTCAAAGAAAAGGATCGCGTCATTGTGTTGCTCACCGCCATCAGCTATCAGGGATGCCTGGTCGTGAGTAGAAACTTACTCCAAAGAGTCCCGAGTAACGGCGGCCTGCTGGGCGCACAAACAAAACGAGCGCCAAAAGGGGCGCCCGTTCGACCACAGAAGTGATGATTTTCAGTTTATGGGGAAAAGGATTTAGCGAGCAAAGTGAGATCTGGTTTCGCGACGGCGGTGCGTGATTGGGGATTGGTTGCGGCATTGAGCGGCGGCAGCCCGTAAGACTGATCAACGAGCCTGATCTTTAAAGGCTCAGATGCTCTGAACTGCAACTGCAATTCGACGCCATGTTGTGGAAAGCCATCAATGAGTAAGCCCCAATGATCCGTGGGTTCATCATTGACCGGCGTCTTATTGACCGAAGCGCTTAAGACCTGAGCGTTGGAATCAAGGTACACAAAGACTACACCGGCCTGTCGCGGTGAAGAAACTCGCATTCTTAGCGTACGTACTCCATCGACCGACTTATCTTCGATCACCGACATCTCGGGAGCGGGCAATTTTGCCAGCGGAGCAGCATTCAGCGTGTACTCCCGTGATTTTCGTTCGTAAGCAAAGTCCGCCAGGCTTCCTTTCTCGATAGCTCCGGCAAAGAATTGCGAAGTCCGCTCATCACGCTGTGTAAGATCGCTGGCCCAGACCGCTTTTCCAGTATCCGCATTCAGCGCGTAATAGATACTAGTCGATGGTCCATTCAGAGTTGCGGCATTACTCAAAACTCCCACCACGAGCAGAATGATCGCGACGACGGCCGATGCCCCGGGCAATACCCACTTGAACGGCGCTGTGATCAAGCGAAGCTGTGGCAACAAGAGACCGAATAACAACACCAGCATGGCGATCACTAAGAAGGCCCAGTTTAGTGTCAGGCCCACAAAGATCTGGTAGATGACCGGCGCCATTAGAATAATTCCGGGCATTGCGCAAAGGCTCAGAATCACGGGGTTGAGCAAGCTGCTGGTCCGCTTACTCTCTGGCGCAAGTATCATCCATCCGATTCCGATCAGACTGAACAACAGCGGCCAGTGAAAAACAAAAGTTGCTCCCGGTATGAGAACGCTGGTGATGACCATCAAGAGGAACCACCAGAGCAAAGCTCCGGTTGCGAGACTTTCAACACCGGCTCGATCGCGCAGGAAGGTGTAAACGGCAAAAGTTGTCGCGATGGCCAGGGCCACAAAGCTCAGTAGTAACAGTCGGCTTTGAGTGGCTGTGGCTGATGGACCAGGACGAATCAGCCAAACAAGTTTCCAGAGTAACCAGCTCGCGAGTGAAGCAACCACCAGACTCACCAACAGAGAAACAAATCCCAAGAGGATTCCCTGAACAGTCAGCTTCTTTCTTACGAAACCCAAAACGATAACTGCCACAAAGAAAGCAGAAACAAAGAGCGTTAGCGGAAGGACCCAGGCACTCGAGTAGCGGACCAATAACCTGCCAAACAGATCGAAGTAGACCGCGTTTCCCTGTTTTGTTTGGCTCAAATCCAGACTTCCCAAACGACGGGTCAGCGCCAGCGTGTAAGATCCCTGGTGCTGAATGGTGTTTGGATCTATTCCTTGTAGGTTATCAAGTGGATTGTGATAGCGATCGATGCCGTCGATATTGGCAAAGTTGAAGCCCGGCATCCCCGCCTTTTTGAAGACGTTCATGTCAGTGCTATTTGGCAACAGTTTGTAGATCTCGTAGGAGAGCGAGTGGGCCACAGGAAATGGAGCGGCCTGCGCAAACTGGTCGATGAGCCAACTGTTGTTCTCGCTCGTCTCAAACATTATTACTGGACCAGTATTGCCGCGCGCGTCGAAGTTGAGCGCCACGCCGACGTCCGTGGCCCATGGGTGTTCGGCAACAAACGCGCGTGCGCCCAACAGTCCATTCTCTTCTCCGTCGCTGAAAAGAAAGATCACGTCGTTCTTTAGCGGCGGCCCTGCCTTGAGCGCTCTGAGCGTCTCGAGCATTGTCGCGACAGCCGAACCATTATCACTGGCGCCAAAGCTGTTGAGCAGAGAGTCGTAATGGGCACACAGCAACACAGCCTTGCCGGCGCCCGTGCCTTTCAACCGACCGAGAACATTTTCAACAGTCGCCGCTTGCAGCGGTAGTCCTTTGCCGTAGGCAACGGTTGCTTGTTGAATTTGCGGCTCGACACCTGCTTCGGACAACTGTCTCAAAAGGTAGTCTTCGACTGTCTTGTGTTCGGTCGAGCCAATGGGATGCGGTTTCTGCGCGATTACAGACAAATGCCGAACTGCGCGACCGGCGGAAAATGATTCTGGGGAGACGGCTGCAGAGACCGCTGCAGGCGGATCGTGTTCACGGACACTGAAGACTGCGGCCAGCACGAGGAAGAGAGCCAGCAAAATCGCCCTCACCGACTCTTCCCTAATCAAATGGGCTGTCTTCCAACTAATGGTTTTGACTGACGAATTTTCCCAAGCCACGATGTTTCCTCCCGATCGGAGTCCTGGCCGATCTCAACCGGTTTGAATCGATTCCTCAGACGGCTGCGGGCAGAAGAATATGAGGCTAGTCTCGAAGGATTAGCCTCTTAGTCTCGCGAGCTAGAATTTGCAGGAGCAGCGAATCAGAGGTGTGAATGAAAAAATGGTCCCCCGGCAATTGCCAGAGGTCAAACGAGTTCGTTGTCTGGATCCTCCATGCCTCGAGATCGTCCCTGGAAACCAGACTATCTTCCAAACCACCAAATGCGGTGATAGGGCAATTTAACGGACGCCGGTTCGATGAAGAATAGGTCTCCGCAATCGCAAAATCTGCGCGCAGAGTTGCGCTTATCATCCTCATCAATTCCGGACTCTCCAACACTTCTGGCGACGTGCCGTTAAGTGTTTTTAGTTCCGTTAGGAATTCTTCCTCCGGTAGGTCGCGAATGTTGGGCCGGTTTCTGGGAAGATGTGGACCACGGGCTGCCGAGACGAAGAGATGACTCACGTTGACACCAAACTCGCCGGCAAGTAAGTGGGCCAACTCAAAACTCGCCATAGCGCCCACGCTGTGCCCGAAGAGGGCGATCGGAAGATCCAGAAAAGGTTCAATCGCCGTCGCAGTTGCCGCCACTAGCGAGTCCATCGTAGCGAGAGCAGGTTCCTTAAAGCGGCTGCCTCGACCGGGCGGCTGCACTGGCCAGACCTCAACCCCCGCGGGCAAGTAGTTCTCCCAGCCTCGATAGATCGAGGCTCCCCCTCCAGCATACGGAAAGCAAAACAAACGCATCCTGGCCTGTGGATCAGGCTTCGGGCAACTGAACCAGGGGGTTAGAGTTCGTGTCTTTGACGCACTTAGCATCACTGTCCACTTAACGAATCCCTAAACAAGGATGATGTCCGACAAACTTTAGCTTGTCGTGGCTTTCCCGGACGAGTTGTTTACGTTAGCAAACGAGTTGGTAGGCAAAACGACAAACTAAAGTTTTGTCCGACACGCCCTCCGCTTGCGGAATGAACAAAACTCGTATTGACATGTCGGGATAGTCCAAAGACCAGTCAGGCTGTCTTCTGCGCGTGGATGCAATTTGCGACTGGATAGTTCTCATGGTAGTGATCCAATTCTTCGCGGCTCAACTCCTCGGCGGCGATCCCATAGTAAGCGGCCAGCGTAGTCAGCGGATTTCCGTATACGTAAAGTTTGCGGCGCCCGAAGCGAGCAAATAGTGAAGTCATGGCGTCGGGAAGAATTCGCCAATAGTCCTGGGGCACACGATGCACGCGCTGGGCGTTCGGCACCATGCAAAACACCTGGCCGCGGGGCTTGAGCCACTGATAAATGTTGTCCACCACCACCCACGGTCTCTCGCAATGCTCCAGGACATTGAAAAGGAGGACCGTATCAAGTGATGCTTCCTCAACCGCTTGAGTGTCGTGAGCATCGCCGATGATATCCAAACCTTCACCGTTCAGGTCCATCGTCAGATAGGATGTGGTGTTGGTAAGGCCATAGAGTTCGCGATTACCCTTGCTGCCTCCGATTTCCAGCGTGACTCCCTTTACTTCATTGCGAATCTGCTCAATGAATCTATCCAGGTAATACCGGTCAACCGGGTTCCCCCTGAAATGCCCAAACTGCGGACAAAAAGGGAGTTTTCGTTTGAAGTCGCCGAAGTCGATAGCTCCAATCGGAACCGTCAGAAGAGTTTCGGCGGCCAGCCGCTCGGCCAATAATCTGAATTCTTCCAGCGTCAGCGCCGGGTACTCTCCATCAGCGCCGCGTAAGTGCGTCTGGATAGCGGCAGCAAGCAGCGGCATGGTTTTGCTCATCGCGGTCAGGTCTCGAATTCCAGATGTTTCCGCCCGCGTCTCGGGCGATGTGTAAGGGTCGGTTACAAGCATGTAAGCTTGCATGAGTGAGTCGTTGGGGGCACACACGAAAACCTTCTGCTTGACGAGCAGCAAAGCTGCCTGACCACTGACCATCTCCGCCATCAAATTCGAGAGAGTCGTCAGGGATGCTGCTCGAGTTTGGCGAGCCATTTCGTAAGCGCTGTAGGCGTCGGCGAGCGAATGGTGGTGAGTGAAAATCTCAAGCACGCCGGGAACATGCGGTTCGTTAACCCGCCGTAGCTGCGCCGGATCGCTGGCGGAAATAGAAAATGCTCCCTGCCTATTAAACATTAGTCCGACATGACTCGTGTACGCTGACGTCATAAAACACCTCTACCGGGCAGTTGCACTGGCCAGACCTGAACCCCCGGCGGCAAGTAATTCTCCGAGCCTCGATAGATCGAGGTTCCCCCTCCGGCATGCGGAAACAAACAACGCAGCCGGGCTTGCGAATCAGGCTTCACTTCAGGCGCCGGCTGCTTCAACCTTTTCCAAATGGCCGAGACCGTCGAGCGTCTTCAGATCAATATTTGCTATGCACCGCACCTTTGTGTAATCGAGAGACAGACCACCGATCACTCGCACGTGTCCCGTTCCTTCTTCAAAGTTCGCCTCGGCTAAATCAGAGGCTTCCTTGTCGACTCTGAAGCCCAGTTCCGTGCCGCCCTGAGTGTCCGTGAATTTAACGCGCAGGTAGCCATTATCAAGAGCCTCCTTGAGGGCTTTGGCAGAAGGCTCAGGTCGCTGGCTGACTTCAAGGGGGTGGTCCCCGACGCACAACCGATCGACAAGGCTCTCGCCCTTAGGAGCTGTATCGAGCGCAGGCGGGGGCGGCGGGTTCCGCGCCATCTCTTCCATTTTCTTTCTCAAGCTGAGCGGCCTCATGTCGGTCCATACTTCTTTGATGTAGGCGAGGCATTCTGCTTTGGGTCCGATTTTTCCCACATCATTCCAGCCCGGCGGGCTCTCCCTGTATTCGGGCCAAATGGAATACTGCTCCTCGTGGTTCACGACAACTTTGTAGATGGTTTTGTCTTCATCTTCGGTGTATTGCGCAGACATTTGTTATCCTCCTTAAACTCGAAACGTATTCGCCCTTAGTTCTTAGCAAGCCGCGGCAGCAGCGAAGCTGGTGCGCTGGATCTCCGCACAGATTTGCCGCAGACTGTTTTCCGCCAGGCGCCTGTCGGTAACCGGTTTTCCCCTGGGCACCTCAATCTCCATTGAAAGCAAATCATCGCAGGCGCCCACGAACTTCTTGATGTGATCCAAACTGATCCCTTTTCCTTCCAGGTAAGGCAGGATCCAAAAATCGAAGTCGTACATTGGCAGCCAGGTCGAATTGGTCACCGATCCAAATAGCTTCAACACCATTTCGCAACCCTGCTCCCACTCCATGGTGTTGTGCTGCCACTTGTATCCGAAGCCCGAGATGCCATGTTGGTCCTTGCTCTTGGAATAGATAGGCGCGCGCGGGTTGTTATACCAGATCTCTCCGCGGAAAAATGTTGGCCCGGCGTCTTGCAGCAACTGAATCGTATTGTCGACGCTTCGCTCAGTTTCGCCGGGAAATCCGATTATGAGTGAGGCAAAAGTCATGATGCCGCTCGCATTCAGGAACTTCATGCCCCGCAGGTACTGATCTGGCGTGGCCACCTTCTTCATGATCTTGAGCACGTCAGGATCGCCGGATTCGATCCCCAGAAACACGCCGCCGCAATTGCTGCGCGCCATCAAGTCACAGAGCTCTTCGTCCATGATGTTGCATCGCAAGTAGGAGTACCAACGGAAGGTAAACTGATTGCGGATCATCATTCGCAATATCTCTTTGAAACGATCGGCCGGCACATTAAACGTGTCGTCGATGAAGACCAGGTTCCGTACGTTTGACCGCTCCTGAATCTGGCGCAGCTCTTCTTCTACCTGGCTGATCTCCTGAGGCACCCACTTCCCGGCTCTCACCGGGTAGTCACAAAACGTGCAGCGGAACGGACAACTTAGAGCTGTGCGCGTTTGCAGGGTCGAACCCAGATCCTTGCTGCTGTAGTTGGCCCAACTGATGGGGGCGAGGGAAAACTCCGCTTCCGCTCCAGTGAAGACAAACTGCCCTTGCCACTTGATATAGCAGTTCCTCACCTTGCTCAGATCGTCGCTCTCTCTCAGCCTCAGCAACATGTTCGCGAGCGTCTGCTCGCCTTGTTTTTGTTGGACGTAAATATCCCCGCCGATATCTTCGAGGACCACTCGGAAGTCTGCTTCCTCCAGATAGTAAGCCAGGTTATCGATGAGCGGGCCGCCCACGACGATATATGAGTCCGGACTTTTTTCTCGAATGAACTTCACGACCTCTTTGGCCACCAGCGGCGTCAGGTAAAGAGTAGTGGTCACCGCCACCACCTTTGGGCGACGGCTGAATAACTCGTTCAACCCGTCCCTCTGTGAATGGAAGAAGCTCGAGAACTCGGCGTTGATCCCTAAGCTGGAGAGAAAGCTGGCCAGGTAAACAGGAGCGACTTGCGTCATCTCGGTCCAATGCAGTCGCTGGCCCGTCTGTTGATTGAGCACATCCAGAAATGGCAGCTTCTGATCATCGAGGGTGATGAAATCCATTCTGAGGTTGCGATACTCACCCGACTGGAGGCCCCTCGAGCTCTGCAGGCGTTCGTGAAAATCAAATCCTAAATCGTAATGCCCGAGGATTAGACATTCGAGTGCGGGCCCCTTGGCAAATGTAGCCTGGTTCATTACTACTCCTTTGCGCAGCCTTGTTCTTAGGTTCGCTGCACTGCCCTCAGGTATGGAAAGTGTGGCGTGGTAAGTTGGATGCGGATGCCATTTACCAAATTAAACGTGGGCTTGATACTCAAGGCCTGAAGAATTTTGCGAATGGTCCGTTCGGGGCTAACTTCTTTGAAAATCCTGCGAGCCGTCTGGTCCACCGGGACGCGCGGACTAGGATGAGGAATCGGCGTTGCACTAAACTCGTAATTCCCGTTGCCACCGACAAAGTTAGTTATGGTGGTGCTGTATCTTGCAAATTTCGTGTCGAGAAACTCATCGCAAACTTCCCCTTCTGATTTTCTCCTGATCTGCGAATCGTTTCGTTGGACATAGAAAAAGAGACTGGGCGATTGTTCGACCATCAGCAGGTTGCTTATTTGCCAACGCGCAATGTCCGGCAGCTTTTCGTAGTGGCTGGCTGCGATTTCATTATCGAACTCGAGGTTCCAGGACAGTCTTCCTGACGATTTATCAAACACGTAAACACAGGGAAGATTGATTTCGAGGCCGGCAGTTTCCAGAAGTGCGTTGAGGGACTCGACCGTGTAGCTGTGTTCGACGGGTTGCAGGAAAGAATCTGCAAGGTACTCGCGCGACTGATCTTTTTCCTGTCTCAGGTAAAAGCACATGGTGTTCTCGATCGGAAACCTGTCCATTAGATCCCTGGTGACCTCCAATTGCTCATCGAGGCCGACTTCCGGATCGTCCGTGAAGAGACAGCGCATCGCCTTTTGATAAGCAGTCGTGAGAATCCGGTGATAGTAGTTGTAGACACCTAGTTCCAGAATGCCGTCAGGTTTCAGGGCAGCCGCCAGGCGAGCGAGCGGCATTGATGGATCGGCATTGTGATGAATCACGCCGGTACAGATGATGTAGTCGAAGTCGTCCGCATACTCGCTTTGATTTATGCTCTGCTCTTTAAGCTTCACATTCCTGGCGCCTACTTGAGAGAGGTTTCTTTCGCACACCGCGAGCGAGGGAGCGGAAATATCGGTGGCCACTATCTCTGCCCCTGGAAATCTCAAGGCTGTTAGCGTGGCTTGATTCGAACCACAACCGGCGATCCATATCCGCGGACGCGGCGGTATCCGTTTGTGGCTCCAATCGCCCAGTTCCTGGTTCAGGAAAACTGTCCCGCAATGTCGATCGGCATAAGTGGGATAGGTCATTTGCGGCCACGGATACGTGAGTCGCCCGTAGAACTCCCGGTTCGCAGCATCAACGACAGGCTGCGATAACGCTCCCATCAGATTGAACATGTCGCGATTGCTTGCCATCTATTTCTCCTGACCAGTCGCGTTGTGTTCCGCTCCGCTTCAGCCCGACGCGGTTTGAGCGTGGCTTCTCACTTCCAAATTAATGACCGGTTCGGTCCTCATGTAATCATCCAGCCACGTTGCCGATGGGTCGCTGTCGAAAATCATCACGCGTCCGCAATCGAACGCGTTGGGAGCACGGTGGTAGCGAAACACCATCTGGTTTTCTATTCTTCCCACTACTTCGATTTTCCCGGTGCGGTGAGACATGCAAAGCCGGGCCTGCTTGGCGAGACCAGCAAGCCGGTGCCGGGCTTCTTCAAATATTTCCCACCCTCTTTCGACCGGAACCATGTACGGTTCATTGCCCAGCGTGGGCCGACAAAGGAAGAGGTAATAAGGCACGACCCCGTTGTAGGACAATCGGCCGAATAGCTCGGCGATGATTTCCGGTTTGTCGTTAACACCGCGGATCAGCGGTGATTGGTTTACGGTGATCGCGCCCGCCTTCTGCAGCAACTGCAAGCCCTTCAGAGCCGGTTCGGTTAACTCCCGCGGATGGTTGAAGTGGGCCATCACAAATATCTTCCGGTCCGGCAAACTGTATTGGCTCAGCATCTCGAGCAGTGACGGATCGTTGAGGATTCGATACGGATCGAAGGCGGTCATCTTCGTGCCGATGCGGATGATCCTGACATGATCGATTTCCCGGAGTTGTTGAATAATGCGGCTCAATTTTCCGGTCGACATGATCAAAGGATCCCCGCCTGACAACAACACGTTATTGATTTCCGGATGTTGTTTGATGTAGGCGACCGCATCAGTGACATCGTTGGTTACTTCATCGTTGGTATCGGTAAAGAGGCGCTTGCGAAAACAGAAACGGCAATAGGCTCCGCAGACGTTATTCACCAGCAGCAAGGCGGTGTCGGCGTACTTATGTTCCAGGCCTTTAAGCGCGGTATAAGACGATTCGTCGGACGCGTCCATTTCTCCAAACTCACCCAGTTCCTGAATATCGGGCATTACGATTCGCCGAATCGGATCGTCCGGATCGTTCCAGTCAATTAGAGACTGGTAGTATTCATTGGTGCGGAAGGCAAATTTTTCGGCCACAGGCTTGAGTTGTTGCCTGGCTTCCTCGCTCAATGTATCGACCTGCTCGAGCTTGGTTATGTATCGCGGCCTGATGTTCACGAAGTCCATGAGTTACTCCTTGATGATCAACCAATCGCCGGCCCTGGCTGAAATTATCGGACGTGCCTAAAAGGTGTCAGTTCTTGAAGAAGACCACTCGACAGACTCAATCGGGGAAGAACACCGAGGATCGTTGAAATATTTGTTGGGATGGAAAATTTCGTCAGCGAACTGAGGCGACGGTGAGGGATCCGAATCTAATCAGCGCCATTAGGCAGCGGCGCGGCTGCGCGACGCATGCAGTTCCTGCAGCGAGTGCACACAGGGCTGGTTGCTATTGTGGGCGCCGATTGCCTCGACAATCGCTCGCGCGCCCATCATGGTTGTCACGCAGGGAACGTTGTACTGGAGAGCTGTATGCCGAACGTCTTGCCCGTCACGATGCGAACCGCGACCGAGTGAAGTATTTATGATCAAGGCCACGTCACGGCCCTTGATGTGGTCTATGATATTTGGGCGCCCTTCATTCACTTTGAAAACTTCTTCGACTTCAAGGCCAACTTCGCGCAACCTTGCCGCCGTGCCCACCGTCGCCATCAGCTTGAACCCAAATCGAACCAAACGTCGCGCCAGCAGTACCGCCTGACCTTTATCCGCATGGTTGACGCTGATAAAAGCCGTACCGCTTTCCGGGAGTGTCAGCCCGGCGCCGATCATCGCTTTGCCGTAGGCCTCGCCAAAAGTATCGCCAATCCCCATCACTTCTCCGGTCGAATGCATTTCCGGCCCCAGAACCGGATCGACTCCCGGAAACTTTCCGAACGGGAAGACCGGAGACTTAACAAAAAATCGAGACACTGTCAGTTCGTCCGGCAGATTGAAATGTTTGAGACTCCTTCCGGCCATCACCAGTGCGGCAATCCGCGCGATCGGCACACCGGTAGCCTTCGAGACAAAAGGAACGGTCCGTGAGGCTCGCGGATTTACTTCGAGAACGAACACTCGATGATTCTTGATAGCGAACTGCACGTTCATCAACCCCTGCACCGAAAGCGCTCGGGCCATCCTGCGCGTATAAAGACGCATCGTCTCGAGATGGTCGGGATCGATGCGCACAGCGGGTAACACACATGACGAATCGCCGGAGTGAATCCCGGCCTCCTCAATGTGTTCCTGAATACCGGCGATTACGCAACCGCTCTCGTCCGCCAGGGCGTCGACGTCGAATTCAGCCGCCTGCTCCAGGGATTTATCGATCAGGACTGGATGATCGGGAGTGATTTCCACCGCTGCGCGTACATAATGGTCCAGACTTTCCTCGTCATAGACGATCGCCATCGCGCGTCCGCCCAGCACGTAGCTCGGACGGACCAGCACCGGGTAGCCAATACGTCTCGCAATTGCTCTTGCCTCGTCGCTGGTCGCAGCCAGGCCGTTTTCCGGCTGCGGAATTCCTAACTTGACGAGCAGCGCTCCAAATCGCTGGCGATCTTCAGCCAGATCGATGGAGTCTGGCGATGTACCGATTATTGGGACGCCGGCCCGGTGCAGAGGCATCGCCAGGTTGAGAGGCGTCTGACCGCCAAACTGCACGATGACGCCAGTCGGTTTCTCGACGTCGACAATGTTCATCACGTCTTCGAACGTGAGCGGTTCAAAGTAAAGCCGATCCGATGTGTCGTAATCTGTCGAGACGGTTTCCGGATTACAGTTGACCATGATTGTTTCGTAGCCGGCCTCGCGCAACGCGAACGCGGCATGGCAACAACAGTAATCGAATTCAATTCCCTGCCCAATCCGATTGGGTCCCGAACCGAGGATCATGATCTTCCGCGCGTCAGTGGGCGCAGCTTCATCTTCTGATTCGTACGTTGAATAAAGATAGGGGGTGAAGGATTCAAACTCAGCGCCGCAAGTGTCTACCCGTTTATAGACCGGAGCGATGCCAACCCGCTTGCGATAAGCGCGCGCCTCATCCTCGCTGCAGCCTGTCAAGTAAGCCAGGCGACGATCGGAAAGACCCATCTCTTTGAAAAGCGCAAGCGTCGGCGTCGAAATTTCCTCGAGTTGATGACCTTCCACTGCCCGTTGAATTTCCATCACCGTCGAGAGCTGCTCGAGAAACCATGGATCGATACGCGAGAGCCGGTAGATTTCCGCTAACGGCATGCCCTGGCCGATGGCGTAGGTCACGTATGAAAGCCGCTGCGAGTTGGGACGCGCAAGCTTTCGCTCCAGTTCACTCGGCGACACGTCTTCAAGCCGAAGAGGATTAACAGCTTCAAGCGAACGTAACCCTTTGAAGAGCGCTTCTTTGAAAGTTCGGCCGATCGCCATTACTTCTCCGACCGATTTCATCTGCGTTCCCAACTCGTCTTTGGCCTCTTCGAATTTTTCGAAGTTCCACTTGGGAATCTTGGCAACTACGTAATCAAGGGTGGGCTCAAAGGAGGCGGGCGTCATTTTCGTAATGTTGTTGGGAATCTTGTCAAGCGTGTAGCCAACTGCGAGTTTGGCTGCAATCTTGGCAATCGGAAACCCGGTGGCCTTTGAAGCCAACGCAGAGGAGCGCGAAACGCGCGGGTTCATCTCGATGACCCGGATCTCGCCATTTTCCGGGTTGACTGCAAACTGAATATTCGAGCCGCCGGTCTCGACGCCGACTTTGCGTATGACGGCGATGGCCATGTCTCGCATTCGCTGATACTCGACGTCCGTTAGCGTCTGAGCCGGCGCTACCGTGATCGAGTCACCAGTATGGACACCCATCGGATCGAAATTCTCAATCGAGCAGATGACCACCACGTTGTCCGCAAGATCGCGCATTACCTCGAGCTCAAACTCTTTCCAGCCGAGGATCGACTCTTCGATCAACACCTCTTGAATGGGCGAAGCTGCCAGGCCGCGACGCACGATCTCTTCAAACTCTTCCGGGTTGTAAGCAATGCCGCCACCGGTGCCTCCGAGGGTGAACGAGGGTCGAATGATGGCCGGGTATCCCGTTTGTTCAACCAGCGGCTGCGCATCGTCCCAGCAGTTGACGAAACCGCCGCGGGGCATCGGCAATCCAGCTTCGTCCATGGCCTGCTTGAACAACCTGCGATCCTCGGCGATCTCGATCGCTTCGCGCCGGGCCCCAATAAGTTCCACTCCGCATTCCGCCAGCACGAATGATTCGGCCAGTGCAATCGCCAGGTTCAGCGCAGTCTGGCCCCCCACAGTGGGCAGTAGTGCGTCGGGACGTTCACGCCGGATAATGGCTGACACGGACTCCACTGTGAGCGGCTCGATGTAAGTGACGTCTGAGGTCTCGGGATCGGTCATGATCGTCGCCGGATTGGAATTCACCAGGACGGTGCTGTATCCCTCCTGCCTCAACGCCTTGCACGCTTGTGTGCCGGAATAGTCAAACTCGCAAGCCTGGCCAATAACGATCGGTCCTGAACCAATGATCAGGATTTTGTGAAGGTCAGTACGTTTCGGCATCGTGCGCCCACGTCTGTGTTTATGTTTAGTTTGCGGGTTAAAGCGGGGAGGGTGAAGTCTATCCGTGATCGGCAAACCGGCTGGGCGAACCGTGCGATTCCTTCGCCACTCCTGCAAAACCGGTTGAGTGCCACAGCCCACCAGTAGCAACGTTGCGGTAAGGTATTTGGTCGACAACAAGGTAGTCTGCGGTTGATGCCACGACACAGCGTCCAGCCTCAGCGGGCGTTTCAACCAATGGTTCTCCGGCACGGTTAAAGGACGTATTCAATAGCATGGGAATCCCTGTAAGCCGTGCAAAGGCGGCGATCAGCTTGAATAGTGTTGGGTTGTCCTGCTCCCTCAGAACCTGATAGCGCGCCGATCCGTCTACGTGCGTGACCGCGGGAATGACAGCGCGCTTCTCGTCTCGAACCTGGGCCACAAACGACATAAAGTAGCTGGGGTTCGACTCGACAAAGTAATCCGCCACGGCTTCAAGCAGCACGACCGGCGCAAACGGCCTGAACGATTCGCGATTTTTGATCTCCGCGTTAAGACGCTCGCGCACATCGGCGCGTCTTGGGTCGGCGAGAAAGCTTCGATGGCCCAACGCTCGCGGGCCCAGTTCGGAGCCACCTTCGTACCAGGCAATGACAGCGCCACTCGCGATCTCTTTCGCCATCGTCTCGAACAGATCCTGATCATGAAAGCATCGCTTGAGGCCCAGAGCCTCGATGACTTCGGGATCGTGAGAATAATCATGGCCCAGATAGGCGGGATTGGTAACGGGTTCGACGCCGCCGTTAATTGAGGCGCCGTAAAGGGCGCAACCGACGGAAATGCCGTCGTCGCCCGGACAGGGAGGGACAAAGATTTCGTCGAACCCTGTCTCCTCGGCGAGACGTGTATTGGCGACGCAATTCAATGCTACGCCGCCAGAGAAACACAGCCGCTTAAGGCCCGTGTGTTTCTGAATCCAGCGGGCATGCTCGAGCAGAGCTTCTTCGGTTTCCAACTGAAGACTGGCCGTGAAGTCCGTCAGCAACTCACTCTTGTAGTTTGACGAGGTCGTATGTCGTCGCCACTTTTCGATTCGGCTCTCGAGGCCGCTGCGTTCCTGAGAAGTCAATCGCGTGAAGGCGCGCAAATCTTCCGGGCCCGTCTGCTCCATAAACATCCTTGTCGAATAGGGACGCCCGTACGGCGCCAGCCCCATAGTCTTGCCCGCATCGAGATAGTCACCGAAGATCAACTTCGATGCGTGGCCGTAGACTGCCCCAATTCCGCACCAGTGCCCGATGATTTTTCTGACCACTTCACCACCCTGATCGGTGAACCGATAAAAGCTTTCGAGCTCTCTCGATCCGTCGCCTTCAAAAGGAGAGAGGTTCTGGATCAGAACTGATCCGCTGGCGATCTTCTCAGGCTCAGGGCCAGTGCAATTCTGCAGCATGGCGCCAAACGGTCCGCCTGCACCGTCAACAATCAGGACTGCGACATCGCCTTTGAAAGGTGATGAATAATAGGCGCCACACGCGTGCGCAAAATGATGTGGGATCGGCAGCAAGGGACGGCTCGAGAGATCGACTCCACCTTCCGCTGCCAACGACTGGTAGACCTCCTCGGCCGCAAGGTGATCGGTGTGACTCCAAACTATGAGGTCGACGTCGTCAAGCGTCAGTCCGTTCGTTTCGAGGCAATACTGCATCGCCGGCGTAAGATCGAGGCGACAGGCCCCCCATCTGATTCCGTCGCGCTTCAGTCGGGTCACCCGTTCGCGCGCGATAGCCGAAGTGAGTTTGCCGTCAATCACCAGCGCCGCTGACGCCTCGTGATCGCTGAAGCTGAGTCCCAGTACGTTCATATAGACGATTCCCTTCTCTTCAATGGAATCTTCGATCGGAGATTTTTAGTGGAGATGAGTGAACTGATCGCGGCGTCACCGGTGGGGTGACGCCGCCGTGATCATGATTCGCGCAATACCGCCGCCGGATCTGTTTGCGCTGCACGGCGCGCCGGCAGGAAGGAAGCCAGCAGAGCGACAAACACCAGAATTGCCGGAGTGATCGTGAAAACCAACGGATCCGTAGTACTTACGCCAAACAGTTGATTCGAAATGGCTCGAGTAATGCCCCACGATCCGAGCAGTCCAAAACCGATGCCTATAACTACGAGCACCAAACCCTGCTTCAAGACTGAGACCAATAGATTGCGGGGCTCCGCTCCGAGCGCCAGGCGAATGGCGAACTCAGGCGCGCGGCTGTTAACGGAAATAGACATCACACCGTATGTTCCAATCGCTGCCAGCAAGAGAGCGATGACGCTAAACGCACTGAGCAGAAAATTGATCAGACGCAGCGCGCCCATGCGCTTCATGATGTTCTCGCTCATGGTGCTAACGGCATACACCGGAACGTCAGGATCGAGGGCTCGAACTCGGTCGCGGATAGCCGGAGAAAGGCCGCCGGGATTGTCGCTGTTTACGACCAGAAACATTCGGTTCTGGTCTCTGCTCTGGCCGTAGGCAAAACCAAACTGGTTCGCTGCGAAATAAAGATGTGGCAGCGCATCAGTCGACAGGCTCGTTTCTTTTACTGTCGCTGCGACTCCGATGATGGTGAACCATTCGGCCTCACCCGCCGGCCGAATTCGCTTACCGAGGGCGCTGCCGCCTGGCCAATAATTGCGCGCGACGGTTTGGTCGACTATTGCAACCAAACGTCCCCGGTCCGCTTCAGGATCGTTATAGCGGTCGGAGTCGTTGAAGTCGCGACCCTGGAGCAGCGTCATGCCCATCGTTTTGAAGTAGCCTGGACTGACGACCTTAATTTCTGCCTGTGGCGCTTCGCCTCCCGGAGGTTCCATGCCTTCCACGACGTGACCATCGACGGCCTGCTTGCCGCTGAAGGGTATGTTCGAGGAGAATGCCACCCCGTTTACTCCCGGCAACCCGCGCAAGTCATCAAGCAGTCTCTGGTAGAAGGCCAATTGTTGTTCCTGCGAACCTTTTTTGTTCGAGACCGGAACGATCATCGTTAACACTTTTTCGGTCTCGAAGCCCGGTTCGACCCGCATCAGGTTTTTAAAGCTTTTCAGCACCAGCCCCGCACCGATCAACAACACGAGAGACAACGCAAGTTGCACGACCACCAGCGTGGAATTCAGCCGCCGGCTTACTTGTCCGGCGCTTCCCTTCTGTCCTTCGCTCAGTCCGCCTTTCACGCCCAGCCAATAAGCCCTGAACGCGGGAATCACGCCGAACAGCAGGCCGGTGGCCACGGTTGCCACAACCGTAACCAGGAGCACGACGCCGCCAATGCCAGCCTCTTGGATTCGCGGGATCCCTTCGGCATATATCTGCGTGAGCGCTCGCAGACATATCCATGCGAATCCGACTCCCGCAGCCGCACCAACTAATGCCAGCAGTACGCTTTCAGTGAGTAGTTGTCTGATAACTCGTCCGGGCGACGCACCCAACGCGAGCCGTAACGCAATTTCGGAGGTCCGCCGCGTTGCTCGGCTGAGCAGCAGGTTGGCGACGTTGGCGCACGCAATAATTAGAACAAATGCAACCGCAACCTGAGCGATCAGCAAACGGTTCCTGATGTTTCCCACCAGGTATTCTTTCAGCGGAGTCACGATGGTCTTCAACCCTGCGCCAGCCGGTGGCGGACTCTTCCTGGCAATTATCTTGGGATTCTCATTTGCCGCGTGCAAAAGAACAGCAGTCGTGTCGGAGGTTGCGGCGGAGACTGAAAGACCTTGCTTGAGTTTGCCGACCGCAATCATGGTATACGGCGCGGTGGCTTGAGGATTGAGCACCAGCGGTGTCCACAACTGGGTTTCGGGTACCGGGAACCGAAAACTCGGCGGCATCACGCCGATAACCTCAGTCGGAAAGTCACTCAGAGTCACCTGCTTGCCAATGATCTGACGATCGCCGCCGAAACGACTAAGCCACAGACTATGACTTAAGACGACCACTTTGTCCTTACCGGCAGTATCTTCATCAGGTGCAAAGGTTCGACCAAGGACGGGATTCATACCAAACACCCTGAAGAAGTCTGCCGTCACCTTGGACGCCTGAACATACTCAGCCTTTTCCGATCCGGTCAGGATTGTTCCTGTATTCTGATACACGGCGAACGCGTCGAAGGAGTGCTGGCCGTTGCGGTACGCAGCATAGGTTGCTGGTGAGAGCCCCCACGTGTTCAAACCCATCTCCGGATAGGCCTGGACCATTCTCACAATGCGATCCGGATCGTTGAATGGCAGAGGACTCAAAAGAATGCGGTCAACCAGCGTGAAGACCACCACATTCGCACCGATTCCCATCGCGATTGTTAAGGCTGCAACCAGAGAGAAGAGGGGGTTCTTTACCAGTGAGCGGAAGCCATACCGGATGTCCTGCGCTAGATCAGCAAGCATGATTGTCTCGAACCTCCCCGTTTGAGGATTGAGCCGATTATTCTATTCGGCTTCTTGGTTATCCGAGCCAGATCTCTTTAGCAAGAATCGGGACAGCAAAGCATAACACAAACACGGGCAGCTTTTCCGCTCACATCACAGGGGGGTAGTGCCCTAATTTGAAATCAATTCCTCGTTTAGAGGCGGGCGTTACCCGCCGGCTCAAGGTTAATCAAAGTGAATTCATTTCTTTTGACAGGCACCGGCGGGCAACGCGCGCCTCTAAACGGAAATTAGGTCAAGATCGGA
>Ga0179594_10000149_pt1 | contig 21107 bp, 12 predicted proteins | sample CZOMad1_1_08_16f_FD_148625 | JGI IMG/M metagenome (GOLD analysis project Ga0179594, IMG submission 148625) | Vadose zone soil fungal communities from Angelo Coast Range Reserve, California, USA - CZOMad1_1_08_16fungal (Illumina Assembly) | ecosystem: Environmental > Terrestrial > Soil > Vadose...
TCCCCAACTCGAGGGCTCGCGCGATCGACAGATCTTCGACGTTCAGGAGTTCACCCCGATGCGATACCTGCTGGTCACTGAGCGTCAAGGCAACGAGTTACAACTCGCCGGCGGCGCGGTTCATGGCGTCACCGTTGGTTCGCTGTGGGAAATCTATGCGATCGGCGGCAGGCAGGTTACAGAAACCAACGACACGTGGCAGGGCGTGGTAGAAATCACAAGTGTCAAATCGATCAGCTCCTGCGCAGTCGTAATCGAAGAGAGCGCCAACGCGGCAATTGTTCAAGGTGCCCGCGCCACCGAGATCCGGCGCGCCGATGATGAAACCAGGATGTCCGTTTGGCTGGAGCCGGTACCGAGCGGCCATGAACAGTCGTGCGAAGATTTGCGCCAGGCATTGAAGCAATCAAACCTTCTGCGAATTACGGAGTCTGCCGCGGCTGCGCGGACGATAATCCGTATTGCTTTGCCAAATGCTGCGAAGCCCGAGCCAAACCATGGTTCCGGGGAACCGAGGTGGGCGGTGTTGGATCAGTCGCAAGCACTCCTAACGCCCCAATATTCGGTTGCTGCGCCGGAAGCTAGGCTGAGAATCCGGGAGAACCTTGAAAACATCTGGCGCTACGTAAAAGTGCAGGAGTTGCGCAACGAAAGGAGCGCGCTGAAAGGCAAAGTAGACTTCGTGCTCTTGAAAAAAAATCTCAACGGCGAATGGCAAGAGGCAGCAACAAGAGGAGTGCCAGTTTACAAAGAAGGGGACGGGATTGCTTTTCGGGTCGTCAATCGCTCCGGCGTTCCGATTCATATTAGTGTGCTGGACCTGGGATTGAGCAAACGCATTAGCCTGCTGTATCCTCCGGCAGGCGCCAGCGAAACAATCGGGATCCCCACCAACGGCAACGAAACCATCACCGCCGGACGCTCGGCTGGAGCGGCGAACGACGTACCAGTGAGCGGCATACTCTCCGTTGGGGAACGACCCGAAAGCGAAATAGAACTGTTCTTTCCTGAGAATCTTACCTTTCTGACCACGAGCAAGGACACCGGACCGTTCCAAGGCAAAGAAATCTTCAAGCTCTGTGTGACTACTGAGCGGCATGACCTTGGCTTCCTAAAGCAGTCGGGTCTGAGAACGGAAACCGCTTCGGCTGCGCAGCATCCGTTGGAAGATTTGTTCTATTTAGTTACCAGTAGTGGGCTCACGCGAGAGACTCGCTTAAGATTAGCGCCGCAGGACGAATGGTTCACAATTGAGCGCCCCTTCTTTCTGGAAAGAAATCAGTGAAATGTTTTTCGAAAAGCAGGCGTCCGTGGTAGCGTCAGACCATTCATCCCAAAAGCGAGGGGCACACCCGGAAATTCCGAGAAGCTGCCGGCCACTGTGCTCTCCAAATGATTGCGTCAGTGGGTGATTCGGACTTGTCTTGTTCGCCAAACTGGTCGACTAAGTCGGATGGAACCGCTCCGCTTCATAGTTCAACTCAAAACCAGTGGCGCTACTCTGTGAAGAACTCGTGACGAGCCGATCGAGGCGCTCGCACAACGGCAAAAGCAGACCGACGCAAAAGTCCTAACGTAAGCAGCGACCCATCAATGGCCGGTGTAAGTTGTTAATTCTATGGTGGCGTGAGGAGACTTGAACTCCCGATCTTGGGGTTATGAATCACCATCCCGTCAATAACGTAAGTTATTGGCCTTTGAAGAGTTGCAAGCCACCAACGATTTTCAAGCATTTTACATCCTTTCCCATCGCGTACAGTCCTTTATACGTCTTGTGCTTTTTTTTTGGACACAAACTGAACACAGCGGTATGGGGTGAATCCCTATTGACACATTTGCTCTATCACTGTGAAGTTGAGCCCCCGGACTCCTACCGTGTCAACGCGAGGCCGGGCACCGCGGATAACGCGTAATCCTCTTTTGCAGTGTAGAAACTAACTATCGCAGCTAGAGAAGTCACACTGTAGACCGCATAAACCGTATTAACTCGCAGGCAGACCGTGGCAAACGTGGCAAAACCACCGCACGCTCAATTACTCAGCATTCTGCAAACGCAATACCGACTCACTTCCTTCCGCGAGAAGTTTAATTGACAGTCTTGACCTCACCTTCGGGGCTCAAGCCGTTTTGGAACTCGTCCCCTTCAGTATACTTTGAATCACAAGCTGTGCAGCCTCCGCAGCGTTTTGCTCGAGTTGCTGAATATCTTCTTCACTTAGCAGTATCTCGGAGTTTCTTACAAGGCCTTCCTTAATCACGCTCGTGTTGAAGTGATTAAGCATTTTCCCCATGAAGTCCTTCTTGAAAAATTCTCGCGGCGCTGCTTCAAAAGCCCTGCGCAAACTCGCAATCAGGACTCGCGGATCCGTTACACCGGGATCCATAGACTGATCAAGCGCGGCGGCAACACCCACCTCTTCAGCTCGCTCAACTTCAGTGTACTTAAAAATCTCCGTTATCGAATTGTCAGGCTCAACAGAACCTGATGTCTTAACGATTTCGTCGTTTAGAAGATGCGTAACTATTGCCTTAACGTCCTCTTCATACTGCACGTCCATCTTGGATTTGAACTTACTCCAGAGTTCCTCGTAAGGAATCGCTTCCTTAGTAAAGCCAATTTGTTTCAGGGTTTCCAGGATCAACTTGCCGCGCAGGTAAGTGGTAGGATAGTCGCCCCACTCTTCCTTGCTCTTACGTTCATTTGAAATCTCGGAATACTCGCGGGCCAGAAAATCGATCAGTCCACCAACGAACGCAGGACCCGTAGCAAGACAACCATACACGTCGGCGAAAGTTTCTCCGATCCAACTCTGCCACGCCGTTTCACGTTCAGTACCAATGGCGCCGGAATCCTTCAATGCCCTGGCAAGCGACCTTTCGATGGCTTCAGTGAGTCCAAAGTCGTCCTCTACCACATGACCTATTTCATGCCCGATAACTACTGCGTCCGGCAAATGACTGATCTGATTCCAGGGAATGCCGACGATCGAAATCGGAAGCTTGCGAATCGCCTCTATTTCACTGTCGTCCAGCGATTCTCCTATCACCACTTCCGGCACGAAAGCCTTTCCTCGCGAAAGTGAGAATGGACTGGTCCCCCCATTGAAGAATACGAGTGGTGGTTCCTTTCTCGATGCAGCACGCGGGTCTGGATAGACCGTTTGTTGAATGGGCCAGTAACAACTCCATGCAAATTCATCCGCGACTCTCAAGTACTGTCGAAAGCTAGCTTCATGCCGTTGAATAAACTTGCTTCGAAAGTATTCCCAAATGCGATGCTCCGATTGGATCAACCGCTCGGCGTTGAAAACCGAGTTAAGAAACTCTTCCGCACTGCTACGCAAATCCTCGCGAATTAATGAACGCACAGTGCGATGCCATTCTGAAAGATGCGCACGAATCGCTCGGACTTGTGTGTGGTGCTTTTCGAATGGTTGACCGGCCTGACTACGCGCCAACCAGGAATCAAGCTCCTTCTCGAGCGTTGCTAACTTCCGGCAAATCTCTCTCCTCTTTCGGTAGGCGAGTTGTTCTTCTGAATTAAGAGCTTGATAGTGTGGCATGTAGCGACCCAGTGAGTTGAACAGGAGGGACTTACTCGGTCGGTGCATCTGCATCGTAGCTAGGCAACAACCAAAGCGAAGGGTTATTTGTAAACAACACCGGTAAGGACAGGTAGTACAAGTGCGACCTGGTAAGCATTGTCCAGTTAGCGCTAAACATGTCGAAAATAACTTTACCTACTGAGATTCCGAAGGATAACTGATGAATCAGCGGTTGTAGTAAATCCACTCGAGTTTTCTCGTCCAAGAAAAAACCGGTCGCGATCACGCCGCTGGTGTTTTGCAACCGATACAGCTCAGAAGCAAAGGTGTTTCTCATCAACATCTGTTCAACGGAAGACGTAGCGCCCGGTGATGCCTGCCCTTCGATGATAACCAGCGGACGTTGAGATCGCGCTGGCAATCGAGCTAGCAAATCACTCAGGAGAGTCGGTGAAAGTTGTTCGTATCTTGAGCGAGAACGTACCTTATCAGGCAAATCGGTATAGGGTTCTTCATGAATGAAGTTCAAATAGATGTCGCCTCTCCTGGGATTTAAAGTAAACGACGATTCGATATGAATTAGATTCGGCTGGAATCCCTGGAGAAATTTGGTTAGATCCTCTGCCAGAAATCCTTGTTGGTCCGTTTCAATCATTGCCACCTGGAACAACGCTTCTTCATAAAAATATCTGAGTGAAAAGCCTGCTGAGAACCCTCTGACGGATACAATTTGTCGTTCAAGTGAAGGTTTGATTATCAGTACTTTCTTTTTTCTCGGTCCGCGATCTCCGCGTTGTCTCCCAACGAGTTGTTCATAGATTTCCAGCGGCCTGGTCTTTGGATCTATTCCAAGGTCGCGAAGAATGGCCGAGAGTTTTGGACCGAAATAACCATCAACGTCTACTTGCCGTGACGTCAGCAAGCCGGTGGCGACTTGTATTCCCCGTATTAACTCGCTGTCGTCACCTGTGCCCCTTCTTCCTCGATAGAGGTACCTTAATCCCATTCGCAGAATCCGCTCATTTGCAGCTATGATCCACTCCCATGGAATCTTTGCAGCTGAAGAAAATACTTCAAAGCGTATATCGAATGGGCCCTCTTTAGGAGTGTTTTGTATTAACCCGCCACCCAAAAAGGTATCGGCCAAACTGTGCGCGAATTCATAGGGGTCTTCCAGGATGCGTTCGGTCAGTTCCAGAATGGCCCCGCGCTCTCGATGGTTGGCATTGATGAGATTTGAAAAATCACCATACGAAATCTTCTTTGATTGACTCTCACCGTCTAATCCCTCACTGTGCACTACGAGCTCGTCTTCCAGTGAACTCACATTGATAACCCACGTTCTCGGTAACTCTGACAGGTCCGAAACTTTAGTTTCAACTTTCGGGAGTCGCCGCAGCAGATCCTCAGCCGAAGCTTTGTCGCCCAAGGAATCATAGATGGCGGCAGCGGCGTTCAGATGCGGATTTGCTTCTTCACGACTGCTCGTTGCCATCTTCAAGCGGGCAGCTAGCTCCTCCGCTAGAGCGCTCCACCGCGTTAGATTTTTGCTCTTGAGCTTACCGGCATTTTTCAACGACTCCTGCACGCCGCGCATCTCGCCAATCGCTAATTCTCGTTCAGCTTGCTGGAGACACGCTGCAAAGCACAATCCTTTGAAGTTCGAATACTCACCGAAGAAATCAGTCGCCGGAAGGATCGGTTCAGACTGTGCGTAAAGACTTGCACGGTCCAAAGCAGCCAGCAGTTGAAAGACGGCGAAAAAGGCTCTCTGTTTGCCAGCTCTCTCGATGGCACCTTGAATCAGCTCTTCAAGACGTGACATTGCGCCGCAGTAGTTCAGCACGTCAGCGAACAGAACTATCGAAGAAAACGCCGGTCTCTTCTCAGGCGGCCAGGCGATCAATCGTATCAATCTGTTTTGTCCTTTGGTTGGACCCGACGTGTCTCCACGGTTGCTGTAGCGAAAGGCGGAAAGCAGTGGCAGTCTTGCAGATGAGGGTTCAATCTGTTGAAGCGCTTCATTCAGTCGGTCGATAGTCTGGTCGTCGCCCAGGCGCAGGGCGAGACCACTCGCCATTACTCTCGCAACTGCACGCAGATTCGTCTCGCGGCGAGCAGCCTCCAACCATCTTTCTGACGCTTCATTTTGCTTACCGCTTAAATAGAGAAACCTTACTCTGACCATCTCCATTTGCGCAGTAAACTCTGCGTCAGTTTTATCCCCGAACGAGTCCCATGATTCAAGCAATGCCTCAGCTTCATTGAGATTCCCGATCTGGTCCAGCTGCAATTCAATCCGCTTCATCCGAATGCGATCAGCATTGGCAGTTTCGCCCAAAGTACCCCACTGCTCTTTTGCTCGTTCCAGCAAATTCACTGCGCTGTCAAACTCAAACAATTGACTCAGGACAGAACCGTGTAGTTCCATCAATGCAGTTCCAGATCTGGTCGACGTGGCCGTTGATTGAAGGCCAGAAAGTTTCGTCAATACCTGTAGCGGATCAAAGAAATTCTCACTGACAATTTTGTTGTGGAGCAGATCACTTTCTAACCTGATTTCTTCATCACTGGCCCCCTCCGCGACCTGTTGACTCAAGTTAGCGGCCGATACCGGCTGAGCTATTTCGGCACGCACTTCGGCCATACGAAACTCAACTTGTCTGGCCTCATTCGATTTCCCGCCAACCTCTGGGCGTCCGAGTATTTCTGTATACTCCGCAAGTGCTTCAGCAAAATGCTTTCTGTTTTGGTACCAGCGTGCGAGTTTGAATTGAATACTGAATGGCGAGAGGAAAGGAATGCGAAGAAATCTGCTCGCCGAAAGCGCCTCACGAAAACTTTCGGACGCATTAGCTGAACCAATACTGGCATACGCTTCGGCGAGTTGGCTCTTGATCCCTAAAGGAAGATACAGACCCCTGGTACCCTTGAGCGCTGCCTCCATCAACGTTACGACAACCGGGTAATCAACGGTAGTTTTGGCCAACTCCGACGCAAGCTTTCTATAATCCTCAACGACGAATTCGGGTGTAAAGTCGATGGAGGGTCGAGCCAATAGCGACTGTAGCTTAACGAGATGATCATGTGCCCGCTTCCATTCAATCGCATACTCATTAGCTTTTTGCTTGTATTTTGCGGCAAGCATCATCGAGGCAATCGCCGCTTCATGATGTGCGAAGCACAAATCCTCTATGGAAACGATATCGGTTTCCGATTGATCATCGGGCCACTTCCGCGGCAATCCTTTTTCATCAACGTAGTCACGTTTGGTTACTTCCGTCGCAATTCGACGGCGCGCTTCCATGTCAGACTCGGCGAGTTTCGAGCTCAGATTTCTTCGCCATGTTCCTGTCGCTTTTGGCCCTTCAATTTGAAAACGGTGGTACAGCGCCTCGCATAACCAAACTCCCGAAGGCTGTGGCTCGTTTCTTTCCTTGTTCAGAAAGTAATCGATGGCATCACGATGGAGATAGGAAAACACTTCTTCTTTCGCAAGCAAGAAGCGCATGGGAACAACAACTTCAGGGTGTAGTCGAATGCGATCCGGGTCGCCCTCGTCGTACGAGACCCAACCGTATGAACTGACGAAGGGCTTTAACTTGTCCCAGACATCCTCGGGTGAAGAGCCGGAGCCATACTCCCAGTATTGTTTTTGATCAAACGCACCTTCAGACGAAGGGTCCACACTTAGATCCAGGCCTCGTTTCTTCTCTCGTTCCTCAACAAGATGTTTCCACATTATCTGTTTTAGAACGTCGAGAGTGAGCACCCGGGGAATAACCGCATACCTCAAAAGCCAACGGATGTCTGGATCCTTAATGCGGTCGATGATCCGACGTATCATGTAAGCAACTTCTGCACGCGGGTATTTTTTAACTTCCTCGACTGTTTGGATCTCTTTAGACGTAACGAGATCGGCCATCAGTGAAAGTATGAACGGATTAACTTCGTTCTTTTCCTTATCGGTGCACTTCTCGACGACCGCCTCACAGAGAGGTTCATCAGTTAGACCACGCTTGAGAACAAGATAGTCTTTGGCTTCGGGGGTGGAGAACCGTTCTAATTCAAAGTTAATGGCCTCGTTTTCGAAGAGATCTTTGAGACCAACTAAATCTTTCCGCAGATCGTAGCGTCCGGAAAGAACCAGACGAATGGGAGAATACTCCTTCTGCATATCACGGACTTGTTCGATGATTTTAGTAAGACTGTCTTTGTTGAGGAGTAACATCTCCTCCACAGTGTCTATCGCTATCAGGATTGGTCCCGTGAATTTTGCGTCCTGAAGGGCAAGCTTAAATTCGGTTAGCGCACTCGGTTGCCAGTACTTTTCAGTCTCCTCATAGTCCTTTTCCAAAGCAGATCGGTCAGCAGTGCTCGTGCCTGCGGTCAGAGGCTCGAGTAGTGGCAGGTAGCGGAAGATGTGAGAAAACTTTTCTGTGAATGGACGTTGTTCGACCTGCCGGTTGAGTTGGTTGACGATCGGTAAGAGCAGCAGAAACGGATGCTGGCTGACGTACTCAAGGTTGAGCAGATCGCAATCGAGTCGAGCTACTGGAATTCGACGAGGATCAGGCAAGCATTGACGCGAAATTAGCCATCGTACGAACATGGTCTTACCGAGACCGCCCGTTGCATATATGTGGAACAGCCAAGGGGATTCTTTTGAGGCTTGAGGATCAAAGAACTTGTCGAAATCTGTTGAGATCTCGTCGCGTTCAAGGTAAGTGGTCGTTTGATAGTAATCGCCGATGAACAGATTACGCGAGTTGTAGTACTGACGGGTGCTACGACAGAACGTGTTCAGCTCGTCAGACAACAGAATTGACCTCGACTCTAAGGTTCGCAGCAGGTCGTTACAGCGAGCTAAATCAAAGCGACTGTCGGCTTCCTGGTATAACTTGTTGAAGTCCGCCTGTGCCTCGATTGGTCGAACAACAGCCAGGATTGCCAAATGATCGAGTTCAAATTCCTTTTTATGGACGAAGTGTTTGAGCAATTCCTCGAACACTTCGCTCGTCGACTGCCATTGTTCGTTATTTGATCGATGATCGGCTAGTAACTGGTTTAGATATTTCGTGCGCGATTCTTCCTTGATCGCAAACATTCCGGCTGTTCGAGGAATGGGTTCCACGTTAAGGTTCATGACAAAGTGACCAAAACGTGGCGCCGTCTCTGAGATGCCACGGCAAAGGTAATTCTTGAATACCGCTTCGTCGAAACATCTGATAAGAGCAGCGCGCTTCAGTAGTTCGCGTTCTTCAGTGCTCTCCAGTTTGCGGTCTAATGATTCAAGTGAGTCAACGCCCGCAAGCAGTGCTTCTATACTTTGTATTCTGACTTCGCTCATTCGTGTTCAGAGTTCACGGATTCATCTTCTCTTGAACAAACTCCAAGGCAATGAGTAGATTACGTAGCAAACTGGGCTGCCATGGGTCTCTGACTGTGTTTGAGAATCTTCTGATCCAGTATTCCGGTTCGTTGTCGTCGAGTGACTTTGCTAACTTCTGAAGGTCTGCCCGATTTGCACTCTTCAAATTACGGAAAAACTCGTGAACGACTTTTCCGAACTCAGCTTTTGGAATTCCCTCCAGCGGAACTTCATGCCAGAGAGGTTGAAGCTTCTTCAATTCCGGATAGATGTCTTTCAACTCTTCGTCGCTCAAGACTAAAACGAATTTCACTTCTCGCTTGGGCTCATCGCTCTTTAGATCTCCGCTTGCTGCGAATTCAAAGAGAAACGGAATCAGGAACTTCTCCATGTGGCCTTCTGCGATTCGCGAGTCTTTTGTGAACGAAAATTGATCGAGTACGATTATTAGTGAGCTATTTGGTCTAACCGCATTGACCAAGGCCGTTCGGAACGACTTAAAAATCTCCTGGATCATGCTGTCAGGTAAGTTGTCCAAGTCCGTCAGATCCAACTCTTGATCAGCGAAAGGCAGGCCATCCCAGGTAGGAGGAGTCTTATTGGCGATGCGGTAGCTAAGATCATGATTGAAATTATCAAACGCACGGGGATCGAGTGGCCGGTAAATGAGTGGATACTTTTGCGCAACAGCTTTCGACTTATCGCCCCTCTGAATTTGCAGCAGCACACGGAGCCATTTAGGACTTGTGCCGCTCACGACCTCGACGTATCGAACATCGTGATCCTGTAGTGCGCAACCCTCGAGACACCAAAGAGTAATCCAGGTTTTACCTGAATCCTTTCCTCCTCGAACAATCATCAAGTTTTTGTCGGCAGGCTCTGATTTGATCGGGTAGAAACCATGAATGAACTTTCGTCGATCGGGCCGACAGTTAGCGAGGATGCTCACTTCCTGAAACTTCACACAGTCCTTGATGTCTTTTTCAACGGCAGGCGTTACTTTGGATTTCACCGGCAAGATTTTGTCAGGCGGAAAAGAAACCACCAATACAGGGATGGCCCAATCACGTTTGTTGTTCTTGTCGAGACCTGGTGTGTTGTCGCGAAGCTTAATTCGACCTGCGGCGACCGCCTTCTCCAGCGACTCTCCACTAGCGAGTCGCTCGTAGACCACACCAGCAAATTCTCCAGCCAGGCTACCCTTGATATCTGCTTGCATAGCGATAACCGCTGGCACCGCCAGAGCGTGAAATGCGTCGCTCACCCCCCACGCACTTATTTGATCCGAAGGCGCTGATTTGGCGGATGTTCGACATGCGTTGAGAAAAGCGAGACGCGGACGCCATTCCCACGCCTGTAAACTTGTTTCGATAGCACTGGCGAGCCAGGGATCATTGCCGGCTGCGCACTTCAAAAGAAGGTAGGCTGTCTTGTCGACACTCAGTCCACCGTGTCCTATGTAATGAAAAACGTGAGGACGAAATGCGCGGCATTTCGTTTCAAGTTCGTTTATGTTCGGTTGTTCTAGTACCTCAACATCAACCAGGCGATTGACGGGGCGAAGTGCCTCCTCGATCTTATGCACTTCCTGCGCAGACTCGATGTTTGGATCGTCTACTCCGATCACGATGAGGATGCGTATTGGCCAATTTATCGGCTCCACATTCGGATCTTCAATCTCACCATAACTGCGAGTACGAACGATCGTGTCGTCGAGTCGTTGGAAAGGTCTTTGTGCGCCATCGAATAGTAGTTCCCATGGCAACAACGCAAGATTCTCGTCCGGTTCCTCGCCAGTTTCCACGTCCAGATAGAAACGAAACGAATCGCCTTGAATTCTTGCTTGCTTCAACTCAGCCAGTCTTTGACCGACCGCACCAGTACGGATCAAGGAAACCAGCGCTTGCCCGATGTCGCTGAATGCCTTCTTTGGACCAATCTCTGTAACAAAGGTATCGCGATACTTCAAAGCGTTCTTGACCACATCAGTCGCTGACGAAACAGCTTCTTCGATGAGCTGTTTACCTTGCTCTTCCAGTTGGAGAACAAGTTTCAGCTCTTCTCCGGGTCCACTGGTTTGGCGCAAGCGAATTATGATCGGCGTTACCATAAGTTCGGCTGGGTGTCACCTTTATTGTGGGTTAAATATCAGGATGATGATGCGACCCTCACCTGCTTCGTGAGGAATCTAAGTCTTAACTAGTCGTTCTTCATGATGTGTGTTACCTCGTTCGTTAATATAACGAACATTGATCACCTGGTCTTCAAAATCCATCACTGCAAAACCAAAGTAGTTCCACTTCTCCACGAGATCTCTAAATCCTTCTTTGTACTCGTAGCTTACTCCGAACGGTAGTTTCTTTTTCGAGACGTAAAAAGGAACTCCTCCATGCCCTATGCACCGAGGGTATTCAATGCCTTCGCGCGGTTGGTACAGGGCACAACGATGCTCGTGACCCCAGAACCAAGCTCGCACGCCACCGCTTACCAGTGGTTCTTCGAGTTTCTTTAAGAGTTTCTCGCCGTCCTTTTCGAACGCGCTAAATGGCTGATGATGGGAAAGTAGAATGCATTTCTTGTCTGGATTATGGGCGATTCGATTGGCAACCCAACCAGCCTGATCACCATACAGATCATGAGCATCAAAGATGAGATTGTCGTGGTAACCAGTATCAAGGCCCAAGATCTGCCAGTTGTCATTTTCGAGACTAAAGAAGCTGGAGGCATTGCCGTTCCGGTCTCGATGACGTTTGAATCTTGCGTCATCTCGTAATACGTATTCGAAATACCCCCATCCACCAGAAAACATATCGTGGTTTGCATTGAGAGTCCATGAGGTAATGTCGTCTCCTTCTTTTTTTAGCACCGGCCAGTACTTCAGGAAGTTGTTTTCGTATTCACGTGACAAACCGGAGTAGTAGACGTCCCCCAGATGAATTACATGTTTATCGCGTGACTTCGCCGATTGATCATCGATCTGATCTCTAATCACACCAGCGACTTTTTGAGCACGATCTAGTCCACTACCCCAATCGCCCACCAAGATCACTCGGGCACGATTTCCAATTTTCACAGGTACCGCGGGTTCCTGATTGAAGGGATGCCGCGAAAACAACTTGCGAACCCCTATGGCAGTTAGACAATTCGCCCAACCTATGTCCAGCAGTTCGAATTTCTTCCAAAGTCCACGCTCTGGGGGTGGACCCGAAAGAAACTGAGCGAGTGTCGTGTCCATTTCAGAATTTGTCACAGGAACGTTTTTGGTCTGGGCTGCTCCGCGCGGCTTACTTATCACATTCGGCTGTCGCTTCTCATCGCAATATTGCTGAAGCGCAGATTGAGCGATGCTCACGATCGGATCCCGTGGGAAAAAGACCTCCCCGTGCTGCTCAAATGAATTACTACTCTCGTCCGTTACAGTCTTCAATGCAGACTCAGCTCGTTGCAGGTCAGCAAGGTCAACTCCGGCGTCCTCCATCAGACTAATGACATCGGAGTCACCCTTCTCGTATTTCTTGGATTGAGCTCTGATTGCCTGATGCAAGCGACGCGTGCTCTTTGACATGAAGTCACGGTTCAATAGTTGTGAGATCACTTAGCCTCCTGTGCGCTTAGCCTGAGAAGAAACATTCAGCGACTACAGCGAGTGAGTTACTCAGCGGACGTGAAGATCGTCGACAACTTATACTCCTAGTGCCAAAAGTATTCAAGGGTTACTAAATCCGTCAGGGTTACTAAACCCGTCTGTCGATAGCACACGATATGTCCGGTCTAATTAGCAAGTGAAGTGTCCGCTTTGAGCGGCCAGGGCTCTGCCACCCAGCCTTCGAAACGCTTTCTCGTGGAGTTCGGCCCAGACGCGTGAGCTGGAACGAAAGGCCAGCAGGCGAATCGAATTTCGACTAAGGCCGAACGTCATCACGAACAGCCGCGTGCAGCGGTACTTGCCGCTCTGAGGATCGCGGACCATTGGGCCAGTACCGTAGTCGACTTGTGCTTCTTCGCCAGGAGCGGTGACGATCACCGGCCGTCTTGCAAGTAGCCTGCAGGACACAGCTAGTGCACGAACCGCTTGACGCTTTGATAGCCGCGCTCAAAACCGTGCTCGGTTACAGTGTCCTGCCCAGATAGCCCTCGTCTTTCGACCACGGTTGACCCAAGTTCGATGACTTCAAGCTTCCTAACACGCATCCGATATGCACCACTCACAATGGCAAGGAGATTACAATCGTAGTTCTGTCAACGTCCCCGATCGAGGTCAATCACCGATAAAGTGCAAAAGGCCCTCCGGAGACGCTACTGGGGAAGACCGGTGCGGGCTGGGAGCCACCAGATCTAGGACCAACAAATCCTGGACAAACTCAGGAAAACGCAGTCGGCTAAAAACAGCACGCGCCCAATAACGCAAGACTGAGTTCAACGCCAGTACTCTATAGCTGTCTTGCGGCCACCTGCACGGATCCATTTTTCTCTAGTACTTGATTGTGAAGCCCGATTGGACTCCATTGACATGCTGAAACAACGGGGGTTGGGCTCCCCGCTTGTAAGTTAGCGAGATACTAAAGTGCTTGGCCGGATCCAGGCCATAACTTGTCGTCGCCTCCAAATATGACTGGATCTCGCTGACCCGTCGCAAGCGCACCTCTTTATCGCTCAATTCTTGGCCAACATATTCTGGAGTAGCCAAAATGCGAAGTGTTTCACTGACGTCAAAGGTCATGCGATCGTACTCAAAGAACATATGAAGACGGGGCCGAAAGCGGAAGATTGCATATTTCGGAACATTAATCGATGCTTTCTTTGCTTTGCTTTGAAAGAACTGATGACGGAGCGAGTCGCCACCCTCAACACCAACAAAGAATTCAAAACCATAACCCCCCTTGAACATGCTTTCCGGTACATCTGCGAATGTCTTGTACTTGTAGTTCGGACCACCATCAGGCGCAGGTTGCGCCTCAAGGTATTTGGTGTTCTGCACCGCTCCATATCTACGCATTTCGCGAGTGAGCACGAACTTCCTCACCAACGGATGAAAATCAGCGGTTCCGATCAAGTTACTTTTGTCGAATTCTTTGTCCGTCTCATAAGCCACACCGCCACTGGACGTTAGACCCTGAAAAAAAGCACTCCTATTGTCGGATAAGCGTGTATTGGTGGCCGTCAAACCGAGATGAACAGTATCGGATGAATTCTTCGTCAGACCATTTGTGGCAACGTCAATTAAGAAGTCCGGTTGAAAGAGAAAACTTCCCGCCCAAAAACTACTCTTCCGAAGGAAGGGGAAAGCGTTCGCTTTGATGTTGACAGCGAATGCCGGCTTGGCGCCTCTCCCCGCCTGATGACTTACCTGATAGAACTGACTGGCGTCATCCTCACTAAAAGACTCTACAGATCCTTAAGGACCAGATTCTCAGGACAAGACTCTTACTAAAGTCTATTCAAAGACTATCCGGAGCCTCTGGAAATAATGATCTGAAACACTAAAACATTTCTCTCATCTGGAGTTCTCGGAGCCGCACGGGATTAAGAGCATCCTTAGCCACCGTCGCTGATTCAAAAGAATTGTAGCGTTTAGGAATGGGAAATATGCTAAAAGGACTTGTCTCTTCCGGCGTTTTTCACCGGCGATTGAAGGTCAACTCGGTGGAACCAACCTAAGATTGGGCCGGAGTCTAATCTCAACAAATGGGACTGTCAAGAAACAGAGGAGAGGGATTTTCATTGAGAGTAAAACAAAGCCAAGCAAGTCCGACCGTGGTGATCAAGATCGCTGCAACGAAAATCGTTCTTTTGATACTGGGCTGCGTAGCCACCGCTCAGCAGCAAACGAGCGTCGATCCCATCCGGATTGATACGATCGTTGGAGACGAGATACAAAAGCAACACCTTGTCGGCGTCACTGTAGCAATAGCACAGGATGGGAGAATAGTTTATTCGAAAGCCTTTGGATCAGCCGACTTGGAGAACAACGTTGCGGCAACAACCGGGACCCTAATCCGCACAGGCTCGCTTGCCAAACCGATTACGGCCGTTGCCGCGATGACGCTGGTAGACTCAGGTAAACTGGATCTCGACGCCTCAGTGCGGAATTACTGCCCATCATTTCCAGAGAAACAATGGACCGTCACAACTCGACAGTTGCTCAATCACAGCTCAGGAATCCGAGACTACAACAGCGGTGAGACGGACAACACGAGGCACTACGGAAGCATGAGCGAGGGATTTGCGATCTTTGCTGGCGATGATCTCAAATTTCAGCCCGGCACAAGATACCAGTACAGCACTTATGGCTACTCGGTTTTGGGTTGCGTCATTGAAGGCGCAGCGAAGCAGAAATACTTTGACTATCTTCAGGCTCACGTGCTCGCACCGGCCGATATGACGCATACGTTTGTCGATGATGTCCGGGCAATTATTCGGGACCGGGCTCGAGGGTACCATTACGAGGCTGGGCACGATCAGAATGCTGGTTTGATGGATAGCAGCTACAAAATCCCTGGTGGTGGGTTGACGATGACTGCTGAAGACTTCGCGCGCTTTGCAATCGCTTTGCGCGAAGGCAAACTCGTCAAGCCAGAAACGCTGACGCTAATGTAGACTCCAACCGGTCTTCCCGATGCCAAAGGAAATAGATCGCCCTATGGAATGGGGTTTTACTCGCGAACAATAAATGGCGAGAGAAACATTACCCATGACGGACACCAGCAAGGCACCAGTACATTCATGGCGATTATCCCTGGGAAACACTTAACGGTTGTCGTTTTCACTAACAACGATGAAACGAAACCTCAGGACATTGTGAAGCGGGTTGTGGAGCTCATCGAAAGTATGAAATGACTAGGTTCAGTCATTGGTGCGCCAAGCGCAAGCCGATCCACTCTAGTTACTATTTGACTTCGCAGTCCTCGTTCATACGCGCGCCCTTTCTACAGCCGCATTCTTATCGCTGCCAAATTGCGTATTTGATCGGAGCCGGTTTCTACCATACTTGGCCCGCCGTTAGATTCTCGCGTAACCTGAACATCGTTTACCTGAAATCAGAGCATGTGACGAGCGCGCATCCTCAACCGGAACGTCCTATCATTGATTACTGACACACCTCCCCAATTATTGGACCATTTCGAGAGCTAAAAATCCGGATTTTGGGTCCGTTCGGATTTATTACCAATCAGCCACAAATTCGCTCGGCGTTTGCTGGCCCAGCGAGCTATGAGGTCTATTAGTCATTGTAGTCTCGGTGCCACTCATCAATGATCAGCCGGGCCTCGGCCTAAGACGTTAAACCAGTTCTGATTCAAACACTCTTGCCGCAGTCTGCCGTTGAAGCTTTCGATCAAAGCGTTGTCGGTCGGCTTGCCCGGTCGGCTGAACTCGAGATTGGACGAACCGATTTCAACTCCTTCTTATTGGCAGTATTTCGTGGAGGGGAGCGTGGGAGTTTCGACCCCCATGGTCGGCGGTGGACTTAAGTCCTTGGTTTTTAAGCACTTGGCAGCGGCCACAATTCTTCAATCATATCAAACTCCCTACCATCCTGTATCTTTCATTACCATCTCTTTATCCGTTCCCTGCTGTCTGTTTTGGACACAAATTGGACACGCTGGGATTGGAGTCGAAAGCGGCGGTCTTTGTAAGCTATTGAGAATTAAGAAGAAATTGGTGGCTGGGGATCGGACTCGAACCGACGACCTTGGAGTTATGAACCAAGTGCGCTACTTAAACCTAAACGATTGATTTTGTATCGAGATGCAGCCACGAGCAAAATCAGGGCATTTCCCATCCTTTGACATCTACTCCTATGCCGCTACAGGCGTGTGCTGTCTATTCCTGCCTCAATTCTGCCACAAGAATGTGGTCTTGGGACTGTTTAGGTCACCACATCGATCGAAACTATTCTTTTCTTACTCCCACAGAGATACCGAGATGGCCGAACAAATCATGAAACGATTGGCGACTTATCGCTTCAAGATCTGGATAGACCTGGGTGTCGAAATTCCAAGAGATAAATCCAAGAGATAAATTAGACAAATTAGACAAAGAATTGGGGAAGGCTGTTGAGGGTTGTGAAATATTCATGATACTTGCGTCAACAAACTCGAGAGACTCTAGTTGGGTTCAGTTTGAAATTGAGCAGGCAAAAAAATGCCCGAGTTGCCCGAGTTTCGGGTTAGGCGGTTTAGTGAGCGCGACCTCCGACAGGACGGTTTAGAGACACCATTGTCTTGTCTTTAGATGATTGGGGTTCAGTGGTGTACGGAAAGATAAAGAAAGTACAGGAAGAGTTACTTGCGGAATACTCTTTGGGTCTTGAAGACGTCGACTGGGCGGAAGAATTGAGGGATCTGCCCCCGGCTTTGTACCTTATCCTCGTGTTATTAGCAAAGGGCGTGCGCAAAATAATTATCAATCCAAATCCTTCGATTCTAAGAGTAGTTAAACCAATTGTTGTCCGATTCGACTTGAGCAACCATTTCGAATCAGTCATGCAACAGCTTGCGCAGCACCTTAGTAACACCCCAGCTTCTGCGGTCTCAATTCCAAGGGCCTGATGTCGGCACGTATCGTGTTCCTCCTGTTGTATGGCTTTGCAATTGTGTGTGTCCGGGTTCATTTTGTTTGGTAGAATAGCTCGCTAAGGGCTGCGCCATCTAACAATTCTCTGCAAGTCATCCGCCCCTCTGGCAACATCAAGGTGTTGAAATAAAGATAATTGCGCTGTTGTGTCACTGCGTTGCAGAGAGCCACCACGAGATTAGGCCACTACCCACTGTTCGGGCGTCTTCCTCGATGGCGCAAAGGCATTGGTCAACAGCTCGTCATGGGCAGCCCGGCGTCTCGATTTGACATAACTAACTTACGACGAGAGACCTCAAAACGACTCAACTCTGCGCTCGGGATGGCTCAGACTGTATGAGCGGTAGGGATAGTTTTTGTCGTAGTCTTTGATGAAGTGAACGGATATGTAGAACACAACCCTGTCGCCTTTCCCGGTGTTTGGGATACCCCGATGGATCGTACCTCGACCCATATAGAGAACGGACATTTCCTTCGCAACAATTTGCTGCACGATAAGATAATCTACGCCACGCTCCAGGGCGTCGACATCAATCTTGTCCACGTTAGAGGCCGCTTGCTCCAAGATCTCTCCAGGAGTGTTAAGCGGGAGTGTTATATATTGCGTGGCGTTCTTTTCCGTAAACGGGGTCACTGTAATGAAGACGTTTGCGCGATCCGTACTATAGTCAATGTGCCAAGGTTGGTATTGTGACCCTATCGGATTTACGGCGAATCCGTAGCTGTCGATGATGGCCTTCCGCCCGCAATATTTGCGCGCCGCCTTGTGACACCACTTATGAAGGGATTTGGCGATCTTTGGATCCGAGATCCCCATGGCATCACTGTTGTCTTCGATGTGATTTGGGTTCTGCCATATGTTGACCCAGAAAATCTTCTTTGCTTTGAGACGGGCCTTCCAGCTTGCGCCCATGTCCCTCTTTACAGTCTCCAAGGCATCAACCAGCATCGATTGATGTTTTGGTGTTACGATGCCAAGAAACTCAACACCCATTTTCGCCGGATTCAGTTTAACGAATTGCTTGTCACCCATCGTGTTATTTTAGGTTTGGTTTCGGGTGAGAGTATCAGCTATAGGTTTTATCAACGCCAAGGAATCTCAAGATCGGCCTCATTTTGTCCGTGCCCGCAGACTCGGCAGTCTCAATCGGGGAAGCATATGACTTCGTTTCTTCGCCTGGAAATCTTCGTTCCTCCAGTCGTTGCCGTTTATCGCCTTGCGACAGCTCGGAGCCGTGCAAGTGCATCCCATGACGAAATTGGGATCCGATTCGGCCAACCCGTAGTCATACGTCAACTCCTTTCCAGATTCGATCTGTTTGACCGCAACCATGTCGCCATCGACATTAAAACCGCAATTACCGTCGCAGGAGTGATTCAGGAACCACATGACTGTTAGATTGTTGAAGTCAAAGCCCGCCGGCACGATGAAGCCATTCGGTGTAGTAATGCAGAAATCAGAGATCTTCTTGCGAACATCATGGTCGTAACCCTCAAAGTTTGACCACGGGATCAGACCAGCGTAGTCCTCATCCCGGACACCATCACATATTCGTTGGCCCATCCGAATCGCGCACACAGCAAACACACCGACGCCCCCTTGATGAATCTTGGATGGTTTCAATTCAACCAGGACTTTAGTTGGTTCTTGAATCATGACGCGGTCCTCTTTCTCAGTTGCCCTACTCTTGGGATTCTTGAATTCCCGCCGGTTTCTTTATGGAAGATGTCTACTGCTTAATGCTGGTTCACAACACAGGGGAGCGCAAGGCCTTCCTGATGAACCTCGACCTCATTAAGTACGGATAACCAGGAATTATCTATGACAACACTCCGCTCATCGTACAAGCTAAAGCGGTTTGTCAGCTCACGAGACCCTGACTTTGCTGCAGCTCTTCTTCTCTACCTACGGAATACACCGGCGAACATACGTACCGATAGCAACGAAATTACATACTGGATCGATGAGTTTTCGGCAAAATTCGGAGACCCTTTCTATGTCTTCGGGTTTTACCGCGATCGGCATCTTGTGGGTTACGCCGAAGCAGCGTATTTCCGCACTGCCCGCCTCTTCGTGCTGGATTACGTAGTGATTGACGAATCAAGTAGACGTAACAACGTGTTCTATGAGTTTGTCGATCAACTTAAAAGATATTTGGAAGTCGCCCATCCAGAATACCGATATGGCGCGGTGGAGGTCGGGTATGGTCCGCAGCAACGGCATCCTTCTCAACCGAGTGCACTTCTTATTAGGCTGTTGAAGTTGCAAGGATTTCGAGTTGTTCGAGCATTGTACTATACACCTCGTTTGACGTTAGACGATGCCGAGAGCGGAATGCAAGCCGATTTGCTACTTTTCGCCGCCGGCGATGTAGAGAGTATCCACGCCGAAACGTATCTCTCGATTGTTCGAACTATCTACTTTGACTACTATCTTCGCTGGAAGAGTATCATTCCGGACCCGGGAAATGCATACAAGAAACATCTCGACGATCTCTTTTCCAAGGTCCAGTCAAGCCTTGGTCGAAGGAAGACGATAGTCGTCAATGGCCACAAAGCCCTTCTCTCAGCGCCTATCAAAAAGCCCCTCCTAACTGTACATCGAATTGTCGTTTTCTCGTTTCAGGCGCTACTGGTCATTGTCTTAGTGACAACGGCAATGCTCGGTCTAAAAACTATATTCAGGCTATCAAATTCCTCGTTTGCCTATATTTACCTCTTAGCCGTAGTGTCCTTTGTTACTGTAGCCGGTATTGTTTCTAAGGATGCTCGAACAGTGTTCGCGGAGATTGTCTCGTTGATCAAATATCTTTCTCACAGAAAAGCAAATGGTTTGACGACCATCGAGTCAGCGGATAAACGTTCCTTGCCACCCGATCCAGACGAGCGATGATCGCGGCCGCACGCAGACTGCGAAGTAAGAGAAAAGCCCAAGGTGACAACACATGAATCGGTATGCTTCGTTTTAGCGTAAGGCCCGCCGCGTCGAGGAGGTTTCTTATGTGTGAGAACGTGTAGACCCAAATCGTCTCCGGCTGACCTGCATAGAAAGTCTCGGCTACTGCCGCAGATCGTCCAAAAGCGCGCTGTGTGATGAGTTCCGCACTATGACTGCTCTCGAACTCCAGTGCTAAACAGCCCTTTGGCTTTAGTATTCGGCTAAACTCCCCGATGACCAGTGCAGCGTCGCAGTAGTTGATCACACTTCCAACACACACGATCGTATCTATGCTTGCATTGACGAAGGGAAGTGCCTCAACGCTGGCTTGTACCGGTTGTGGCAAAGACAAAAGACGCGCTTCAGATATGTCCAGATTGATCGTTGTAGATGGACACACGCCAAGGTCATTACCACCCGCGCCCGCATTGAGTATCACATGACCGGCTTGAGTTCGAAGGCTGGGCCATGAACTAGACACTTCGTTGTAGATCGCTATGGCAGTGAAGCGATGCCAGACATCTATCAACTCGTATCTGTGTGGGTCATTGTATCTGGCTCTCACGGCTTGCATTTCCAGCCGCGGATCGCGTCGCTTAGCTGACATAATTCCTGGTTATCCGTACTTAATGAGGTCGAGGTTCATCAGGAAGGCCTTGCGCTCCCCTGTGTTGTGAAC
>Ga0179594_10000150_pt1 | contig 21084 bp, 12 predicted proteins | sample CZOMad1_1_08_16f_FD_148625 | JGI IMG/M metagenome (GOLD analysis project Ga0179594, IMG submission 148625) | Vadose zone soil fungal communities from Angelo Coast Range Reserve, California, USA - CZOMad1_1_08_16fungal (Illumina Assembly) | ecosystem: Environmental > Terrestrial > Soil > Vadose...
GCTGGACACCGAGAGTGGACAAAGGCTGACGTTTGCTCCTCCTGCGACTGACGCTGCTGTCGAGCGCCTGGCCTTTAGTCCGGATGGTCGTCTGTTGGCATCGACCTACTACCGGCGCCCGGAAACCATTTCCGCGAGTAACAACGACGCGCAAAAACAGGTATTGAAAAGAACGAAAAGAGCTCCTGACGATGCAATGCAGATCTACCAACAGGAGCTGAGCCGACAGCAAGCCGGTAGTCTCGAGAATCAGGTGAAGATTTGGGACACTGCGTCGGGCCAGGAGCGGCACACCCTGACCGTTTCAAACAATCCGGGCGAAATCAGATTCAGCGCCGACGGCCGCGTGCTGGCAACACTTGGTTCGTCGGGTGCGGTGACCCTCTGGGACGTAGAGTCCGGCAGTCGCTTGCGCGATCTCAGTTCGGCGTCACAAAGCAACTCCAATCCCCTCGGCGCCTTCGGCACGCTGCCGCAATTTCCAACTCGGGGCACGACAAACAAAAAAGCTCAACCATCGATGCCGAACATGGCCGACTTGAATGCGATGGTCACAAACGTACTGGGCACCATGTCGGCAGGTACGATGGGACGCAACGTGACCTCGATCGCTTTCAGCGCCGACGGGCGAATGATCGCGAGCGGAGGTGTCGAGTCAAAATCGAATTTCGATCTAAATACGATGATGGCCGGCGCCCAGAACAAAAAAACTTCACGGAATAAGCAGTCGCAGCAAGACCCGATGGACTTTATGAAGGACCTCAAGGTCGAAGCGACGGGGCAGATCGTGCTCTGGGACACGACGAGCGGACGCGAGTTGGGAACCTTGAAAGGACACGGCAAGGGCGTCGTGAAAGTCGCGCTCAGTCGCGATGGGCGACTGCTTGCTTCGGCAGCGACTGATGAAACGATCAAGCTGTGGGACATCTCGACGCAAAAAGAGTTGCGTGTGCTGGCCGGCCACCGTTCCAGCATCAACTCTCTGGCCTTTAGTCCTGATGGGCGCTTGCTGGCATCGGCCGCTGATGATGGCGGCACTTTTCTGTGGGACACAACCACCGGCGAACATCTTCTGACGCTGGTGTCACTGGATGATGGCGGTGAGTGGCTGGTGGTTACACCCGAAGGCCTGTTCGACGGCACGCCTGTCTCGTGGAGCCAGATCCTTTGGCGTTACAACCGGGAGACTTTCAACGTCGCGCCCATCGAATGGTTTTTCACCGAGTTCTATTATCCGGGGCTGCTTGCGGATGTGGTTGCCGGCAAACGACCGCACGTGGCCCAGGATGTTTCAAAGAAGGATCGACGGCAACCGCAGATCAGCTTGAAGCTGGCGACTGGACAACCTTCTCAATCAACATCCCTTGCTTCACGGACCGTCAAAGTAAAGCTCGACATCAGTGAAGCGCCCGCCGGCGAAGGCTACCCAAACGGATGCGGCGCGCGCGATCTGCGGCTGTTTCGCAACGGTACTCTGATCAAGGTCTGGCGCGGCGATGTGCTGAAAGGGCAAGCGGCCACGTCACTCGAGGAAGAGGTCACCCTGGTCGCCGGCGAAAATCGGTTGCTGGCTTATGCCTTCAACAAAGACAACGTCAAAAGCAAAGACGCACCACTGACCCTCGTCGGCGCTGAGAGTTTGCGGCGGGCCGGCACAGCTTACATCATCGCCGTCGGCATTAATCAATACGCGAACGCTCAGTACAACCTGAAGTACGCTGTCGCCGACGCGCAAAGCTTTGCCGATGAGCTGCGCCACCAGCAAATGCAACTATCACGCTTTGAGCGAGTCGTAGTCGCGCCGCTGCTTGATCAGAACGCCACCAAGGAAAATATCCTTGCGGCCCTGCGCCGGTTGGCGGGCGCCGAAGCGCCGTCAGCTCCATCGCTAAAGGCCGGATCTCAATCCCCTCTGGGAATGATTAGGCGAGCCGAACCGGAAGACGCCGTGGTTATTTATTTCGCGGGTCATGGTACGGCCCAGGGTCAGCGCTTCTATTTGATTCCGCATGACCTCGGTTATGCAGGCAGCAGGAGGAACCTCGATGAGGCTGGGCTGCAGACGATCCTGCAGCATAGCATCTCGGATGTTGAGTTTGAGCGAGCCTTCGAAGATCTGGATACGGGCAATCTGGTGCTGGTGATTGATGCCTGCAATTCCGGCCAGGCGCTGGAAGCTGAAGAGAAACGCCGTGGGCCGATGAACTCAAAAGGCCTGGCTCAACTCGCCTATGAGAAAGGCATGTACATCCTCACCGCGGCGCAGAGTTTCCAGGCGGCGCTCGAGGCGAGCGAGCTCGGTCATGGACTGCTAACCTACGCCTTGGTCGAAGAGGGTCTGAAAACCGCGGCGGCGGACTTCGAACCAAAGGATGGTGTCGTCAACGCGCGCGAGTGGCTGGATTTCGCCACCGAACGCGTGCCGCAAATGCAGGAAATGAAGATGAAACAGAGTCGCGGCATCGGGTTGGATTTCGCGTTTACTGAGGATGGCGTTAGAACTGCGGATCCGGAAAAGCGCAGCGTCCAACGACCGCGGGTCTTCTATCGCCGCGAGCCGGAAGTCCGCCCGCTGGTCGTCGCGAAACCGTGAGGGTGTTAGCCGTCGTGGCGGTCTTGTCAGAACCGCCTGCGGTAGCGGGCGGTTGAATTAACCCAACACCCAAAATAATCGGAGGGCTCTCTTTTGCGACACCCCGATCGCTAACACGACCTCATTCTCGGATAAGTGAGAAATCCTGATGGGAGCAGCTTCGCGCCTAAAATCGCTACGTCTTCCGGAAAAACTCCAGCAGATACGTAAGAGCTTTGGGCTTTCGCAGAATGAGATGATTAGCCGTCTGGGGCTCGGGGACGACCTTATTCGAGAGGAACTCTCAGCCTTTGAACGTGGGCTGCGTCAACCACCGCCCGTTGTTCTGGTTAGATATGCGCGCTCGGCACGTATCTCGACAGATGCGCTGCTTGATGATGAAAAGGATTTGCCCGAACGACTACTGACCGATTCACCGCAGAGGGCAGTCAAAGCCGCGTCTCGCCGCACACGAAAGTAATTATTAGAAATCCTTGATTTTACTGATAGTGGGTTTAGCGCCTGATACCGACGCATTGCTGCTTGGAATCCCTGCGTTGCGGCCGACATGCGCTCCCAACCGAGCGCTCCGTAACGTTCGGACTACTACACCGCTAATGATTTGGACTACACAAGTGTGCTAATGTCCCGCCCCAGTCATGGTGTCTAGATCATGTTGGGTTGCGGCTTGGTACAGAACCGGGAGCGGTAGCGACCGGGTCAAAGACTCAACTTGCGCGACAATGACAAACCGGAAGATCCAGGTGAGTTGCAAAACCAAACCATTTAGGTCGACCCACACAGTTGAATGCCTGGACCCCGTCGCTACCGCTCCGGGTTCTGTACCAAACCCCTTGTCCCTGCGCTGGGCCTCAACCCAAGATGTCAATTGGCGGGAACACCAACAACGGGAACCAAATCGTCGAAAAATTCGGCGGTGTAGGCAAACTGATAAATGAAATCCTCTAGTCGTATGGCGAAGAAAAAACAGGAAAAAAACTCCCGCAGACGGATGAAGAATTGCAACACACGCTACCGCCGGGCGTGAAGTTGCTCCGCACGCTCGAAGGCCACCAGCGCGATGTTAATGGCGTGACGTTTGATCCGCAGGGAGAGACGCTGGCCAGCGGGCGTGATGACAACACGGTGAAGCTCTGGGAGACGCGAACCGAGTCGCTACGCAGGCCGGGGATGAGGTAAGACCGGAAGCACCACTTTATTGAAAACACGATCAAACTTTCTGCTTTCAAAATGGTATCTGGACTGCGTCGCTGATGACGGAGAGCTCTTCATTGCGTATGTCGCTTCGCTAAAGTGGCAAGGAGTGTCGATCAATTACTCCAGCACCTTGCATCGTCAAGCCGATGGACAGACAGAGACAAACACATCACTGCGCGAAGCTTCCGTGCCCCATCAGGCAGGCGCGTTTGTTGAATGGCGCTCGGCCCATCTAAATGTTGGCGGAACCTGGCGGGCGCGGGCCGAGCCGGTTCAGCGTGTGCTGCTTGAGACAGAAACCGGCAGCCTCGAATGGAACTGCCTGCAACCCTGCGCCGCGGCGGAAATCCGCATCGGCAACGAACCGCAATTGTCGGGTCTGGGGTACGTCGAGCATCTCACCCTGTCGATTCCCCCATGGAACCTGCCGATTGAAGAGTTGCGCTGGGGCAGGTTTCTATCGCCCACTGATGTGCTGGTTTGGATCGACTGGCGCGGAGCGAAACCGTTGCAGCTCGTCTTCCATAACGGCAACCAGATTGAAGGGGCGTCAATTTCAGATGACGGACTTGCGGGCGGCGAGTTCGTTCTAAACCTCGAAGAGAAAGTCATCGTGCGAGAAGGGCCGCTGGTCAAGACGGCGCTTTCCATGATTCCAGGAGTTGGCAGAATATTCCCTCTCCGGGTTTTGCGAACTCATGAGTGCAAGTCGCTGAGTCGCGGAACCTTGAAGACGACGGCGGGTGGAGTTGCAAGCGGTTGGACCATCCACGAGGTGGTGCGCTGGGAGTGAGGATCGGCAGTGTATTGCAAGGGTCGAGCGCACAAAATGAGCAGTAGTTGCCTCAAAAGTTACGCGATCATTTTCGCCTGGCTTCAGGCCCGAAGGACCGACATTCAAAGCGCGTGTCCGTTAGGGCGTGGATCGAGAACGTCTAGATAAGAAGAGCGCCGAAAGTGCGGTACACTTTTGGGAGTAATGAACGGATTGAAAGTGCCGGCCCTTCGGGCCTCAAGACTCTTCAGCGCATATATATCCACGCCCTCACGGACACGCGCTTTAAATGTCGGCCCCTCGGCCTGGGATTGGACGAACAACCGCAATCCTCCTTAAGTGTGAACCCCTTCGTGTCGCGAGTAGTCTGAAGAGTCTCTTCAGCCCGATCTGAAATGAGCTACTCAATATCCACTGGCCACTCGCAAATCGTTGGTAAGATCCTCTACGGGCTATTGTTTATTTTGATCTTGCCCGCGCTGTTGATCATCTGGTCACGAACGGTGACGTTCAATGTAGACCTGTCTCCCTTTCACCTTCGCCCGGTTGGTATCGTTCTCGTCTTGTGCGGCGCTGTGATCATGTTTTCGGGGATGCTGGCCCTGATCGTCTTTGGCAAGGGATTGCCGATGAATGCTTATCCGCCAATTCATTATGTCTCAAACGGGATCTACCGGCTGACCGCTCATCCGATCTATACAGGTTTCTCAATTCTCTGCGTGGGCTTCGCGCTGGCCTTCGATTCAGCGAGTGGTTTGTTGCTCATTTCGCCGGTGGTAATCCTGGGCTGTCTGGCCCTGGTCCAGGGCTATGAAAAGCAGGATCTGGAAAAACGATTCGGCAGCAGCCGGGCAAAGCCTTTGATCCATCTTTCGGAAAATGAAGCGGCGCCGCCAACATTCGCAGACCGATTATCCGTCTATGTATTGGTGGTGGTTCCCTGGATCCTGCTTTATGAAACAGTACGTTGGATCGGTATTCCTGCTGATGCAGTCGTCGCTTACTTCCCATTTGAAGTGAAGTTAAGAGTCTATGAATGGACTGAAATTATCTATGCCAGCACTTATGCGGTCGCGCTCGTGGCCCCACTCGTCGCCAAGTCCAAAAAAGATCTGCGCGACGCTTCCATTTCAGGATGGGTCGCAACCGCTCTCGTCATCCTACTGTTCCTGACGCTGCCATTTATCGCGCCGCCCAGACCCTTTGTCGCTCAGGTATGGCCGGGACGACTGCTGCTTTGGGAACGCGAGCACGACACAGCCGCCGCTGCCTTTCCTTCATTTCATGTGGTCTGGGCTTTTTTGGTCGCCAGAGTCTACGCCAGACGATGGGCCTCATTGAGGTTCATTTGGTGGGGGTGGGCAGTCGCGGTTTCCCTTAGCTGTATCACAGTAGGTATGCATGCGCTGGTCGACGTGCTGGGCGGGCTGGTGGTGGTTTGGTTTGTCACGCACCTCGAGCCAATTTGGGAGCACGTGCGCAAGCTGTGCGAGCGCATCGCGAATTCCTGGCGAGAGTGGCAATTCGGCAGTGTGCGGATTATAAATCACGGCGGTTACGCCGCGGCTACAGCGCTAGTGGGACTCTCGATCGTTGGCCTCCTGCTCGGTCCCGCGTATGTCTTCCCAATGATGTTGATGGGACTGAGCATCGTCATCACCTCCGCACTGTGGGCGCAACTGATCGAGGGTTCGCCTGCATTGCTGCGGCCGTACGGCTGGTACGGAGGCGTGCTGGGCGCAATCATCGGCGCGTTCATTGCGAAACTGTCCGGGGCCAGCCCGTGGCTGCTGCTCGGCTCGTTCTGTGTCGCTGCGCCCTGGTTTCAATCCATCGGCAGATTGCGTTGCCTCATACAGGGTTGTTGCCACGGGCGCGAGGCGCCTGCCGCAGTCGGCATTCTCTATCGACATCCGCGATCGCGTGTCTGCAAGCTGGCATCGCTTGCCGGCGTGCCGGTTCATCCCACGCCGTTGTACTCAATCATCGGGAACGTGATCATCGGCATCGTCATGGCCAGACTGTGGTCGCTGCATACGCCGCTGTCGCTAATTATCGGGCCGTTTTTGATCCTCACCGGTCTCAGCAGATTCGTTGAAGAGGCCTACCGCGGCGAACCGCAGACACCAATCAGGGCCGGACTGAAAATCTACCAGTGGATCGCGATCGTGTGTGTGCTGGCTGGAGTAGTGATCACGATGGTCCCGCAAACCCCGTGGGCGCCGAGGCCACAGCCGAATTGGCAGTCGATTGCGGCGGCAGTCTGCTTTGCCATTTTCGCGTTTGTGGCGCTGGGAGTGGATTTCCCAAACTCGACCAAGCGATTTGCAAGGTTGGCATAGGCAAAAAGCGCAACGTGAGCGTCGCACATCGGTAACGCTGACGGATAAGAGCGTAGGGCTTGGCGATAGAGAAGCTATCCAGGTGATGAGGGGAATACTCCGCCGTTAACGCGATATCTTCCGGGGACTCTTGATAGCGTCGAAGGCGGTGATGACCGGGTTAACCCAGGGACGTTCTGCTTTCGCTCACCTCGGGAACTTCACGAGGACTGTGGCAGTCGGTTCCTGGTTATGGTAATGAGCGTGCGGAGGGCCTGGTTCACGGCTTCAGAGTCGCGAAAGACGACAGCAACGTCTGCGTCCAGCAAAACCACATTAGTTCCCTCCGTGTACTGCTTGTAGAACTTGCCGCGCACACCTCTGCTGAAGTCGTATTCATCGCGCATCTCGTCTCCCGCCAGTGAACTATTCTCTTGATTCATATTGTTGTCGCTCATGTCCCTTTACCTCACGCGCCGTGATTATTCGCAGGCTATCACCAGGCCAAGTATGTGATACGACTATCAATCGGTTCGCTGATGAGAGTCCTGTTGTGATGAAGCAGTGCTCGCCGATCGAATGATCGGGGTCATCAATTGTTATGGCCAAGGGATCGCCGAACACAGTCGACGCTTCATCGAATGAGACGCCATGCTTAATCAGATTACTGGCAGCTTTCTTTGGATCCCATTCAAACTGCATGTTGGATTGTAGCACTGAGTCTTTTGCGTTTACCGCTGATCACCCAAAGCGCAAAAAAACCCGGCGCGGTGGGACCGCGCCGGGCTTCTTATGTTCACCAAAACAAACTAACAGTTTGTTCTACTCTTCGACGTCGACGATCTCGCCATCGCCGGTCGCGGGAATGGTGGTGTGCGTCGTCGGCGTCGGAATCTCCATGCCGCCGACGATCTCCGGGAACTCGTCAAGCTCGCGTTCGCGCGCCTGATCGACGCTCTCGTCTCGATCGATGTCCACGTTGCGATAGTACTCCATGCCCGTACCCGCGGGGATCAGCCGGCCCATGATCACGTTCTCTTTCAGGCCGCGCAGATAATCGATTCGTCCGGAAATGGCCGCCTCGGTCAGCACGCGCGTCGTCTCCTGGAACGAAGCCGCGGAGATAAACGAATCGGTCGAGAGTGATGCCTTCGTGATGCCGAGCAATAACGGTTCGGCCTGCGAGACTTCACCGTCCAGATCGCGTATGCGATCGTTCTCGTCCTGGAAGCGGAAGCGATCGACCTGCTCTTCCAGCAGGAACTCGGTATCGCCGACTTCCTTGACCTTCACCCAGCGCAGCATCTGGCGCACGATCACTTCGATGTGCTTGTCGTTAATGTTCACACCCTGCAGGCGATAGACCTCCTGGATTTCGTTGACCAGGTATTCCTGCAGGCGATTCATTCCCAACACGCGCAAGATGTCGTGCGGGTTCAGCGGTCCATCCATCAAGGCCTCGCCGGCGCGCACGCGATCGCCTTCCTGCACGTTGATGTGGGTACCGCGCGGGATATCGTACTCGCGCTCTTCGCCGTCGTCGCCGATGATGATCAGTTTCCGTTTGCCCTTGGCGATCGGCCCGAGCGTAACCATGCCGTCGATTTCCGACATCACCGCGGTCTCGGCCGGCCGCCGTGCTTCGAACAATTCCACTACGCGCGGCAAACCGCCCGTGATGTCCTTGGTCTTGGTGGTCTCGCGCGGGATCTTGGCGATGATGTCACCGGGTTCGACTTCCTCGCCGTCGTTGATCATCAGGTTCGCGCGCACAGGCATCTGGTAGGTCTTGAGCACCTTGTGACCGGCACTGCGAATTTCGAAACGCGGCTGCTTCTTTTCGTCGGGCGAGTCTTTCACGACCATGCGCGACTGGCCCGTGACTTCGTCGACCTCTTCGTCAAAGGTCACGCCTTCTTTCAGGTCCTGGTATTTGATGTGCCCGCCGACCTCCGTCAGGATGGCGAAGGTGAACGGATCCCAGGTCGCCAGCATTTGATCCTGAGTGACTCGCTGGCCGTCCTCGACCTGAATGTGCGCTCCGTAAACGATCTGATAACGCGCCACCTCGCGGCCGCGGTCATCGATGATTGTCAAAGCGCCGTTGCGATTCATGGCGATGCGCTCGCCCTTACGGCTCTTGACTGTCTGCAGCTCGATGTACTTAATCGTGCCGTCCTGCCGAGCCTCGTGCTTGGACGATTCTTCCAAACGCGCGGTACCACCGATGTGGAACGTGCGCATCGTAAGCTGGGTCCCGGGTTCGCCAATCGATTGCGCGGCGATCACACCGACCGCTTCACCGATGTCGACGGGCCGACCCGTGGCCAGGTTGCGGCCGTAACAACTGATGCAGCAGCCGCGCCGCGATTCGCAGGTCAACACCGAACGAATACGCACTCGCTGCACACCCGAGCGCTGAATCTCTGCCGCCAGGTCTTCATCAATCTCGGCGTTTGCTTCAACAATCACGCGGCCTTCGATCGGATCGATGACCTCTTCGAGCGAAGTCCGACCGACGATACGATCGCGCAGCGACTCGATCTCTTCGCCGCCTTCGACAATCGCACTGGCCGAGATACCGCGCAGCGTGCCGCAGTCCGGCTCGCTGATGATCACGTCCTGGGCCACGTCAACCAGACGCCGGGTCAGATAACCCGAGTCGGCGGTCTTCAAAGCCGTATCGGCCAGACCTTTGCGCGCGCCGTGGGTGGAAATGAAGTACTGCAACACATTCAGGCCTTCGCGGAAGTTCGCCTGAATCGGCGTTTCGATGATTTCGCCCGAGGGCCGAGCCATCAAACCGCGCATACCGGCGAGCTGACGAATCTGTTGCGCGCTGCCGCGAGCACCGGAATCGCTCATCACCAGGATCGGGTTCAGTTCGCCGCTGGATTTTTCGCGTTCGTCCATCGCCTTGAACATTTCTTTGGCGACCTTGTCGGTAACTTCGGACCAGATGGCGATCACTTTGTTGTAGCGTTCACCGTTCGTGATCACACCGTCGAGATATTGCTGCTCGACCGCAATCACGTCCTGCTCGGCCTTGCCCACCAAAGGCTTCTTCGATTCCGGCGTCACCAGATCGTCGATGCCGATGGAGATGCCGGCCTTGGTCGCATACAGGAAGCCAAGGTTTTTCAGATCGTCAAGCATCTTGACAGTCATCTCGTGGCCCAGACGAATGTGCGAGTAGTTAACCAGCGACTGCAGGCCCTTCTTTTTCAACGTGCCGTTGATGAAGGGCAGGCCTGGCGGAATCGAATCGTTGAAGATCACGCGACCAACGGTCGTGTTAATGACACGCCGTACATCTTCCTGCGCCGTGGCCCGGAGGATGTCCTGCGGATCGTGTTCCTGGACCAGATCGATCAAATCACCCTGAATACGCAATTTGATCGGCGTCTGCGTGGTTACCTCTTTCGCATCCAGCGCCAGCAGCACCTCTTCCAGCGACGCGAACACGCGGCCTTCGCCTTTGGCGCCGACCTTGTCGCGCGTCAGGTAGTAGATGCCCAGCACGATGTCCTGCGACGGCACGGCGATAGGCTGTCCGCTCGCCGGACTGAGAATGTTGTTGCTGGAAAGCATCAGCACGGCCGCTTCGATCTGCGCCTCCGGACTGAGCGGAATGTGCACCGCCATCTGGTCGCCGTCAAAGTCTGCGTTGAAAGCGGTGCAGACCAGTGGATGGATCTTGATCGCCTTGCCTTCGACCAACACCGGTTCAAAGGCCTGAATGCCGAGCCGGTGCAAAGTGGGCGCGCGATTCAGCAAAACCGGATGTTCGCGAATCACTTCTTCCAGGATGTCCCAGACCACTGGCTCCTGGCGCTCGACCATCTCGCGCGCCTGCTTGATAGTGGCCGCGTGACCCTGCTTCTCCAGTTGGTTATAGATGAACGGCTTGAAGAGCTCGAGCGCCATCTTCTTTGGCAGACCGCACTGGTGCAGTTTCAGTTCCGGTCCCACGACGATCACCGAACGGCCGGAATAATCGACGCGCTTGCCCAAAAGATTCTGCCGGAAACGACCCTGCTTGCCCTTCAGCGTGCCGCTGAGAGATTTCAAAGGCCGGTTGTTGACGCCGCGCAGCACCCGCCCGCGACGGCCGTTGTCAAAGAGGGCATCGACCGCTTCCTGAAGCATGCGCTTTTCATTGCGCACGATCACTTCCGGCGCGCGCAATTCCATCAACTTCTTCAGACGGTTGTTGCGATTGATCACGCGGCGATAGAGATCGTTGAGATCAGAAGTCGCAAAGCGGCCGCCATCGAGCGGCACCAGCGGCCTGAGCTCAGGCGGAATCACGGGAATCACGTCGAGGATCATCCACTCGGGACGATTGCCGGATTTCAGAAAGCTGGTCGCCACTTTCAGGCGCTTGGAATACTTGAGCTTCTTTTGCTGCGACGTCTCTTCGCGCATCTTCTTGCGCAGTTCGACAGCCAGCTCGGCGATGGGAACCGCGCTCAGCAGTTCTTTGATCGCTTCGGCGCCCATCTTGGCGACGAACTGTCCGGGATAGTCGCGCACCAGCTCGCGATAACGTTCGTCAGAGACGAGCTCTCGCTCTTTGAGCCCGGAAACATCGCCCGGATCGATGACGATGTAGGATTCAAAGTAGAGCACTTTTTCCAGTTCGCGCAGCGGAATGTCCAGCAAGTGGCCGATACGCGAAGGCAAACCTTTGAAGAACCAAACGTGCGAACAGGGACTGGCCAAATCGATGTGGCCCAGTCTTTCACGCCGCACCTTGGCCTGGGTGACCTCGACGCCGCACTTATCGCAGATCACGCCGCGATGCTTCATGCGTTTGTACTTGCCGCACAGGCACTCCCAGTCCGCGACCGGACCGAAAATGCGCGCACAGAAAAGGCCGTCGCGCTCTGGCTTGAAGGTGCGGTAATTGATCGTCTCTGGCTTGGTCACTTCCCCATGTGACCAGTGCCGAATTTTTTCCGGCGACGCCAGCGAAATCCGAATAGCTTCAAAGTCAGGAGCCAGTTGTTGCTTTTCTTGTTGGAATCGAAACACGTTCTATCTCCATTGCCGCTTGCCAATTTCCAATTGCCGATTGGTCCCTGGCGCACGGACTCAGGTAGTTACCCCAATTCTTAATCCCTCATCGATTGCAAAAAACGCCAATCGGCAATTGGCAATCGGCAATCGAAAATCTCTTAGCTTTCTACTGCGCCGGTGAGCAGCGCCTCGCCTACTCCTTCTTCTGCGCCGGCCCCGTTGCCGCTCGGCTTCTTGCTGATCAGCTCAACATCGAGACAGAGTGATTGCAACTCGCGCACGAGTACGTTGAACGATTCCGGCAGACCTGGATCAAAGTCCGCTTCACCCTTAACGATCGCTTCATAGATCTTAGATCGCCCGGCAACGTCATCGGACTTTGCGGTCAGCAGTTCCTGCAGAATGTGCGCCGCGCCATAGGCTTCCAGCGCCCAGACTTCCATCTCGCCGAACCGCTGGCCGCCGAACTGCGCCTTGCCGCCCAGCGGTTGCTGGGTAATCAGACTGTATGGGCCAATCGATCGCGCGTGAATCTTGTCGTCAACCAGGTGCGACAGCTTCAGCATGTAGATGTACCCAACGGTGACTTTCTGCTCGAAAGGATCGCCGGTCAGTCCGTCGTAAAGCACGGCCTTGCCGGACTCGTTTACGATTTCCGGCAGGTTGAGCTCGCGTTCGCGCGCTCCCGCTTCACGCAGTTTGATCTTGATTTCCGCTTCCGTGGCGCCGTCGAAAACCGGCGTGGCAAAGTGCAGCCCGAGCACGCGTGCGGCCCAGCCGAGGTGCGTCTCGAGAATCTGACCGACGTTCATGCGCGAAGGCACGCCCAGGGGATTCAAAACAATCTCGACCGGCGTACCGTCGGGCAGATACGGCATGTCCTCTTCGGGAAGAATGCGAGCGATCACACCCTTGTTACCGTGACGGCCGGCCATCTTGTCGCCCACTGACAGCTTGCGCTTCATGGCGATGAAGACCTTGACCATCTTGATTACGCCGGGCGAGAGCTCGTCGCCCTGACGCAGCTTGGCGATCTTTTCCTCGTAGATGTCCGAGAGGATTTTGATCTGACGTTCAGTGCGATCTTCGTATTCCTTGATCTCTGCGGGCACGTCGACCCGGGACGATGCGAGTTGTACGCGGCGCAATGCCTTGGGCTCAACGCCCTGAAGCATCTCGCGGGTAATCGTTTCGTTCTTGGGAATGACGACTTCGCGGTTGACGGTCAGATCCGCTGAGAGCTTGCGGCCTTCGAGCAGTTCATAAATGCGCGCGTCGCGTTGCTCCTGCAGAATGCGAATCTCATCTTCGAGGTCGCGCCGCAGACGGCTCTCTTCGTCCTCTTCAATAGCCAGCGAACGCGCATCCTTCTCCTGACCTTTGCGCGTAAACACCTGCACGTCGACCACGGTGCCGTCGATGCCCGGAGGAGAAACCAGCGATGCGTCTTTCACGTCGCCGGCCTTCTCGCCGAAGATGGCCCGCAGGAGCTTTTCTTCGGCAGTCAGTTGAGTCTCGCCCTTGGGGGTCACCTTGCCGACGAGGATCGAACCCGGCTTGACCTGAGCGCCGATACGAATGATGCCGCTCTCGTCCAAATCGCGCAGCATGTTCTCGCCGACGTTCGGGATGTCGCGGGTGATCTCTTCCGGTCCGAGTTTAGTGTCGCGAGCTTCGATCTCCAGCTCTTCGATGTGAATCGAAGTGTAGTAGTCCTCTTTTACCAGTCGCTCGGAAACCAGAATCGCATCCTCAAAGTTGTATCCGCGCCAGGGCATGAATGCGACCAGGACGTTGCGACCCAGCGCCAGTTCGCCGCGATCCGTGCAGGGACCGTCAGCGATTACTGATCCCTTGGCAACCCGCTCGCCCACGTGAACGATCGGCCGCTGATTGATGCAGGTGTTCTGGTTGGAACGCTTGAACTTGATCAGGGTGTAGATGTCAGCCGTAACCTCGCGAGAGATAGTGCCATCAACATTGTGATCGGCCTTGACGATGATACGTTCGGAATCGACATAGTCGACCACGCCATCACGTCGGGCCGCAACGACTGCTCCGGAATCGCGAGCGGTCGTCTTTTCCATACCCGTGCCGATGTACGGCGCTTCTGCCCTGAGCAGGGGCACCGATTGCCGCTGCATGTTCGATCCCATCAGCGCCCGGTTCGCGTCATCGTTCTCAAGAAACGGAATCAGCGAAGCAGCAACGGAAACCAATTGCTTGGGCGAGACGTCTACATACTCGATGTCTTTGCGCAGTGAAAGGATGAACTCACCGGCCTTACGAGCCTGATTGCGCTCCTTGACGATCGCGCCTTCCGCGTCAAGTTCGATATTGGCCTGACCGACAACGTGTTTGTCCTCTTCCCAGGCGGTTAAATAGAACGGCCATGCTTCGGATTCCGCCTTGCGGCCGTCTGCGCTCACACGCTTGTTCGCTTTGTCGACCTCTTCCGCCGGCACATGCTGTCCCGGTTTGTACTTCGTGTCGCCGCCATTGATGATGCGGACGAACTCGACCACGCGGCCATCGATTACCTTGCGATAAGGCGCCTCGATGAAGCCGAACTCATTGATCCGGGCAAAGCACGAGAGACTGGAAATCAGACCGATGTTCGGACCTTCAGGCGTCTCAATCGGACAAATGCGGCCATAGTGAGTCGGATGCACGTCGCGCACTTCGAACCCCGCGCGCTCGCGCGACAACCCACCCGGTCCCAGCGCCGACAGCCGGCGTTTGTGGGTAATTTCCGAGAGCGGGTTGGTTTGGTCCATGAACTGCGAGAGCTGGCTGGAGCCAAAGAACTCGCGCACGGCAGCCGTCACCGGTTTGGCATTAATCAGATCACGAGGCATCGTGGTCTGCATCTCCTGGTGAATCGACATCTTTTCCTTGATCGCTCGCTCCATCCGCTCCAGACCAATCCGGAACTGATTCTCGAGTAACTCACCGACGGCGCGCACACGGCGATTTCCCAGATGATCGATATCGTCCGCCTGATACTCCGAAGGGTTCTTGCGCATCTTCAGGACGAAGGAGACTACTTCGAAGAAGTCATGCGCGGAGAGCAGGGGATCGTCAATCCGGTCTCGCTCGGGCTTGCCCATCTTGATGTTGAACTTCAAGCGGCCCACGCGCGAGAAATCGAACTTGCGCGGATCGAAGAACATCGCCTCAAGCAGGCGGAACGCCGTCTGCACGGTCGGCGGATCGCCGGGCCGCATCTTGCGATAGATTTCCAGCAACGCGTCAACCGGCTTGGTAATTACGTCCTTCTTCAGAGTCTGCGAGAGGATTGGGCCAACGTCGTCGCGTTCGGGGAAGAACACCCCAAAACGTGCGATGCCCGCCTCAATGATCTCCTGCAGCTTCGTCGAGATGATTTCATTATTCGCCTCCAGGAGCACCTCGCCACTCTCTTCGTTGACGATATCCGCAATGGCGTAAGCACCATCAAGCTGCTGCGTGTCTACCTCGACCTCGCTGATTTTTGCTTTGTGCAAGCCTTCGAGCGAGGATTGAGTCACTTTCTTGCCGGCGCGAACGATCGGCTCACCGCTCTTGCTCTTGATCTCCTGATCGACCCTCATGCCGACAAGGTTCGTGGCTCCGGACTCGGCCGCGCGAACCATTAGTCGCCCTGCTTTCAAATTAATCTCATCAGTCACATACAGCGCGCGCAGCAGGTCCTCATCCGTGAATGAGGCGTTCTTTACCAGCTCTTCAAGCTGCGAGTCCTTCAGGACCGCTTTGCTATCGACTTCGTGACTGAACCAAAGCCCCAGCGCCCGCAAAAAGATTGAGGCGAGAAACTTGCGCTTGCCGACACGCACATAAAGCAAATTCTTCTGGTCATACTCGAATTCGACCCAGGACCCGCGGTAAGGAATTATCTTGGCGACGAACAGCGCTCCCTTTTTGAAGAAGACTCCAGGCGAGCGATGCAACTGCGAAACGATCACGCGTTCGGTGCCGTTGATGATGAAAGTACCGTTGTCGGTCATCAAAGGAATTTCGCCAAAGAACACTTCTTCTTCCTTGATGTCACGAATGGACAAGGCCTCGGTTTCCGGATCCTTGTCATAGACCGTCAGGCGAATTTTCACCTTGAGGGGCACGCTATAGCTCATGCCTCGCTCCTGGCATTCCTGCTGATCGTGCTTGTGCTTCAGACCGACTGGCTCGCCGCAGTTTTCGCAAAGTTGCGGCCGGACGTTATTGAAGGTGCCGCACTTGTGACAAAGTGTTTCGCCCGCCGCCAGCGGGTTCACTTTGATCGTCGACCCGCAGCTCTTGCAGTTGGCGCGCAGATAATTGAGACCCTCGAGCCGTCCGCACTTACACTGCCAGTTGCCGATCTGATACTCGACAAAATCAAGTGTCGCCGTCCCGCGAAAATCGGAGATCGGAAACACGGAGCGAAATACGGCCTGGAGGCCGGTGTTTTCTCGCTCCTCGGTCAACAGGTCCATTTGCAGAAAGCGATTGTAGGACTCGCGTTGAATCTCGATCAGATTCGGGATGGCCACCGCGGTCGCAATTTTGGAAAAGTCAACGCGTTCGGGCGCCTGACTTGTTCGCTTTCCTATTCCGGTTTTTTCTGGTTGCAGCAGATTTGCAGACATTAGAGAAATTCCTTGATGAAGTTCTTGAGTTCCAGTTGCGGCGGTTTCAGACTCGCAAAATCGAGAGGAACCAGCCACGGGTTGATTTGCGAGCTGACACCAGCGATCAATCAAACACAACAAAACGCGGATAGAGCGTAAATTGCCCTAGCCGCTTTTCAACGAAAAAAGCAGTTGATTTCCATCCAAAAGTTTTTTGGGAGTAACGCCAGTCCCTCCAATACTCCCTCAAGTTAGACCGCGCGAGCCCCGCTGTCAAGCCGACCCAGGTTCTAGCAGCCGCGGAGCCGGGAGTTGACAGCATCCCCCCGGCCCGCGACTCTGTGCTTCGGACTACTTAACTTCGACAGTCGCGCCTGCTTCCGTAAGCTTCGTTTTGATGCCTTCGGCCTCGTCTTTGGAGACCCCTTCCTTAATGGCTTTGGGGGCGGCCTCAACCAGGTCTTTCGCTTCCTTCAGGCCGAGGGCCGTCACTTCGCGAACGACTTTGATAACGTTAATCTTGTTGGCGCCAAACGACTGCAAGATCACATCGAATTCAGTCTGCTCTTCGGCCGGCGCGGCAGCTTCACCGCCGCCACCTCCGGCAGCCGGGCCGACCGCAACCGCGGCAGCGGCGGCCGAGACACCAAACGTCTCTTCCATCGCCTTGACGAGCTGAGAGGCCTCGAGCAGCGTAAGCTCTTTGATTTGGTCAACAATAGTTTGAATCTTTTCGGTAGACATTTATTCACTCCTGAGAACTTGCGCCGGCTGGCACGCGGGCCCCGTTACGCTCCCTGCTCGCGTTGGCGGCTGCATCGCCGCTTTGCGCGAACCCTTAGCCGCCCCACTGACAATGGACAAAAGCGGCCCTGAAAATATTTTCGAATTGCGGACTGCGAATTGGTTTTCCCGAATCCATCCGTGCATCGACTTATGAAAACCCCACTACAGGCAAATCCGAATTCCGTATTCCGAACTTTGAAGATCCCTACGCGCCCTCTTTTTGTGCGCGCACCTGGTCAATTACGATCGCCAGATTTCGCGCCACGGCATTGGTAACCGTTGCCAGACGCTGGGCCTGAGCGTTAACCAGGAACATCACCTTCGAGATCAAGTCTTCTCTCGGCGGCAGGCTGGCAATCGCTTCCACATCCTTTAGAGCTATTACCTTGCCCTCAACGATCCCTGCTTTAAAAGAAAAGATATCGGAATGCGCTTTAGTAAACTTCGTGATCGCTTTGGAAAGGCCGACGGGATCGCTCTTGCTTAGAGCAACAGCGGTCACACCCTTGAAGTGATCAGCAGCCTGCTCCAAAGGTGTGCCTGCGGCAGCCTTGCGGGCCAGGGTGTTCTTCACCACCGAGTAGGTAACGCCGGTCTCACGCAACTGATTCCGAAGCTCTTGATCCTTACCAACGGTCATTCCCTTGAACCCGACAACCATCGCTGCCTGCGCGTTCTTGAACTGCTCAGTGAGGGCTTCCAGGTCCTTTTGTTTTTGTGCTTTTGTCTTCATCGCTGCTCCGACTCCTCACCGATTATTTCGCGTATGCAACTTCGTCCATCAGGACGCCGGGACTCATGGTTGCGGCCAGATTGACCTTCTTCACGTACTTTCCTTTTGCGGTCGCCGGTTTGGCTTTGACAATGGCTTCGAGCAAGGCTTTGGCATTGTCGCGAATCTTATCCGGCTCAAAGGAAACCTTGCCGACCGGACAGTGGATGACTCCAGTCTTATCGACGCGATACTCAACCTTGCCAGCTTTTGTTTCGAGGACGGCGGTTTTGACGTCAAACGTAACGGTGCCGGTCTTGGGGTTAGGCATCAGGCCGCGCGGTCCCAGGATCTTGCCCAGGCCGCCGACCAGACGCATCATGTCAGGCGTCGAGATGACCGCATCGAAGTCGAGCCAGCCGCCCTTGATCTTCGTAACCATGTCTTCGCCGCCGACAAAATCCGCGCCAGCCTCTTCCGCTTCCTTGATCTTCTCACCCTGCGCAATAACCAGGACGGTCTTGGATTTTCCCAGACCATGCGGCAGCACTAGGGTGCCGCGGACGAGCTGATCGGCCTTGCGCGGGTCAACACCTAACCAAACTGTCAATTCTACGGTCTCGTCAAACTTAGCGGAGGCTATCTCTTTTACTTTAGCGACTGCCTCGTCGATATTGTGCTTGCGGCTCGGCTCAATCTTTGCCGCCGCGGCTTGATATTTCTTTCCGTGCTTCTTCATTACTCACCTCTGAGGTGCAAACGAAGGCATTTTAGATTTGCGATTTGTGATTTTCGATTAGGAAAACCAAGCGTCGCGTGCCTTCTCCCTCGTACGGATCTGCGAGCATATTTCAGAATGCAATCGCAAATCCAAAATCTAAATTCATTCCACGGTGAGGCCCATCTGCCGGGCCGTTCCCTCAATAGTGCGAATCGCCGCCTCAATGTTTGTTGTATTGAGGTCCGGCATCTTTGCTTTGGCTATCTCAGCGATCTGCGCTTTTGAAACCTTTCCGACCTTCTCCCGAAGCGGCTTACCCGATCCCTTTGCTATCCCGGCGGCTTTCTTCAACAGATCGGCAGCCGGCGGTGTCTTAGTCTCAAAGGTGAACGAGCGATCCGCGTACACGGTGATCACGACTGGTATCTTCAGATCGGGATCCATTTGCGCTGTCTTGGAGTTGAAAGCCTTGCAGAACTCCATGATATTGACGCCATGCTGGCCCAGCGCCGGGCCAATGGGCGGCGCCGGATTCGCTTTGCCCGCCGGCACCTGCAATTTAACGTAACCTGTAATCTTCTTTGCCATAGTTCGTAAATCGTGAATCGTGAATCGTGAATCGTAAAAGAGGTTCGTCTATTTACGATTTACTATTTACGATTTGCGGCCTTTCATCATTCTTCTTCGGCGAAGGTAACCTTTTCAACATCAAGGAAATTCAATTCCACGGGTGTCGAGCGGCCGAAAATCGTCACTGTCACCTTCAACGTCGACTTGTCCTCATTAACCTCTTCGACCTTGCCCGTAAAACTTTGAAACGGGCCGGATTTGATGCGCACGGTTTCGCCAGACGCATAGGAAAACTTCGGTTTCGGCTTCTCAGCCGCCTCGGTGACGTTGTGGACAATCTGATCGACTTCCTGAGGCGTCAGTGGGGTCGGGTTATGTCCCCCGACAAAGCCGGTCACCTTGGGAGTTGACTTGATCATGTGAAAAACATTGTCCGGAATGTGCCCGCGCTCATCGCATTCTATCTGCACCAGCACGTAGCCCGGATAAAACATTCGCGTCGACTCAATGCGTTTATTGCCGCGCATTTCAACGACCGTTTCGGTCGGCACCAGGACCTCGATAATCTCACCCTGCAGATCAGTGTCCCGCACGCGCGCCTTGAGGCTGTCGCGAACTTTCTTCTCGTGACCCGAGTAAGTATGAAGTATGTACCACTGCTGCATTGACATTGCTCTCTCAGGTCACCCCGAATAACTTGTTAACCAGCCAGGCGATGCCATTAATCAACCTTGCCAGTGCTTGATCGACTAAAAACAAGTACGTGGCGAAAAAGACAACGGCTATGAGTGTAATGATGGTCGTGTTCTTGACGTCTTTAGCGGTTGGCCAGGACACACGCTTGAGTTCAGCCCGGACGTCGCGGACAAATTGCCCGAGGCGCGCCACGGGCCCAACCCGGGACGAGGAAATACTGCGTTCGCGCCGAACCCCCTTGCCCTCAACTCCCTCGCCGAAGCGCTCTGTCCGTGGCGACGGTAGTGGAGTTTCCGGATTCTCAGTCTCGTCCATGATGCTATCGGCCTTCTTCGACAAAGAACGTATTCCCTCTCTCAAAAACTGTGCTGGCAGGGGTACCAGGATTCGAACCCGGACTTTCGGTTTTGGAGACCGACGTGCTAACCGTTGACACTATACCCCTTCGTCGAACAGACGCGGGGATGGGGAGACACGGGGACACGGAGAAAAGACAACTTCGCCGCGTCTCCGCGTCTCCCAATCTCCGTGTCTCTGCTCACTTAGTTTCCTTGTGGCCAGTGTGCTTTCGACAGCGTCGGCAAAACTTCCGAAATTCGAGACGCTCAGTTGTCGTTTTCTTATTCTTTGTGGTCGTGTAATTCCGACCCTTGCACTCACCACACTGAAGAACAATGTTATCGCGCGGCATAACCTACCTCATTACTTTGTCCGTGGGCCGTAGTTAGTAGTCAGTGGTTCGTAGTTCGTAGCAAGAACGTGGTTCGCAGTGGTACAACTAACCACTAACCACCGACCTCCGCCCTATTCAATAATTTCCGTGATCGTTCCCGCACCCACCGTGCGCCCGCCTTCCCGAATCGCGAATCGTAACCCCTTCTCCATCGCGATCGGCGTGATCAACGCGATTTCCATCGCCACGTTGTCTCCGGGCATCACCATCTCCACCCCTTCCGGCAACGTCGCCACTCCCGTCACGTCTGTCGTCCGGAAGTAGAACTGCGGCCGGTAGCCGGTGAAGAACGGCGTGTGTCGTCCGCCCTCTTCCTTGGTCAGAATGTAGGCCTCGGCCTTGAACTTT
>Ga0179594_10000151_pt1 | contig 21004 bp, 24 predicted proteins | sample CZOMad1_1_08_16f_FD_148625 | JGI IMG/M metagenome (GOLD analysis project Ga0179594, IMG submission 148625) | Vadose zone soil fungal communities from Angelo Coast Range Reserve, California, USA - CZOMad1_1_08_16fungal (Illumina Assembly) | ecosystem: Environmental > Terrestrial > Soil > Vadose...
CTCCGGCCAGATTCGGATTATCTCCTCACGTATCGCCTTGGATGTGGCGCAGTCCAGATCTTCGAGTTGCTTTTGTCGCGTCGACGGGTCGCTGGCGAGCAGAAACGCACAAACCAATGCGCCGGCCCCGAGCGGATCGCGTGAAGCGATTTGCAGTCCCGGCGGGATCGCCTGATGAAAATCCATTGCGTAACAAAGATGTTGCGTGGTCGCCTGGCCGATGTTTGCAACAACGGCGTGTTCTGCAATGAATGGCGCCGCAACCAGTTCCTTTCCGCCTTGGGCGCGCGGAAGACCAGGAATTTGCAGCGAGTGTGATCGCTGCGCCACTTCCGATGCACGCGAGATGGCGGGAGTTGGCTGCTGTGTGACGCGCGGGAATTTTCCATCGAGGCTTGAACGCAAAGCGCGAATGCGTTCCGTCAACAAGGGATGCGTCGCAAAAAGTGACGTGTCCAAGCCGTTCGCGAAGAACAAGTGGCTGGCTTCTTCGGCATGCGGCGAATCGATTCTGGAGCCGTGAATGAGTATCTTCTTGAGCGCGCCCCCCAGCCCAGCCGGGTTGCGTGTAAATTGGACCGCGGAAGCGTCGGCTAGAGCCTCGCGCTGACGACTCACAGCCGCTTGGATCAGCCGCCCGAAGAACACGCCTGCCCAACCAATGATAATGAGGGCCAGACCAACTAAAGGCAGTGGAAACTTGCCTCTGCGTGCGCGGATGAGGATCCGACCAATAACCGTCAGGCAAAGAATTCCAAACACCAAGCCCATGAGGCGCAAATTGAGCCGCATATCGCCATTAAGAATGTGGCTGAACTCGTGAGCGATCACTCCCTGTAGTTCCTCCCGCGAAAGCATTTTCATGCAGCCGCGCGTTACGCCTATGGCTGCATCGCTTGCAGAATGTCCCGCCGCAAATGCGTTGATCTCAGCCTCGCCGTCCATGACGTAAACTTGCGGGACGGGGACACCTGAAGCGATTGACATTTCTTCTACGACGTTCAGCAGCTTGCGTTCGTCAGCATCCGTCGTGTTCGAATTAATTAAGCGCCCGTCCAACAATTCGGCGACCGCGCTGCCGCCGCGAGCCAGTTGCAACGTCTTGAAGACGCTCCCGATTAGAATCACGACGAGAGTCCCGATCGTTACGTCGAAAAGCAGCTCGGCCTGTGAAAAAGGGAGCGACAGCTCATTAGCGGAAGAGATCGGATTCAATTTCCAAATCAGCAGCCCGTAATTCGCAAAGCCAGCAAGGATCAATAAGACGGCCGCGTTGACCGCTAGAAGGAGGGATAAGACAGCGAGGACAAAATAAAATACCAGGAGCTTGGTATTGCGTCGGGCTTTGTCCTGACAGTTGAAGAAGTCCACCCGGTCGATCTTACGAGCCGACTAGAATGCGACTTTGGGCGCTTCCTTTTGCTCCGGCTTCTCAATTACGAAAAGTTCAGCCGGCCCAAAATTGAAGGTGCTCGCGATCACGTTGCTTGGAAAAACTTCCCGACGCGTGTTGTAGGTCATGACCGCATCGTTGTAAGCCTGGCGCGCGAAAGAGACCTTGTTTTCAGTTGAAGTCACCTCTTCCATTAAACTCATCATTGTCGTGTTCGCCTTTAGATTGGGGTATGCTTCTGCCAATGCGAACAGGCGACTCATGACGCCGGACAACGCGCTTTCGGCCGAGGAGATCTCTTTCATTGCAGCAGCGTCACCCGGATTTTGAGCGGCGCGTGCGTTGGCCGTAGCGGCGGCATTCCTGGCGGTGATGACAGCTTCGAGCGTACCTCGCTCGTGCTGGAGATAACCTTTGGCGGTCTCGACCAGATTCGGAATTAGATCGTAGCGCCGTTTGAGTTGAACGTCGATTTGCGAGTAGGCGTTCTTATAACGATTGCGCAACGTGACAAGTGCGTTGTATCCGCCGACAACAAACATTAGCACGAAGAATCCGAGCAGAATGATAATGCCAATGAACATCAGGACGGTAACCATAGTAGAGTTTCCTTTCTAAGCTCATTCATTGCTAGGCGACAGCAACGGCACAGGCAACGATAAATTCCCAGAAGGCGCTGGAACCGAAGATGACCCGTGAGTCAACCATGCGCGATAACGCTCACGATTTTTCCCGAAACAATTTATTCAGGTCGGCGGAAGCAGCGCCATTGGCCAGCAGGTTGAATGTGCCGTGTGTTTTTATGTCTTGAGCGGCGCGGAGGAATGCGTCCCAGGCGGCCAACGCTAGGCCGGAGCCGACAGAGATGCGGCGCACACCAAGATCGGACAGTTGGGGAAGTGAAAGCTGGTGATTGAACCCGGAGACAAGAACGTTGACAGGCTTGGGCGAAACTGTCTTCACGATTTGCATGATTTCATCCGGGCTACTGACACCAGGCGCGTAGAGACAGTCGGCGCCGGCTTCAGCGTACGCGGTGAGTCGGTCGAGTGAGGTGTGCAGTGGTTTAGGATCTTTGACCAGCCACGCTTCGCAACGCGCAGTTAGCACGACGCCAGTTTTCGAAGCGTCAATCGCAGCGCGCGCAGCGCAAATGCGTTCGACCGCGAGATTTTTGTCGTAGAGCGGTGCCGTGGGGTTCTGTGAGTTGTCCTCGACCGACAATCCAGCGACGCCTGTGCCGACGCAGAGCTTCACATTCGCAGCCACATCCTCGGGTTTGTCAGCGAACCCGTTCAAGAAGTCTGCGTTTACCGGCAGCGCCGTTGCTTCGACGATTTCGCGAATGTGTGCGAGCATTTCGTCGCGCGGCACGCCACCATCGTATTTTCCACGCGAAAACGCGAAGCCTGCCGAGGTGGTGGCGAGTGCTTTGAATCCGAGGCGTTCGAGATAAATCGCTGTCCCAATGTCCCATGGGTTTGGAAGCACGAAACACCCGGACTCATGCATCGCGCGAAACTTTGCAGCAGCAGAGAGATTCTCTGACCGCGCCATGCCGTACCTTAGGCGAATCCGAGCCGGGCGCGAGTGAGCTGATACTTACCGCTATTAGCGATTCGAACGCAATATCGATGCCTTCGGCATCCGCGTGACGGCTCGTATTCGAATCTTTATTACGGCGGCAAGCAGACCGCCCCGGCGAAAATAAACGGGAACGCGCAAAGCTGATCGCCGCCGCAACCTCAATAGAAAGGACGAACCATGAAGAAGGCACTTTTGAGTATTGCACTGGCAATGGTGGTGTCGTTTGCGTGGGGGCAGAGCACACGGCAGCCCCTCATGAAAACGCAGGATGTTCCGCAGCAGCGGACCACTACTACCACTGCGACAGCCACGACAGAAGCCAACGGGACAATCACAGAGTACACTCCCGGAAGCGCGATAGTGCTTAGAGAGATGAAGGGGCCGGTGCGTTATCGCTTCGGCAAAACCGTCACGTACGTGACACGGAGCGGCAGGGTTCTGGATGAACAGACAGTAAGGAGCAGAGTCAAAGTCGGCGTTCCGGTTCGGGTCCACGTTACGGGAACCGGCGGTAACCAAATGGTCGATCGCGTCATCCTGGAGCAGGACTGATTATCCAGTTCTCGTTTGTCTCCATCACGCCTTCTCGTTCCGCCTTGTGGGCGGAACAGAAGGCGCGTTTTATTTTCTCCTGCTATCCGCTCGAAACTGGAGGGTGACACTCGCTTCCCGCGGAGCGCAAAATTCCTGCCGCAATAAGAGACCAGGATTATTCCGACTAACCGCGGATGGATTTCCAAATCTGTCGCAGCGGCCCTTCGACGCCGTAGATCGGATCATTATCAGGAATTGGCAAAGCCGCGATGGTGCGATCGGCTGTCGGCCGTTCGCCCGGTCGACCGCGAAGTAGATCCCAATCACGGCCGTCGGGGTAAGCCCCAACGACAGCAAAGTCGTCGCTGGCCCCGATGTTCTGGTGAGCAACACCGGCTGGAATCACAATTACATCGCCGGCATGCAACTCGACGTTCCTGCCGTGCTCGCCGCCAAGTTGCAGGGTCGCAGTGCCATCATAAACCCCAAGCACCTCATGCGTCGTGCTGTGATAGTGAGCAAAGGAATAGACGCCGTTTCGCCACGAATTCGTCCAGTTGTTCTCGGCAAAGCGTTGTTCAACAACCGAAGCGCGATCTCCCGTCTTGTTTGTGAAAGCCTGTCGATACAATAGCACGGGCAGGATGCTGTTTGGAAAAATGCCGTCGCCCTTAAATCTGAACTGCTCGGGCTCAACGAATTGTTCCTCTTTCACGATGGGATGCGCTTGCATATGTAACGCAATATCGCGCGAGCATAGAGAGCCGGTCGTCTTGAGGCAAATGTTGTCGCTAAACAATCGCGTATTGCCTTTGCGAATATCGCGCGTATCGCACAGCGGTACTCTTGAAGCTGCCATGCAAGAACCAGCAGGCGTGTCCCAATTGGTCGAGCATCTTTTTCGTCATGAGGCCGGGAAGATGGTAGCGACGCTGACTCGAATTTTTGGGATCGAGCATTTGAACCTCGCGGAAGATGTGGTGCAGGAAGCGCTGGCGCGCGCCTTGCAGACATGGCCATACCGCGGGATTCCAGAAAATCCGTCTGCATGGATCATCCGCGCGTCCCGCAATCTCGCGCTCGACGTGATCCGGCGAGAGAAGACTTTCCGTACGAAAGAAGCCGAGATCGCGCGGTTGATCGAGCGTGACGGCTCCGCACCCGATGCTGCAATTTTTCCCGAACACGAAATTGCGGACGATCGATTACGGATGATGTTGGTGTGCTGTCATCCGGTCATCCCGCCGGAAGCGCAGGTGGCGCTGGCGTTGAAAACACTTTGCGGCTTCAGCGTGACGGAAATCAGTCATGCATTCCTGACGACCGAAGCCGCAATTGCAAAACGACTGACGCGTGCAAAACAAAAGATTCAGGAAACACACGTTCCATTTGAAATTCCAACAGGCCATGAGTTGGAGCGGCGGCTCGATAGCGTTCTGCAATCTCTCTACCTGCTGTTTAACGAAGGTTACAAAGCCTCCAGCGGCGAAAACCTCGTGCGGGAAGAACTCTGCGAGGAAGCGATCCGACTCACGGAATTACTGGCGCAACATCCGGCTGGCAACCAGCCGAGGACGCATGCCTTGCTTGCTCTGATGCTGTTAAATGCCGCGCGGATTGCGGCCCGCCAGGATGACGAAGGGAATCTGCTTCGCCTGGAAGAACAGGATCGAACGCGATGGAATCAGGCGATTATCGCCCGCGGGATGTCTCACCTTCGCGAATCGGCTGCGGGCGCCGAGATCAGCGAATATCATTTGCAAGCCGGCATCGCGGCGTGTCACGCCACGGCGATCAACTATGAATCGACTGATTGGGCCAGGATTCTTTCGCTCTACGATCGATTGATCGAGTTCGATGATTCGCCTGTGGTGGCGCTCAATCGCGCGGTGGCCGTCGCAAATGTTCACGGACCGGAGGCGGGATTGCAAACAGCGCGTGCTATCCCGGAGCGCGAAAAATTAGATGCGTATTACCTATTTTACGCAGTGATGGGCGAGCTCGAGATGAGATTGGACAATCGTGAAGCCGCTTCGAAACAATTCCGCAAAGCGTTTGAACTTGCAGAAACGAAATCGGAGCGGGCGTTCCTTTTGAAACGATTGCAGCTCTGCATTGACGGCGGAACATAGATTTTTAATCTGTGTGCCAACCGGAGTTGGCTCCGTTATAGATGCCAACAGCGGACAGGATGTCACGCTGGGCGCACAGGCCACAGGCCTATGTTCCAGCGCGTGCAGGCAAAAATTCGCTAAAAATTTGTCCTAAATCAGCGCGCTCATTCGTCGTATCTCCAAAAATGACACATCAACAGAAAGACAAAACATGAGCACACAAGAGAAGAAACAAGCTGCAAGCATCGTTTGGTTTGAAATCCCGGCCGACGATCCGGATCGCGCCAAGGCGTTTTATGGCAATCTGTTTGGCTGGAAGATCAATCCATTTCCCGGAGGAGGCGACTACTGGCACATCGACACGGGCGGCACAGACGATACGCCTGATGGCGCGTTGAAGAGGCGTCAACATCCGCAAGAGCCGATCACTAACTACGTCGGCGTGGATTCGGTCACCGAATTCTCTAAAAAAATCGAGAAACTCGGTGGCAAGATATGCCTGGCGAAAACGGCCGTGCCGCAAATGGGTTATTTCGCTGTCTGCCAGGATACCGAGGGTAATTCGTTTGGAATTTGGCAGAGCGACACAAACGCGAAATAATTGTCCAAAACTCGGCAGCTCGTTCGTCGTATCATTGAACTAAAATCAACAATCAACCATCAAACTAAAACCAATATGAACACCCAAAATCAAAACGGATATATGCTGTTGTTTCGCGGGAACGACTGGCACAAGAGCCTTTCGCCAGAAGAAACGCAGAAAGTCACAGATCAATGGATGGCCTGGTTCCGGCGGCTGACCGACCAAGGCAAGGCCGTCGCAGGCAATCCGCTCGAACGCGAAGGCAAAATTGTCTCCGGAAAAAACCGCGTGGTGTCGGACGGCCCATTTGCGGAATCAAAGGAGGCTGTCGCCGGCTACTTTCTGCTCGACGTAGCCAGTTTAGATGAAGCGGTGGCGATCGCGCAGGAGTGCCCCGGCTTGCCGTACGGCGCACGCATCGAGGTCAGGCCCGTGGCGGGCGAATGTCCGCTTGCGACCGAACTGAAGCGCGAAGCGGAGTTCGCCACCGTCTGAGCGAAGCGCAGATCATCCGCGCAAGATCGACAAACGGGGGCATCGTATGTGTCCGGTTTGTCTTGTGAATCTGGCAGTCATCACGGCGGGCGCGACGTCAACCAGCGGGTTGGCCGCGCTCGCCGTAAAAAGAGCGTTGCAGAAATGGCAGGCAAAATATCAACCAAAGGAAACTCGAGGAGAACGAAATGAAAATCGAAACAGAGAAGAACCAAATGAACACACCCCCGATCGTGTCACCGCAGGAGTGGGAGGCTGCGCGCCAGCAACTGCTCGTGAAGGAGAAGGAGTTGACCCGCGCCCGTGACGCGCTGGCCGCCGAGCGTCGGCGGATGCCGTGGCTGGCCGTCGAAAAGGAGCACGAGTTCGACGGGCCCAAGGGCAACGCGAGCCTGCTCGACCTGTTCGACGGCCGCCGTCAGCTGATCGTCTACCGCGCCTTCTTCGAGCCCGGCGTGTCCGGCTGGCCCGAGCATGCCTGCATCGGCTGCTCCATGGTGGCCGACCAGGTCGCCCACCTCGCCCATCTGAACGCGCGCGACACCACGCTCGCGTTTGTCTCACGAGCGCCGCAAACGGACATCGAACGCATGAAGGCGCGGATGGGCTGGGAGATGCCCTGGTACACCATGACGAACGACTTCGACACCGACTTTGGCGTGGACGAGTGGCACGGCACGAACGCGTTCATCCGTGACGACGACAACAACGTGTTCCGCACCTACTTCATCAACGCCCGCGGTGACGAGGCGATGGGGAGCACCTGGAGCTACCTCGACATCACTGCGCTCGGGCGCCAGGAGGAGTGGGAGGACTCGCCGGAGGGCTACCCCCAGACCCCACCGTACGAGTGGTGGATCTGGCACGACGAACCAAACCGGACGGGTCCCGATCGACCCGGCCTGGAGGCTCGCCGCGCCGACCGTGCAGCGGTGCGGCCAAAGCGCTCGAGCGCCAGTAAGCGGCGCTCGTAGGAGCAGAGCCCGTTACAGCCAACAAAAAAGGAGAACGTTATGAACATTGCCAATAAGACAGTATTAATCACCGGCGCCAACCGCGGCATCGGTCAGGCGCTCGTTGCTGAGGCGCTCAGACGGGGCGCGAAGAGGGTGTATGCGGGGACACGCAGCGCACTACAACATTCTGACAAACGCGTCACGCCCCTGACGCTGGACGTGACCAACGCTTCGCAGATCCAGCAGGCGGTCAACAAGGTCGGCAATCTTGACGTCCTAATCAACAATGCCGGCATCGCTATCTACGACGATCTGAGCAATTCCGACGTCATCGAGCAGCATCTGGCCGTCAACCTCCTCGGAATGTTCAAAGTGACGCGAGCTTTCTTGCCGCTGCTGAGTCGCTCCAAGGGGGCCATCGTCAACAACCTGTCCATGGTGGCGCTCGCCCCCGTGCCTGTTATATCCGCCTACTCAATTTCCAAGGCGGCCGCGTTCAACATGACGCAGGCACTGAGGGCGCTCCTGGCTCGTCAAGGGGTGACTGTTCATGGGGTCGTTTTAGGCCCCATTGATACCGATATGAACCGAGGCTTCGATATACCAAAGGCTTCGCCGGAGTCTGCGGCGCAGGGGATCTTCGACGGGTTGGAGAAAGGGGAAGAGGAAATCTTTCCCGATCCCGCGTCCAACTCCATCGCAGAGGGCTGGCGCGCAGGCGCAGCCAAGGCACTCGAGCGCCAGTTCGCAGGATTCGTGCCGGAAGGCGGGGCGAACCCCTAGTCAGAAAAAACGGAACAACTAATAACACAACTAACAACAGACCATAAACAAAAATGAAATTGATGGAAAGCAAAACAGGACTAATGGAAGACCGCGAAATCGTGTCGGAAGCTGAATGGCTTGTGGCGCGAAAAGATCTGCTTTCCCGCGAGAAGGAATTTACCCGGCAGCGAGACGCGCTCAGCGCGGCGCGGCGGGCGCTGCCGATGGTCAAGATCGACAAGGAATATGTTTTCGACGGTCCGAAAGGTAAAGAGACGCTGTCCGCTCTGTTCGAGGGGCGCAGTCAATTGATCGTCTATCACTTCATGTTAGGGCCGGGGTGGGAGGAAGGTTGCAAAAGCTGCTCGTATTTAGCCGATCATTTTGACGGCGCGAACTGGCATTTGCCACATCGAGACGTCACGTTCGTTGTTATTTCACGCGCGCCATTCGCGGAAATAAAACCATACCAGAAGCGAATGGGCTGGCGTTTCAAATGGCTCTCTTCGCACAACAACGATTTCAATTTCGACTATCACGTGTCGGCGACGGAGGAGGACAAGAAGAAGGAGAAAATGTATTACAACTACGGGGTGGCGGAGCTCCTGAGCGACGAGATGCCGGGCTTGAGCGCCTTTTACAAGGATGAGAACGGCGACGTCTTCCACACCTATTCCACGTATGCGCGCGGGCTCGACATTCTGGTCGGCGCTTACAACCTGTTGGATCTCGTGCCAAAGGGCCGCGACGAAAACCCGGATTCAACGATGGATTGGGTGCGGCGTCACGACGAATATTGAGCGGCGTACAAACGAAGGAGCAAGAGATGAATCGCGTCACTCACTTTGAAATTTACACAGACGATCCAGAAGGGGTGCAGCCTTTTTACCAGGACGTGTTCGGTTGGAAGTTCAGCAAATTCGAAGGCGGCCCGATCGAATACTGGCTGGTCACGACCGGTGATGATAAGGAGCCGGGAATCAATGGCGGCGTTACTCGTCCACGCGAAGGGCAAAGTCCAGGAACCTTGAACACGATCGCGGTGGAATCGTTGGACCGAACAATGAAGAAAATAGAACAACGCGGTGGAAAAATCTGCGTTCCGAAAATGGCGATCCCGAAGGTCGGCTGGCTCGCCTACGCTGCAGATCCGGCCGGCAACGTTTTCGGAATCATCGAGCCGGATACAAATGCCAAATAACGAAAGGAGAACAAAATCATGTCAGTAAACACTATTCGTCTCCACAGAGTGCTCCGGGCAACGCCGGAGAAAATTTATCGGGCCTTTCTCGATCCCGATGCGATGGCCAAATGGCTTCCGCCAAACGGATTCACCGGCAAGGTTCATCACATGGACGCCAAAGTTGGGGGCACTTACAAAATGTCGTTCACAAATTTCAGCACCGGCAAGAGCCATTCGTTCGGTGGAACATACGTCGAACTGACGCCGCACGAACGCATTCGCTACACGGACAAATTTGACGATCCAAATTTGCCCGGCGAAATGCAGGCGACGATCACGCTGAAACCAGTTTCCTGCGAAACGGAGCTGAACATCGTGCAGGAAGGCGTGCCGGCGGTCATTCCCGCCGAGGCGTGCTATCTCGGGTGGCAGGAATCCCTGACGTTATTGGCAAAGCTCGTCGAAGCTGAAATTCCAGATTAGCGGTAAAACTACCATGAAGATTCCGTTTACAGGCGGCTGTTCTTGCGGCGCGATTCGCTACGAATGCACCGCCGAGGCGATCATGATGTTTAAGTGCCATTGTCGCGATTGCCAACAGGTGACTGGAAGCGGATTCGCTCCCGGGCTATTGCTATCTCGAGAGGCGTTTCGATTAACACGCGGACAACTGCGTTACCATTTCACCACGAGCCTCGCACGCGGAAAACACAAGCGCGGTTTTTGTCCCGAATGCGGGTCTCGAGTTACTGGCGGCGAATTCGAGGGAGGGGAATCGCCGTTTGTGGGAATCCTGGCTGGCACCCTCGATGATCCAAGCTGGTTTCAGCCGCAGATGGATTTTTTCATTTCGGATGCGCAGCCGTGGGACCAAATGGATCCATCGATAGCGAAATTCGAGCAGTACCCGCCGCCGCCAACAAAGAAATAAAACAAAATGCAAAAAATTACGCCGTTTTTGTGGTTCGATGATCAGGCCGAAGAGGCGGTGAAGTTTTACACCTCCGTCTTCAAAAACTCGAAGGCAGGAAGAATTCTCCGCTATGGCGAAGAAGCAGCGGAAAAAACAGGCAGACCGGTAGGATCGGTGCTGACGATTGAATTCGAACTGGAAGGCCAGAAATTCGTCGCGCTAAACGGCGGGCCGCTCTTCAAATTCAACGAATCAATTTCCTTCGTCGTGAACTGCCAGACGCAGGAAGAAGTGGATCACTTTTGGGAGAAACTCACTGCTGACGGCGGAGAGGAATCCCAGTGCGGCTGGCTCAAGGACAAATACGGTTTGTCGTGGCAAGTCGTTCCAACTGTGTTGATCGACATGTTGCACGACAAAGATCCCGAAAAAGCCGAACGAGTCATGAAAGCGATGCTTCAAATGCAGAAGATCGATGTCGAGAAATTGAAGGCTGCTTACGGAGGGAAATGAATCTGTTCGGCAGCTATGGAGTCAACCAATTCAAAACCCAAAACAATTGACGAGTACCTTGCCGGCGTGAATGCCGATCATCGCGGTGTTCTTGAGAAAATCCGGCAAACAATCCATGCCGTCGCGCCGAAGGCGGAGGAATGTATCAGTTATGGAATTCCTGCGTTTCGTCTTAATGGACGTTCATTGGTTTTCTTTGGCGCATGGGCGAATCATTGCGCGTTCTATCCGGGGAGTTCCGTCACGTTGAAAAAACTTCGGAACGAGCTAAAAGGTTTTCAAACCAGCAAAGGCACGCTTCGCTTCTCTCCAGACAAGCCGGTGCCGGTCGCATTGGTGAAGAAGCTGCTTAAGGCGCGAATCGCAGAGAACAACGCTCGAGCAAAAAAACACAGGAGAAAATCGTGAGCAGAGTCAGAGTCTTAGTCGGCACAAGAAAGGGCGCGTTCATCCTGACTTCGGATGGCACGCGTAAACGGTGGAAGGTCAGCGGCCCGCATTTCGCGGGTTGGGAAATTTACCATATGAAAGGTTCGCCGGTGGATCCCGATCGGATTTACGCATCGCAGACGAGCGCTTGGTTTGGGCAAATCATTCAGCGTTCCGATAATGGCGGCAAAACCTGGAACACACCTGGCAGCAGTGCCGAGGAGCTGAAAGGTCCGGACGGCATGCCAAAGGGCGAGAGTAACAACTTCGTTTACGACGGTTCGCCTGAAACCGGGAAACCGCTCACGACTCACCAGTGGTATGATGGCACGCAGCATCCGTGGGAATTCAAGCGTGTCTGGCATTTGGAACCATCGCTTAATGATCCCGATCACGTTTACGCAGGCGTGGAAGATGCCGCGTTGTTTGAATCGAGAGACGGCGGAAAATCGTGGCATGAACTCGCGGGATTGCGCGGCAGCGACACTGGTCCTAAATGGCAGCCTGGCGCGGGCGGGATGTGTTTGCACTCGATTCTTCTCGATCCGAACAATCCGGAGCGAATTTCCATCGCGATCTCGGCCGCCGGGGCGTTTCGCACCGATGATGGCGGAAAGAGCTGGAAACCAATTAATCACGGGCTGCATTCGGAGCACATTCCGGACCCGACAGCAGAAGTGGGCCATTGCGTGCATCGCATCGCACTGCATCCGTCGCATCCCAACACATTGTTCATGCAAAAACACTGGGACGTGATGCGCAGCGACAACTCCGGTGGTTCCTGGCAGGAGGTTAGCGGAAATTTGCCGAGCGATTTCGGATTTCCGATCGACGTACACGCGCACGAGCCAGAGACGATTTACGTGGTGCCGATCAAGAGTGATTCGGAGCATTATCCGCCCAGCGGCAGGTTACGCGTCTACCGCAGCCGCACAGGCGGCAACGAATGGCAAGCGCTTACGAAGGGTCTGCCGCAACGCAATTGTTACGTGAACGTGCTGCGCGATGCGATGTCCATCGATTCGCTCGAGCCGTGCGGCGTTTACTTCGGCACAACCGGGGGACAGGTTTACGCATCAGCCGATGCAGGCGACAACTGGAAGCCTATCGTGCGCGATCTACCCGCGGTGCTTTCGGTTGAAGTCCAAACGCTCACTTGAGCAAATCCCAGGCACCAAATCCCAAATAAACTTTCAATGATTAAATCCAAAATTCGTGAAATTTCTGTTCCTGCGATCTTGACGTTGGGGATTTGGAATTTGTTTGGAACTTGGGAGTTGGGATTTGGAACTTTATTCATCCAATGATCCGCGTGGTGCTTCCACCTCATCTGCGTACGCTCGCTCGGGTTGATGGCGAACTGGAACTTGAGGTTCAGACTCCCGTGAGTCAGCGTTTAGTGCTCGACGCGGTCGAAGCAAGATATCCGATGCTGCGGGGAACAATACGCGATCATGTCACAAAACTGCGCCGGCCGATGGTTCGATTTTTCGCCTGCGGCGAGGATTTGTCGCATGAACCACCTGATGCTCCGCTGCCGGACGCGATTGCCAGTGGCGCTGAACCGTTTCTGATCATCGGAGCCATAGCCGGCGGGTAGGGCGGCGCATTGTAGCCACGGCGCTGTCTCGCCGTGCCGCCGCTCACTGCGCCGCCGAATTTGTCGATGTCGGCAAGGACTTCATCCAATTCCTCGGCTTTAATTTCGATCGCCGCGCTCATGAAGGATAACCTTCGAGGTTATCTCGGCAGGCTGGCAGTCTGCTGGCCGAGTCAGGCAGGATGCCTGACTTCCGAGCAGACGGCGCGCCGTTGGACGTTAGGCGTTTCATAGAAATATCGGTTGAACAGTTCTCAATCAAAAATAAGGAGAAAGAATGAATACAGAAGAAGTTGCAACAAAGCTGGTGGAGTATTGCCGCAAAGGCGATTGGATGAAGGCGGTCGACGATCTCTACGCGAAAGATATAGTCAGCGTGGAGCCTCGCGCGATGGAGAACATGCCGGCAGAAATGCGCGGCATTGATCAGGTGCGCGGTAAAACGGAGTGGTGGGAGAAAAGTTTCGAGGTGCACGACGCGAAAGTAACTGGTCCGTTCGTGGCCCGTGATACTTTCGTAGTGCAGTTCGATATCGACGTGACAGACAAAGCCTCGAACAAGCGGATGCAGATGTCGGAGGTGGGAATGTACACCGTCAAAGACGGCAAAGTCGCACGCGAAGAATTTCTGCCGCTCGCCCAGAAAAAAGAGTAGGGCGGGGCCGCGCTCGTCGACAGTTGTTTTGGAGCGCGCGGACATGTCCGCGCTTTGAAAGCGGCGACATGCCGCCGCAGTCCAAATCATCAGCGCAGTTCGCGAATAGATGAGCGGTGTTTAGAACGGCGTTGCCGATTGCATCGCGCGGACGGAGTCGATATGCTCGCGCGGATGTCGGGGAAGCGACAACGAACTCACAAGGCGAAAGACGCACGGCACCCTGTCTGGCGTGAATTTCCGCTGCTAATCGGTTTGGGAACGGCGGCAATTTTTTTCGCAGCTGGAAGCCAGTTGGTCGAAATCGTTGCGCACCCATTTGCGCTAACCGTTGTCTTCATCTGGCTTTTTGTTGTTATTCTTTGGTCTGCAGTCTCCGTTGTTTGGCACGCCGAATGTCTCGCCATCAAATGGGGCGAACCTTACGGAACTTTGATCCTGACATTGTCGGCGATCACCATCGAAGTGGTGATGATCTCTGTCGCAATGTTGCACGGAGCGAATAACCCGACCCTGGGTCGAGATTCGATTTTTTCCGTAATCATGATCGCGCTCAATGGCTTGGTGGGGCTATGTCTCTTGGTGGGCGGCTTGCGCTATCGCGAGCAATATTACAATCTGCAAGGGGTCAATTCCTACCTCAATGTCATCATGACACTGGCGGTGCTCGGCCTGGTCCTGCCAAATTTCACGACGTCTACGAGCGGGCCCACATTTTCCACAGAGCAGGCAATCTTCCTCGCCGCAACGTCACTCTCACTTTACGCGATCTTCTTGCTCATTCAGACTGTGCGCCATCGCCAGTATTTCGTGGAAACCGAGGATGCAGTAGCTGCGGTGAATTCCGCTGATCATCCAATCCACGTGTACTCAACGCCTTTTCATGCCACGATGCTACTCCTTTACTTGATTACCGTTATTCTATTGGCAGAAAAGTTCGCCATTCCGTTGGACAACAGTATCGAGCAATTTCACATGCCGCAGGCATTTGGCGGCGCGATGATCGCCGCGTTGGTGCTTTCCCCGGAAGGATTGGGTGCCATCAACGCCAGCCTGCGCGATCAGCTGCAGCGTTCGGTGAACATCCTGCTCGGTTCTGTTCTTGCGACCATCGGACTAACGATTCCAGCCGTGTTGATGATCAGCCTGATCACGAAGCGGCCGATTGTGCTTGGCGTGCAAGGCGGCAACCTTCCACTTCTCTTGTTAACGTTGGCCGTGAGCGTGGTCACGTTTACAAGTCGCAAGACAAATGTTTTGCAAGGTTGCGTCCATTTGCTCCTATTCGCTGTATTCGTGTTGCTGATTTTTGCGCCGTGAGTTTCCAGCCGATTCCGCTTCACGGATAGCTGATGCATAAAGCCGATAAGATCTTCGTTGCCGGCCATCGCGGAATGGTTGGCAGCGCGCTGGTACGGCGGCTTCAAGCGGCAGGATTTTCCAATGTGGTGACGCGCGACCGCGCGCAGCTTGATCTCACCGATGAATCTGCGGTTGCGAATTTTTTTGCGAAGGAAACCCCGGCCATCGTCGTTGATGCAGCCGCAAAGGTCGGCGGAATTAAAGCGAACAACGATTTTCCGGCGGAATTTCTTCGCGAGAATTTGCGGATCCAGAACAACGTCATTCACTCAGCTTACGAGAGCGGTGTGCGCAAGCTGCTCTTTCTTGGAAGCTCTTGCATTTATCCGAAGTTCGCGCCGCAACCCATTCCGGAAACAGCTTTGCTGGATGGACCGTTGGAGCCGACCAACGAGGCCTATGCAATCGCCAAGATTGCCGGCATCAAGCTTTGCCAGGCATTTTCTCGCGAATACGGCGCAAATTTCATCTCAGCGATGCCGACGAATGTTTACGGTCCAAACGACAATTTCGATCTGGAAACATCACACGTGTTGGCTGCGCTTCTGCGTAAAGCGCACGAAGCCAAAATGCGGAATGATCGAAAGCTAATCGTGTGGGGAACCGGGAAACCGCGTCGCGAATTCCTGCATGTGGATGACCTTGCTTCAGCATGTCTTTTACTCCTGGAGAAATACGACTCCCCAGAAATCATCAATGTCGGCTGCGGCGAGGATGTTTCGATTCGCGAGCTGGCAGAATTAATTTGCGACGTGGTCGGTTTCGGCGGTGAACTCGCCTGGGACACGACTAAACCGGATGGCACGCCGCGAAAACTTTTGGATATTAACAAGCTTCGCGCCCTCGGCTGGAAGCCGACAATCACGCTGCACGACGGGGTCGCGCAGACCTATCAATGGTTCCGCGCGAATTGCGTTCATAGGTAAGACACTGCGTTGGCCCGAAAGCTTTCGGCGGTCGGCGCGGTGCACCGCGCCGACCCTATCTCAGTGAGGATGCTGGTTGACCCGGAATCTTTCCAGCGTTGACTGCTTCCAAGCGATGAAAAATCTGCGGGTGGGCGTTGTTGGGGTTGGTCATATCGGAAGCAATCATGCGCGATTGTATGCGGAGATGCCGTCCGCTGAGTTCACTGCAGTGTACGATGTGGATCCGATCACAAACCGCACAATTGCGACGAAGTTCCGCACAACGCCTGCCAGTTCTCTGGATGAATTCATTGGGATGGTTGACGCGGCTTCCGTGGCGACGCCGACAAACACACACTATTCAATTGCGCAGTCTCTCCTTGCGAAGGGGAAACATGTGCTGGTCGAGAAGCCGATTACTGACAACACTGGGCACGCTGCCGAACTGGCAGACTTGGCCGCGCGCAACGGCCTGATCTTGCAGGTCGGCCACGTAGAACGTTTCAACCCGATCTTGGACGCTCTTGAAAAACATCTGATGCATCCGCGATTCATCGAAGCGCATCGACTCAGGCCCTACTCGGAACGCGGTACCGACATCGGTGTTGTTCTCGATCTAATGATCCATGATCTGGAAGTCATTTTACATTTCGTCCGTTCGCCTCTGTGGAGTATTGATGCGGTAGGCGTGCCCGTGCTTAGCCGGAGCGAAGATATCGCCAACGTGCGACTGCATTTCGAAGATGGTTGCGTGGCAAATGTGACCGCGAGTCGCATCAGTCCCGAGCGTATGCGCAAGATTCGCATTTTTCAGGAAGACGCTTATCTCTCGCTCGATTATCAAAATCAAAGCGGCGAAATCTATCGGCGCGTTGGAAGACAGATTTGGCGTGACAGAGTCAGCGTTGAACACGAAGAACCACTCAAGCTTCAACTCAATTCGTTCATCGAATGTACGAGCACGGGGCGCCAGCCGCGCGTTTCGGGTTCTCAGGCCACAGCGGCATTGGAGCTTGCAGTGAAAATCACCAAGCAAATCGCGGCGAGTGGGTAAGAGTTCGCTGATGTGTTCCAGCGCCGAACGCTGTAGCCACCGCCCTGCGGGCGGTTTCTTAAGGAGTATCGGACGACAGGCCACAGCCCCGTGGCTACACGGGTCGTCATCAATTTGTCATTCGCTTGCCACGCCGAAGGTCGCCGTGGCGACTGAAGGCGGGTCATTCGGATTTCGTCATTCGTAATGACCATCTACTTCGTGGCCGGCGAAGCGAGCGCTGACAATCACGGCGCCGCATTGATGCGATCCCTGCGCGAGTTGGACTCCGGGCTCACGTTAATCGGTCGCGGTGGTCCGCAAATGCAGGAGATTGCCGGCAAACAATTCAAAAACTGGATTGGCGATGCGGCCGTCCTTGGATTGTGGGAAGTACTCCGGCAGTATGGTTATTTTCGAGAACAATTTCGCGAAACGCTCAAAGAAATTCTGGAGAGCAAGCCGGACGCAGTCGTGTTGATCGACTACCCGGGATTCAATTTGCGGCTTGCCCGCGCATTGCGAAGACAATCGCGAGGACAAAAGATAATTTATTACATCAGCCCGCAGGTATGGGCTTGGAACCGCGGCCGGATCAAAAGAATGGCCCGCTCGATCGATCTGGTGCTCTGCATTTTCCCATTTGAGGCCGATCTCTATAATGAATCAGGCCTGCGCGGGATATTCGTCGGTCATCCGATGATTGAAAGATTGCAGGCCCGGAAACTCGATGTTGAGCGCGATCCAAATTTAATCGGGCTTTTCCCAGGCAGTCGCCTGCGCGAAGTGCGAAAAATTTTTCCGGTAATGATCGAAACGGCGCGCCTGCTTTTGCAAACCAAACCCACTCTGCGCTTTGAAGTTGCGGCAGCAGCCGAGGAACTCGTGGAAGAAATGAGCCTGGCAATTGGTGCACTGGACCAATTGCATGACGGACAGATCATCCAAATCAGAGTCGGTGAGACAGCACAGATCATGCAGCGCGCGTGGGCTGGGATCGTTGCCTCCGGAAGCGCCACGTTGGAAGCTGCTTATTTTCGCATGCCTTTTGTGCTGATTTACAAGGTGGCGTGGCCTACGTACCTCGCAGCGCGTCTCGTAGTGGACGTGAAGTATCTTGGCATGCCTAATTTGCTTGCAGGCAGAGAAGTGGTTCCGGAATTTATTCAGCACCAGGCAAAACCGGGTGCCATCGCCAAGCGCGCGCGGCGGTTAATGGAAGATGCATGCGCGCGAGAGCAGATGATTTCAGAATTTGATGCAATCATGGCCAAACTAGGCGGAGGCGGAGCCAGCGAAAAGGCGGCGCAAGCAATTATGGAAGAACTCAAGGAAGGGCGATCTCCAGGTCGCCCCGGCACCCTCGCGGCCGCTGCTCCTTGAACCCAAACGTGGAGCGAGCCAAAAACGAAGGACTCAACTGATCATACGATGAAAATTTGGGATATTTCACGAACGCTTTCCACGGATCTGGCAGAATGGCCCGGCGACGAGCCGTTTCATTACCGATTGACGACAGAGATCCCCAAAGGCCAGACCGTGAATCTCGGCGCCATCACGACGAGTGTGCACAACGGCACGCATGCCGATGCGCGTTTCCATTTTGATCCAAAGGGTGAATCGATTGAAAAAGTGCCGCTCGACGTTTACCTGGGTCGCGCCACTGTTGTCGATCTTGCGCAAAGCTTTTTGCAATCGAAGGAAAAACACCTGATCACCACCGAAGATCTCCGGCCGAATGCCGAAGATATTGCGGCGACCGCGCGGATTCTCATAAAGACCGGTCGATGGAGCGACTCCAAAGTTTTTCCAAAGCAGATTCCTGTGATCGCAGCCGATGTCCCGGCGTGGCTGCAGAAAAATGGCGTCAAGCTGCTGGGATTGGATCTGCCGTCCATGGATGAAATCGATTCGAAATCGCTGCAGAATCATCACGCGCTTGCCCGGACCGGTATCGCCATTGTCGAGTCGCTCGACCTGAGCGGTGTTCCTCCCGGTATTTATAATTTTGCGGCGCTGCCCCTGAAAATAGCTGGTAGCGATGGTGCGCCGGTGCGTGCGATTCTCTGGCGCGACTGAATGCCAGCTAGGGATGGTGCGTTTTGATTGTCATTCCGAGCGAAGCGCAACATGACAACAAGCGTTCTCGAAGATCAGCGCACCGTTTGGACAATTGCTGCCGTAAGTTTTCTCTTGTTTCTCATCGGCAATTTGCCGTGGCAGCTTGATGACTACGACCAGGCAAAGCAGGCATTTACTTCATTACAGATGATCAAAGAAGGCCGCTGGTTCTATCAGCAGACCCCTCATGAGCAGGTAGCCACCAAACCACCGCTCGTAGGATGGCTTTCAGCTGGTCTTTTCGGATTGACCCGATCATGGGAGCTGTCGTGGCGGTTGCCATCACTTCTCGCTGCGATCGCCTTGGCGACCTTCTTGTTTCGCGCTGCCAGCTCCGCTTACGGACCAATTGCTGGTCTCATTGCGCTCGGTGCATTCGGATTGAATCTGCTGAGTCCCCGCCTTGCAACACTCGTGCGCACCGACATGCCGCTCGCGCTCGTAATTTTTCTGATCGGTGTGCTGATTTGGCAAAGAATCCAAAGGCAGGAAGAATGGAAACCGCGCGATCGAGTTTACCTCTTTGCCCTGCTTACCATCGCAATGTTGATCAAAGGGCCGATCGTCTATGCGTTTTTACTGCCGGGGATCGCGCTGTTTCAGTGGGGTAGGGTCGGCGCTCTGCGCCGACCGGACGCCGCAGCGCGGCGTCCCTACGAGAGCACCTGGTCCGGCTGGTGGCCATGGATCGCATCGCTGGTTGTCTTTTTGTTATGGGTGATCGGCGGCATTTTGTTTCAGCCCGGCTTCTTTGATGAAGTTGTGATGCGTGAATTTGTTGCACGCTTTGGCGAAACAATTCATCGGCCACAGCCGCTCTATTTTTATTTGCCGCATCTGCTGCAGAAATTTGCTCCGTGGAGCGTGCTCATCATCGCCGTCGCGCTCGTCGACTTTCATTCGCGAAAATGGCGACTGCGCTCAGCGTTTCGCGAGATGTCGCCTGAAACTTTTTGGCTGCTCTGCTGGAGCTTGGGCGGCGTGATCGTGATGTCACTGATTCCGTCCAAGCGCGTCGATAGAATTTTTCCCATTATCCCGCCACTCTGTTTGCTGCTAGCAGCACAAATCGGGAGACGCATGCCCTGTAGCCACGGCTCTGTGAGCCGTCTATCGCCGAGCGTCAATTCCGATTCGACCGGCCATAGGCCGGTGGCTACAGGAAACGCGGCGCGTACCTATCGATGGAGCGCAATCGCCTTGGCGTTCGCAATGTTGTTCACTGGCGGCTACACGATCTTTAAAGTCGCCTCCGGCTATCGCAATCATCGCGACGCTCTCGCCGTGTTTGGAAAAAACGTTCGTCGCGAAGCGGCGGCGCATCATTGGCGTTACGAAGTGGTGTCGGCGAAAGATGAAGGGCTACTGCTCTATTTGCAGAAAACGCACTTCATTGACCCGGACCATGCCATCTCCGAATGGAACCGTGCCAATCTCGACGCCTTGGTAGTGTCAACAGAGAAAGCGCGAGGTCTAACACGGGAGCTTCGTGATGCCGTTCAATTCAAATCAAGTAAGCGAAAAGAGGAGCAGGGCAGGGGTTACGTTTTGATAACGCGCTGACCTGCTCCGACGCTCAGCGCTGGCGGCTGCTAGTCGCCCTGCTGTAACCACACGTAGCGCTTGCCATTCCAGTAGATCAGCGCGCTGGCTGCCTCGCTCTTGCCCACGAGAAGTGCGTCTCCACGAAGGTGTGGAACGTTTGTTTCACCCGCTTCCCGGGCAGCGTGGCCCTTGGAATAAACCTGCCAGGAATCCATCCACTCGAAGTCGTCGCCACCGTTGCCGATGCCAACCCCGGCGCCGAGAATTGTTACCTTGTCCGTCGCGCCATGAACGATCGCAATCCCGAGCTTTCCG
>Ga0179594_10000152_pt1 | contig 20868 bp, 14 predicted proteins | sample CZOMad1_1_08_16f_FD_148625 | JGI IMG/M metagenome (GOLD analysis project Ga0179594, IMG submission 148625) | Vadose zone soil fungal communities from Angelo Coast Range Reserve, California, USA - CZOMad1_1_08_16fungal (Illumina Assembly) | ecosystem: Environmental > Terrestrial > Soil > Vadose...
GCCGAGTCGTCCTGCCTGAATGCGGCGCCACCGTGACGCTCGACGGCTATGCCCGCGAGTGGACCCGCGGCCGGCGCACGCTTCACCTGGTGTACGAGGCTTATCCGCCGATGGCGATCAGCGAAATGCATCGCCTGGGCCAAGAGGCGCACGAGCGCTTCGAGATTGCGCACATCAGCATTGTTCATCGCACCGGTCGATTGGAGATTGGCGAGACCAGCGTGGTAATTGCGGTCAGTGCTCCGCATCGAGCGGCAGCCTTCGCAGCCTGTGAGTGGGCCATCCGCGAATTGAAACGGACAGTGCCGATTTGGAAGAAGGAAGTTTTCGAAGACGGCGAGGTCTGGATCGAAGGCGAAGGAAGTCCGACAAACTTGAGTTTGTCGTCACCCGCACCGACAGACCCGCCGATTTGATAGCCACAGCAGCCGCAAGACAAAGGCGCCTATTCCGGTTACGCCGCGCAAGCCCATGACTCACCAGCGACAAACTGAAGTTTGTCGGACACCTCGGCGCTACTCTTCGCCCTCCTCTTCGGCCGCCGCCTCAATCAGCGAAGCACTCGTCACAATGTCGCCCTCATCGGTCTTGATCAAACGCACGCCCTGGGCGCTGCGGCCGGTTTTGCGAATCAGTCCCGCCTCCAGCCGAATTAGCTTCGCCTGCTGAGTGATGATCATGATCTCCGAATCATCTTCGACCGGGAATACGGCCACGACTTTGCCGGTCTTGGCCGTGGTCTTCATGTTGATGACCCCGCGGCCGCCGCGACTTTGCAGACGATAGGTGGTGATCGGCGTCTGCTTGCCATATCCCAGTTCGGAAACAGAAAGCATGCGCTCGCTATCATCCGGTGAAACGGGACAAACCGAAACCACGTAATCATCCCCACGCAAAGCGACGCCGCGCACGCCCCGCGTCGCCCGGCCCATCGGACGCACGTTCCCCTCTTCAAAGCGTATCGCCATGCCGTTGTGCGTGGCGATAAAGATTCGTTTCGTGCCATCAGTCAAAACCACGTCGAGCAACTGATCGCCCACGTCGATATTGATCGCGTTAATACCGTTCGAGCGAATATTCTTGAAGTCGGAGAGCGAGGTTTTCTTGATCACACCCTTGCGGGTGACCATCAAAACAAAGCGGCCTTCCTCAAAGTCGCGCACGGGCACGACGCCGGCCAGCTTGCGATCCGACGGCATGCTGATCAGGTTGACGATTGCCTTGCCCCGGGCGGAAGCCCCGGCATCCGGCACTTCATGAACCTTGATTTTATAGACCGTCCCGTCGTCGGTAAAAATCATCAGGTAGGCATGCGTCGAGGCAATGAATAGATGCTCGACGAAATCACTGCCTTTGGCGGCCGCGCCAAAGCGGCCCTTGCCGCCGCGGCCCTGGCGCTGGTAAGTACTGACAGGCGTTCGCTTAATGTACCCGCTATTGGTCACTGTCAGCGCCACGTCTTCGTCGGCGATCAAGTCTTCGATGGAAAACTCGACGCCCTCGTCGATGATCTCCGTGCGCCGGCCGTCGCCAAATTCCTTCTTTACCTCTTCAAGTTCGTTGGCGATCACGCGCCGCAGAGAGGCTTCGTTGCCGAGGATCTCCTCGAGCTCCGCAATCAGCTTGATGATCTGTTCGTACTCGTCGATGATCTTTTGCCGCTCCAGAGACGACAGGCGGCGCAGTTGCAAATCGAGGATCGCCTGCGCCTGCAGCTCAGAAAAAGCCAGTTGCTCCATGCCGCGCTTGAGTTTCGGCAGATATTTCGCCAGCGTCTCATTCGCCGGAATTCCCTTCCAGTTTTTCACTTCACTGGTAGTTTCCAGCGCCCCGGTCAGCCATAACCGCGCTTCATCCACCGAACGCGAATTGCGAATTAAGGTGATGATGAAATCGAGCGCGTCAATAGCCTTGGTCAAACCTTCGAGGATGTGCGCGCGCGCGCGGGCCTTGCGCAGATCGTACTCCGTGCGGCGCTTGACTACCTCGCGGCGGAAGTCGACAAAGCACTCGAGCATCTGCTTGAGGTTCAAAACGCGCGGCTGGCCGTTGACGATGGCGAGATTGATCACGCCAAAGGACGATTGCATGGGCGTGAGTTTGTAAAGCTTGTTGAGAATGACCTGCGGCACGGCGTCGCGTTTCAGCTCGACGACGATGCGCATGCCCGAGCGGTCTGATTCATCGCGCAGTTCGGCGATGCCCTCAAGTTTCTTTTCGTTGACCAGCTCCGCAATGCGCTCAATCAACCGCGCTTTGTTCACCTGGAAAGGGATCTCGGTGATGATGATGGCATCCCGCTCCTGCGTGCCGCGGCCAATCCGATCGATGCCGGCGCGGGCGCGGATCTGCAAGACACCTCGGCCCTCCAGATAGGATTTCCTGATCTCTTCGCGGCCGTAAATAAAGCCGCCGGTGGGAAAGTCCGGGCCGGTGACGATTTTTGTGAGCTCCGTGATCTCAATCTCCGGCTCGCGCACCAGCGCAATCGTAGCGTCAACGATCTCGGTCAAATTATGCGGCGGGATCTTTGTGGCCATACCTACCGCGATGCCGTCTGATCCGTTGATCAGTAGGTTCGGCACGCGCGTGGGCATCACGGTTGGCTCATTCAAAGACTCGTCATAGTTGGGCTGGAAATTGACCGTCTCTTTTTCAATGTCGGCGAGCACCTGATTCGCCAGCCGCGCCATTCGGACTTCCGTGTAGCGCATGGCCGCCGGTGCGTCTCCGTCGACCGAACCAAAATTTCCCTGACCATCGATCAACTGGTAACGCATGGAAAAATCCTGCGTCAGGCGAACGATCGTGTCATAGACGGGCACATCTCCGTGCGGGTGGTACTTACCGATGACGTCACCGACAACGCGGGCGCTTTTCTTGTGCGGCCGGTTATAGGTATTACCAAGCTCGTGCATCGCCCAGAGCACCCGGCGGTGCACCGGTTTCAAGCCGTCCCTGACGTCGGGCAGCGCGCGGCCGACGATCACCGACATCGCATAGGCGAGATACGATCGCCGCATCTCGTCTTCGATGTCTATATGGTTGCGTTCAGAAGTTGTTTCCATCTATTGGACCTTTCCAGTACAATCCGCGAGTCACAGTGGTTTCACCGGATCGAGTGCGCTCACCACCTCGAAGCGCACGACCAAAACGAACGGCGAGAGAGGTTTTTCCGTAAGGTTTTGTGGGAAGATTTTGAGTTCTTTTTGATCGCCACCGAAGGGATCTGAATTTGGCTTTTGGAGCACGACCAATTCTATCTTTTCTGACTGTTTTTGGCAACCGGCGGGAGTGAGACAAACCCCAATAAAATCAACAGCTTCGCCTGTATTTAAAGTCTCTGCTAAGATAGGTTTTCGGGATCAGCGAAGCAGGCCCGCGAGAGTGCGGGTTCGAGCTCGCTGCCGAGTGGTTCAGGGCTAATGAAGGAACAAACAAGATCAGAGCGAATTCGCGAACGACTGGAGCTGAGACTACCCGTCCGCGTACATTGCCGCGAGACCCCGGATTTCGAATGGAGCGAAGTCACACGGCTGTTGGATGTCACACCTTTCGGGGCCGGCTTCACTATCAAACGACCGACAGAGCGGGGCCGTTTGCTGCACATGACGATTCCGATGCCGCGCCAATTGCGCGTCTTTGACTTCGTAGAGGATCAGTACAAAGTCTGGGCCGTCGTTCGCTATGTAAGACCGCTCGCGCCGGCTGAAGATAAATTACCGCGTTTCGAAGTTGGCGTCGCATTTATCGGCAAGCATCCGCCTGCGAGTTATCACCAGGATCCAACAAAGCGCTACGAGGTGACCAACGCCCAGATCGATAGCGGCATGCTGGCCCTTCAAGAGCCGGACGATCAATCAACTCCAACGGCAAGCGAACGTGTCCACACGCGCCACAGCATTCCTGTCTCGCTCTCACTCGAAACCTTCACTGAGACGGGAGAGGTGGCCGAAACCGAGAGCACTGTCACGGAAAACATCAGCCGCGGCGGCGCGACTGTATTCACCGGCCTGGACGTCCCCATCGGGCGCTTCGTGCGACTTATTAGTCCGGAATACAATCTGACGGTCCATGCGGTCGTGCGTGCGCGCAGCCACGGGACCGGCGGCATGCCCAGGATCCATATCGAATTTGTCGATCGCGAATGGCCGGTGGACTGAGTAACGCTGGGAGCGCGGGCGTCCCGCCCGCCTGAGCGCCGCAGGCGCGAACAGGCTGTGAGGCTGAGTTCCTTTATGGCGAGTGGGGTAGGCAAGAAAGCGGGCGAGACGCCCGCGGTCCCAGTAAGCCGAGTCGAATCGCGCAACTTGCAGTGACGTTAGTGTAGTGATGAATGATCTACAGAGTTTTGTATTTCCCCGCACCGTTCTGTTAGTCGAAATCGATCGGCGCTGTTCATTTCCAGACTGCAACGCCAGAGTCTTTATCGGCTTGACGAAGCCTGAAGCGCGCTCGTTTAGCGGCTTTGAATGTCAGGCCTGTGGACGCTGGAGCAATGACCGCTTGAGAGAAAAGGACGTTCCCGAATGGTGGTGCGAGATTACTGAACGCGACGCTTAATAGCCGTGCGGTCGGACCGCTCTATCTCGGCAACAACGATTTTTTCGAGCGACTCTGCGGAACAGTGCCAAACCGTCCAACCAACTCGAGGTCAAAGTCGCGGGAGTTCGTGCTGCCAGAGCCGCTGTTAGACAAACTGCGGCCGCCCTTGGGCTTTCTTTGGCGTGTCCTATTCAAGATGCGCTACCGCGGCACCGCGCAGATTCCGCAAACCGGTGGCCTGATCATCGCCGCCAATCATCAAACATATATCGATCCGTTTTGGCTCGGCGTTCCCATTCGACGGCCGCTCAGATTCCTGGCTTGGGACGCAGCCTTCGACTGGCCCCTGGTCGGCAAACTTCTCGGGTTGTTTGGAGCCTGGCCGCTGCAGATCGAGCGCGGCGATCCGGCCGCCATCCGGCGCACGCTGCAATGGCTTAAAGACGGCGGCGCCGTCGTCATTTTTCCGGAGGGAGGCCGCGCCAGGGCCGATGGGAAATTGGATCGCTTTAAAGCAGGCGCGGTAAGGCTGGCTCTGGAAGCTGGTGTCCCGATCCTGCCGGTGACGATACGCGGCGGCAACAAAGTGTGGGCCAGGGGCCGGCATATTCCGCGACTGGCAGAGGTCGAGATCATTTATCACCCGCTGTTTCACGTCGACCAGCGCCCCGACGAAGAAACCCGAAAATGTGCCCGCCGAGAGACCGAGCGACTGGCGGAAATCATTCGCTCCGGACTTTGAAGGCCCACCCCACGATGTACCGTTTAGATAGCGGACTTGTCCGCGCGGCGCGGTGTGGGGCACAAGTGCCCTATCTAAACGGGCGTAGCAAGGGGATACGGACGTCTTTCATTTGCGAGATCATTCATTCGCCAGCACCTTCATCATCGCCTCATGGACCAGGCCGTTGCTGGCCAGTACTTTTGGCGTGTAGATACTCAAAGGGCCGGATTCGAAATCCGTCACCAGGCCACCGGCCTCCTCGATCAAGATTACACCCGCAGCCGTGTCCCACGGATGTAAGCCATCTTCCCAAAAGCCTTCAAAGCGACCGCAAGCTACATACGCCAGATCGATGGCCGCCGACCCATCGCGCCGCACCGCCTGGGCTTTCATGGTGAAGGCAGCGAAGTGCCGCGCGAACTGCGGCCGCTCCCTGACGTTGTAAGGAAAGCCGGTGCAAAGCATCGAGTTATTCAATTCGTCCACGTCTGAAACTCGGATGCGCCGGCCATTTAACGTCGCGCCCTGGCCACGCTCGGCAGCAAACATTTCATCGCGCGTCGGATCGTAGACGACGCCCATCTCCATCCGGCCGGCGCGCTCGATTCCGATCGAGACGCAAAAGCAGGGATAACCGTGAGCGTAGTTAGTCGTGCCATCGAGCGGATCGACGATCCAGCGCCACTCGCTTTTGCCGCCATCGATGTTCAGCACATCGGCGGCCCCTGACTCTTCAGCCAGAATCGAATGCCGCGGATAATGCGAGCGAATGCGCTCGATGATCAGTTTCTCGGAGGCGAGATCGGCTTCGGTAACCAGATTGATGTCGCCCTTGTTGGTGATAGTGGCGCGCCCGAGTTTTTCGAGCAGGATGGAACCCGCGTCGCGCGCAATTTGAATCGCAAAGTTAAGCAAACAGGAACCTCAAACGGAAAAACTGATCAGCAGGGCTTAGGTGAGTGAGAATATAGCAGAGTTGAGGAATGACCTGAATTTGAGGTCTCTCCGCAACCGGGTCCAGTCCCAACTCCAGCGAGGTTCAACCTCAGACCAACAGGCCGAAGGCTCCGCTCCTAACCGCAAAGCGGTTGCGTCCTCCAGCCCGGGGTTGCCGCCGCGGCTACCCTGGGATCACGAAAGCAAAATGATTGTTCAACCGCAACGAGGTTGCGTCATCTGCTGGGCTATTTCAAAACGTCGCAACCGCTTTGCGGTTAGTCGCCAAAACTGGACCAGCCTTAAAAACTTGACTCATCGAGATCAAGTTCTACCGTCCAAGAACTCCAGAGGCACCACGTAGCGACTATCCGTGATAGACCCACATCGCCCCTGGCAGCTTTCGCTGTCGTCACTCCGCGGGTTCCGTGACTACCGGAGTCCCCAAATATTTGGCAAAAAAGCGCACGTAGCGGCGCACCCGATCCATCTGGTGGCGTGGCTCGGTAAAGCCGTGGTTCTCGCGCGGATAGACCACAAACTCCACCGGCACGTTACGTTCTTTCAGCGCCCGGTAAAATTCCTGGGCCTGGGCCAGCGGCACGCGTGTGTCCACCTGTCCATGCAGGATCATCGTCGGCGTCTTCACGTTCTTCACATATTTCATCGGCGAGCGATCCCAGTAAAGCTCCGTCGCTTCCCAGGGCGCTTTATCGGAATAGAACCAACGCAAATACCTCGGCACGTCGTTTTGTGAATACATCGAGTAGATGTTCGACAGGCCCGCGCCCGGGCTCACCGCCTTGAAGCGATCCGTCTGCGTCAGAATCCAAAACGTCATGTAGCCGCCATAGGACCAGCCATACGCGCCCAAACGATCCGGGTCAGCCAGTCCACTTGCAATCATCGCGTCCACGCCGGACATGCAGTCTTCGTAATCGCCCTTGCCCCAGGTGTTTTTGTTAGCCTGTGCGAAAGCCAGACCCTTGCCGGTTGAGCCGCGAAAGTTCGGCTGCAAGACGGCAAAGCCATTTGCGGCGAGCACCTGTACGGTGCCGTTGAATGAATTAAGCGAAGCTCCGGTAGGCCCGCCGTGCGGATTGAGCAGGAGCGGTACCTTGTCGCCCTTCTTGTAACCCACCGGCTTGGTTAGCAAGCCTTGAATTTCAGTCCCATCGTTGCTTTTCCAGTTGACCACGTCGGTATCGACGCGCGCGTAGTCTGCCAGCCAGGAGTTGTGGAAAGTCAGTAGTCCCTTTTGAGGATCAGCCAGGTCGGCCTTGTAAATCTCCTGCGCCAATTTCGAATGACTGACTGTGCCGACAAAGAATTTCCCGTCGCGGCTTATTTCTGAGATGTTGGTGACCTGGCCATCGGGAGTCAGGTCGGTCACCTCACCAGTGGCGGCTTTGCAGGAAAACACCTCAACGCCTTCGAATAAGTTCGCGCTGAAGTAAATCTCCCGGCCATTACGACCCCAAACTGGGGTGCCCACGTTGAAATCAAACTTTGAGGTCAGCCGCCTGGGTGGGCCGCCCACTGAGGGAATTAAGTAAAGACTCGTCTGTGATACGCCGCCCTCTGTATCAGGGCTGCCGGTATACGCGATCCAGGCGCCATCGGGCGACCAGCGCGCGGTGTCATTCGATCCACTTTCAACCAGCTTCTTCTTTTCGCCACTGGCAATGGTCAGCACCCAGATGTCGCTTAACACGCCATCGTCTGCTTTCGGCGTGGGCCGCGTCGTGTAAGTGATGTGCGAGCCGTCGGGCGCCCACTGTGGATCGCTCACTGTGAATTCGCCCTGGGTTAGTCGCTTCTCATCTTTCTGATCAATATTCCAGAGCCAAAGGTGCGTCATCTTGATGTCGTGATCGATGACCAGCGGATCGTCTTTGAGTTTCTTTCGATCCTCTTCGTCTTTGGATGGCTGATCGGCAGCGCTCAGCAACAGTTGCTTTCCATCCGGCGAGAAGCGAAAGCCGGTGACGCCGCCTTTGTGAGCAGTTACCGCCCAAGCTTCGCCACCATCAGCCGGCATCATCCACACCTGGCGCTCGCCGTCCTTCTCACGATCGCTGAGAAACCCGAGCAGCTTTCCATCCGGTGACCATTCAGGCGCGGTCGCATTCTTCTCGCCGCGGGTGTACTGCCGAGCCTTTGCGGTCGCGGGTATGGCTGTCGGCACAACCCACACCTGCGCGACCGTCTTCCATTCTTTGTCCTTCTCCGTTTTGGTTTCGCTCACGGTGTAGGCCACGTGTGAGCCATCCGGAGAGATTCTCGGCCCGGCGACGGCGGCAATCTTCAGCAGATCAAGTGCGGTCAAAAGTTTCTTGCCGTCTTTGGCGCGCGGTTCCGGCGTCTCGTTCTTCGCCGGTGGTTTGGCTGTTTCCTGTTGGGCCAACAACAACGCCGGCGGGAAGCAGGATAGAACTATCAGGTAGAGAGCAAGTCGTGTGGATTTCATCGGGAGAGTCCTCCAGGAGGAAATTAGAATTGTTAGTCTTTCGATCTGATCTTCAGGCACACCCGGCTGAGCGGCCAGTTCGCTAAAAGCTTCGGGTTCGATTCAGGTGACAGCATAAGCCGACTCGCCGTTAGGATGCGAGTGGTAGAGCAGTGTCTTACTTCAGTCTTTGCGCCTTTGCCTTTTGGCGCCTTTGCGTGAAATGTTTTGTATTTTGCACGATCGGCTCACGCAAAGGCACAAAGAACAGCGAAACCAAAGCGCTGCTTCAGAAAACTTGACTCGTTCGCATCAAGTTTTACCTGACAAGTAATCTATCGAGGCTTGCGCCTTAGACCGCAGCCTTTGCGTCTTTGCGTGAGCTCTTCAGTGGCAACAAAGAATTTCACGCAGAGGCGCAAAGTTCGCAAAGGAGAGCTTGATTCGAAAGTTGATTCATTTGCATCAAGTTTTACCTGACAAGTAATTTAGTTCTATTTGGGCGCCCGCCGCAAAAGGGAATAAACCGTCGGCGTGACAATCAGCGAGAGCAGCAGCGCTACCGTCAAGCCGCCGATGACCGCGATGGCCAAAGGCTGCAAGAGTTCCGAGCCCGCCCCGAGGGCCAGGGCCAACGGCAACATCCCCAGCATCGCCGCCAGCGAAGTCATCAGCACCGGACGAAAACGGCGGCGCCCGGATCGTAGTAGCGCTTGCCGCAAAGTGTCGCCCGCAGCCAGGTGGTCTTCCACGGCATCGAGCATCAGGATGCCGTTCTTGGCCACGATGCCGACGATCATGATCATGCCCATCAGCGAAACCACATTGAGCGTGGTTTTGGTGATGAACAGACCCAGCAATACGCCGCCCAGGGCCAGGACTGCTCCGGTAACGATCGCGATCGGATGCGCGAACGAGCGAAACTCGACCAGCAGGGTGAAAAAGACAAGCATCACCGCAAGGATCAGGGAAATCGCCAGTTCGCGAAAGCTCGATTGCTGCTCTTCGTAAAGTCCGCCGTATTCGACGGTCATTCCCGGCGGCAGCTTCACTTCTTTTGCCAGCACGTTTTTGATCTCGGCAATCGCGCTGCCCAGATCCTTGCCCTCGAGCCGGCCGGTCACCGCCACCGATTGGCGCAAGCCGTCCCGGGCGATCTCTGTCTGCCCCTTGTCATAGTCGATGTCTGCTACTTGATCGAGGCGAAACAGATTGCCGCTTGAGGAGCGAACCTGCAGGCCGCGCACCTTGTCCAGCGAGGTGCGCACGTCGTCCGGAAAAATAACGCGGACGGCGATCAGCCGATCCTGTTGCAGAATCGACGACGCCGCGTCCCCCGACATTGCGGTCGTTACGGTATTGGCAATGTCGCTGGCCGTTACGCCAAAGCGCGAGGCGCGTTGCGGATCGATTTTGAAGGTGATGGCTGGTCCACTGACGATCACGCCATTCTTGGTGTCGACCACACCCTGGATTTTCTTAATAGCCGTTTCGATCTCGTCTGCCTTTTGCCGCAGGGCATTCTCGTCTTCGCTGAAGAGTTTGATTTCGATCGGCTCCGGAGAGCCCTGCAGATCGCCGATTACGTCGGGCACGATGCCGACGAACTCAATCTCAAGCGACCCTTCGGCAACTGACCCCTCGATATTTTTGCGTAGCTCCTCAATTACTGCTGCGGTAGGTCGCCGGTGTCCCGGTTTCAGCTTTACGGCGTAATCGCCGCGGTTTGGTTCAGTCACGAACAGGCCCATTTCCAGTCCCGTGCGACGCGAATAGCTTTCCACCTCCGGCGTTTTTTGCAGCAGCTCTTCGACGTGGTGCAGCAAACGATCGGTTTCCGTAAGTGACGACCCTGGCGCCGCCCAATAGTCGAGCACGAACGCGCTTTCATCAAATTCAGGGAGAAGGTCGGAACCGAGCGACCGGTAGAGAACATACGAACCTACGAGCACCGCGGCCACGACAACGAGCACGAGCCAGCGACTATCAAGCGCATGGCCCAAAACCCATTCATAGCGAGCAATAATCGCGCCCAGGAATCGACCGTGCTGCTCCTCGGTCTCTTCGCGCTCATCGGCCGTCAGTTCGTGATCGGACCTGCTGTCATCAGCTTCTTTCCCAGTTGCGCGCCGTTTAGCCTTTACGAAACGCTCGGCCAGCACCGGAGTGAACGACAGGGCCAGCACCAGTGAAGTAAGCAGGGCAACAGCCATCGTTAGCGCCAATGAACGGAAAAAGACGCCGGTGACTCTGGTGAGTAAAGTGAGCGGCAGGAAAACCACGACCGGTGTTATCGTCGAGCCGATGATCGGCGCCGTGATTTCGGTAATGGCCGACTGCACGGCTTCGCGTCGCGATTGCCCGCGCGCCATATGCGTGTAGATATTTTCGACCACGACAATCGCGTCGTCGATCACCAAACCGATGGCCGCAGCGATGCCTCCTAAAGTCATCAGATCAAAGCTCAACCCCGCGAGCCACATTGCCAGAAACGTCACCAGCACCGTCACCGGAATCACCAGAATGGCCACAAAGGTGGTGCCCCAGTTGCGCAGAAACGCGAACAGGATCACTACCGAAAGCAGCAAGCCAATCAGGATCGAATCGCGCACCGAACTCATCGAGTCGCGCACCAGCAGCGACTGATCGTAGTAGGGTGCGATGCGCACGTCGCGAGGGATCTGTGAACGTATCGCCGCCAGCTCGGCCTTCACTTCGTCCACGACGGCAACAGTGTTCGCATCAGGTTGACGATTGATATTCAGCAGCACTGCCGGCCGCCCGTCAGCAGTGACCAACGTGTATTGGGGCTCGACTCCGGCTGTAACAGTCGCGACGTCGGCAACAGTAACAGGCGCGTTGTTGACCATTGCCACGACAATGCCGCTCAGTTCTTCGGGCTTCTTTGCCTGGCCGCTGATCAGGGCCAGCTCCAACTGGTGATTTTCTTCAATCAGACCCGGGCTGGTAATGATGTTTGAGTTGTGGACCGCGTCTACGAGCTGTTGCACCGACACGTTGTGGGCCGCCAAGCGTTCGGGATCCACGCGCACGTGGAATTCGCGCACCTTACCGCCGGCGACGCCGACGGTGGCAACGCCGGGCAGGCGCGCCAACTGCGGGCGAATTGTGTAGTTGGCGATGTCGCGCAGGCTGGCGAGATCGCGTGTATCTGAAGTGAGGCTGTAACCGGTCACTGGAAAGACGGCAAAGGTCAGCCGCTCGACGTTGCGAATCTGGGCCGTCGCCGGCAGGGTGGACGAAAGTTGCGAAAGCCGCGCCTGAACCAATTGCAGCGACTGGCGAATATCGACGTTCCAGTTAAAGAAGAGACTGATTTCGGAAGAGCCGCGCGACGTCTTGGACTTGATGCGCTGGATGCCGGGAACGCCGTTCATTGCCTCTTCGATGGGGCGTGTAACCGAGACAAGTGTCTGCGGCGCCGGCGCGACGCCGTTATCGACGATGATCACGATGCGCGGAAAATCAGTGGCGGGAAAAATCGCGATCGGCAGTTGCCACGCGGCATACAAACCCGCGGCACAGAGCAGCGCGACCATCACCAGGACGGCGCGCGATTGGTTTGAGATTAGAGCGGCGAGTCTCACGGGTTCTTCTGCTCGGTTAACAAGTTACTCGGTGGGGATAGGAGTTTCCGCCGCGAGCGAAACGATTTTCCATTTGTCATTTCTCATTTTTCATTTGGTTATTCCGCTTGTCTCATTTGGAAATTCCGTTCGTTTGCGGCTCTGCCGCGTCCCAGTGCGGTAAGGCTCTGCCTTACCGATACTGCAGTGTTTCTTCTGCGGCTGCGTCGCCGTTTTTGACATGGGGGCGTAGCCCCGATTGAAAACGCCTCGCTTCGGTAAGGCGAAGCCTTACCGCACTGGGGCGCGGCAGAGCCGCCAAAACCAAGAGACTAAACAGATCACTCACGCAGATGAATGACAAATGAGAAATGGCCAATGGAAAATGACAAATGGAAAATGCTTTGCTTACCACCGCCGCACTCGCTCGCTCGCCACCACCACTCACTTCTCCTCCTCCTCCTTTTTCTCCCCTTCTTTTTTCTCTTCCTTCTCCTCTTTCGCGACTTCGACCTTCGTGCCGTCAGCCAAAGCGAAGTTCCCTTCAATCACCACCGTCTCGCCGCCTTTCAAGCCTTCGGTGATCTCGACTTTTTCGCTGGTGCGAATGCCCACGGTGACTTTTCTTTCTTTGGCGATGGAGTCGTCGCCCACGACCATCACAGTGCCTTCGCTGGCATTGCTGGCTTCCAGGGTTACTGCCGACGCCGGCACCACAATCGCATCGTCTTTGGCCTGCGCCGAGATGGTGATCTGGGCGGCGCCGTTTGCGCGCAGACGGCCGCCGCCATTTGCCAGCGCCACCCAGACCTCGACCGTGCGATTGGTGGGATCACTCGAGCGACTGAGCAACGTGATCTGTCCTTTCATTTCCTCGGCGCTCGTGTCGGTCGGCAGGACGTTGGCCGTGTCGCCGACTTTGAGTTGCGCGGCGACCGTGTCGGAAAACGGCGCCTTGACGATCACCTGGCTGGTGTCCGCGATGTTTACGAGTTTCCCTCCAGCCGCCGCAAATTCGCCCTCGTATTGAAATTGATCGGTGACCAGACCCGAGATGGGCGCGCGAATAACCGAGTAGCTGAGCTGCGCGTCGAGCGTGGCCAGATGCTGTTGCGCCTGTGCGACTTTGGCCGCTGCCAGGGCAATGTCGTTTGGGTTAAGTGACTTGGTCCGCAGGGCGACTGTCTGTTCAGCCAGATGCAATTCGTTTTCAGCGGTGGTCAGCTCGAGTTGCGACGCTTCAAGATCTTTTTTCGAGATGCCGCCATTTTCAAAGAGCGCCAGCCGCCGCTCATATGTGGCGCGCGCCGTTCTGGCCTTTGCCTGGGCATCACGCAGCGCTTTTTGATCCTGTGCGTTGGTTTGCGGGATTGTACCTGTCGTCACGCTGCGTTCGTTGGCGCGCTCCTGGTTCAGGGCCGCGAGGGCTTCATTGCGTTGGGCCAAAAGATCGCGCGATTCGAGCACGGCGATTACTTCGCCTGCCTTCACCAGTTTGTTTTTCAAGAGCGCCATTTGCTTAATCTGCGCGCTGACTTTGGCCGCCACAGTCGCCTGCTCACGCGGAAAGATTGTGCCCACGGCCGACACCGGCGCGGCGATTTGCCCTTTCTCAGCCTTGGCCACGTGGACGCTGACGACGCGTACAGGCTCTTCCTCTTTTGCGGGAGACTTTCTCAACTTCCAAACGGCCGCCATGATCAATGCGACGACGAGGAGAGTGAGCAGAACGACGGATGTGCCGATAATCAAATAACGCCGCTCCCTGGCGCCCGATTGCTGATCAGCCCTGCGATCTGTTTCGACGTCGGCAGTAACCTGCCGCTCCGAATGTTCGTCGCGCAACTTTTTCGAATCTTCCTGTGTCATTGTCCTGTTGCCTGTCGCAGGCGCGCGAGCGCTACCTGGTAATCAAAGAGCGCCTGAGACAGCGCTTGTCTTTGCGCCGCGAGCGTAGTCAGCGCATCTGTGACCTCGATGATCTGCGCTTCGCCGGCGCGATAACGCGCTATCGATGCATCGAGGTTTTCCTGGGCTTTAATAATTCCTGTCCGCATCAAGCTAACGCGTTGCAAGGCAGTGGCCGCCTGCGCCTGGGCGGCATAAAATTGTTGGGTAAAGCCGCGCAACGCCAACGTGCGCTCGTTCTCGGCGATTTCCACACGCAGACGCGCCTGTCGTTCCTTACTCCGGGTTGCGCCCCAGTCAAAAATCGGAATGGTAAGACTGAAACCCGCGGATACGCCGGTGTGTTCTTTCAAGGTCGAAGGCTTAAACGAGTCAGTGTCGAAGCCGCCGAGTAGGGAATAGGAGAGCTGCGGCAAACGATCGGCGCGAGCGATGCGCACATCCTGTTTCGCAGCGCGCAACTGCGCTTCGAATTGATTAATCTCCGGCCGCCGAGAAACATCGTCGACCCTGAACTGTTGCAGGTCTGCGGCGACCGGCAAAGTTAACGCCAGATCGGAAGTGCTGAGCGGCCGGCTGAAGTCATAGCCGACCAGTACACGCAGGGCGCCGGCGCTGACGGCTTCGTTTGCGCGGGCACGTTCCAACTCGTCGCGGCGCGTCGTCGTCTGCAACTGCGCGCGCGTCAAGTCGACGGAAGCAACCTCGCCGCCACTCAAAAGCAGTGCAGTCACTCGTTCGAATTCCTCAGCCGCCGCCAGGTTTTGTTCGGCCGCGCGCAACTGTGCGCTCGCCAGGGCCAGACCGTAATAAGTCTCGATAACTCCCTGGACCAACGCTCGCCGCGCCACTTCAGTCCCGGCGTGGGCCGCTGCGAGCAGGGCGCGATTCTTCTCGAGCGTGGCGCGTAGACGGCCGGCGATATCGAGATCCCCGGCGAGATTTAGATAAGCCTGATATTCGTTGATCGCGTTATTGGCGAGAAAACTCTGGGTCCGCGGTTGGCCCGGCGGCTGGCCCAACGCGGGCGACGTGTACAGGTAGCTAAGTGGGGCGCTCACTTTGGGCAGAAAAGCGGCCTGGGCCTGCTTTACATCTTCAGCAGCGCTGCGTTCGTTTAGGGCTGCCTGCTGAAAAGTGGAGGCCTGTGCGAATGCGAGATTGAGAGCTTCTTCAATCGTCAGGGGAGTTGTTTGATTTGGTTGTGATGGAGTTGTGGCAGACGGTGCTGGTGCAGCTTGCTGTGCACGGACGGCAACAGAGGTCGGCAGCAGCGCAAGACAAAGAGAAAAGACAATGGGGCTTTGAGCGGTTATGAATCGCTTCATTCCAAGAAAGGGCATTCGCTAAAGCGGCTTTGCCGCTCCCCAGTGCGGTAAGGCTTTGCCTTACCGGGCACGCAATAATTTCTTATCGAGGCTGCGCCTCTCCAGGCGATTGGGAGGCACAGCCTCCAAATCAAAAGGGGGCGTTGTCGGTAAGGCAAAGCCTTACCGCACTGGGGAGCGGCCAAGCCACAAGCAGCGAACGGCTTCGGCGCGCAGGAGGATGCGGTGCGTCATTGATTGATCATCAAATTCTAAGCTGACGATTGATCGATTTCGCTGTCTCTAATTCGCCTTGCTTTTCAATTTCCCATCACTGTCAAATTCCAATGTAATCCGCTTCTTCCCCTGTTTGGCGACTACTTCATATCCGATTTTGTCGCCTGACGCGTTTTTCTCGATGCTCTTCTCTGCTTTCGTAACCACGGCTCCGGGATACCGCGAGCGAATTAGCTCCTGCGCGCCGGCTGGTAAGTCACCCGCAGCTATTGTTTCTTCGATTTCCGCAACGCTGCCATCCGGGTTGTAGAGAACATCGCGGCCGGTCTCGCCATCTTTGCTCTCGATCTCGTAAAAGACTTTACCGTGTTCTTTCTCTCTCGCGTAGCCCTTGATCGTTGCCGACGGATAAGCCGCTTTGAAAGCGGCGATCACCGCGGCCGGCACATCCTTCTCGGCGACCTTCGACTCCTGGGCCGCCGTGGAAAGAGCTGCCAACGAAACAGTTGCAATTACCAACCCGATTCGACCGAAAGCCTGTGTCAGTTTCATCATGTTTCTCCTTCTTTTTGTTGGACCATCGACTCGGCGAGATCAGCGACTCAATGTCAATAACGTGAATGTGCCTGGCACCATCGGCGGCCGCGGCCGCGGCTGTTGAGCGGTTGCCGCGGGTGCTGTACCAAATTCGGCGGTCACCAGAAAGAGCTGGTGGGTCTTAGTGTCAAGCGCCATCGTGCGCGCCCGTACCTGAGTCGGCACGGTCTCGACGACTGTGAATTTCTCCGGCGAGTCCTCATGAACGACCGTTAGCGTGCCCTCGCCATTCGAGCTGAACGCGAATCCCGTTTCCGGATCGAAAGCGGCAGCGTCCGTGCCGGAGCCGATGGGCAAGGTGGTAATCACTTTGCCGTTATCGGCATTCACAACCGCCATCAACTTGTTGCCACAGACCGCAAAGAGCCGCCGGTGCTTTCGATCAATGGCTAGTCCACTGGCTTCTTCGCCGGGAGCGATGGGCCAGTGATTCTCGACCGCCAGTTTCTGGGAATCGAATTGAATTATTTCGTTCTTGTCTTCAATGTTGACGAAGACGTGACCCTTTTCGTCGGCGACCGCAAACTCCGGCTTACCGCCGAGAGCAATGGTGCCGGCGACGGCATTGGTGTTCGCCTCGATCGCAGTTGTGTCGTGGCTGGCGCCGTTGAAAGTGAAGACTCGTTTTGAGGATGGGTCGTAAATGATCGCATCCGGATTCTTGCCGACCGGCACGGTCGCCAACACCTTCAGCGTTTTCAGATCAAAGACGGTGACTGCGTTGTCACGACCGTTACTGGTAAAACCCTTGTCCAGGTCGGCGACAATAGCAATGCCATGCACGCCGTTCGTGTTGGGAATGTCGCCGACCACGGCGAACGTGTCGGCATCGACCACCATCACGTGAGTCCCGCGCGAGATATAGACGCGGCGCGCTTTGCTGTCGACGGTCAGATAGTCCCAACCGCCGTCGCCGCCGAGAACGGTTTTCTTCGCCACGTGATATCCCGATGGTCCCTTTGCGTGGCTCACAACGGCGCATTGAAAGAGCAGGCCAAGACAAATGATGGCAACTAGCAAAGTAAGATTCTTCATGAGTCCTCCGTAGTCCAGAAAGTCAGTCACTATTCAGAAATTGTTGGGCCGCCAGTTTAGACCATTAAAGATTACGGGACGATTAAGCTGGGAGGGGCGTCTCGGTTTCTTGAGAGTTTTGTGACAGGTGGCGAGGGTGAAATTATGGGTGCTGGTTCCTGTTCCTATGCCCCAACGGGGCTTCGCCCTCCATCCCAAGCCGGGGTCCCCGCGCGGGCAGCCCGCGTGGGGTGGAAGTGTTGCCGCTTCGGCTACATTGGGTAAATTGAGAAGGGAGTCTCTCTCAACCGCAACGCGGTTGCATCATCCCTGCATCGTTGAATTTCCATAAGCTGACGCAACCGCGTTGCGGTTGAATGATTCAATCGCTCTGTTTTCCCAGGGTAGCCGCGACGGCAACCCTGGGCTTAAGGGCGCAACCGCTTTGTGGTTGAATATAAAATTGCGTAATCAAAACCATTCCGAGGCTAAGCGGACCCTTGCGGCAGTGGCAGCGAGATCACAAACGTTGTGCCGCTTTGGTCCGAAGCGTCGAGGACGAGACGCCCGCCATGCAACTCAGCGATCCAGCGAGCGATCGAAAGCCCCAGGCCGGCGCCGCTGCCGTTCCTTTCCGCGCTGCGTGAACGTGCCTGATCGGCCCGATAGAAACGCTCAAAGATTCGCGGTTGCAATTCGGCCGGAATACCCAAACCGGTGTCGGTGATTGCCAGGTTACACGAGCTGCCATTGCGTCGCAGGTTGACCAGGACGCTGCCGCCGCTCGGTGTGTACTTGATCGCGTTGTCCAAAATGTTCAGGGTCATGCGCCGCAAAAGCGCCTCGTCACCGCTGAAGAAGAGTTCGCGCGCTGACGTCACGTAGTTCAGGCTCAAGCCGCGCTGCGTCGCCAGCGAGTCTACGGCGCGAACGCATTGGCCCACAGTCTCGTCCAGATACATGTTCGATCGCTCGAGTGGATATTGTCCGGAGTCGGCGCGCGCCAGAGTAAACAGATCTTCAACGATGCGAGCGAGCCGCTTCCCTTCGTCGTGAACGATGGCGAGCGACTCGCGATAGTCTTCCGAAGCGCGTGCGTCCTGGGAAAGCGCGACCTCTGCTTCGCCGCGAATTATCGCTACCGGAGTCCGCAGTTCATGCGAAGCGTCAGCCATGAAACGGCGCTGAATGTCGAAGGAAGCCTGCAGTCGCGAGAGCAGACTATTGAACGAGAGGGCCAACCTGCCGAGCTCATTTCGCGGATCAAGCTCAGTCAATCGTTCGTCCAGATTCGCGGCTCCGATCTGTTCGCATTGATTACCCATGGCGATGACGGGAGCAAGACTCTTGCGAGCGAGGAAGTAACCGCCCAGGCTGGCCAGCAGCAACGCCAGCGGATTCGCCAGGTAGAACGCGCGCCGGGCCAGGGCTAACCCCGCTGCCTGCTCGCGAAGCGTTTGCAGCATCAGCACCCGATACTTCTGTCCCTTGATTTCGACGGGCATGGCCAGGGCTCGAATCCCTTCCTGCGCGCCAGCGAAAGTATCGAAGGTCGCCGCGGACCCGGCCGCTTCCAACAGCGCGTTAACCCGAGGCGTTACTGGTGATCCCGACCACTGGCTGGCGCTCGAAAAACCTTCCGGAACTCGAGACGCGGCGACGATTTCTTTCCGATAGTCATAGACCGTCACCTGCCTGGCCGGCGAATAAAACGAGGCTGCGGTTTCTTTGGCGGCTGCCTCGGCCGATACGTCCTCGTCGTTGGCCTCGGTGATAAAGGTCGAGACGAATGAGTTCATCGTTTCCACGAGCGAACTGTCGGTGCGTTGCTGTGCGACACGCGCCAGGTACCCGTAAGTGGCCAGCGAAAAAAGCACGAGCACCAGCGCCAGGACACCCGTGTACCAGAGCGTCAACTGCACTCGCATTGAGCTAAACATTTTTGCCCCCGGGTAAAGCAAAGGAGGGATCGCCGGCGTCAAGCGAGGCCAGCATGTAGCCGGCGCCGCGGCGCGTGTGGATCAGCGGCACAAAGCCATTATCGACTTTGCTTCGTAGTCGATTGATGTGCACGTCGATCAGATTTGAGACCGGATCAAAGTGTTCATCCCAGACATGCTCAGCCAACTCGGAACGGTTGACCACGCGCCCCTGCTCACGTGCCAGGTATTCGAGCAGAGCGTATTCCTTCGTAGTCAGTGAGAGATCTTTTCCACCACGCACAGCGCGCCGGGCTCGTGTATCGATCAGCAGATCGGCGATCCGAATAGTTTCCGGGCGCAGGTGCCGGCCGCGTCGCAGCAACGCGCGCAGTCGCGCCAGCAGTTCAGCCACAGCAAATGGTTTGACCAGATAGTCATCTGCGCCTGAGTCCAATCCATTAATCCGATCCGCCAGACCATCGCGCGCCGTGAGCATGATAATGGGTACGGCTGATCCGGTGGCGCGCAATTCCGAACATACCTGGAACCCGTCGCGCCCCGGAATCATTACGTCCAGGATAATCGCGTCATAGTCGCTGATCGACGCCTTGTAAACAGCATCGTCACCATCGACCGACACGTCGACGGCATAGGCCTGCTCGCGCAGTCCCTTCGCCACAAAGCGGGCAATGCGGGCCTCGTCTTCAACCACTAACACTCTCATGATGATGGTGGATTCTACTACAGATACTGGGACCGCGGGCGTCCCGCCCGCATCCTGTGGCCCCAGTGACCCCATTTAAAGAAACGGCGGCGTCCCGCCCGCGGTCCCAGTAAGGCAGTTCTGGCACGAGCCATGCTGTCAGCTTCAACAGCGGCGTGAAACTCACGACGCTCGGGGTCTCATGGTGCGTCTTGCATTGGCATTACGCCACCGTGAGGACTTCTTCCCATCACTCTGGTCCCAGCCCAGTCATTTCCGGAACCCCAGCACGGGCATCTCGGGCAGATCTTGAGCCCGAGGAGTGGTCCTGGATGTTTCCGGTTTCAGGTAACAGAACGCGACTGGTTCAGACCGTAACAAGGCCCACCAAAGAAGCAATGAAGATGAGAGTGGCACTCACCCTGGTCACTATTATGTGGCTATTGACGATCACGGTTGGACTGCGGCGCATGCTGCGTCACGAGAGTAGTGAAGGCGTACCGGGCAACTCGCCGATCGAAAGGCAAAACGTCGCATCCGTGCGGAATGAAAGAGGGTCAGATCATGCAATCAGGTGACGCGGTTCTGAGACCAGGCGAGTCTGCCAGCATGCGAGTAGACGAATTCTTTCGCGCCCAGCACGATGGCATTACCAAACAGACAGATCGCCTGTTTGCGATCTTGCTGGCCGTTCAATGGCCGGCCTCGATTGCCGTAGCACTCTGGTTGGCGCCCCGAGCCTGGGCTGGCACTTCCAGCCAGATTCATATTCATGTTTGGCTGGCGGTGTTCCTCGGCGGGGCGATTTCAATATTGCCAATCGTGCTGGCGCTGACTCGCCCCGGCAAAGCCTCAACCCGTTACACCATTGCCATCGCCCAGATGTTGATGGGGGCCTTGCTGATTTACCTCACCGGCGGGCGTATCGAAACGATTTTT